>Ga0307308_10001233_pt1 | contig 10143 bp, 9 predicted proteins | sample ER_DNA_195_FD_194501 | JGI IMG/M metagenome (GOLD analysis project Ga0307308, IMG submission 194501) | Bulk soil microbial communities from the East River watershed near Crested Butte, Colorado, United States - ER_DNA_195 | ecosystem: Environmental > Terrestrial > Soil > Floodplain | place: USA...
GAGGTCGGCTGGGAGCGCATCGAGGGCTCGCCGGACATGCTCGTCGAATTGGGGCAGTTCGGCCGGTGTCATTGTCGAGCTCCTGGGTCGCGAGCACCAAGCCACGGAAGGACGCAGGGAGTGCCCGGGCTGTCAGCCCGGGCGCGACTGACGACGCCCCGTGGCGCCGCGTGATCGCGGGCCAGGGGCCGGCGAATGGCGCCGGTCGAGCTGCTCAACGTCAGTACTTGGGCATCAGGGGGCGGCGAATCGCCACGAGCCGGACGGTCAGCACTCCGAAGAGGAAGCCGCCGATATGCGCGAAGAAGGCAACGCCTCCGCCGGCCTCCGGCTGCACGATCGCGAAGCCGCCCTGCCAGAGCTGGAACAGGAACCAGAAGCCGAGGAAGAAGATTGCCGGCAGCTCCTGGAAGAAGATGAGGATGAAGAAGATCGCGGTCAGGACGCGCGCGTTTGGCAGGAGGACGAAATAGGCCCCGAGGACGGCTGCGATCGCGCCGCTCGCGCCGATGTTCGGGATGCTCGCGTCCTGCGCGGAGCCGAACTGCAGCGTCACGAAGGTCTGCACTGCCGTCGCGGCGAGCCCACCCGCGATGTACCAGAGGAAGAAACGCACCCTGCCCATCGCATCCTCCACGTTGTTGCCGAAGATCCAGAGAAAGAGCATGTTGAAGATGATGTGCTGCCAACCTCCGTGCATGAACATGGAGGTGAAGGCCTCCTCGTACCACGGGATCTGAGCCTGGAGCGCCGGCCCGACGCACGGTGCGTCGATCTTGCACGGGTAGTAGCCGTAATGGATGACGTCGGTGTCGACGGACGTGCCGGTGAACTCCCAGATCCAGACGATCGCGTTCACGGCGATGATCCCGACTGTGACGAGCGGAAACGTTCGCGTCGGAACGTTGTCCTTCAGCGGCAGCATGCCGCGTGAGTCTTACCGAATCACGAGAGCCATCAACGCCTTCTGGGCGTGCAGCCGGTTCTCGGCCTGGTCCCACACGGCTGACGCAGGGCCGTAAAGGACCTCCTCGGTGATCTCCTCGCCGTAGTGCGCGGGGAGGCAGTGCAGCACGATCGCGTCTCCGCCGGCCTCCTTCACCAGGGCCGCATCGATGCCGAAGCCTGCAAGATCCTGCAGCCGCCGCTGACGTTCGTCTTCCTGGCCCATCGACGTCCACACGTCCGTGTAGAGAACGTCGGCGCCTTCGACCGCGGCCCGCGGATCGTCGACGAGATCGACATTGCCGCCCGCGTCGCGGGCGATACGCACAGCCTCCTCGTCCGGCCGATAAGCCGCAGGAGTCGCGGCGACGAATTCCATTCCGAGCCTGGCGCACGCGACCATCAGCGACGCGCATACGTTGTTCCCGTCGCCGAGGTAGACGACCTTCAGCCCTTCGAGACGGCCGAAGCGTTCGCGGATCGTCATCACGTCCGCCAACGCCTGGCACGGATGCGAGCTGTCGGTCAGCCCGTTGATAACGGGTATGGAGGCGTTGGCTGCGAGCTCCTCGACGTCGGACTGGGCGAACGTTCGGATCATGATCGCGTCGAGGTAACGCGAGAGGACGACGGCGGTGTCCTTGATCGTCTCGCCGCGGCCCAGCTGGAGGTCGCCCGCCGAGAGGTAGAGCCCGGTGCCGCCGAGCTGGTAGATGCCGACCTCGAACGAGACTCTCGTGCGAGTCGACGGCTTTTGGAAGATCATCCCGAGCGTGCGCCCGGGCAGGAGCTGGTGCTCCTCGCGCGCCTGCTGGAGGCCCTTCAGCTCGTCGGCGAGATCGAGAACCTCGAGGAGCTCCTCGCTGTTCCAGTCCGCGACTCGGGTGAAGGAGCGGCCTTTCAGTCTGTCGGCGACGGCGACCATTGTCTCGATCCTACGGGCGGACCCGCGTGCCCGCGTTGCCGGCGAGCGCATCCTCGAGCACGTCGACGTTTGTGATCAGCGTCTCGCCGGCGAAGCCGAGTGCGGACTCGACCTTCGGGCGCATCGAGCCTTCCGAGAGCTGCGGGAGCAGTGCTTCGGCCTCGTCCCGCGAGAGCTCGCGGATCTCTTCCTGCTCCTGGGCCCCGAAGCTGCGGAAGACGGCGGGTACCTCGGTGAGGATGATCAGGCGCGCCGCCTCGAGCTCGCGCGCGAGCAAAGCCGAGGCCCGATCCTTGTCGATCACCGCGTCCACTCCGGACAGCCGGCCGCCCCGTCGCACGACCGGGATGCCGCCGCCGCCGCACGCGATCGTGACCGTCCCTGCGGCGGCGAGCCTGCGGATCGCGTCGAGCTCCACGATCTCGAGTGGCGCGGGCGAAGGCACGACGCGGCGATGCCCGCGGTTTGCATCCGACACGAGCGCCCAGCCGCGGTCGCGCTCGAGCAGCTCAGCTTGCTCGGCCGAATAGAAGGGGCCGATGGGCTTCGTCGGCCGGTCGAACGCAGGATCGTCAGCGGCGACGCGCACGTGCGTCAGCACACACGCCGTCTCGCGCTCGGCGAGCGCGGGTCGCAACTCGGCAGCGATCAGCGCGCCGATCTCGGCCTGGGTCTGTGCAACCGCGAGCCAGAGCGGCAGCGGTGGAGCTTCTTCGGCAGCGCGTTCTTGCCGCAACAGCTCGTTGCCGACCTGCGGACCGTTCCCGTGTGTGATGACGAGCCCGGGCTCTGCGAGCAGGGGTTGCAGCGCGACAACTGCGCGGCGAAGGTTCGCGAGCTGCTCGGCCGCCGTGCCGCGCTCGCCGGGCCGCATGAGCGCGTTCCCGCCAAGGGCGACGACCGTGCTCACACGAGTGCTGTTTCCAGCAGTCCCTTCTCGGCGAGCACGTCCTCGAGTGTGGGCTCGCCGATCTCCTGGAGCTTGTACGTCACTCGTAGCGCAGGCTTGTCGAGGTCGATCAGCTTCCGCAGGTCGATCGGCGTGCCGATCAACACCAGGTCGGCGTCGCACCGCTCGATCGTCTGACGCAGGTCTTCCATCTGCTTCCGTCCGTAGCCCATCGCCGGCAGGAGCGTGCCGACGCCCGGATACTGCTCGAACGTCTCGGCGATGGAGCCGACGGCGCACGAGCGTGGGTCGACGAGCTCGGACGCGCCGTACTGCTTCGCGGCCAGGACGGCCGCGCCGTACGTCATCTCCCCGTGCGTGAGCGTCGGTCCGTCTTCTACTGCGAGAACGCGCTTGCCTCGGATCTCCTCTGCGTCGCCTTCGACCTGGAAGGGCGAGGCGGCCAGGACGATGCGTGCGTGCGCGTTGCTCTCGTGAATCGAGCTCAGAACTGCGTCGATGCCCTCCTGGGCCGCGCTGTCCATCTTGTTCACGACACAGACGTCCGCCATGCGGAGGTTCGTCTCACCCGGGTGGTAGCGGAGTTCGTGTCCCGGGCGATGTGGATCGACGACGACGATGTGCAGGTCGGGCTTGATGAACGGCGTGTCGTTGTTGCCACCGTCCCAGAGGATGACGTCTGCTTCCTGTTCCGCGGCGCGCAGTATGCGCTCGTAATCGACGCCGGCGAAGACGAGGTTGCCCTCGGCGAGATGCGGCTCGTACTCCTCGCGTTCCTCGATTGTCGCGTCTGCTGCCTCGAGATCCTCGTAGCGCTCGAACCGCTGCACCGCCTGCTTGGTCAGATCGCCGTACGGCATGGGATGCCGCAGGACGGCGACACGCTTGCCCGCGCCGCGTAGGAGCCCGGCGACGCGGCGCGTCGTCTGGCTCTTGCCCGAGCCCGTCCGGACGGCGCAGATCGCCACCGTCGGCTTCGACGAAGCGAGCATCGTCTGCCGAGGGGCGATCAGCTCGAACGACGCGCCCGCGGCGAGCGCGCGCGAGCCGATGTGCATGACGTGTTCGTGGGTCACGTCCGAGTACGCGAACACGACCACATCGATCTCGTGCTCGCGGACGAGTTCCTCCAGCGCGGACTCCGGCAGGATGGGAATGCCTTCGGGATACAACGACCCCGCCAGCTCGGGGGGATAGCGGCGGCCGTCGATGTTCGGTATCTGCGTTGCTGTGAACGCGACCACCTCGTGCGCCGGACTGTCGCGGTAGACGAGGTTGAAGTTGTGGAAGTCGCGGCCCGCCGCGCCTGCGATCAGGACTCGAGTTCTCGCCATGCATAAAGCGTATTCACTGAGTCGGATCCCGTGTACCGCCGAATCGGGGGTCCTTCTGGTAGACGGGGGTTCAGGGCCGCCAAGGCCGGAGGCTTGGACCAGGCGGAGCCGGGCTTAGCGGGAGGTGGGTTGATGGGAGCACGGACGCGTGAGCGCCCGTGCCCGGACCGCTCAGAGAGTCAGCGCAGAACCTCCCGGACGCGCTCGGCGACGGACTCCAGCTCGAGCGTCGAGCCCGTGACCTCCTTCAGCATCTCCTCGGCGCGCATCTTCTGTCCCTCGCCCCAGAGCTCGCGCAGTAGCGAGCCTGCCTCGTGGGTCGCGAACCACTTCGAGCCGAACTTCTCCTTCAGGTAGGCGCGGAGCTGCGCTTCGAACGCCCACGAGCGCAGGTACGACGACACGTAGAAGCCGGAGTCGATGTCTGCGAGGTAGTTCGCCGGCGTGACGTCGATCTTGAGGGCGTCGGAAAGAAGCTCTGCGTATCGTCCGCGCATCGTCGTCACGTCCTCAGCGGCGTGGAACTCGAGCTCGTACAGGATCTTCGCGGCGTAACGGCGCACGAAGTACAGGAGGCCCGTCGCGCCTTCGACGGCGTACTCATTCGGGCGGGGAAAGTCGAGCCGCCGCGTCAGCCACTCGGGCTCATCCGTCAGATGCTGCAGCAGCATCGCCCAACCTTCTGTGACCGCGTTGTCGCCGAGCCGCTTCTCCTCCATCGAGAGGTTCCGGGACGTGTGGGCGAAGTGTTCGGTGTGCCCGCCTTCGTGGAAGAGCGCGCGCCAGTCGTCGGGACCGCCGATCGGCTGGATGACGAGCACGACGCGGTCGGGCACCTCGATCGGCGCGCAGAAGGCTCGTGGGCTCTTGTTCGGCCGCTCTTCGAGGTCGAGCGTCACGTTTTCCTGCGAGCTCAGGTCGATCCCCAGGTCCTCGAGCGTGCCCTCCAACGCCGGGACCATCTTGTCGGCGGGGAACATCGGATCCCACTCGGGCGCGCGGAAGAGACGCGGCACGTCCCACCGCTCCGCTTCCGAGAGCGAGACGCCGACGCGCGTGCGAAAGAGCTTGTCCGCCCACTCCTCGTAGAGCCGCTCCGTCGAGTCGAGAAACGTGCGGCACTGCGCGGCGAGGTCGTCGAGCGCAGACGACGGCAGAGCCTTGCGGTAGAGCTCGAGGTAGTTCGCGAACTCGAGGTCGCGAGTTCCCTGCTGCACCCGTTCGGCAGCATCGAGGTGAAGCGGGTTCATGCGCTCGTCCAGCAGATCGTTCGCACGCTCGTCGAGCACACGCCGCTTCTCCCGGTCCGGTTCGTTGGCGAGGGCCGGGCGGACCATCCGGTAAGGAATCTCCTCGCCGCCCACCGACACTGCGAGCTCCGACTCCAGCTCGGCGAGCTTCTCGGCGTGATCCCGGGTGAGCTCGCCGAAATATCCCTCGCAGGCGAACCGCCAAAGCTCCCTCACTCGTGCACCGCCGTTCACAGCCAGGCCGATGGACTTGACCTGGTCGAGCTCGGTCAGATTCTTGTGGCGCTCGTAGATGGGCGCCAGGTCGAAGGTTTCCTTCAGCCCGGCGTAGTGGAGGTAGAACTCCTCGTCGAGCTCGGCGATGAACCGGTCCGCCTGTTCACGGTAGGCGTCCAGCTCCCGGTCAGAGGGAGGGGCGGGAGGCATCGTCTCGTAGGATACGCAAGCAGTGCGAGAGATCCATCTCCAGACCGAGCGCCGCACGCAGCTCGTGGACATCACCCACCAGGTGCAGGATGCGCTCGGCTCGCTCAACGGCGCAGCGGCCGCGCTCGTCTACGTCCCGCATACCACGGCCGGCGTCACGATCAACGAGGGCGCCGATCCCGCCGTCGCCCAGGACCTCGAAGCCGCGCTGGAGAAGATGGTGGACGACGCTTGGGACTGGAAGCACGTCGAGGATCCCGACGGGCCGAATGCGCCGTCGCACATCCGTGCGTCGTTGATGAGCCCGCAGATCCTCATACCGCTCGACGAAGGCAAGCTCGCACTCGGCAGGTGGCAGGGAATCTTCTTCTGCGAGTTCGACGGCCCGCGCGAGCGGAAGGTCTACGTCACTCCGCTGAGCTAGTTCCCCAGCCTTTCCAGGGCTTCGCGCGGCCGGGAGTTATGGTCCAGTAGTCGTGTTGCTCGACGACGCGTCCGTCGTCGCCGAACGTGAGCCACGAGGTTCCCCCGAGCGTGACGGGCTCGCCGCTCTCCGTCAGGGCCGCCCACCATTCGACGGCTGCGCGGTCGCCGGCGACCAGCGGCTCGCCCCACCAGAGCTCGAGGTCGTCGCCTTCGTCGGCGAACGCCGAGCGCGCATAGTCGACCGGTGGCTGCGGATCGCGGTCCGGATGCGAGCGAAAGACGGCGTCGTCGGCGTAGACCCGCGCAAGTTGGGTCTCGTCCTTGGCACGCCACGCGCGGTCCCAAGCGTCGAGCCAGGCGCGTGCCGCAGCTTCGGAATCCACGGAGTGATCGTACGGCTTTCCCTAGCCGGAGACACCGGAACCAAGCGCGTCTCCCCTGGAATCTCGCCGTCGACCAGCAGCCCGCAGCAGTCGTGCCGGGTCCGTGCCTGCGGAAGGCGGCCTTACCTCGCGTTTCGAACCTCTTACGCCCCCTTAACGGCAACGTAAAGGTCCGCGGCTAGAACGCGACTGAGCGACCCAAGGAGGGTCATGCGAAAGTCGCTTCTAGCCGCCGGCCTTTCTGCTGCGGCCGTTGCCGCGGTCGTTTCCTTCTCGGCGCGCTCGACGGATGCCAGAACGCAACAGAAGCCTGCCAAGGCGCCCGCAGGCATCCACAAGATCAAGCACGTCATCGTGATCATGCAGGAGAACCGTTCCTTCGATCACTACTTCGGAACCTACCCCGGAGCCGACGGCTTCCCGCGCACGGCGAGCGGGGAGTTCGCGGTCTGCGTTCCCGATCCGGTGAAGGGCGAGTGTCAGAGGCCGTACCACGACACGAACGATCTGAACGCGGGCGGCCCGCATGGCGAGGCCAACGCGATCGCGGACGTCAACAGCGGCAAGATGGATGGGTTCATCGCTCAGGCAGAGGGTGCGCGTGGGAAAGGCTGCAAGAAGAACCCCAACGATCCGATTTGCTCGCAGCGCTCAGCCAATCCAGACGTCATGGGGTACCACGACGGGCGCGACATTCCGAATTATTGGGCCTACGCCCACAACTTCGTTCTGCAGGACCACATGTTCGAGCCGAACGCATCGTGGAGTCTGCCCGCTCATCTGTTCATGGTCTCGGAGTGGTCGGCGCGCTGTTCACGTCACGGCGACCCCATGAGCTGCGTGAACGCGCTCGAGAATCCCGGCTCTCCGAAGGCGCGGATTGCACCCGACTACGCCTGGACCGACCTCACGTACCTGCTGCACAGAAATCGCGTCAGCTGGCGCTACTACGTGTTCAGCGGCACCGAGCCGGACTGCGAGGACGACGGGATGATCTGCGAGTCCGTCAAGCAGGGCGCAAAGACGCCCGGCATCTGGAACCCGCTGCCGTACTTCGACACCGTCCAGCAGGACGGCCAGCTCGGAAACGTCACCACTCTTTCCAGCTATTTCAAGGCTGCGAGGTCGGGCACGCTGCCGGCCGTCTCGTGGATCAACCCGACGGGATCCGTGAGCGAGCATCCGCCTGGGCTCGTAACGGCGGGTCAGTCGTACGTGACCCGGCTCGTGAACGCCGCGATGCACAGTCCAGAATGGAAGTCCACGGCGATCTTCGTTTCGTGGGACGACTGGGGCGGGTTCTACGACCACGTCACACCGAAGAGCGTCGACCAGAACGGGTACGGCCTGCGTGTGCCCGGGCTCGTTATCAGTCCCTACGCACGCAGGGGTCTCGTCGACCACCAGACACTGAGCTTCGATGCCTACGCCAAGTTCATCGAGGACGATTTCCTCCGGGACCAACGCCTGGATCCCCTGACCGACGGGCGCCCCGATCCCCGCCCTGACGTTCGCGAGAACGAGCCGATCCTCGGGACGCTCGTGCGCGACTTCAACTTCGAGCAGAAGCCGCGAGCGGCGCTCATCTTGAATCCGCGCCCTCCGACCGACCTCCACTGAGGAGCGGCTACGCTCATCGCGTGGCCGCGCCCGTCAGCAGAGATCAAGAGCTCGAGCTTACGATCGACCGCCTTGCGTTCGGCGGTAACGGTGTCGCCCGCTTGAACGGCTTCGTCGTCTTCGTGCGACGCGGGCTTCCCGGCGACACCGTCAGGGCGCGCGTGACGAAAGTGCAGCGACGCCACGCCGAGGCGCTCGTCACCGAGGTGCTGCAGCCCAGCCCGCTGCGGGTCGAGGCTCCCTGCAAGCACTATCCCGCCTGTGGCGGCTGCCGGTTCCAGGATCTCGCGTACGAGGCGCAGGTCGAGGCAAAGCATGCTCAGGTTGGAGACGCTCTTCACCGCATCGGCGGGCTCGCGGACCCGCCGCTCGAGGAGATCCTGGCGGCCGAAGAGGTCTTCCATTACCGCAACAAGCTCGAGTACTCGTTCACGCAGCTCCAGGACGGACCGACGCTCGGCCTGCACATGGCCGGTCGCTGGGACGAGGTGCTCCAGATCGATTACTGCTGGCTCACGACCGACCTCGGCAACGCGATCCGCAATGCCGTGCGCGAGTGGGCGCGCGGCGACAAGCTCGTTGCGTACGACCAGGCGGAGCACACGGGCTACCTCCGCCATCTCGTCGTGCGCGAGGGCCGCAACACCGGTCAGGTGCTCGTCCAGCTCGTCACCAGTCCCGGCGAGAAGTTCGACACGGGCGGATTCGTCGACACGCTGCGGCAGTTTCCGGAAGTGCGCTCGATCCACTGGTCGATCAACGACACTCCGGCCGAGGTGACGACGAACCTCCCCACGCAGCTGCTGTGGGGAGAGGAGGCGATCGAGGAGGAGCTGTGCGGGATGCGTTTCCGGGTCCGCCCGAACGCGTTCCTCCAGACGAACACCCGGATGGCGGAGAAGCTCTACGAGACCGCGCGGGAGTTCGCGGCGCTTACCGGCAACGAGACGGTGTACGACCTCTATTGCGGGATCGGCACGATCGGGCTACTGCTCGCGAGCGATGCGCTCACGGTCTGGGGGATCGACGTCTCCGAAGAGTCGATCGCGTGCGCGCTCGAGAACGCAGACCTGAACGGCATCGGCAATGCGGCGTACTTCGCAGGGAACGTCGGCCAGGTGCTGGAGGAGCTGCACGAGCGTGCCGGCGATCCGGACGTGGTCGTCGTCGACCCGCCTCGCGCGGGGCTCGCCGGCAAGGCTCTCAAGCGGCTCGGCGAGATTGGTGCGCCGCGCATCGTGTACGTGAGCTGCAATCCAACGACGCTGGCAGGCGACGTCAAGCGCCTGCGCGCGGAGCACGGCTACGAGCTTCGGCGCGTGAAGCCGGTCGACATGTTCCCGCATACGCCGCACGTCGAGGCCGTGTCCCTGCTCGAGCGGGAATGACCGAAGGGTTCGACCGCCGCGAGTTGCTCGTAAGAGGTGGACGGCTCGCGGTCGGCGCCGGCGCGCTGGCCAGGCTTCCTGGGTGGATTACGGTCGGCTCGCGCTCCGCGGCGGATCCTCGTCTCGTCGAGCTTGCCAACCTGGTTCAAGGAACGGTCGTGACGCCCGCCGACGCCGCTTACGACTCCGCGCGGCAGCTCTATAGCCCGCGCTACGACGGTGTTCGTCCTGGGGCGATCGTCTTCTGTGAGACGACCCAGGATGTCTGGCGCACGGTGCGCTGGTCACGTCGGCACTCGATCCGCGTCGTCGCGCGTTCAGGCGGCCACAGTTACGCGGGCTACTCGACGTGCAAAGGCGTCGTCGTCGACGTCACGCGGATGAATGGAGTCACCGTGAACCACGCGGCGGGCACGGCGACGATCGGCGCGGGCGCGAGGCTGATCGACGTGGACGAGGCGCTCTTCGAGCAGGGCGTAATGATCCCCGCAGGCTCCTGCCCGACCGTCGGCATCGCCGGCCTTACGCTCGGGGGC
>Ga0307308_10001234_pt1 | contig 10139 bp, 7 predicted proteins | sample ER_DNA_195_FD_194501 | JGI IMG/M metagenome (GOLD analysis project Ga0307308, IMG submission 194501) | Bulk soil microbial communities from the East River watershed near Crested Butte, Colorado, United States - ER_DNA_195 | ecosystem: Environmental > Terrestrial > Soil > Floodplain | place: USA...
GCGCGATCTCGCGCGCCGCCCGCCGCTCCCTTGTCTTGAATCCCGAAAGGAACCTGACCATGTCCCACGTCACCGCGATCCCGGGACAACCGACCGTCGTCCTGGTGCACGGCGCATTCGCTGACGCATCGAGCTGGAACGGCGTGATTGAGCGCCTCCAGGCCGGAGGCGTGCAGGTCACAGCTCCGGCCAACCCCCTGCGCGGGATCGAGAGCGATTCCGCCTACGTGGCGAGCGTCCTCGAGCAGACGCCCGGCCCGGTCATCGCCGTCGGCCATTCGTACGGCGGCGCTGTGATCACGAACGCCGCGACGCACGTGAACAACGTCGTCGGCCTCGTCTACGTCGCCGCCTACGCGACAGAAGAGGGCGAGGTCCTGGGGGAGGCGGGGGCCGCTTCGAAGGACAGTGTCCTTGCGAGCGCGCTCGTCCCGCACCGGTACCCGTCACCGATGGGCGGCGAACCGGCCGTCGAGTTCGCCATCGACCCCGCGAAGTTTCGAGACGCGTTCGCCGCGGATCTACCGGCCGAGCAGACGGCGGTCATGGCCGCGACCCAACGGCCTGCGGCTGAGCTCGCGTTCTCGGAGCCGGGCGGGAAACCGGCCTGGAAGGACCTGCCCTCCTGGGCCGTCGTCGCCACTGGCGACAAGGCGGCGGGTGCCGATGTCATCCGGTCGATGGCGAAGCGTGCCGGCGCGACGATCACCGAGGTCGAGGGCTCCCACGTGATCATGATCTCCCAGCCCCAGGCCGTGACGGACGTGATCCTCGCGGCCGTCGCCGCGGTCAGTCGCACCCCGGCTCACGCGTGACGCAGAGAGCCCGACGATGACGACCGCTCCGAGATCTTCCTCCGCGCCGACGGACGCCCTGGTCGCGGCCGTGAAACAGATTGATGCCGGGGACCTCGATGTCGGCTACGTCGACGTCGGCCCGGCCGCCGGTCAGGCCATCCTCCTACTGCACGGCTGGCCGTACGACATCCACAGCTTCGCCGAGGTCATTCCGATCTTGGCAGAGGCCGGATACCGCGTGGTGGTCCCGCATCTGCGCGGCTACGGCAGCACCCGATTCCTGTCGGATGACACCGTTCGCAACGGGCAGCAGGCGGCTCTGGCTGTCGATGCTGTCGCATTCATGGACGCCCTCGAGATCCCAAACGCGATCGTGGCCGGATTCGATTGGGGAGCCCGGACCGCGGACATCGTCGCCGCGCTGTGGCCGGAGCGCTGCAAGGCCCTCGTGTCGGTCAGCGGGTACCTGATCGGCAGCCGTGAAGCCAATCGGAAGCCCCTGCCGCCACGCGCGGAGCTCGCGTGGTGGTACCAGTTCTACTTCGCCACCGAACGCGGCCGGGCGGGCTACGCGCAGCATCGAAATGACTTCGCGAAGCTGATCTGGCAGACCGCGTCGCCGAAGTGGGCGTTCGACGATGCCACCTTCGATCCGAGCGCTGCCGCCTTCCAGAATCCCGACCACGTCGACATCGTCATCCACAACTACCGATGGAGGATCGGCGTCGCCGACGGCGAGCCCCGCTTCGACGACCTGGAAGCGCGGCTGGCTCGTGGCCCGGTGATCACGGTTCCCACCATCACCCTGGAAGGCGATGCGAACGGGGCGCCGCATCCGGATGCCGCCTCGTATCGTGCGAAGTTCACCGGCAGATATGAGCACCGGACCATCACCGGTGGCGTCGGGCACAACCTGCCGCAGGAAGCGCCGCGTGCCTTCGCCCGGGCCGTCATCGACGTCGACGCGTCCTGAGCCGATCAGTGTTGGAGGACCTTCCTATGCCCGATGACCGAAGCACCACCGATCGCATCGGCGGCGGGGCGACGATATCCAAGCCGGCGGTCCGTCCCGGCCTCCTCCGATCGCTAGCGCACCGCCTCGCCGGGGACGACACGGAGCTGCCCGTCGAGGGGCACCTTCCGCCCTTCGACGGTGCGACCGGCTGGCTCAACTCCGAGTCGCTGACACCCGACGGACTCCGCGGCCGGGTCGTCGCCGTCGACTTCTGGACCTACACCTGCATCAACTGGCTGCGCACGGCGCCGTATTTGAAGGCCTGGGACGCGAAGTATCGCGACCTCGGGCTGACGGTGATCGGGGTCCACACGCCGGAGTTCGGGTTCGAGCGCGACGTCGACAACATCGTCCCGCGGTCGCATGGATTCGGCATCGAATACCCGATCGCGATCGACAGCGACTACGGCGTGTGGCAGGCCTTCTCGAACCAGTTCTGGCCGGCGCTCTACATCGCGGACGCCGAGGGCAGGCTCCGCTACCACCACTTCGGCGAGGGCGAGTACGCGATGGCCGAGATGGTCATCCAACAGCTCCTGATCGAGGCGGGCGCCGAGGCTGTCGATCCCGACCTCGTATCCGTGGAGCCGACGGGATTCGAGGTCGCCGCGGACTGGCGGACGCTGCGAACCCCCGAGACGTACGTCGCATTTGGCCGGAGCACCGGCTTCGCCTCGCCCGAGCGCGCGCGGCTCGACGAGCCGCATACGTATCCGGAGCCATCGCGGCTCGGCCTCAACGAGTGGGCGCCGTCAGGCGCGTGGACGCTGGCGCAGCATGCTGCCGTGTCCAACGACGCGGGCGCGAGCATCGCGTTCCAGTTCCAGGCCCGCGACGTGAACCTCGTGATGGGACCGCCGTCGCGCGGGACGCCCGTTCCATTCCGGGTGCGTCTCGATGGGCAGGCGCCCGGCGATGCTCACGGCTTCGACGTCGACGAGCACGGCAACGGGAACCTGGAGGACCAGCGCCTCTACCAGCTCATCCGACAGGCCGGCGACATCCGCGAGCGCCTCGTCGAGATCGAGTTCCTCGCTGCCGGCGCCGAGGCGTATTGCTTCACCTTCGGCTGAGACAGGGACATGGTGTCGGTCATGAACGATCAGGGGAGACGGGACGCGGCGGCAGATCCGATCGTCGTCCCGAACACGCTGTGGCAGGCCGCCGATCAGTTGGCCTACAACGGCGGCCAGCCGTCCGACATCACCCACCTGGCCGAGTTCGAGGCGAGTGGCCTCGGGCGACGTGACGACGCACGCTGGTCGGGCGCCCTCGAGATCATCCCGACCAAGGCCGATACGGTCCTCGACCTGATCCGGGCCAACAGTCTTTGGCCGTTGCTCTCGGGCCTCGCCTGTTGCGCCATCGAGATGATCTCCGCGGCAACCAGCAAACACGACATGGACCGCTTCGGCTGGTTCCCGTTCCGGGCCAGTCCGCGCCAGGCCGACGTCCTCATCGTCGCCGGTACCTGCACGACGAAGATGGCCGGTCCGCTCATCCGGCTATGGGACCAGATGCCGGAGCCCAAGTGGTGCGTCGCCCTCGGCGACTGCACCTGCTCCGGCGGTCGCTACAAGCGGAGCTACTCGACGATCGAGGGCATCGATCGGATCATGCCGGTCGATGTCTACGTGCCGGGCTGCCCGCCGCGCCCGGAGGCCCTCATCTACGCGTTCCTGAAACTCCAGCAGCTGATCAAGGATCGGCGCGGCCATTGGCCGGACCGGGCTATCGGCCCGACGGTGCCAGACGGCATCTGAAGACGGGACCGGGCGTCTCACGAGCGACTGGAAGTCTCATGCACCTCAATGAGCGCCGTCTGAGATGTGTGGGCGGCACCCCCCTGCATTCGGATGCCGAACCTCCTTGCGGGGCTTGTCGCGAGTCGGCTAGCAACTGGCCACAGTCGCCGGCTGACTTTGGCCGTCCGACCGCAATCCAATGGAAATCATGAAAGGCGTCTGAGACGTGGTCAGGGACTCATGTCGGTCGAGTCGTCGAGCTCGGGACAGCGTCCGGGTCTGATCGAGAGTCAGGCGCCTTACCACTTGGCCACTCTCCAGTGATACGTGCTCGAACCGGTCCGGCCGCTCCTCCCTCAGGCTGCTGATTTCCGGGTGAGTCAGGTCCCATCCGACGAAATCAGGAGCCCGTCCGAATAACCGGTGAGTCAGGTGCGGATCCGGAACCGAGCCGAGACTCGCGCGGGCCGCTGGTGCCCCAACTGCCTTGAGCCTCGGTGGCCGGCGCCGCGGTGGCGACTCACGCGTTCGAGATCGCCTTCCACTGCCGAAGGCGCAGAACGAGCAACTCGACACGCGCTCGTGCGTCGTCGCCGTCGAGGTTGCGCATGTCGACCGGGTCGGCGCGCAGGTAGATGCCGGACGTCCGCTCGTGGAGCCCCAGGTCGACGTTGGACCGGGTGATCCACTAGCCGGAGGCGCGATCGGCGGACTCAAGCCGGATCTCGCCCGTGCCCTTGAGCTGAGGGGCGTTCGGATGGCGGGGCCGCTCGCCCTTCCAGAAATAGAAGATGCTTGGCGGGTCGCGGCGCTCCTTCGAGGCTACGCTCCAGTAGAGAGATGAGAGCGTGCCGTCCTCCTGCCACCCTCGGCCGGCGACCTCGAGGCCGCCGTCGCCGTCGCGCGAGATCCGGAGGAGGCCGATCGCCGATGGCTCGCGCTCGCTGCGGAGCGTGAGCGAGTGCTGCCACCAATCCCCCTCGAGCCGGGTCAGTCGACCTTCTTCCTCCATCGCCTTGCGGAGCTTCTGGTTGACCGCCCGCATGTCGGCCGCCGTCAGCGCCTCCGGGTAGCGCACAGCCGTCATGCCCAAGAGATCGGTGGGCAGCTTGGCGCCCTTCGCGTGGAGAATGAACGTGCGGCGCATGCCCAGCGCGCCACCGAACAAGCCGGCCTCGAACACCACGTTGTCGCGCGGAGAGGCCTGGCCTGTGGTGGCTGCATCTGATGGGTTGCTGGTCCAGTCGTCCTGGGCGAAGACGAACGCCGCGAAGTCGACCTCCCGCGTCAGCTCCACGAGCCGGTCGAGCGTGGAGACACCCGGGTTGAAGACCGCGGTCCACGGCTCGACGTCCGCGACCTCCGCCAGCCCACGCGTCAGGGCCTGTACGAGCTTCGCCTGCTTTCCCGAGGAGCCGACGAAGATGCGGGGCTTCATGCCACTAAGATACGGCCTGAGCCGGTTTAGCCCGGCGGGTGCGATCGTGGCGACAGGTGACCATGGGACGCCCGGGCTTGCGATGCTGTACGGGCGACTCTTGAGAGGCGGTGACATGGTCACGACCGACAGCCACGAAGACCTCGAGCCCCATCGACGCATCTCCGACGACGCGTTGGATCGAATCGATGCGTACTGGCGTGCGGCGAACTACCTCTCGGTCGGACAGATCTACCTGCTCGACAACCCGCTCCTGCGCGAGCCGCTCCGGCCGGAGCACATCAAGCCGCGCCTGCTCGGGCATTGGGGGACGACGCCCGGCCTCAACTTTCTCTACGCCCACCTGAACCGGGTGATCAAGGCTCGGGACCTCGATGCGATCTACGTCATCGGCCCGGGCCACGGCGGGCCGGCCACCGTGGCCAACGCCTACCTCGAGGGAACCTACTCAGAAGTCTTCCCGAACATCAGCCGTGACGATGACGGCATCCGCCGTCTGTTCCGTCAGTTCTCCTTCCCGGGCGGTATCGGCAGCCATGTGACCCCCGAAACCCCCGGTTCGATCCACGAGGGCGGGGAGCTCGGCTACGCCCTTAGCCATGCCTTCGGAGCGGCCTTCGACAACCCGGGTCTCGCGGTCTTCTGCGTCGTCGGCGACGGAGAGGCCGAGACCGGCCCGCTCGCGACGAGCTGGCATTCGAACAAGTTCGTCAACCCTCGGACCGACGGCGTCGTCGTCCCGATCCTCCATCTCAACGGCTACAAGATCGCCAACCCGACGATCCTGGCCCGGATCTCGCGCGAGGAGCTGATCGCCCTGTTCGAGGGCTACGGCTACCGGCCGGTGTTCGTGGAGGGTGACGATCCGACCGTCATGCACGAGCGGATGGCGGCTGTGCTCGATGAGGTGATGGACGAGATCGTGACGATTCAGAGCGCGGCGCGGGACGAGGGGGACGAGCGTCGTCCCCGCTGGCCGATGATCATCTTCCGCTCGCCGAAGGGCTGGACCGGCCCGAAGGAGGTCGACGGCCTGCCGGCCGAGGGCAGCTTCCGCTCCCACCAGGTCCCGCTGTCGGACGTGCGTGAAAAGCCGGAACACCTGGCGATCCTCGATCGCTGGCTACGCAGCTATGCGCCCGACGAGCTGTTCGACGCGACCGGCGCGCTCCGCGCGGATCTCGCCGATCTGCCACCGCGCGGCGCTCGCCGGATGAGTGCGAACCCCCACGCGAACGGCGGGCTGCTCCTGCGCGATCTCACCCTGCCCGATTTCCGCGACTACGCCGTCGCGGTCGAGCGGCCGGCGACGACATCGAGCGAGGCAACGAAGGTCTTGGGCGCGTTCGTGCGGGACATCATCCGGCAGAACCCCGAGACATTCCGGTTGTTCGGACCCGACGAGACGGCCTCGAATCGCTTGTCGGCCGTGTTCGAGACGACGAACCGCGCCTGGGATGCGGAAACCCTCCCGACCGATGACCACCTCGCTCCCGACGGGCGAGTCATGGAGGTGCTCTCCGAGCATCAGTGCCAAGGTTGGCTGGAAGGCTACCTGCTGACGGGGCGGCACGGCCTGTTCAACTGCTACGAGGCGTTCATCCACATCATCGACTCGATGTTCAACCAGCACGCGAAGTGGCTGAAGACGACCTCCGAGATCCCGTGGCGGCGGCCGATCGCATCCCTGAACTACCTCCTGACGAGCCATGTCTGGCGGCAGGATCACAACGGCTTCAGCCATCAGGATCCCGGGTTCATCGACCACGTCGTCAACAAGAAGGCCGAGGTCATCCGAGTGTACCTGCCGCCCGACGCCAACACGTTGCTGTCGGTGGCCGACCATTGTCTGCGCAGCCGCAACTACGTGAACGTCATCGTGGCCGGCAAGCAGCCGGCCCTGAACTACCTCTCGATGGACGACGCCATCCTCCACGCCACCCGCGGCGTCGGCATCTGGGACTGGGCGAGCAACGACGACGGCGAACCCGACGTCGTCATGGCCTGCTGCGGCGACGTTCCCACCCTCGAGACACTGGCCGCGGTCGACCTGATCCGCCAGCACCTCCCGGAGCTCAAGGTTCGCGTGGTCAACGTCGTCGACCTGATGCGCCTCCAGCCCGACAGCGAGCACCCCCACGGGCTGTCCGATCGGGAGTTCGACACGCTGTTTACGACCGACCGGCCGATCGTGTTCGCCTACCACGGCTACCCGTGGCTGATCCACCGGCTGACCTACCGGCGGACGAACCACCCGAACCTCCACGTCCGCGGCTACAAGGAGGAGGGGACGGTCACCACGCCGTTCGACATGGTCATGCTCAACGACCTCGACCGCTTCCACCTCGTCATGGATGTCATCGACCGGGTCCCTGGGCTCGGTTCGCGCGCTGCCGACGTCCGCCAGCTCATCGCCGACAAACGGGTCGAGGCCCGTGCGTACACCCGCGAGCACGGCGACGACTCGCCCGAGATCAAGGACTGGACGTGGCCCGACTGACACCCGCCGACGCGGGGTGACGAGCGCCGTGGACCTCGAGCGACGGCGCAACGACCGCCCGCTGCGCGTCCTCGTCCTCAATCCGGGCTCGAGCACCCTCAAGGCGGCGGTCATCGAGCCGCCTGGCCGGGACGCTCTCGCAACAGCAATGGTCGAGTGGGATGCGGATGCGACGCGCGCATCGGTTCGAGCGTCCGGCGTCAACACTGTTCTCGGCGCGGTCGAGGCAGCGGGCGTGTCGCCCGCGTCGATCGACGCCGTCGGCTATCGGGTCGTTCACGGCGGGACGCGTTTCGTCGGCCCAACGCTGATCGAGGAAGGCACGGTCGTTGCCATCGCGGCACTCGCCGAGCTCGCCCCCCTCCACACCCATATCTCCGTCGAGACGATCCGGGCCGCCCGACAGGAGCTGCCCGGGATACCCCACGTGGCGGCGTTCGACACCGCGTTCCACGCGAGCCTTCCGCCGGCCGGCTACCGCTACCCCGTTCCGGAGGCCTGGTTCCGCGACTGGGGCATCCGGCGTTTCGGGTTCCACGGCCTATCGGTGACCTGGTCGGTGATGCGCGCAGCCGAGCTCCTCGGTCGTCCCGTCGAGGAGCTGCGCCTCGTCGTCGCCCATCTTGGCAGCGGCTGCTCGGTGACCGCCGTCGACGGCGGTCGGTCTATTGACACGTCGATGGGGATGACCCCGCTCGAAGGCCTGATGATGGGCACCCGCGCCGGCTCGATCGATCCGGGGATCTTCCTGGCACTCCTTGGCGACGGCCGTACGACGGTGACGGACCTCGAGGAGGTTCTCGACCATCGGTCTGGTCTACTCGGCCTCTCCGGACGATCGGCCGACGTTCGCGAATTGCTTATTGGCGAGGCGGCTGGCGACGAGCGGTCCTCCCTCGCCCTCGAACTGTTCGTTCGTCGGGCGGCGGCAGGCATCGCAGCGGCCGCGACGTGCCTTCCCGCGATCGACGCCGTCGTCTTCACCGGAGGTATCGGCGAAAACTCAGGGCGGATGCGGGCGAGGATCGCGGCGTCGCTCGCCGTCCTGAGGATCTCGGCGATCCGAGACGCGGACGTCCGTGAGGATGCGGTCCTGACCGACGCTGCAACGACGCCGGCCGTCCTGCGCGTCGAGGCTCGCGAGGACATTGTCATCGCCGAGGCGGTCCGCTCCGCCATCCAGCACTGACAGGGTCATCTCGCTGCATCTGATTGGCCGGGAGCATCAGTACGACGAGAGCAGGCACGCCCGTCGGGCGACCCATGCGCTACTTACGAAGTAGATCGGCCTGAGGGTTGTGGCACAAGCGTCGAATCGCGAGCGTAGGCCGCTCAGTTAGCAGGGCTTCGTTTTGACGCTTGCTCGCCCCTTCGAGGTATCCGCGTTGGTCTCCCTCATCCTACGCTGGTCGGTCGGTGCTGGCGTGCCGCCTTACGTCTGATAGTGCGGAAGGATCTTGCCGTCCTGCACGAATGTCAGCGCTTCGGCGACCTCGTATGCATGGACGGCGGAAACGTACTCGGGCAGCTTCCTTGAGAGCATCGCGATCTCGCCGCTCCCGAAGAACGCCCGCATGGCGTCGGGACCGGTGAAGCCGAGGATCAGTGACGCGTGGAACCGCTGGTCGGTAGGGTTGTCGTGCGCGACGTTCGGCGTGTCCCAGAGTCTCTCGATCCACGGCAAGAAAACCTGGGTTCGGAGTTCCCGCAGCGCGCCAGTGGTGACGAGAGTGGGGACAAGCTCGTCTTTGAGGAACGTCCGGAACGCACCGGTTTTGACGCCTTCCCGCCTACGGAGGTAGATCAGGCTTCGCGCTCCTACCTTCACCCCGGGACCGACCACGTCGTACCAGCGGGCCGAGTACGGTGGCCCCGCGTAGAGCAGGGTCCGCCGGAACACGTTCACTTCATCCTTGTAGGCGAGCCTGGTCTGCTTGCGGCCCCGCAGCGGAGAGAGCAGGGACGTGAACGTGATCTCGGCGACCCCGTCGATCCTGCGCTCGGTCGGGATCGCCGACTCGACGCCGCTGATGGCCGGCCACAGCCCGGGATTGCTCTCCGCCAGGTGGATCTGGCGGTACTCCTCCATCCCCGGCGTGGCGGAGATGATCTTCGAGTGTGGGCCCTTCCAGTGGTCCATCCCCTGCTGACGGGGCTGATCGGTCCGCATCCACAGCAGGATCGATGAGGCAAAGGGCTTCCTCGCCGGGGTAGGTGTCGTAGTCACGTTGTTGCGTTCCTTCGCAGGCTGCGGTCAGCGGCCGCGGGAGTCGACGGCGACGGGGGCGACCTGGTCGTGGTACTGGAGGATCCCGCCGTGGCCGGAGTCGGGGTCGATCATGAGCTCGTAGACGCTACGAAATGGGCTCGATCTACCCGTTTGGATTGCCTCCGAGGCGACCGACGCTGAGTGCGCCCGCGCAGGTGTCACGATTCAGCAGGGGGAGCTCGCCGGTGGCGTCCGTGGTGGCGATGTACTCGAGCATCCGCCGCTGGGCTTCCTTTGACTGATCTCGAACGAGGAACTCGGCGTGCTCGAGTTGCAAGCCGTCTTCGAGCGACAGGGAGCTGCCGAAGTAGATGGATCGCTTGATGGCCCCGAGAGATTTCTTCGAGCGTAGGCTCAGGTATTCGGCGCGCTCGA
>Ga0307308_10001236_pt1 | contig 10129 bp, 6 predicted proteins | sample ER_DNA_195_FD_194501 | JGI IMG/M metagenome (GOLD analysis project Ga0307308, IMG submission 194501) | Bulk soil microbial communities from the East River watershed near Crested Butte, Colorado, United States - ER_DNA_195 | ecosystem: Environmental > Terrestrial > Soil > Floodplain | place: USA...
GGTGAGGAAGATCATCGCTCCCGGCGAGACGACGAGCCACCAGGCCCGGACGAAGTACGAGACGGCGTTCGTCAGCAGGTTTCCCCAGGTCGGCGTCGGGGGAAGGATGCCCAGACCGAGGAAGCTCAGGGCGGATTCGAGAAGGATGATCGCGCCCACGTCGATCGCGGCCAGCACGAAGATGAGTGGCAGCACGTTGGGGAGGATGTGCCTGAACATGATCCGGCGATCGCGGGCGCCGATGGTCCGCGCGGCGGTCACGAATTCGCGTTCACGGAGCGCGAACGTCTGGCCGCGGACGTACAGCGAGATCCCGGTCCAGTTGAGCAGTCCGATGATGACGATGAGTGTCAGCGGTCCGGGAGTCCAAAGGGCGGCGATGATGAGCAAAAGGTAGAGCTGAGGGATGCCGTTGAGCGTCGTGATGATCCACGTGACGGCGTCGTCGAGCGGTCCCCGGAAGTAGCCGGCAGCAAGGCCGAGCGAGACTCCAACGGTGAGATTGACGAATGCCGCGACGAAACCGACGAGCAAGGAGATCTGCCCTCCGTACAGAAGCCGCACCACCTGGCTGCGGCCGATCTCGTCTGAGCCGAGAAGGTAGGCAGGGTTCGCGAACGTCGGCTTCTCGTACGTGTGCAAGAGATCCTGCTGCTCGAACTTGAAGTGAAAGACGTATTGGGAGAAGAGAGGCGCGGCGGCGGAGAGCGCGGCGAGGACGATCAGGATGAAGAACGCCGCGATCGTGAGCTTGTCGTGGCGCAGCTTCCATAGGGCGTTGTCCCAGAGGCTCCGCGACGGACGGGCCAGGCCCGCAGCCGGAAGGGCCCGGGCAGTAGCGGCTGTCGTAGCCATTAGCCGACCTTGATCCGAGGATCGACGATCGCGTACGTCAAGTCGCGGAGGAGATAGCTGATCACGAGCAGCGTGCTCGTGAACATCACGCCCGCTTGGACGATCGGATAGTCCTTCGCGATCGCGGCCTGGAACGTGAACTGTCCGACGCCAGGCCAGCTGAACACTTGCTCGATCACCAGCGCTCCGCCGACCAGGCCGGCGAGGATGCCGCCGAGCGCAGTGACCACAGGGATGAGCGCGTTACGGAGCGCGTGGGTGAAGACGACGGTCCGCTCGCGGAGACCCTTCGCATGTGCTGTGCGGACGAAGTCCTGTGACAACACGTCGAGCGTCTCGGTTCGCAGGATCCGCGAGTAATTCGCGATCCCCGTGAGGGCCAGCACGAACGAGGGCAGGATCAGGTGTTTGAGACGGTCGAGGATGTCCCACTGGTCGTGCCCGACCGTGAGCATTCCAAGGCTCGGCAGCCACCGCAGCTGCACTGCGAAAACGATGATCAGGATGAGACCGAGCCAAAACGAAGGGACGGCGTGGCCGGCCACGCCGAAGACACGGATCGCGCCATCGACCCAGGTTCCCCGCTTGAACGCGGCGAGCACGCCGAGGGGGACCCCGATGACGAGCTGCAGCACGAGTGCCGCCCCAGCGAGCACGAGCGTGTTCGGCACGCGCTCCATGAGCATCGCGAACGACTCGCGGTGGTAGATGAGCGAGTCGCCGAAGTTCCCGCGAACGGCGTTCGTGATCCAGTCGATGTATTGCAGCGGCATCGGTTTATCGAGGCCGAAGCGGTGAAGCAATTGCTCGTAATCGGCCTGCGTGAAGTCTCTGATGCCGAAGGTGAAGAGCCGGATCGGATCGCCGGGTGCAAGGCGGGCGATCGCGAACGTGATGATCGAGATGCCAATGAGCGTGGGGATCGCATATAGGAGTCGTCGGATGATGAAGTCGCGCAAGGCTCCTCCATCGGAAGAGGGGAGCGCCCGTGAGCGCTCCCCTCGACCTCAGGCCGTTATTGCTTGATCCACCACTGGTAGACGTTGTACACCGTTGCGAACGACGCGGGCGCGAAGCCCTGCAGCGTCTTCTGATATCCCGCGATGACGTTCGGGACGTAGCCGAAGTTGTAGGGCTGCTGGTCGTTCAGGATCTTATTGAAGGTCTCGTAGTTCTTCTTGCGGGACGCGATCGAGCAGTCCCCGTTCGTGGGGTTGCGCGCTGCCTCGATCGCCTTGTCCATGTCGGCGTCCTTGAAGAATGTGAAGCCGAAACCGGTCGTGCCTTTCGCGCGGTCCGGGATCTGGCTCGAGTGCCAGATCTGATAGGGGTCGGGCTCGGTGCCGAGGGACCAACCGATGATCGTCGCGTCGAGCACCGGGTCGCCGCTCGTGAGCTTCGTGACCAGGCCCTGGAACGCTTCCGGCACGGCCTTCGCGTCAATGCCGAGCTGCTTGTATTGCTCCGCAGCGACCTGGGCGGTGGTGATGTTCTGCTGGTCGTCGCTGGATGTCGAGATCGTCAACGTGAACTTCTTGCCATCCTTGCTCAGGAATCCGTCCGATCCCGCGTTCCAACCGGCGTCCTTCAGCAACTGCTTCGCCTTCGTTTGGTCGAACTTGTACGGCTCGAGCTGAATGTCCGGGTACGCCCATTGGACGGGAACGTGATGCGCGACATGCGCTAGCGCCTCGCCAAAGACGACCGACTTGATGATCTGGTCCATGTCGAGTCCATACGCAAGCGCCTGACGCACGCGCTTGTCTGCGAGGCCGGGCGCCTGCGGGCTCGTGGTGTTCCAGCCAATAAACCGGTAGCCCAAGCTCGGGTACTTCGTGATCTTGAGCGTGTCGACAGTCTGGAGGTCAGCCAGATCCTTTGCCTGCACCAGGTTGCTGAAGGTCAGCTCACCGGTCTTCAGACCGTTCGCGACCGCGGTCGCGTTCGCCACGACCTTGAAGATGTACTGGTCGACGTTCGGCGCGCCCTGCCAGTAGTCAGCGTTCTTGCTCATGATCACCTGGTCGCCCTTGCGCCACTCCTCGAACTTAAACGGACCGCTGAACACAGTGGGTTTGACATTTTCCGGCGCGGTATCGATCTCGTCCTTGGACGTGTCGGTCAAGTACTTGCCGAACACTTGCGTCGGGAGCACGTAACCAGTCAGATCGATGATCGCTGAACAGGTGACCTTGCTCATCGTGACGCTGAATTTCTTTGGGTTTGCGGAGTCGATCTTCACCCCGGAGATGGTCTTGGCGATCCCCCCCTTGCAGCCGGATGCTGACGAACCGACGCAGTAATCGAGGAACCCCTGGACGTCTTTGAAGCTCGACTTGCGGACCGTCAGCTGAGACTTGCCGACCGCCTGAAGTCCGGTTAGCCAGTCCTGCGCGATCACGGGCTTCCCATCCGACCAGTTCGCCTTGGCGTTGATCTCGTAGGAATACGTCAGACCGTCCTGCGAGATGCTGAACGTCGCGAGGCGCGGTTTGGGTTCACCCGTCTTTGGGTCAGCCTGGATGAGGTCGTCGTAGATGAGCTGCACAATGCGGCGCGAGCGGGTGTCGTTCACCAGAATCGGGTTCATCGTCGCGATGTCGCTCGTATCGGCTTCGACGATCTTCCCGCCTTGCTGCGGCTTCTCGGCCACGCCCGGCGACTCACTGTTCTGTGGACCCCCACCCTGAGTGCAGGCCGTCGCGACGAGCACGACTCCTGCGAAGCCTGCGATGAGCGCGCGGAACCGTTTCGTCATGCCCCTCTATGGCTCCTTTCCCAATGCGAGAACTTCGCGAGTCTAGGCAAAGTCGGCTCGCCCGTTCCGGGCGTGCGCTTCTTCCCGCTATACCGGCCTACGGGCAAGGACGTTCGCTCGATCAAACGGATCATCAGACGTCGCGACAGCACGCATACTCGGTTTCGGGAAATGGCGACAAGATCAGTCCTGCTGACGCTCATGGTCGTGCTCACCGCATGCGGGCAGCCGCCGTCAGGTTCCGCAGCCGAGAGACCAACACTCGGGCACGAACACGGTCTTTCGACCGCGGTCCCCTGCCCGACAGGTTCGACGACGCCCCTGGGCGCCCTCCCGCCCGCGCTTCCGGTTTGGTGCTCAACCCTCGCCGAAGGGGTCGACACCGCCGTCAAAGGATCGAACACCTGGGTTGACGGGTTCGGCAGCCCCGAGCAGTACGCGCGGCTCGCGCCTTCATACAAGGTCTTCGAGGCGCCCCGAGCCGACCGCAGTTCGGTCTTCCGAACGCAGCATTTCGCGCACAACGGTCACTGGATGGTGGACGTCGCGGGCTATGGACAACCGAACGGGGTTTACGAGGGATCCGCCGAGGACTTCTTCGTCGGCCCAAACAACGGCGGAGGCCTCATGCGACCGGCGGCCGATTTTCGGTTCGAGCATGGTGCGCTGGTGATCGAGTTCGACGTTTCGGCCGGGATGTCCGTGTACGGGGATCGCGCCTGGCCGGAGGTCGTCGTGACGACCGCGAGCGCTCCATCACCCCACGAGACGAATGGCTGGTACGCCGCGGGGCTCTTCGGAGGCGACGCGACCGTCGGCTGCAGCTTTCCGTCCGATCGGCTCTCGGAGTGCCGCATCTACGACCACGAGAAGATCACGGCGAATCTGAGCGAGCATTTCAAGGCGGGCGCCGCGACGACCTTCGGAGGTACGCCTACGGGATCGCTCGCGACGGCGTGGAGCCGATGCGGCCCATCCGATCCGGATGATCGTTGTCGCGATCGATTCCGCCTGGTGCTGGAGCGCGACGCGATCACGATCTTCGTGAACGGCGTCCTGTATATGGAACACCGTGGCTTACCCGCGGCGAGTCAGCTTCCCGCGTCGTTGCTGCAGTCGCCGGTGTACGTCTACTTCGCGAGCTGGGCGTATCTCGTCGAGCCGACCGTCGTCCGCTTCCACTGGAGCCGCATCGCGATCAATCCCTGATCACGCACCCGGGAAGTGACACGCCGCCCAGTGGCGGGTCTCGTGCTCGATGAACTCGGGGTCGACCTCAGAGCAGATCTGCTGCGCCTTCCAGCACCGTGTGTGGAAACGGCAACCCGACGGCGGGTTCACCGGCGACGGCACGTCGCCCGTAAGGATGATCCGCTTGCGCTTCGACTCGATCGCCGGGTCCGGGATCGGCACGGCCGAGAGCAGCGCCTGGCTGTACGGGTGCAGCGGGCGTTCGTAGAGGTCGACGCGGTCGGCGAGCTCGACGATCTTCCCGAGATACATCACCGCGACGCGGTCGCTGATGTGCCGCACGACCGAGAGGTCGTGCGCGATGAAGAGGTACGTGAGCTTGAAGCGGTCCTGGAGCTCCTCGAGAAGGTTGATGACCTGCGCCTGAATGGACACATCTAGCGCGGAGATCGGCTCGTCGCAGACGATGAACTCGGGCTCGACGGCGAGCGCGCGGGCGATCCCGATCCGCTGGCGCTGGCCACCCGAGAACTCGTGCGGGTAGCGGTTCGTGAAGTACGGATTGAGACCGACGACGCGCAGGAGCTCCTGCACGCGCTCGGTCTTCTCTTTGCCGCGCGCGAGGTTATGGACCTCGATCGGCTCGCCGATGATGTTTCCCACGGTCATGCGCGGATTCAATGACGCGTAGGGATCCTGGAAGATCATCTGCATGCGGCGGCGCATCTTGCGCATCTGCTCGCCGCCGAGCTTGGTGAGCTCGACGCCGTCGAACTTCACCTCGCCGGCCGTCGGCTTGTAGAGCTGCAGGATCGCGCGGCCGGTCGTCGACTTGCCGCATCCGGACTCGCCCACGAGGCCGAGCGTCTCGCTCTTCTCGACGAAGAAATCGATCCCGTCGACCGCGCGTACAGCGCCGACCTGGCGCTGGAAGATGATCCCTTGCGTCAGCGGGAAGTGCATCTTCAGCGCTTTGACGTCGAGGAGGTTCTTGCCGCTGTCGAAGGTCGCCGTGCTCCGGACGCGGACCATGTCCGGATCTTCCGGCTTCGTCGGTGTGTTTACGGCCATCTCTGCACCTCTTACACCGCCGCCGGAGGTGGCGGAACATCGCCGGGCTTGGGTTCAGGCGGAAGCTGCGCGACTTCCTGTTTGATCTCTTCGATGATGCGTGTGTCGCCGACCTCTTTGTGCCAGTCGGTGTCGACGAGCCAGCCGCCCTGCTGCGTGCCCCAGCAGCGAGCCTCGTGGTCGGGCTTGGAGTTCGGGATGTGCTCGAGCGGCGGTTCCTTCTCGCGGCAGACGTCGCGCCGGTACTGGCAACGCGGCTCGAACCGGCAGCCGGGCGGCGGCGCGATCAAGTCGGGCGGGAGACCCTCGATGGGTACGAGCTTGGCCTTGCGCCGCTCGTCGAGGCGCGGGATGGAACGCAGGAGACCCCACGTGTATGGCATCTTCGGGTTCGCGAAGAGCTCCCCCGTGTCGGCCTTCTCGACGATCTTGCCGCCGTACATGACGTGAATGCGCTGGGTCATTCCGGCAACGACGCCGAGGTCATGGGTGATCAGGATGAACGCCGTCCGGAACTCCCGCGCGAGGTTCTTCAGGAGATCCAGGATCTGCGCCTGGATCGTCACGTCGAGCGCGGTCGTCGGCTCGTCCGCGAGGATGAGCTTCGGATTGCAGGAGAGCGCCATCGCGATCATCACGCGTTGACGCATGCCGCCGGAGAACTGGTGCGGGTAGTCATCCACGCGCTTCTTCGCGCTGGGTATGCCGACGAGATCGAGCAGCTCGATGGTCCGCTTTCGCGCCTCGCTCTTGTCCATCTTGAGATGGAGCTCGAGCGCTTCGGAAATCTGCCGGCTGATGGTGAGGACCGGATTGAGGCTCGTCATGGGGTCCTGGAAGATCATCGCGATGTTGTTCCCGCGAATCCCGCGCACTTCGTCGTCGTCCATCTTCAGGACGTCCGCGCCGTCGAACATGATCTTGCCCTTGACGATCTTGCCCGGCGGCTGCGGGATGAGACGCATGAGCGAGAGCGCGGTGACGGACTTGCCGCAGCCGGACTCGCCGACGATCCCGAGGGTTTCGCCCGCCGCGACCTCGAACGTCACACCGTCGACCGCGCGCACGACGCCGTCTCGCGTGAAGAACTGCGTGTGGAGGTCCGTGACCTCCAGAAGGTTCTGAGCCACCGATCTCCCCCTAGTCCCGCCTGAGTTCCGCGGAGTCTATCAACGGCCTGCCATCACATCTTGGACCGCGGGTCGAGCGCGTCCCGGAGCCCGTCCCCGACAAACGTGAACGCCAGCAGAACGAGCGAGATGCAGAGCGAAGGAAGCAGGACCGGCCAGGGGGTGGTCGAGAAGACGATGAAACCCTCGTTGATCATGACCCCCCAGGTCGGCGTGGGCGGCCGGATGCCGATCCCCAGGAACGAGAGCACAGCTTCGGTGAGCATCGCCCCCGGTATCGCGAATGCCGCCGTCACGATGACCGGGGCGAGGATGTTCGGAAAGATATGCTTCCGCATGATCCGGCCGGGCCCGGCGCCGATCGATCGAGCCGCCTCGACGAACTCGCGGTTCTTTGTCGCGAGGACCTGCCCGCGGACCAGTCGGGCCACCCCGACCCAGTTCACGACGGCGATGCCGACGAAGATGACGAGGAGTCCGTCGAACGCATCGCCCAGACCGGTCCCGCGCAGGGTTGCCACGATGATGATGACGAAGAGCAGGTCCGGGAAGGCGTACACCACGTCGGTCACCCGCATCAGGAAATCATCGACAACACCGCCGACGTACCCGGCGAGCATGCCCACGGTGATCCCGATCGCGAGCACGATCGAGACCGGCACGAATCCGATGATGAGGCTGACCCGCGACGAGTACATGAGGCGGCTGAGGATGTCGCGACCAAGCTCATCCGACCCAAAGATGTACGCGGGGTCGGTGAACTTGCTGCCGAAGAGCTTCGTCCAGATGGGCTCCATCAGCTGCTTCGGTCCGTTCAGCTCGCGTGGGTCGTACGGCGCGAGCTTGATATGGATACCGAGGACATTGAAGTCGGAGAAGATCGCGATCAGGGCGGCGAACGCGATGACGACGAGTCCCACCAGCGCTCCGCGGTTTCGGATCAGCCGGTACCACGCGTCACCCCATAGCGAGCGCTGCTTTCGCGAGATGACGTTCAGCTCCGCGACGCGCTTGTCCCGCGTCGTGACCGCCGTTGCCATCAGCGCACCTTGATCCGCGGATCGAGGACGCCATACATGATGTCGACGGTGAGGTTGGCGATCATGATCAGGAACGCGTAGAGCAGCGTGGTCGCCATGATGACCGGGTAATCCCGCTGACCGATGCTGATGATGTAGAGGCGGCCCATACCCGGAACGTTGAAGAGGGTCTCGATGATGAACGACCCGGTGATCAGGCCGGCCGTCGCCGGTCCGATGATGGTCGCGACCGGAATGAGCGCGTTCTTCAACGCATGACCCACGATCACGGCGCGCTCGTGTAACCCTTTGCTCCGCGCCGTGCGGACGTAATCCTGGCGGATGGCCTCGAGCATGCTCGCTCGGGTGATGCGTGTGAGGAAGCCCCCGGCGCCGAGGCTCAGCACGAAGATCGGCATGACCATGTGTTGCCAGCTTCCCCAACCGACGAAGGGCAGCAGGTGGAGCGAGACGCCGAAGATATAGATGAGGAAGATGGCGATCACGAACCCGGGGATGGTCGTGCCGATGGTCGCGACGAGCATGCTGAGGTAGTCGACGATCGTGTTCTGCTTCAAAGCGCTGACGATCCCGAGCGGGATCGAGAACGCGAGCGCGAACGCCAGGGCCCCGAGACCGAGCTGGAATGTCGTCCCGATCCCCTGGCCGATGATGTCAACGACGGGCCGCTGCCGGGTGAAGCTTGTGCCGAGGTCGCCCTTCAAGAGATTGCCCATGTAGATGACGAACTGCTCTGGGATCGGCTTGTCGACCCCGTAATAACGATTGATCCGATCGATCGTCGCCTGGGACAGAGGTCGGTTCGCGTTGAGATCGAAGGGACTTCCCGGCGCCATATGCGCGAGCGTGAACGTGATCAGCGCCACGAAAAACATCGTGGGAATGACCAAGAGAAGGCGGCGGATAACGTACCTAAGCACTACGCACTGGCCTCGAAGCGAGTGTATAGCGCGACGCTTTCAGAATGCGTCGCCTGAAACAGAAGGGGCCGGCTCGCGCCGGCCCCTTCATGCGACTCGTCGCGCGTTCGATCGCCTAGCTCTTCTTGGTCACGTAGGGATCGGTCCAGCGTGCTTCCTCGAAGCCGAGCGAGGTCAGGTAGAAGCTCTTGACCCACGGCTTCTCAAGCACCGGGTTCGCGTCGTAGTAGATCCACGCAGCCGGCGCGTCCTGTGAGAGGAGACGCGAGGCCTGCTGGTAGAGGTCGTCACGCTTCTTGGGGTCGGGTTCCTTGTCGCCGTCCGTGACGAGCTTGTCGAATTGGGGATTGTTGTACCCAACTCGGGTCACCGTCGACTGCGAGTGGAACACGGTCGTCAGCCAGTCCTGCTGGTCGTAGTAGTCCGCGCACCAGCCGAGGAGGAACAGGGCCGGCGTCGTGTCCGGCTTTTTCACGAGCTGCGTGTATGTCGTGGAGTCGACCGGATCGAGGCCCACGTTGAGGTTGAGGTTGGTCTTCCACTGGTTCTGGAACCACTCGAGACGCGTCTTGTTGCGAGCGCTGGAGGCGTACGTGATCTTGACGCCCGCGAGCGCTGCTTGCGCGGCCGGTGTGGCCTGGGCAAGCGCGGCCTTCGCCGCCGACGCGTCGAACTTCTGGAAGGTATCGCCCGTGTCGTAGCCGGGGATACCCGGGGTGATGAAGGCCAACGCCGGCTTGCCGATCTTAGCGACGTCGTTGATATAAGCGTCGCGGTCGAACGACTTGGCGAAGGCGACTCGGACGTTCTTGTCGGTGAACGGATCCTTCTTGGTGTTGAAGCCAATGTAGAACGTGCACTGGCCCGGACCCTCGACCCGCTGGCCCTTGAGCTCCGCGTCAGCGTCGATCGTCCGAAGGTCTTCTGCTGCGATGCCGTAGACATCGAGCTCGTTGTTGCGGTACGCCGCGAACGCGACGGCACCTTCATTGATCATGACCTGAGTCCACTTCGCGAGCTTGGTCGGTGTGCGGAAGTTGGGGTTACGCGTGAACACCATCTTCTCGTTGTGCTTCCACTCGCTGAGGATGAACGGGCCGTTGCCGATGAACGTGGCCGGCTCGGTCCACTTTTCGGCGCCCTTGGTCACCATGTCTTCGCGAG
>Ga0307308_10001237_pt1 | contig 10128 bp, 7 predicted proteins | sample ER_DNA_195_FD_194501 | JGI IMG/M metagenome (GOLD analysis project Ga0307308, IMG submission 194501) | Bulk soil microbial communities from the East River watershed near Crested Butte, Colorado, United States - ER_DNA_195 | ecosystem: Environmental > Terrestrial > Soil > Floodplain | place: USA...
GTGGTCTTGCCGCAGCCAGACGGACCCAGGAACGAGACGAATTCGCCGCGCTGGGCGGCGAGGTTGAAGTCTTCGACGGCGTTGACGTCGCCGAACCGCTTCTGGACACCTGTCAGCTCGAGGAACGTCATGAACCGAAGGCCTCCATGGCTCAGTGGGCCCCGCCGACCTGGATGCGTGTCCGCGACCCGCGACCGATGAGCGCGATGGCGATCATCGCCAGCCAGGTCACGCCGAAGCTGATCAACGACACCGCGGCCGGCTCGTAGGTTCGGTTCGCGCCGAGCAGCGCAAGGTATGGCCCGAACGCCGGCCGAGCAAGATAGACGGCCATCGTGAACTCACCGATGACGATGGCGAGGCTGAGGAAGGCCCCCGAGAGCAGGGCGACCCGCAGGTTGGGCAGGATGATCCGGACGAGGATCGTGAACCAGCCGGCGCCCATGCTCTGGGCAGCCTCGGTGAGCGTCCGGATGTCGATCGCGCGCAGCCCGGAGTCGACCGATCGGTACATGTACGGCAGTGACAGCACGATGTAGGCGAAGACCAGCAGCGCGCTGCTGCCGATATCCGTGTTCGTGAAGGGCAGCGGCGGCCGGCTGTACGCACGGATCAGGCCGAAGACGAGGACCACCGGCGGAATGACGAACGGCAGGAGGGTGACGAACTCGACGAACGGCCGCAGCCGCGGGGCGCGGAGGCGGACCCAGTAGGCGGTGGGAACGACGAGCGCGATGCTCAGCACGACGGTGATCAGTCCGATGACGAACGAGTAGGTGAGGCTCGACAGGAAGCGGGAGTCGGCGAACGAGTTCGTATACCCCGCGAACAACGGCTTCGCCCGCATCGAGATGATGAAGGTCGCGATCAACGGCACAGTGAAGTAGAGCACCCCGATCAGGAAGATGATCCAGGCCCAGGGCGCCCCCCAGCTCCGGCGCGGACGGTCCGCCGCGACCGACGAGTTGGCGACCGATTCGAGCGCGCCCGGGGCGCGGGAGCCGATCGCCGGTCCGCCGCCGCTCATCGCAGCCACCTTTCCGAGCGCCGCTGAAGCAACGTGTAGCCGACGATCGAGATGCCCATGACCGCGACCATCCCCATGGCCATCGCATAGCCGAGCCCGACGTTGTGGAGGACATCACCGCTGATCTGGTTGCCGATGGCGAGCGGCACGAGGGACACCTGGCCGGCGGTCAGCTGATAGGCCGTCGCCTGCGCCCCGAACGAGTTTCCGAAGAGCAGGATCATGCTGCCGAGCAGCGTCGGGGTCAGGATCGGCAGGGCGATGCGTCGCCAGTACTGGAAGCCCGTGGCGCCCATGTTCTCGGCCGCCTCGCGCCACTCGGGCTTCAGGCCGTCGATCGCCGGGGCGATGATCAGGACCATCAGCGGGAACTGGAAGTAGAGATAGACGATCTCGATGCCGAGCTTCGAGAAGATCGTGAAACCACTCGCGTAGAGGTTGATGCCGAAGCCCTTGAGCAGGAGCGTAACGATGCCCTGAAAGCTCAAGGCGTACGTGAAGGCGAGGGCGAGCGGGATGCCGGCGAAGTTCGAGGCGACGCCGGAGAACGTCATCAGGGCGCTCCGCAGGATCCGCGGCAACCGGCCCAGGATCACCGCGACGGCCAGCAGGAAGCCGAAGATCCCGCCGACGATGGCGGTGACGAGGCTGACCTCGATGCTGTTGCGGAAGGCCGTTGCGACCGACGGGGTCGTCAGCGCCCCATAGTTCGCGAGAGTCGGAGCGCCGGTCTTGTTGTCGGCGATGCTGCCGATGGCCAGGAAGGCGAGCGGCAGACCGAGGAACATCGCGGAGAACAGAAAGAACGGGACGAGCCCCGCCCACGAAAACGACAGGCGCCGAGCGGGACGCGCCGGTGGCGCATCCCGCTCGATGATGACCGTGGCGGAGTCGCTCACGATCGCAAGTTCAGCGGTGGGTTACTTGACGTCCGCGCCGACCACCGCGTCCCACGAACCGGTGATCAGGGCCTTCGCCTTGTCGTACTGCGCCGGGGTCGGATAGATCGCCCCGGCGATGTCGGGCAACTTCGCGATGAGGTCACTCGAAACGCCGCGGGCCTTGAGGTCGTCGAGGCGGGTCGTGTGGCAGTAGCCCTTCAGCCAGCCGGCCTGGCCCTCGTCGGAGTAGAGGTACTCCTCCCAGAGCTTGGCCGCGTTCGGATGCGGGGCGTAGGCGCTGATCGCCTGGGCGTAGACGCCAAGGAACCGGCCGGCCTTCGGGACCACGACGTCAATCTCCGGATTGCCGGCGGCGAGGTCCTTGTGGGCCAGGGCGTTGTAAGCCCAGCGGAGTGCAATGGCTGTCGCGCCCGTGTCGATGGTGCCGGGCTTGGCGATCGTCGGCACGAAGTTGCCGGCGTCCTTGAGCTGCTTGAAGAAGTCGAGGCCCTTCTGGGCGTCGTCGAGGGAGCCGCCATTTGCCAGGGCGGCCGCGTAGACGGCGCTGATGGCCTGGCCTGAGGCGCGCGGGTCACCCGCGAGGGCGACCTGGTTCTTGTACTCAGGCTTGAGCAGATCGCTCCAGTCCGCCGGGCTGTTCGCAACGGCGGCCTTGTTGATCTCGAAGGTCATGATGCTGTAGTAGTCGCCGTACCAGTAACCGTCGGGATCCTTGAACTTGGGATCGATCGTGTCCCAGACCGAGACCTTGTAGGGCTGGATCAGCTTGTCGGTCTTTGACGAATCGCCGAAGAAGCTGGCCACGTCGATGACGTCCGGAGCCTGCGGGCCCGGGTTGTCCTTGTTTGCCTTGATCGCCTCGATCTCGTCGCCCGACCCGGCGTCCGGGTTGAGCTCGTTGACGGCGAGGCCGTACTTGGCCTTGAAGCCGTTGATGACTTCGCCGTAGTTGCACCAGTCGTGGGGCAGGGCGATGACGGAGACGGTGCCCTCGGCCTTGGCGGCGGCGATAAGGGCGGTGAGGTCCGCCGCGGATGCGGCCGGAGCGCTGCCGGCTGGCGCGGAACCGGCGGCAGTCGCCGGAGGCGCGCTGGCCGCGGTGCTCGGCGCGCTCGACGCCCCCGGGCTCGAACAGGCTGCCACCACGAGGGCGAAGATCGCCAACGGGGTCACAGATCGAAGCAGGGAATGCTTGGTGATCAAAGTCGGTTCTCCAATTGACGGTGAATCGATGGACTCCCGGCCGGCGGACTCCGGCGCGATCCGACTCCTCCTCCTATGGCGATCGCGGGGTCTCTCGGCGGCAGCGGGTGACGTTCCTCCGGACCGGCGTTCCGGTCGTGGGCATTTCACCTCCCGCGGGACAGTGCGTCAAGAGTGTGACGGACATATCAACGATCTGTCAGCGATTCGTGCACGGCCCGCGGCTGGCGGCTTGGGCCGGCGGTGCCGTCTCCGCGCGCTCGTTCACGCACGTAGCCCCGGATTCTTGCCTAATGCTTCGCTGGGTGGCGCTATTCGAACCAGCGGTCGCTCGCGCCGTTCAATCCTCGTCCAACGCCGCTGACGGGAAGCATTCGACGACGATTCGGCCCGAATCGGGCTCCGATAGACATCGTCCAGCCGCGCAGGCGATCGAGCGCTGCTTAGTGTTCCCGGCAGGAGGCATTAGGCAAGAACGGACGCAGGGCGCACGGCCGGCGGGCGCTCCGCCGGCCGTCGCTCCGATTCAGACGCTGTAACGGATCAGGGCATCCACGACTGCCACTTGGCCGTGTTTGCGTCGATCCACTGCTTGGCCGCGTCCTCGGGAGTCATGTTCTTGTTCGTGATCGCATCGGCGACCGAGTTCTGGTCCTGGTTGGCCCATTTGAAGTTCTTGATGAACGTGGCCGCGTCGCCGCCGGTATCCATGAACTTCGTCCGGACGATCTTGTTGAGGATGTACGGCGGGTAGTCGCAAGCGACCTTCTTGAGGTCCGCGTCGCAGCCTGTCGTGTATGCGGGGAGATGGATCTGGACGAGCTTGATCTCCGAAAGCAGCCACTGCGGGTCGTAGAAATAGCCGATGAGCGGGGTCTTGTTCTTGTCGGCCTGCTGGAACGCGGTGATCGTGGCCGCCTCGCTGCCGGAGAACACGTCCTTGTAATTCAGGCCGAGGTTGGTGATCAGGGCCTCGTCGTACTGGACGAATGTCGGGTCGCTACCGAGGAACTGGCCCTTGTCGCCCGATTCCGAGGTCTTGAACAGGTCGGCGTACTTGTTGAGGTTGTGCCAGTCCGCCAGATCCGGGTACTTGTCGATCATCCAGCCCGGCACGTACCAGCCGATGATGCCGGTGACGCCGTTCGGACCGGCGTCCTGGGCGAGCTTGTCGGTGGCGATGTACTTCTTCTCCAGATCGGGATGGCCCCAGTTCTCGAGGATCACGTCGACCTCGCCGGTCTGGAAGCCCTGCCAGGCGACCTCCTCCGCGAGCGTGCTCGTGGTGACCTTGAAGTTCATCTGCTGGAGCAGGCACTGGGCGACGGCGACGTTCGCAGCCGCGCCGACCCACTGGTTGATCATCATCTTGACTTCGCCCTTGGTGCCGTCGCCCTTGCACGTCGCGGCGGCCGCTGGGGCGCTTCCTGCGGGCGCGGCGCTCCCGGATGCGACCGGTCCACTGCTGGCCTGTGCCGTGGTCGGTGCCGGCGAGCCACCGGACGACTTGGCACAGCCCATCACGATCAGGCTGACCACCACGATGCCGGCGAGCCGGCGACCCCAAGAATTGCCCTGCATGACTGTTCGCTCCTCCTCTTGCCGGTTCAGCCGGCCCTCGCGACGGTCGTTCGCCGTCGGGTTCCCGCCCCCTGGGTGATCCGATCAAGCATGATGCCGAGCAGGACGATCGCGACCCCGGCCGCGAGACCCTTGCCGAACTGCTCTCCCCGAGCGAACCCGGTGATGACGTCGAAGCCTAGCGCGCCGGCGCCGACGAGTCCCCCGATCACGACCATCGAGAGGACCATGACGATGCCCTGGTTCGCGGCGAGCAGCAACGCGTGCCTGGCCATTGGCAGCTGGACCTTCCACAGCAACTGGCGGCGAGTGGCGCCGGAGGCCATCGCCGCTTCCATGACCGTCGCGGGAACGGCACGAATGCCAACCTCGACGAGCCGGATCACTGGTGGCGCTGCGTAGATGATCGCGGCGACGATCGCGGTGAATCGGGTTGGGCTGAACAGGGCCAGAGCCGGGATGAGATACACGAATGCCGGCAGGGTCTGAGCGGCGTCCAGCAACGGCCGGAGGATCACCCGGAGGCGGTCGTTGCGAGCCGTCTGGATGCCGATCGCGATCCCGATGATGAGCGTCAGGAGGGTTCCAACGACGACATTGGCGAGCGTCTGCATCGCGTGGTTCCACAGGCCGAGCAGGATGATGAACCCGAGGCAGACCGCCGCGACGATCGCCGGGCGTCTGCCGGACACCGCCCATGCAATCAGGGCGATGATCGCGATGATCAGCCACCACGGAGCGGATGTCAGAAAGCCCTCGAGCGGGTTGATCACGAGGCTGGTCAGGACGTCCTTTATCGTCAGCGTGATGCCCTGGAACGTGTCGGTGATCCAGCTGACGAGCTGGTTGACGGGAGTCCGGAACGAGAAGCCTATCGCGTCGGGAAACGCGGTTGCATCAACGGCGAACGGGGCGGCCAGGCCGATCCCGAGGATGGCGAGCGGCGCGCCAAGGCTGACCCACCGGCCGCCACGCCGGGTTTGGGACAGGCGGGAGCGCGGATCGAGGGCCTCGCCGGCCGCGAACGTCAGCCGGTCGAGCAGGATCGCCAGGATCACGATCGCGATGCCGGAGTCGAACGCCGACCCCACATCGTGCTTGCTGAGCGCCTGGGTAAGTGACTCGCCGAGTCCCGGTGCGCCGATGAGCCCGGTGATGACGATCATCGACAGCCCCAGCATGATCGTCTGGTTGATCGCCAGGGCGATCGCCCGGCGTGCGAGCGGCAGCTGGACCTTGGTCAGGATCTGGCCGCTGGTGGAGCCGAGAGAGCGAGCCGCCTCGACGCTCGCGCCGGGAACTCCGCGGATGCCAAGGGCCGTGATCCGGATGGCCGGCGGGATCGCGAAGATCAGGGTCGCGATCGTCGAGGGCGTCGCACCGATCAGGAACAGGAGCGTGATCGGCGTCAGGTAGGCGAGCGTCGGCATGATCTGCATGACATCGAGGATTGGCGACAGGATTGCGCTGACCCGATCGCTGCGGCCGGCGATCGTCCCGAGCGGGAGCCCGATCCCGACCGCAATGACGACCGCTGCGAGCATCATGCCGAGCGTCGCCATGCTCTGGTCCCACAACCCGAGGACGCCGAGCGAGGCAAAGCCGGTGGCCGCCAGGAGGGCCAGCCGGACCCCGCCGAACGCGAGGCCGAGCGCGCCTGCCAATCCGATGACCCCCGGCCAGCCGAGCGACGCGAGGATGTTGTTGAAGACATCGATGAGGGCGGCGACCGTCGCGCGGATCGGCTCGAGGATCGATCGGTTGTCCCCGACCGTGTCGCGGACTCCGTTCAACGTCCTGAACAGCGGCTCGTCGTCGTTGTGGGGGAGCGTCCACTGGTTCCGAAACACGAGATAGGCGATCGCGGCCGCGATGCCGAGCACGACGATCAGGGCGCGCCGGGCCGCCGCCGGATCGGCCGTCGCCGCCGTGGACCAACGAACCGCCGTCACCCGGCGCCCACCCCGGCGATCGATTCGAGGATCGCGGCGCGGTCGACGACACCCAGGAGCGTGCCGTTGTCAACGACACGGATCGGCTTGTCGGTCGCCGCCGCTACATGGAGCGTGTCGCGGATCACGGTCGCTGCGGGGAATTCCGGTCCATCCATGGGATCGCCCGGCTGGACCGGCCGCATGACCCAGCGGAGCGTCAGAATGTTCGCCTTCGGAACATCGTGGATGAAATCGGCCACGTAGTCATCTGCCGGAGCTCCGACGACCTCTTCGGGCCGGCCGGACTGGACGATGGCACCGTCGCGCATGATCAGGATGTGGTCGCCGAGCTTGAGGGCCTCGGCAAGGTCATGGGTGATGAAGATCATCGTCTTGCCGACCTCCTGATGAAGCCGGATCACCTCGTCCTGCATGTCGCGCCGGATCAGCGGATCGAGCGCGCTGAACGGCTCGTCGTAGAACATGACCTCCGGGTCCACGGCCAGGGCCCTGGCGAGACCGACCCGCTGCTGCTGGCCACCGGACAGCTGGTCGGGGTAGCTCTCGCCGAGCGCCCCGAGACCGACGAGATCGCACATCTGGCGGGCGCGCTCGAGTCGGGCGGCCTTCGCGTCGCCGCGGATCTCCAGCCCGAACGCCACGTTGTCGATCACCCGTCGATGCGGCAACAACCCGAAGTGCTGGAAGACCATCGCGAAGCGGTGCCGGCGCAGCTCGCGGAGCCGTGCCTGGTCGGCCTTGCGGATGTCCTCGCCGTCGAGGAGGATCTCGCCGGCGGTCGGTTCGATGAGGCGCGTCAGGCAGCGAATCAGCGTCGATTTGCCGCTGCCCGAGAGGCCCATGACGACGAAGATCTCGCCCGGCTGCACATCGAAGGAGACGTCGCGAACTGCGACGGTCGTCCCGAGCTTCGCCCGAAGATCGGCGTTCGGAAGATCGGCGTTCGGGGTCCCGACGATCTTGTGCTCGGCCGGGCCGAAGGCCTTCCAGAGGTTCCGGACCGCGATCGTCGGCCGGGCACCAGGCGCGGCCTGGATCGCGTTTGCGGCGGGCGGATCGACGGTGACGGTCACGGCACGGCTCCCTGCTCGGTGACGGCGACGCGTGCGGGCGACGGTACACCACCCGCGCGTCCTCCGAAAGATCCTTGTAGCCCCGCCCTCAGCTGCCGAACCAGCCACTCGGCCCCGGCTTCGTGTTCTCGTACACGTGCTTGATCTCGCGGTACTCGTCGAGACCGGTCGGGCCGAGCTCGCGCCCGATTCCGGACTGCTTGAAGCCGCCCCACTCGGCTTCCGGGAAGTAGGTGTTGTAGTCGTTGATCCAGACCGTCCCGTGGCGCAATGCGGCGGCGACGCGCTGGGCTCGGGCGGGATCGGCCGTCCATACCGCGCCCGACAGCCCGTAGGTCGTGTCGTTGCCGAGGCGGATCGCCTCGTCCTCGGTCGTGAAGCGCTCGACGGTGACGACAGGCCCGAAGATCTCCTCGCGGATGATCGTCATGTCGGCGGTGCAGTCGGCGAAGACGGTCGGGCGGACGTAGAAGCCGGCCTCGAGGTCGGACTGGGTCGGACGGCCGCCTCCGGCGACCAGTCGGGCGCCCTCGTCGATCCCGGCCCGGATGTAGCGCTCGACCTTGGCACGGTGTTCGGCCGAGATGAGGGCGCCGGTCTCGGTCCGCTCGTCGAGACCCGGTCCGACGCGGATACGATCGGCCCGCCGGCCGAGCTCCTCGACGAACCGGTCGTGGATCGAGTCCTCGACGATGAGCCGGCAGCCGGCCGAGCAGACCTGGCCGCTGTGGACGAACGCCGCGGTGAGGGCGTTGTCGACCGCCGTTTCGAAGTTGGCGTCGGCGAAGACAATGTTGGGGCTCTTGCCGCCGAGCTCGAGGGCGACCCGTTTGACGTTGACGGCCGACGCCGCGAGGATCCGCCGCCCGGCTTCCAGCCCGCCGGTCAGCGAAACCATGTCGACATCCGGGCTCGTCGCGAGCGCCTCGCCGACCCGGCCGCCCGGCCCGAGAACGAGGTTGACGACACCGGCGGGCACCGCGGCCTCCTCGAGCAGCTCGACGAGGATGATCGTGGTCAGCGGCGTCAGCGAGGCCGGCTTGAGCACCGTCGTGTCGCCGGCGGCGATCGCGGGGGCGACCTTCCAGCTCATCTGGAGGAGTGGGTAGTTCCACGGCCCGATGAGCCCACACACCCCTAGCGGTTCGTGGACGATCCGCGAGACGACGCCCGGGTGGCCGAGGTCGACGACGCGGCTCGGGTCGGCGCAGGCGAGACGGGAGTAGTAGCGGAAGACCCTGATGACGTCGTCGACGTCGTATCCGCTCTCGCGGAGCGCCTTGCCGGTGTTGAGCGTCTCGGCCAGGGCGATACGGTCCCGTTCGCGCTCAATGAGATCCGCGGTTCGGGTCAGGAGGTCGGATCGATGCGCCGCGGGCGTCCGCGGCCAGTCGGTCGCGTCGAAGGCGTGCCGGGCGGCCGCGATGGCCCGCTGCACGTCGGCGTCGTCGGCGACATCGACGGTCGCGACGATCGTCGCGTCGGACGGGTTGACGATGTCGCTCGTCGCGCCGGACTCGGGCGAGACCCACTGGCCGTAGATGAACAGGCTCGGCACGGGTTCCTCAGGTGACGGTGCGGCTCGCGAGGAGGATGGTCGGGCCCCGTGGCGCCGTCAACGCATGTCCCACGCCCCGGGCGGATCGCCCGATGGTGTGGCCGGATCCGTGACGACACTGTCGGCCGCGAGCGATACTCTCGGCCTGCCCGACACGATCGAACCGCCACCGACGATCGGCCCAGTGGCCCGGAGGAACCCGCGCATGAGTCCGCTCCCCGACAAGGCTCGCGTCGTCATCATCGGCGCCGGCATCGTCGGCAACAGCATGGCCTACCACCTCGCCCGGCTCGGCTGGCGCGACATCGTCCTCGTCGAGAAGGGCATGCTGCCGAACCCCGGTGGCTCGACCGGCCACGCGTCGAACTTCATCTTTCTGACCGATCACGGCAAGGAAATGGCCGCGTTCACCATGGACAGCGCCCGCCAGTACCGCGAGCTCGGCGTCTATGACGAGACCGGCGGCATCGAGGTCGCCCGGACCCCGGAGCGGATGGAGGAGCTGAAGCGCCGGATGGCGTCCTCGACCTCGTGGGCCGTCGAGGGCAGCCGCCTCCTCACACCCGCCGAGGTCAAGGCGATGGTCCCGTTCATTGACGAGACCGTCATCCTTGGCGGCTTCTATACGCCCGGCGTCGGGATCGTCGACTCGCTCCAGGCCGGAACGCTCATGCGCCAGAAGGCCCAGGAGATGGGCGCCTTGACGATCGCCGCCAGCGTCGAGGTCACCGGTATCGACGTCGAGGCCGGCCGAGTCCGGCGCGTCCACACCGACGCCGGATCGATCGAGGCCGAGCTCGTGGTCGTCGCCTGCGGGGTGTGGAGCCCG
>Ga0307308_10001238_pt1 | contig 10123 bp, 12 predicted proteins | sample ER_DNA_195_FD_194501 | JGI IMG/M metagenome (GOLD analysis project Ga0307308, IMG submission 194501) | Bulk soil microbial communities from the East River watershed near Crested Butte, Colorado, United States - ER_DNA_195 | ecosystem: Environmental > Terrestrial > Soil > Floodplain | place...
CCAGGCGACTGTCGAGAACGCCCGCGCGATGACGTCAGCGTCGCCGAGCCTCGCTGAGCTCGCGAAGTCCTATGAGCTCACCCGCAAGCGGGTTCCGCGGTCTCTCGCCGACCTACCCACGTCCACCCCGGAGGCGGAGGCGTTCGCGAAGCAGTTGAAGTCGCAGGGGTACCGCTTCGTCGGGCCTACGAGCGTGTACGCGTTCATGCAGAACGTCGGCGTCGTCAACGATCACCTCCATGGATGCTTCCGTGCGGTCGACTAGCCAGGCACGACGGGGGAGGGGCGTTGAAGACGCTCGAGCCGTCAGCCCTCCTCTTCCGTGCCGAGTGATCGCGTCTCGCTCCAATCGAGGATGAGATTCCGTTCGGCGAAGAACCAGCGCCCGTCGATCTTGGCGAAGGTGTCCAGATAGCGGAGGGAGGCGATCATCATCTTGCGGTCACCGTCTTCGGTGAAGACGTGGTGGGCGATCGTGTAGCTCTCGCCCGTCGCGCGGTTCCCGTCGATCGTGACGGTGCTCTGGCCGTTGAAATGCGTCGTCACCTCGTAGCGGTTGAGATCGTCGAAGACGGGGGTGAGCGCTTCGCGGCCTTGCAGGACGTACGTCGGCTCGCTGCCGTCGCCGTCCATGTAGACGGCGAAGACGGTGTCGTCGGTGAAGAGCGCCTTCTGTCCTTCGGCGTCGCGGCGATCGGCGCAGTGCGCATACGCGTCGAAGAGCTCGCGCAAGGCAAGCCGGTCCGCGGCTTCAGTTGGTGAGAGCTCGATGTGTACGGACATCGTCTGACGCTCCTTCGAGTCGGAAAAGGCGATGATCCCACCGAACGGCTCTGCGCAGGCGGGGGGAGACCTTCAAGCCGCCGCCTTCCGACGCGCCGCTTTCCGTTTTGGCGGTTCAACCTCTTCTCGCCCGGCGAGCTCGCTGTTGAAGTGGCTGACGACCTCCGTTGGCAGTGCGGTCACTTCGCGCAAATGCGCGCTGCTGACCGTTGCCAGACGGCCGACCAACTCGTGCGACTCGGTCTCGCCGTGGGCTCGGCTGAGGAGCTCGTTGCTGACTGCCTGCGCGTACCGGTCAGCAGATTGCGCCCAGCCGACCACGAACTTGCTGATCGAGGTCACCGTGGCGAGCTGGACCCGTGTTGTGTGAAGGAAGAGCTCGCGGAGAGCCTCGGAGCGCTTCTTGTCTTCGGTTCTCTTCGTTACTGCTGTAGCCATTTCAGTCTCCTTTGAGCGAGGTTGGATGTGGTCGGTGGATTGCAGTGAGGGCCTTCGCAGCCCAGCCGGCGAGCGCGAGGAGAATCAGCGCGACCGCGACTGCAAACAGGATCAGGCGCCGGCTCAATTCCTCACAGGCCCGGTGCAAAGTCGATGGTTTCCGCCGCGACGAGCGGCCGGCCGACGTCGAGCTGGATCTGAGCATGGGCGAGCAGTGGAATGCCTCGCGGGCTTCCCAGGTAGCGACGGCCGTCGAAGAAGGCGGTCTCCTTGCCCCTGGCGGGGCCGACCCGCGCAGGACCCAGCGGTTCGTGCCAGATGTCGAAGAAATTGCCGAGCGTGTAGGTGCGGACAATCGGCGACTCGATGTGGATGACCCCGTCGGCTGCGTGCGTGTGCAACCAGAAAAACGCAGAACCGCCGACGGCGAACGCTCCTCGCGGGGTCGGCGCGACCTCGAGAGGCGGCGCGATGCCGATCCCGTAGGGGATCCGGCGAGGCGAGCCTGCGACGAAGACCGTCAGGTGCGCGTGTATGTGGAACGCGAGCTGCTCCTCCGTAGCACCCGAGATCCCGTCCACGATGCTGCCGGGCGCGGGCGCGCTGGCGCGTGCGAGCTGCCTGGCGGCCGGTACCGGTACGCCTTCCGAGCCGAGCCGACCGGGGTCCGGCGCGGGCAGCAACCCTTGGAGCGAGGAAATTGGAGCAAGCGGAAGGGACGCCGGAAGGGAGGAGCGTCCGCTTCCGCTTGCGCTTTGCCGCAGAAAAAGTCCAGCGGCGATGGCCGCCGCGCAAAGGACGACCACTGCACCGGCAACGGTGCGGAGGGTCCGGATGCGCGGCGACCGCACTAGTGGATTTCCTTTCCGGCCGGTGAGAGCGCCCACCACGGGGCGCCGAACTGATTTAGGCCCTGACCCGTCGCCTGCCCGGGCTTCCCATCGCCGATGAAGTAGTAGAGCGGGTGGTGGTTGTAGGTGACCTCGAGCTTCCCGTTCTTGCGCTTGGTCGTCCCGAGGAGCGACGCGCGCACGCCGCGGCCGGCATGCGGCTTCCCTTTCGTGAGGACCGGCGGCCAGTAGGTCGCGCAGGCGCTGTAGCAGGAGCTCCGGCCGCGCTTGTCGGCGACGAAGTCGTACAGCGTGATTCCCCTGCTGTCGACCAGGATCCGGCCGAGCCGCGACTTGGCGACCTTGACGGTCGTTCCGCGTGCCGCCACGCCGTGTGCGAACGCGTACGTGGCGGCGATCGAGGTGAACGCCGCCGCTGCGATGACGGCGACTGCGAGCTTGACCCAGTGCCTCATCGATTCCTCCTAGTTGGGGACGAGCGTTCCGAAGAGCCCGTCTGCTTCGTGGTTGAGGCCAGCGGTGAAGAACAAGGTGTTCGGCCCTGCACCCGGCGTCGCCGGCGCGAAGCGCAGCCCCCAGAGCCCGTCGATCACGACCGGGCCGCCGATGGGACCGCTGAGCGTGCCCTCGAGCTCGCCGCTCGCCGGGTCGTAGGCGTGGATGCGGCCGTTTCCGAAGTTGCCGACGAGGATGTCGCCGCCGAAGGCGCCGAAGGTCGGCGGAGCCAGCGTCACGGCCCACGGGGAGTCGAGCTTGCCCCGGCTGACGAGCCGCTGGAGCAGGTCACCGTTCGGAGCGAAGACGTCGACGAAGCCGTTGCCGGGGCGCGCGAAGTCGTCGTCCTTGCCCGGGCCTTGCTTGGCGAAGGTGACGTAGAGCTTGCCGCCGATGTTGTGGATGCCGAAGGGCGCAAAACCGGCCGGAACGGTCGGATCCGTGAAGCTGTTGACCAGATTGAAGTGGCTGTCGAAGACGTCGACCGTCCCGAAGCGAAAGCTGGTCGCGTAGAGGAACTTGCCGCTCGGCGTGTTCACCAAGGCCAGGCCCTTGTAGTTCGCGCCGACGTCGCCGGCGCTGTCCGTCGCGGTCGACCTGTCGACACCGATGACCGCGTGTGCTCGGTCGACGTTCGGGTTCCAGCCCGCGATGGTTCCGTCTTCGGTCGCGAACAGGAAGAACGCCGGTCCGGACTTGCCGTGCTCCGAGATCACGAAGTCGGACGAAGCCGGGTCGAAGGTGTTGAACGCCTGACCGGTGGGCGCGCCCAGGGCCCCGTCTCCGGCCGACGGCGGAGCCGGGATTGCGACCGAGAGGGGCTGGGGATTACCGGCGCCGTCGTAGAGCGTCGTCACCCCGGCGTGGTTGTCTGAGACCCAGATCGGGCTGCCCGGGCCGACCGACGTGCCCCAGGGGTTCTTCAGGTTCGGGTCCGTGTGCGCGGCCAGACCGGGGATGTCGGAGACGAGGTTCGTCTGGACGTAAGAGCGGCCGGCGATCCCGCGGCTGTCCGCCGACCTCGCGATCCCCGAGAAGGCGATCGACGAGGCCAGCGCGACCAGCGCCGCGAGCCCGAAGACAAGGCGTCGTAGGTTCATGATTTTCTTCCTTTCTCTTTGCTTGGCAGTAGCGCGTTGTGGAGGACGAAGCCGGCGACGTCATGACCGAGCGCGAGGCCGGCCAAGTGGTCGAGACGCGTGTGGACGCCGGCGTAGATGCGGCTGAGCCCAGCCTCCTGGGCCGCGTCGCTGAAGCTCGTGAACGAGCGAGTCACGCTCGGCAGCGCGGGCGAGGTGACCGAGAACGAGTCGCTGTTGCCGTAGAAGCTGGCGAGCACGTCGGCGCCGGCGGCGCTGATCGTGCTGTGTGCGCCCGGATAGGAGGGGTCGGCGGGCGTCGTCCCCGCAAGTGGGAACCAGTTCGGATCGGCGAGCGTGTTCGGGTTGCCGTCGGTGTCGGCTAGCCGGACCGCGGTCACGGGGCGCCAGAGTTGGTACGCGTACTTGGCGTCGTAGAAGGCGATCGCCGAGTCCGCGAAGCTGAGGTTGAGCGCTGCGAACAGCCGCGCCGTCGTCGGCAGGTCGCTGTGGCGCTCGAGCGCGACCGACTGGGCGATCTGGTTCCAGAAGTTCTGGATCGGCGGGTTCCAGAACCGGCCGATCTCGGTCTGCTCGGCCGTCCGGGTCGTGCTGGTCGCCGAGCCGAGGCTCTGCACCTCGTTGATCGCCGAGGCGTAGGCGTCGCTCGTCAGCGGGGGCGGCGGTGCCGGGCGGAACTGGTCGCCGCGGTCGAGGACGAACGGCGTGACCTGTCCCCAGGTGGTGAAGACCGGTGCCGGGAAGTTCGGCGGCGTGGACCGGTAGTCGCCGGGGTTCGTGCCGGCGACAAACGGTGGTGCAGGCACGTTCGAGCCGTCGTTCGCGCGGATCGCGAGTAGCTCGCTCGCGACCTGCTCGCCGAGACGGATGCCCTTGTCCTTGGCCTGGCCATCTGGCACTTGCGCAAGCTCGGCCGCGTAGTCGTTGTCGACGATGCCCTGCTGCTGTGGATAGAGCCCGACGAGAGCCGTGTGCGCGGCCGCGTCGGCGGCAGCGGTCTCCGACGCCGAGCGTGGCGCACGCACGGAGATCAGGTACGGCTCGTGCGACCGGTCGATCGCGTCGACCGCGTCGTAGATCGCCGCGTGCAGGATGGCGAAGTTGCGGGTCGGCTGGATGTTCGCGGGCTGGGCACCCGGTGTATTCACGATCGAAAGCAGAACCTGGTTCCAATCGATCACCGGCTGGCCCGACTGCTCCTGCCGGGTCTGGCTGTGGACGCTCGAGGTTCGGGCGTAGGCGCTGGCCGCGAGGACTGCCGCTGCGCCGAGAGCGCCTAGTGCGAGTCCGAGCGCGAACAACCGAGGTGAAAACCGTTTCATTGCAGTGCTCCTTTTTGGTTGGTGTGATGGCAGACGCCGACTCACGAGACCGCCTCGTGCGGGTCCGGCTCGAGCCGGTTCGCCCAGGTCCTGAAACCGAGGTGGTCGCCGGCGAAGAGAACCGCGACACTCTCCTCGCGCGCGGTCAGGAAAACGCCGAGAACCTTCTCGCAGGCGAGCAGCTCCCAGCGGAGGCGCCGCCGCTCGCTCGCCGTCGCCGCCCAGCTGATGTCGAGCTCGAAGACGCTCATGAGATCGGGTCGACCGGGTAGAAGAGTGACTCGGGGCCTGTAGCGGGCTCGCCGTCTCCGAGCCGCTTGAAGCTGTGGATCCGTGCGTTGGCACCAGTGCCCTGGACGCGGCTGACGCTGTAGATGACGCCGAGCCAGAGGTGGCCCTTGCGGATCGAGAACTGGTACCGGTCGAGCGCCCGCGGCGCGGGGCCGGCCGTGCGGTTGCCCTCGGTGTCGAACTGGCTCCCGTGGCACGGGCAGCCGAAGCCGGCGGCGGGCTGGGCCGGAACGAGCCCGACCTCACCGTTTGCGGTCTTCAGAGCCCGTCGCTTCTGGCCGAACACGGGCCCGTTCGGCTGCGTCGGACAGCCGACGTGCGTGCAGCGGTTCGACATGATCGTGAAGCTCGGGCGCTTCCCGAGCAAGCCGTTGTTGCGGACGTAGGCCGTTCGGCGTGAGATCTCGCCCATCGCCGGGTCGGAGAGAAAGGTGGCGACCACGAACTGGCCCTCCGGGAAGTCGCTGAGCGGGCCGAGGTCGATCGCCTTCCGCCGCTGGTTCAAGAAGGCCGGCAGCACAGCCGCTCCGACCGCCGGCAAGACGGCGCCGAGGGCGACGAGACCGCCGAGGCCAAGCGTCGCCCGTTCGAGCAATCGGCTGCGCGGAAAACGCTCCGCGCCCGTCTTCTCAGCGCTCGCAGAAGGAAGAGCCGTGGCCGGACGCCCTTTTCTGCTGGAGCCGCGGACCCAGCCCAGGCCGGCGAAGAGAGCGATCACGCCGCCGAGTGGCGCGACTACCTGCAGGTTGACGATGAGGCCGACGAACAGCACCGCGACTCCGATCCCGAAGCTGACCGGCAGGAGGGTCGCGCTTGCGTTCTCGGTTTCCGACATCTGACTCTCATTTCGCTCGGAGTTGCGGGAGCGAAGACCGCTCCTGCGGGACACCCCCGCGTTGCGGTCGGAGCGAGAAGTCGGACGATGGGTCGTCGCCTCTCCCTCTGAATCGCGCGAGCCTCTTCGGCTCGGCGGGGAAAGAGGCGACCTTGGCCTCGGGCGGCGTCATCACGAACGCCGCACGACCAAGCTAGCAGGAGTGACCGACCCTGCGCGTGGCGAGATTCTCGGGCCAGAACGCGCCCGCTTGGCTCGCTTATCTTCCACGCGCGACTGAATGAGGCTCGCGGAATGTTGCGGTTTGATTAAGGCGCCGTCAGCCGCCAAACCTCCGCGCAAATTCGGGTCGTAACCGAAAGCGTTGCGACGGGACCGCCGACAATCGGGACTAAATCTCTGCGTGCCATCGTTCGCGCCTCTCGTGGGAGCGCTTTGAGCGCATTGATGGACGCGGAGCTCCCGGCCGTCTCGGAGCTCGAATCGCCGCCGGCTCGGCAGTCACTGGATGCTGACGTCACCGATCCAGAGGTCGACCTTGCCTTCCGCGCCCGTGCGCTCGAGCTCGGGTTCTGGCTCGGCTGGCTCGCGATCGCCGCCGTGCTCAGCGGCCTGGCCTTCGACCTCGGGTCGAGACAGCGTTGGCTCGTCGTCGGTCTGACGGTTGCCGCAGCCGCCGGTAATGCAGCCGCGATGTTCGTGCCTTGGCGCCGGTGGTTGGAGGATCGCCGGGGCCGCCTCCTGGTCGACCTGTGGTCGGGCGGACTGGTCGGCTTCGTCGCGACGCTCGTCTTTACGGGCGGGGCGAACTTCGCGCTCCTCCTCTTCCTCACCGTCCCGTTCATCGCCGTCGTGCAAAGCGGTTGGCGCCGCGGGCTCTGGTTGACGGTCAGTGGAGGGACTTGTGCCCTGGCCGTCGCGCTCGTGCCCCTGCCGGTTGGCGCGACCGCGATGCGGCTCGCCCTCGTCGCGGCCGTCGTCGGCGTGACGCTCGTCCTCGCTCGAACGATCCGCCGCGAGACGGCGGCACACAGACGGGCGGCCGCACGCGCCGAGCTCGAGCGCGCACTCGCGGTGGAGGCCAATCATCGGATCAAGAACAACCTCCAGACCGTCGCCGACCTGCTCCTCCTCGGGCGTCCTGAGGATGGAGACGCTCAAGCCTTCGACGACACGGCCGCCCGCATCCGCTCGGTCGCAACGATCCATCGGTTGCTCACGAACGGCGAAGACCGAGTCGATGCTCGCGCTTTGCTCGAAGGCATTGCCGAGGGCGCTCCCGTTCCGGTCGCGATTCGGACCGACTCGGCCGCCCTCGATGCATCCACTGCACACAAGCTCGGAATCGTCGCCAACGAGCTGATCACCAATGCGTTCCAGCATGGTGAGCCGCCGATCGAAGTGCGCCTGCATGGCGGACACCGCATCCGGCTCGACGTCGACGACCGCGGCCCAGGCCCGGACGGCGACGGAGCCGGGCTTGGTCTCCGACTGGTTCGGCAGTTGGTCGAGCAGGCCCTTGGTGGCCGCTTCGAGCTGGCGGCGCTACCGGGAGGCGGCACCCGCGCTGAGGTCGTCCTCCCCGAGCAAGCGAGATGAGAGTCCTCGTCGCCGAAGACGACCCGGTAATCGCACTCGGTCTGGTCGAGCGACTGCGGACGCTCGGCCACAAGGCAGTCGGCCCGGTGAGCGACGGCGAGCAGGCCGTCGAACTGGCACGGGAAGCCCTTCCCGACGTCTACCTCTTTGACATCGAGATGCCGAATCTCGACGGCCTCGACGCGGCCGCTCGCCTCGCGGCCGAAGGGCTCCGGCGGCCGGTCGTCGTCATCACGGGGGTCGACGACCCGAGCCTCGTCGAACGTTCGATCGCGAGGGGTGTCAGCGCCTATCTCACAAAGCCGATCGATTCCCGTGAACTGAAGGCGGCGATCGAGCTGGCGGCTGCGCGACATACCGAGTTCGAGGCGCTCGAGGCCGAGGTTGGCAGAGCCCAGCAGGCGCTCGAGGACCGCAAGCTCGTGGAACGCGCCAAGGGTCTGCTGATGTCAGCGCTCCAGCTCTCCGAGCAGGACGCCTTCCGCCGGCTCCAGATGACCGCGCGCGAGCGCAATCTGCGGCTTGCCGAGGTGGCTGCCCGCATCGTCGAGCAGCGGAGCCTGCTTGAGCCGAAACCGAATTCGCCGGCTCCTTCTCGGTCTCCATTAAGCACGGAAGGTCGATCTCAGCCGTAGCGAGCCGCGCACGCCATGTCGGTCGCGGCGGCGAAGTCAGAAGTTGGGTCGCTACGGCCGGATCGCCTGCGCAGCTCTGCGCGCGTTTCGCGTTAGCGCCTGTCTGACCGCCGGATCAGTGACGCTTGTTCGCGCCTTTGCGTACAGCTTCCGAGCCCGATCGCTTTGAGCTAGCTCGATCACCGCGAGCCCCGCAGCGAAAAGAAGCTCGCGTCCTCTCCTGGTCTTGGCCAGGATGAAAAGCCCTTTGACGATCCACGGCATGACGATCGTGATACCCGCCAGCCGCCAGCTGAACCGTGTTCGCATCCACGCCGGGTGACACACGGGGGCCCTATCGGGTCGCGGTGTTCAGCGCCTGACTTCTAGGCAATGGCCGCGGGGATCGCGGCCCAGTCGGCCTCGCCCGCCGCGAGGACGTATTCGCGCCCGTCGACCTCGAAGCGGATCGCACACAGGGATTCCTCCCTGATCCACGCCTCGACCGTACGAAGCAGCACGGCGAGGTCGAGCGGGTCCGACCGAAGCACTGCCACGACGAGGTTGATGTCGCTCCGATCGTGGAGCGAGACGTGCCAGAGCCCGGCGAGGAGGCGCGTGAGGCGCGCCGCGGCCGCCAGGTCGGGAATCTCGAACTGCACGGCTTCGTCCCGGCGCTCCGCGCTCAGCGGGCTGCTCCGATCGTCCGAAGCACGACTCTGAGGTCGTCCCGGACCCGTTCCAACGCCGAGACCTCGACGCCCTCGGCGGGGGTGGGGTGGAGCAGGATCAGAGCGTTCTCGATCGCCTCTAACGCATGAGCCACGCGAAAACGACGGATGTCGGCGGCACTCGACGGGGAGAGGTGCGAGCCGCCGCCGACAGATCCGCCGACCCGGACCGGCGTCCCGGTCTCGAGTACTTCACCCCGTCCATCGGTGCTGCGGTCCATGGCTCCACACTCGCGGATTAGGCACCCGGCCCGCTTGACGCGATCAGGTCAATTCCGAGGGTGGATTTCGGCGGCGGTGAACTCGGCTTTCGCGGTCAGTTCACGGTCAGGCGCTCTTGCCGCCCGACCGCGACCGCCTCGAGGCGCGAGTGGACGTTGAGCGCCCGCATGAGGTGGCGGATGTGGTTCCGCACGGTCTCAATGCTGAGGTAGAGCTCACGCGCGATCTGCTCCGTCGAGCGGCCGTGCTCGAGGAGGCGCAGCACCTCGGCCTGCCGCGGCGTCAGGTGCGGGTGGGGCGGCGGAGGCGGCTCGGCCTCTTCGACATCCTTGATCTGGCCGAAGACGCCGATCACGTGGCCGCCGCTGCGAAGCGGTACCGCGCTGGTCTCGACGGCCACCCGCTCGCCATCCGCGCCGATGAGCACGCCCTTGTTGTCCGAGCCAGCGGGTGGTCCGACAAGGTTCCGCGTGAAGATCTCCCGCGCCCGGCGCGTTTCCTCGGGTGCGACGACGGACGTGAGCTGGCGGCCGCGAACGTCTCCCACGAGCTTGCGCGCGGCCGGGTTCAGCCAGCGGATGATCCCGTGCTTGTCGATCAGGTAGGCGGGGACACGGACCCGACTGATGGCGTCTTCGACATCGCTGCCAAAGGACTTCAGTTCGGACATGCCTTCGAGTCTGATCCTCGCGTGGCGTCGCCGCAACCCCGTCAGATCTTGCGGCGATGCGTGTACTGTCGCGCACACACCGCGCGGGCCGGCTATGCAGCAGGGGCTCGGCGATACTTCCGACAGCAAAACTTCGTCTCCGATCCCGAAGTCCCGGCCATCCTTCAAGAAG
>Ga0307308_10001243_pt1 | contig 10110 bp, 13 predicted proteins | sample ER_DNA_195_FD_194501 | JGI IMG/M metagenome (GOLD analysis project Ga0307308, IMG submission 194501) | Bulk soil microbial communities from the East River watershed near Crested Butte, Colorado, United States - ER_DNA_195 | ecosystem: Environmental > Terrestrial > Soil > Floodplain | place...
GACCTCGACGCCGCGACCCGCCTCGGCTCGCTCGTCCCGGCCGACGTCGGGAGCGAGGCCGAGTCGCTCGGCGTGAGCGTCACGGACGCCGGCGGGTTCCTCGTGCATGCCAAGCCGAGCGGCTGGGACGCCGTCTTCGGGTTCTACACGCCCAGCCTGCGCACGCCCGAGCTGATCCCGGGCCAGGTGCGGCTGCTGCGCAGCCTCCTGATCGGGCGCGAGCAGCGGATCGAACGCGTCATCCTGGCCTCGGACACCGACGGCACGTACGTGCCCAAGCCGACGCCGACACCGGCCGCGAGCGCGCGCCCGTGAGGGCGACGGGCTTCCGGCGCGCGGGCCGGGTTGCCGCCCCGACGCGCGGTCGAGTAGCCTTGGCCAAACCACCGGAGCGAGGACGACGACCGCGTGCTGTTACCCCTGCTCGGGCTCCTCGTCGGTGTCCTTGCGGGACTCGTCCTCAACGTCAACGTCAGCTTCGAGCTCAGCCGCTATTCGGCCGTGGCGATCCTCGCCGCGCTCGACTCGGTCCTCGGGGCGGTCCGGGCGGAACTCGACGGGGTCTACGACAATCGGATCTTCATCAGCGGGTTCCTCGTCAACGCGATCATCGCGGTCCTCCTGACCTTCGTGGGTGATCGACTCGGCCTGGACCTCTACCTGGTGGCGCTCATCACCTTCGGGCTGCGCATCTTCAACAACGTGGCACTGATCCGGCGCCACTTCCTGTAGGCCGGCGACGGCACGGAGACCAACAAGAGACGGTGGAACGAGAAGCGGTCCTCGTCGGCATCGACGTCGGCACGAGCAAGGTCTGCGCCCTCATCGGCGAGGTGAGCCGGGATGGGCGACTGACGATCATGGGTCACGGGACCGTGCCGGCCTCGGGGCTCAAGAAGGGCGTCGTCATCAACATCGACCAGACCGTCCGCTCCATCTCGGACGCGGTCGAGAAGGCCGAGCGCCTGTCGGGCTGGAAGATCGACCGCGCCTTCGTGGGCGTCGGCGGGCAGCACGTCGAGAGCCTCAACTCCCCGGGCCAGGTCGCCGTCACCGGGCATCACCGCGAGGTCAGCCGCGAGGACATCAACCGGGCGATCGAGGTTGCGCGGGCGGTCCCGATCCCGTCCAACCGCGAGGTCCTCCACGTCGAGCGCCGTGACTTCAGCGTCGACGGCCAGGAGGGCGTCAAGGATCCGCTCGGCATGAGCGCCCTGCGGCTCGAGGTCGAGACGCACATCGTCACGGCGTCCGCGACGGCGGTCCAGAACCTCACCAAATGCGTGATGGCGGCCAACGTCAAGATCGACGAGCTCGTCGTCAACTCGCTCGCCTCGGCCGAGGCCGTGGTCAACGAGACCGAGAAGGACCTCGGCGTCGCGGTCGCCGACATCGGCGCCGGGACGATCGACCTGGCGGTGTTCCAGGAGGGCTCGCCCTCGCACACGCGAGTGTTGCCCGTCGGTGGCAACAACGTGACCAACGACGTGGCGATCGGGCTCAAGACCTCGCTCCAGGTGGCGGAGGAGCTCAAGATCCGCCACGGGTCGGCCGACCTCAACAGCGTCGGCGAGGACGAGGAGATCAGCGTCAGCGTCCTTGGCGATGACGCCGGTCGAACCGTGAGTCGGCTCGAGGTCTGCCAGATCATCGAGGCGCGGATGCGCGAGACGTTCGAGCTGCTGCGCAACGAGATCCGTGCGGCTGGCGTCGGCATGCTCCCGGCCGGGATCATCCTGACCGGCGGTGGGTCACAGCTAGCCGGCGTGGCCGAGCTGGGTCGCGAGGTGCTCGAGATGCCGGTCCGCGTCGCGGCGCCGGCCGGGATCGGCGGGCTCGTCGACACGCTCCTCAACCCGAGCTACAGCACGGCCGTCGGCCTGCTCTCGTGGGGCGCGACGACGCTCGCCGACGGCGAACCGATGCGCTACGAATCGGCGCCGGCGATGGGCAGCCTGGCGCGCCTGCGCGACGCCCTGCGGAGCATCTTCCCGTAAGGACTCGCGAGCTCAGCATCCGGACCGGCCCCGGGCGCGGGCTGTTCGACCTGACGGCGGCGTGTGCCGCCTTCGTTGCGGACGGTGAGGGCGCGGACGGGCTGCTGTCGGTCTTCGTCCCGCATGCGACCGCCGGCCTCGTGGTCGTCGAGATCGGCGCCGGCTCGGACGACGACCTGATGGCCGCGCTCGACCGGCTGCTGCCACGCGACGAGTCGGCCTACGTCCACCGGCACGGGTCGCCCGGCCACGGCGCCGACCACGTCTTGCCGCTGCTGGTGCCGCCGTCCCTGACCGTGCCGGTCATCGCGGGGCGGCTGGCGCTCGGGACGTGGCAGTCCATCTGCCTGCTCGACCCGAACCCGGACAACCCCGTCCGCTCGGTGCGCCTCAGCTTCGTGCCGGGCGGCTGACCGCGGGTACGGCACCGCGGTCGGGGACGCACCGCACACCGATCCCGCACGCCGACCGATCCCGCACGCCCGCGGATCCCTTGCGCCAGCAGATCGCGCGGACCGTCGTCGATGGAACATCACATGTTCCCATCGGCGGCGGAGGCGATCGCCGCTGCGTCGGCGTCACCGCGCTCCACCGTCGCCTGGCACCGCCAGCGTTCCGTTTGACCTCGGAAGGCGTCGATCGGGTCGTCGTGCGACCGTTCGTTCGCCCGACGGAACACGTCATGTTCCAGCCCACAGAAATGCCGAGACCACCAACGGCCCCCGGGACCGAACTGGGACCATCGGGGGACAGAGCTGAGCGGAGCGGAGCGGGAACGAAGCGGGAACGGCCGGTACGAGCCCAAGGCCCGACCAACCACGTCTGCCATATCCCGACCCGGCAGCGCCGTGACCGCGGTCCCACCGTCCGGTGTCGCGGCGCACCGCCCGCCCTCCACGCGCTCGGGGGCCGATGTCCACCGCTGGCGGTCCAGCGCTATACTCCCGTGGACCCGGGGCGGGCCCGAGCAGAACGAGCGCCTTCCGGGCCCGCGACGCACCCCGCCACCCACCGGTCAACACACCCGACCCCGCAGATCGACAGGCCAGGACCCCCGAGGGTCACCGGAGGAAAGCCCGATGTCCTTGCGTTCCGATTCCGAGAACTTCGCGCTGATCCGGGTCATCGGTGTCGGCGGCGGCGGCAGCAATGCCGTCAACCGGATGATCCGGGCCGAGATGATGGGCGTGGAGTTCATCGCCTGCAATACGGACGCCCAGGCGCTCCTGCAGTCGGACGCACCGCACAAGATCCGGATCGGCGACAAGGTGACCCGCGGCCTGGGGGCGGGCGGCGACGCCGCCATCGGGCAGCGCTCGGCCGAAGAGGACTCGGAGAAGGTGGCCTCGGCACTCGCCGATTCCGACATGGTCTTCATCACCGCGGGGCTCGGTGGCGGCACCGGGTCGGGCGCGGCCCCGGTCGTGGCCCAGATCGCCAAGGAATCGGGTGCACTGACGATCGGCGTCGTGACCAAACCGTTCAGCTTCGAGGGCAACAGGCGCAAGCTCGTCGCCGAGAAGGCGGCGGAGGAGCTCAAGACGCAGGTCGATGCCCTCATCACGATCCCGAACGATCGGCTGCGCGACGTCGTCCAGAAGAACACGAGCATCCTCGACGCCTTCCGCATCGTCGATGACGTCCTTCGCCAGGGCGTCCAGGGCATCAGCGACATCATCACGGTCCCGGGCCTCATCAACCAGGACTTCGCCGACGTCCGGGCGATCATGAAGGACGCCGGTTCGGCGCTCATGGGCATCGGCCGGGCGAGCGGCGAGAACCGCGCGACCGAGGCGGCCCACCAGGCGGTCGACAGCCCGCTGCTCGAGCTCGACATCCACGGCGCGCAGGGGATCCTCTGGAACATCACGGGCTCCTCGAACCTGTCCCTGTTCGAGGTCCAGGAGGCGGCCGAGGCGATCAAGGAAGCGGCCGACCCGGAGGCCAACATCATCTTCGGCACGAGCTTCAACGAGCGCCTCGGCGAAGAGGTGATGATCACCGTCATCGCGACCGGCTTCGATGGCGGCAAGCGCCGCCAGAGCGCGCATCGCGAGGCGACCGGGGTCATGGACACGTCCGTGTCGGGCCGGGCGCCGCGCGAGCGTGACTTCCTCGAAGAGCTGCAGCGTCAGCGCGACGAGGCCGTCGAGCGCGGCAACCACGTGCCCGGCCACGAGGAAGACGCGGCGGCGATCGTGACCGCACCGCGCGTGGAGCGCACGGTCGGCGAACCCGCTCCGGTGCGCCGCCCCACGACCTACGACGCGGACGACCTCGAGATCCCGAGCTTCCTCCGCCGGAAGTGATCGCCGCCGGCCGCGTGCCGGCGCTCCGCGCATGACCGACCCGGTGCCGGGCGTCGACGCGTTCCGCTCCGCCCGGCAGCGTGTGCTCGACCGGATCGAAACGGCGGCCGCCCGGGCCGGTCGCGACCCGTCGGAGGTCAGTCTCGTCGCGGTCTCGAAGACCGTCCCCGTCGAGCGCCTGCGCGACGCGGTCGCGGCGGGCCTCACGACCCTCGGTGAGAACCGCGTCCAGGAGGCCCTGGCCAAGGTGCCCGCGCTGCCGGGCGTCCGCTGGGAGCTCGTCGGCCCGCTGCAGTCGAACAAGGTGCGCAAGGCGCTCGAGGCCTTCGCGCGGATCCAATCGGTCGACTCACTCGAGCTCGCCCGCCGGCTCGACCGGCTGGTTCCTGACGTCCGCGCGGGCGCCCGCTACCCGGTGCTCGTCCAGGTCAACGTCGATCGCGACCCGGCCAAGGCCGGGTTCGCCCCCGGCGATCTCGACCGCGCACTCGACGAGCTGGTCGGCTTGCCCAACCTCGCGATCGAGGGGCTGATGACGATCGGCCGGCTGGCCGACACCCCGGTCGAGGCGCGCGCGACGTTCCGTGGCCTGCGCGAGCTGGGCGGGCGCGTCTCGACCCGTTGGCCGAGCGTCGGCCGCCAGCTTTCGATGGGGATGAGCGACGATTTCGAGCTCGCCGTGGAGGAGGGGGCCACGATCGTGCGGGTCGGCCGGGCATTGTTCGGCGAGCGACCGCACGACCATGCCGACGACCTCGTCCACGGGCGCGACCATCGATGAGTTCGCGCCAGATCGGCTGCTAGACTCCAGACCGTGTTGGGCGTGTTCCTCGTCAACTTCATCCAGTTCCTGCTGATCGCCCTGTGGGCCCTCGTCCTCGGGCGGATGCTGATGTCCTGGGTCGACCCGACCGGGACCAACCAGATCTCGGTGTTCCTCATCCGGGCGACCGAGCCGATCCTGGCTCCGGTGCGTCGGCTGCTACCGCAGACCGGCATGATCGACTGGTCGGGCTTTGTCGTCCTCATCGTCCTCGGCGTGCTGTGGCGCGTCTTTTGAGGCCTTGAGCCCTTCCGACGTCCGCTTCGCCGTCCGGCTCACGCCGCGGGCGGCGGTCGACCGAGTGGACGGCGTCATCGACGGCGTCCTCCGTGCGAAGGTCCAGGCTCCGGCCGTCGAAGGCGGCGCGAACAACGCGCTCATCCGGCTCATCGCCGATGAGCTGGGGGTTGCCCGGCGCGACGTCCGCATCGTTGCCGGGGCCGCGAGCCGCCAGAAGCTCGTCGTCGTCGACGGTGCAGACGTCGACGCGATCGTTGCTCGCTGGCCAGGGCTGCGGGTATGATCACCGCCTCGTCCGACGTCCCGGTGCGGCGTCGCGACCCTCGGGCGATTGGCTCAGTCGGTTAGAGCGCGCGGTTCACATCCGCGAGGTCACTGGTTCGAATCCAGTATCGCCCACCACCCCGTCTGGCCTCGGCGCACCAGCCCTAGCGCGGCACGAGCTTGAGCGTCGAGCGGGCGGCCTCCGGCGACACGACCGTCCCGACGATCCTCGGCCCGTATCGGTCGTACTTCGCGTGGTATGCCGCGGGGAGGTCCTCATCCACGTCGGCGCCGGGATCCTCGAAGGCGACGTCGCGCTCGACACCGCCCGCGCGGATCCGGCCCTCCCTCGACGCGAGCGCTCGCTGGAACCAGGGGTTGTCGTGGCCATAGGCGGAGCGCACGAAGATATCGTCGCCGAGCCGGACGAACCAGATCGTGACGAACGGGCGCAGGCTGCCGTCGGGTCGCCGTGACGCGATGCCGAGCTCGTCCGCACGGCCGAGGCGCGTGAGCTCGTCGATGGTCCAGTCGCTCATCGTCTCGGGTCCGTCGCCGGCGACAGGTATTCAGCGTCGGTGACCTGCGCGCCCCACTCACTTTCGGGGCCGTCCGCGGGTGCCTCCCAGATGGCGAGATGGGTCATGAACCGGTCAGGCGCCGCGCCGTGCCAGTGCCACTCGCCAGGCGGCGTATGGATCGTATCGCCGGCGCGGATCTCGATGAGGTCGCTGTCGCGGGCCTGCACACGCCCGACGCCCTCGGTCACGTGCAGCGTCTGGCCGACGGCGTGCGCGTGCCACGCGTTCCGGGCACCGGGCGCAAAGCGCACGACGCTGACGCGGACGTGCGATGGCTCCTCGCCTCGCCCGATGACGTCGATCCAGGCGTCTCCGATGAAGATGTCGGTGCCGGCCTTTGCGGTCGGTTGGCTGGGCTGGATCTGCATCACTGGTCTCCTTCTGGGCTGTTCAGGCGGCGCTGCCGACCCGGATCAGGGTCTTCACCGCCCGCCGCTCGTCCATCGCCGCGTAGGCGTCCGCGATGCCGTCGAGGTCGGTCTCGTAGTCGAAGACTCGTCCGGGGTTGATCACGCCGGCAAGGACGTCGTCGAGGAGCTCGGGCAGGTATCGGCGGACGGGCGCCACGCCACCGCGCAGGCCGATGTTGCGAAAGATGACGGTGCTGATGGGCACTTCGACGTCGTGGGGGGCTCCGATCGCGCCGACCATGGAGCCCGGGCGCGCGATCGCGAATGCCGTCGCCATCGACTCGTTCGTCCCGACGCATTCGAGGGCGGCGTCGACGCCGATGCTATCGGTCATCGTCATGACGGCCTCGGTCGCCGCGTCGCCGCGCTCGGCGAGGATGTCCGTGGCGCCGAACTCGCGCGCCAGGGCCTGGCGGGCGGGGTTTCGCGACAGCGCGATGATCCGCGTGGCGCCCAGGCGCTTGGCGGCGATCACGGCGCACAGGCCGACCGCACCGTCGCCGACGACGGCGACCGTGTCGCCCGGCTTGACGCCGCCGCTGACGGCGGCGTGATGGCCGGTGCACATCACGTCGGAGAGCGCGAGGAGCGAGCGCATCGTCGCGTCGTCGTGACCGGAACCTGGGACCTTGACCAGGGTGGCGTCCGCGAACGGGACGCGGACCGCCTCGCCCTGGCCGCCATCGATGCCGTGGTTCCCGAACGAACCCCCGTTGGCGCAGTTCGACGGCCAGCCGGCCAGGCAGTGCGGGCAGGTGCCGTCGTTGTAGGTGAATGGGGCGACGACGAAATCGCCACTCGCGATGGCCGTGACGGCCGCACCGACCTCCGTGACGATGCCGATGAACTCGTGCCCGATCGGGCCACGATCGTGAGGAGATTCACCGCGGTAGTACCAGAGGTCCGAGCCACACACGCAGGCAAGGACGACCCGCACGACAGCGTCCGTCGGCGCGGCGATGGTCGGGTCGGGTCGGTTGCCGATGTCGATCTGGCGGGGACCGTTGAAGATCGCTGCTCGCATCGTCATACCTCCGCGAGGGAGAGGGATGTGGAGCGCTCGCGGTTGGCCTCGATGTCGGCCTGGAGATCGGCGACCTTCTGCGTAGCGGTGGCCATCGCGTCGGCCCCGGCGATGAAACGGCGCAGCGGCTGCGCCTCGCGCGCCAGCGCAACCAGGGCCTGCGCGAACCTGGCCGGGTCGCCCGACTGCTGGCCGTTTTGGGCGTTCCACCACGCGAGCTGCGCCGTCCGGCGATCGGCGTAGTCCTCTGCCGACGGCGAGGCGTAGGTCGTGGACTGTGGCGTGAGCAGCTGGGTCCGGAAAAACCCTGGATTGACGATGGTCGTATGGATGCCGAACGGTGCGACCTCTGGCCGCAGTGACTCCATCCAGCCTTCGAGCCCGAACTTGGATGCGGCGTAGGCCGTGGTGAACTCGAAGCCGACAAGGCCCGCGCTCGACGAGATCGTGATGACATGACCGGAGCGCTGCCTGCGCATCACGGGCAGGACGGCGCGGGTGACGTTCATCGGGCCGATCAGGGTCGTCGCCAGCTGCCGCTCGATCTGATCGGGGTTGAGCTCCTCGAAGAAGCCGGCGTAGAAGTTGCCGGCGTTGTTGACGAGCACGTCGATGCGGCCGAACCGACCAACCGTGGCCTGGACGGCGGCCTCCGCGTGCTCTGGATTCGTGACGTCGAGCCTGACGACGAGGAGGTCGTCAGACTCCCCGACGGCCTTCGCGACCGCGCCCGGATTGCGCCCGGTCGCGACCACGGCGTTGCCCGCCGTCAGGGCGGCCTTGGCGATGTCGACGCCCATGCCGCGTCCGGCACCCGTGATGAGCCACACCTGCTTGTCGGTCATCGGTTCTCCTTGGAGTTGCGGGCTGTTACCTGTCGTGTCGGGACCATCCAATCACCGCCCCTGACGTCGAGGAAGGCACGCGTGATAGGGGTACCGCGAGTACCTCCCACAGGACGACATTCGCGCGTACCGTGACCCTGACATGGACACGACTGACGAGATCCGCGAGTTCCTCACCACCCGCCGGGCGAAAATCACCCCGGACCGCGCAGGCCTCCCGACGTTCGGCCGGCACCGGCGAGTTTCGGGCTTGCGCCGAGAGGAAGTCGCGCTCGTTGCGGGCATCAGCGTCGAGTACTACACGCGGCTCGAGCGAGGCAACGCGCGCGGGGTTTCGGACGACGTACTCGAAGCCGTAAGCCGGGCGCTCCAACTCGACGACGCGGAGCGCGCGCACCTGCTCGACCTGGTGCGGACCGTCAACGACCAGCCGCCGCCGCGACGGAGTGCGGCGCCGCCACGGGTCCGACCGAGCATCCAGCGCGTCGTCGACGCGCTGTCGGACGTTGCCGCGTTCGTCCACAACGGGCGCCTCGACATCGTGTACGCCAACCCGCTTGCGGCGGCGATCTACTCCGACCATTATCGCGACCCCGTGCGGCCGCCGAACACGGCTCGTTTCCTGTTCCTGGACCCGCGCGCGAAGACGTTCTACGTCGACTGGGAGAAGGTGGCGCAGGATGTCGTCGCGACGCTCCGCGGCGAGGCCGGGCGGAACCCATATGACCGCGCCTTGTCGGACCTCATCGGTCTGCTGTCCACGCGAAGCGACGAATTCCGAGTCCGCTGGGCCAGCCACGACGTGCGCTTCCATCGGTCGGGGACGAAGCGCCTCCATCATCCCCTGGTCGGTGATCTCACCCTAACGTATGAGTCTCTCGAGCTGCCGGCCGACGCCGGCCTGACCCTCGTCACGTACTCGGCCGAACCCGGCTCTCCCTCCGAGGCCGCCCTCCGCGAGCTCGGGCGCTGGAGCGCCACTCGCATGAAGCTCAATGCCGTCGAGGCAGGGACCCAAGCCTGATCGCCGGTGCGCTCGTCGGGGCCACCCGAGGTTCGGTCATCCAGCGGGTCGTCAACCACGACGCCTGCCACTGCGCTGCGCTGAACGAGCGCTCGGGATCGCCGGGCTGCCGCAGATCGACCTCTGGGACTGAACCTTCCCGAGGCTTGCGTGAGGCGGGGTTTGCAGGATCTCCGCAGTCAGTAGTAACTTGCAACTTACAAGTCTTTCACGATCAAGCCACGGAGTCAGCCCGAATGAGTGCCATCGAAGAGCCGCAGTCCGCCATCTCGTCCTTCGAGGCGACGGCCGGGCGCACGATCGGGGTTGGCCGCCGCGCGATGGTGGGCGAGGCCTGAACATGGTCGCGGAACCTCTCCAGGAGACGCCGGACCTGGTTCCGACCGGGCCGGGACCGGACGAAGACGACTCGGCCGTGCTCGACGCCTACTCCGCGGCGGTCAGTGCCGTCGCCGAGTCGCTGATCCCGTCCGTGGCAAGCCTCCGGGTCACTCGCCAGATGGGCTCGTGGTCCGGTGGCGGCGCGGGATCGGGCGTGGCATTCACGCCGGACGGTTACATCGCGACGTCGGCCCACGTGGTGGCCGGCACCG
>Ga0307308_10001247_pt1 | contig 10088 bp, 11 predicted proteins | sample ER_DNA_195_FD_194501 | JGI IMG/M metagenome (GOLD analysis project Ga0307308, IMG submission 194501) | Bulk soil microbial communities from the East River watershed near Crested Butte, Colorado, United States - ER_DNA_195 | ecosystem: Environmental > Terrestrial > Soil > Floodplain | place...
CGGGAACGATCGACATGCACCCGTGGGCACCATGAGACTGATCCTCCGTGTCACGATCGCGCTCGCGATCGTGATCGGCGGGAGCGGCGGCGCGGCAGCGGCGGGGGGGACCGCCGCGACCACCGCGACCGTGCTGGCGTCCGGCCCGACGATCGCCCAGCTGATCGGCCAGAAGCTCGTCGTCCGGATGGACGGACTCACCCCGAGCGCCAACCTGCTCGGTCGGATCCGGCGGGGCGAGGTCGGCGGCGTCATCCTGTTCGGTGCGAACATCACGACCGCGTCGGCCCTGAAAACCCTGACCGCGAAGCTGCGGGCGGCCGCCGCCGCAGGTGGACGACCACGACTGCTGATCGCGGTCGACCAGGAAGGTGGCCCCGTCAAGCGGATCCCGTGGGCTCCGCCGACCCTGTCGCCCGCGGCGATGGGCACGCTCGGGCTCGCGTCCGTTGCGCACACCCAGGGCCTGGAGACCGGAGCGTCCCTGCGCGGTCTGGGGATCAACGTCGACTTCGCCCCCGTGGTGGATGTCCCCGCGTCGACCGCCTCGTTCATGTACCAGGCTGGGCGGACCTGGTCGTTCAGCGCAATCCGGACGAGCGGCGTCGCCAACGCCTTCGCGACGGGCCTCGAATCGGCCGGCGTCGAGCCGGTCATGAAGCACTTCCCGGGCCTCGGGTTCGCCACCCGGAACACGGACACATCCATCGTCGCGATCAGCGCGTCCCGCGCGGCGCTGGCGCCCGGCCTGCTCCCCTACCAGCGGGCGATCCCGAAGCACATCCCGATGATCATGCTCTCCAACGCAACGTACAGCGCGTACGATCGCTACAACGCTGCTGGGTGGTCGCCGGCGATCGTCCGAACGCTCCTCCGCCACGACCTCGGCTTCGCCGGAGTCACGATCACCGACGCGCTCGACGGGACCGCACATGCCCGCGGCGTCACGCCGAGCCGGCTCGCACTGGCGGCCGCGATCGCGGGGACGGACATGATCCTCATCACGGGCTCCGAATTGACCAGCCGAACGGTCTACGCGACGCTCCTGCGCGAGGCCACGGCGGGCGCGATCGCCAGGACAACCCTTTTGGCCTCGTACAACCGCATCCTGCTCCTCAAGTCCGGGATGTGAGGCGGCCCGGGTAGGGGCCGGCGAGCGTCAGCGGCCATCGGCCCCGCCCCCGCGGCCGGTGGCCCACGGCGAGCGGGCCATCCAGTCGGCGAGGCCGGTCCCATTCAGCAGCCGCGCACTCTGGCAATCCTGGCGCCGGGCGACCTCCCGTTCGATCGCGCGCAGGAAGTGCCGGTCGAACGGTCCGCGCGGGAAGGCCCGAACGACCTCCGTCCGGACCGTCGCGATCGACTCGTAGCCGTCGCCGCGGACGTCGATGCCCGTGGCACGGTCGAGGAGCACGCTCTCGACCCCGTCGTCCAGGTCCACGGACGGCTGCATGTGGAGGATGATCGCGATCGCTGCCCGCTCGGCGTCGCCGGCCGGCAGGCCGTGATGCTCCAGGAAGCGCCGGGCGATCTCGGCCCCTTCGACCTCGAAGCACATCGTGTTGTGCGGGATCCGGGTCAGCCCGACGTCGTGCATCAGCGACGCCGTCCACAGGATCCGCCGGTCGAACGCCCAGCCTTCGGCCGCGGCGATCGTCGCACCCCAGCAGTACGAGCGGACCGAATGGGCAAGCAGGTACGCCGGCAGGGAGCGATGGGCCCATCGCCATGTCGCCGTCGATGCGTCGTCCTGGGGGACCATGATGTCGGCGATGCGGGTCGGGACGGGCGGCACGGCGGGCATCCGCCACATCCTAGCGAGCCAGACCGGACGCCGGGTCAGTCGCTGGCCGTCGCGGGTGCCGGTGAGGCTGTGGACCGCCCGGGGTGCCGACGTCCGGCCCGCGATGGCGCCCGACATCCGCCGACGGGACGGGCGCGTATCGTGTGGCGATGGTCGAGCCCGCGGCGAGCACGGACGGCGGAACCGGCGCCGGCGCGCCGCCGGCGCCGGCGTCGCCTCGCCGGCGACCGGGGCCTCGAGGATGGGCGGTGGTGCTGGTGGCCGCCCTCGTCGGGATCATCGGTCTCGCGATCGACCTGAACGGCCGCTCCGGGCCGTCGTCTGCATCCGGGTCGCCCGGTCCGGGCCGATCCGACCCGCTCGTCGTGCTGATCGACGACGACGGCGCGCTCGCCACGGTGGACGCGGCCGGAACATCGACGATCCTCGCGCGCGAACCGGGCACGACCTTCGGGTTCCCCGCCTGGTCTCCGGACGGATCGCGCATCGCCGCGATCGCCTACGGTCCCGGCGGCGCCGCGATCTCGATCTTCGCCGTCCCGGCGGGCGACCGGCGATCCAGCCAGGCCCCGTCGCCGGTCGTCGTCTATCGGAGCGCGGAGGTCCCGCCGTTCTACCTCTACTGGACGCCCGATGGCCGGCGCATCTCGTTCCTGGCCACGGAGGCCGACGGCATCTCGTTGCGTGTCGCGCCCGCCGATGGGACCGCGCCTCTCGACGGCGGGCCGGCGAGCGTGATCCGCCAGGGCGCGCCGCTCTACTTCGACTGGATCGCCGCGGATCGGCTGCTCCTGCATGTCGGAAGCGGCGCCGCGGCGTTCCTCGGGGAGGTTGGATCGGACGGCGCGCCGGTGGCTCCGGCAGTGACCGGCTCGGGCGACTTCCGACCGGCCGTGACGGGCACGAGCGGCCGGTTCATGGCGTTCGTCCGCGGGACGGTGCCCTCGGCCGAGCTCGTCGTGGCTGCGCGCGACGGATCGGCCGAGCATGCGGTCCCGGTCTTCGGTCCGGCCGCCCTCGTCTTCGGCCCGACCGGCGACACGGTCGCCACGATCGCCGCGGTCGCTGCGAGCCCGAATCCGCTGGCCTTCCCGGTCGGCCCGCTTCGCCTGATCGATGCGGCGTCCGGGGCCACGCGGACGCTCCTCGACGGGACGGTGGTCGGCTTCTTCTGGTCGCCAGACGGTCGCACGATCGCCACCCTCCGACTCCAGGGCGGCAGCGGCTCGACCGTTGCCGACCGGACGATCGTGACGGCGGCCGCCGCGCTGTCGACGCCGGCGTCCGGGGCGTCCGCGAGACTCGCGTCGGCCACGCCCGCTCCGACCCCGGGTCCCGAGCTGCACCTGATCTTCGTCAACGTGGCCGACGGAGCGCTCAGGTCCGATCGTGTCGTGCGGCCGACGAGTCGGTTCGTGAACGAGTTCCTGCCGTACTTCGACCAATACGCGCTGAGCCATCGGGTCTGGGCGCCGGACAGCAGGGCCATCCTCCTGCCGCTGGTCGATGACGCGGGTCGCGACCAGCTCGTCAGCCTCGAGGCCGACGGCAGCCCGAGCTCGCGCGTGTTCGACGGCACGGTCGGGTTCTGGAGCCCCTGACCGCTCGATTCCCCGGGGAGGACCCGCGATCCGGCGCGGTCAGATCGTGAACGAAAGGGACCCGGACACAGGAGAACGGGCCGTCGGCGCCATGCCCGACGACCCGTCGTCCTCCACCGGTTGTCTGGCTCCCGCCGAGCCTGACGTAGTTGCAGGATGGGTCCGTCCTCGCGTCGGGCCCATCCTGCGGAGAGAGCGACCGGTCGTCAGGAGGTGTGTGCGCTGCCGGTCATGCAGGAATGTGAGTGTTCGCCGGCGCGCCGTCATTACATGTCGTCATGCCGCGCGGGACGGCTCTAGAGGGTTCCGGATCGAGCTCCACGGCTACGGCGACTCGGGCGAGGCCGGGCGCTCGACGCCGCTCCAGCCCCGGTTCGTGAAGGTCGGGATGAACCGGTATCCCCGGCCGGGGACGGTCGCGATGAACCGGGGGTGGCGGTAATCGTTCTGGAGCTTGATCCGGAGGCTCCGCACATGGCGGTCGACGATGTTGCTCTCGGCCACGAAGTCCGTGCCCCAGATCGCGTCGAGGATCTCCTCGCGCGTCACGACTTCGCCGCCCCGGCTCGCGAGGAGGTAGAGGAGGCTCTGTTCGATCCCGCTCAGGTGGACGATCGAGTCGCCGGCCCGCACCTCCCGGTTGACGATGTCGATCTCCATCTCGCCGAGGGTGATCGTGGGGATGATCGGGCGATCGGTCCCCGAGGCCCGGCGGCTGATCACGATCGACCGGGCCAGGAGCTCCTCCGGTGAGAAGGGGACGGTGAGGATGTCGTCGACCCCGAGATCGAAGGCGCGGAGCTTCGTCTGGAGGTCTCCGCGACGCGTCAGCCCGAGGACCGGGGTCACGCTCTTCGTCAGGGTGCTCGACGCACCGAGCCGACGGAGCAGCGGAGCGCTGTCGTCATGATCCATGTCGACGACCGACAGGTGCGGCCGCCACTCGGCGAGAATCGCCTCGGCCTCGGCCAGGCTCGCTGCCGCGCGGACGAGGAACATCCCGTGGTTCAGGGTCAGCTCGATCAGATCCACGACCAGTGCTCGGTCGTGGAGGACGAGTGCCCTGCGGGCTTCGTCCGGGGCGGTTTCCAGCATCATGCCCCCCAGGCATGCTCACGGCGCGCGTCGCAACCGTTCCCGTCAGGTATAGCAGACTTGGACCGCGGCGCAAAGTCTCGGGGCGCTCAATCGCGTGCCGGAACGGCCCGGAATCAGCTCTCGATCCACGGATCCTCCGGTCGCGCGGAGGCGCCCGCCGAGGTGGTCGTCCGGGGCGGGCGCCGTGAGGGTCGACGTTGGATCAGCTCGCGGCGGGCTTCTCCTGGACCGCCCACCCGTTGCCATCCGGATCGCTGAAGAACGCGAACGAGTTCCACGGCCCGCCATGACCGTCCTTCCATTCGCCGTCCTCGATGAAGCGGACCGGGGTGATGGCGACGCCCCGCCTTGCCAGCTCGGCCCGTGCGGCGTCGATGTCCGTGACGCAGAGCTGGAGCCCCTGGAGGCTGCCCGGCTCCATCTTGGCCAGGCCCTTGCCGATCGAGATCGAGCAGGCGGAGCCCGGTGGCGTCAGCTGGACCACGCGGAAGGCGTCGCCGGCCCTGTGGTCGACGTCAACATTGAAGCCGCAGCTCTCGCTGTAGAACGCCTTGGCCCGGTCGACGTCGGACACGGGAACGACGACCAGCTCTAGGGTGAAGTCCATCCGGATCGGTCCTCTCTGGTGGGTTGCGTCGGGCCGGTCAGGCGACCGGGACCAGCCGGCCGAGCAGGGCATCGAGGCGGTTGAACCCCTCGTTCATGCCCTCCGTCATGCCGTTCTCGACCATCGCATTGCGCGCTTCGATCGACTGGTAGACCGAATGGGTGTGGACGGTCGTCCGTCCACCGGCCTCGGTCAGGGTCAGGCGGTCGAGGGCGACATGGCCGGGTGCTCCCTCGAACTCGAAGGTCTGGACGAAGCCATCCGGCGACGGCTCGCCGTGGAAGACCCCGTGGAAGCCGAATTCGTTGCCGGCGTCATCGCGATGGACGTAGCGCCAGCTGCCGCCGGCCCGCACGTCGTACGTGTCGATGACCATCTCGTACTTCTGCGGCCCGAGCCATTGGACCAGCAGGTCCGGGTCGGTGAAGGCGCGGAAGACGAGGTCGCGCGGGGCATCGAACTCGCGGCTCACGTCGATGAACGGGACGCCGTCGGGCGCCTGGACCTTCGTTTCGGACATGCTGGGTTCCTCCTGTCGTCCTGATCGTCGATCGATCACTCGGTGGGCCGGCTGCCGGACGGGTCCGGCGTCGGGTCGGGGTCGGCCTGGAGGCGGGCGAGGAGCGCGTCGAGACGCCCATGGCTCTCGTCCCACCAGGCCTGGTACTTGGCGAGCCACTCCGTCGCGTCCCGGAGCGGCGCGGCCTCGAGATGGCTGAGCCGGGCCGTTGCCCGCCGCGATCGCGTGATCAGCCCGGCGCCCTCGAGGACCTTGAGATGGCGCGAGATCGCCGGCTGCGACATCGCGAACGGAGCGGCGATCTCCGCGACCGTCCGATCCCCGGCCGTGAGGCGGGCGAGGATCGCGCGGCGGGTCGGATCGGCGAGGGCCCCGAAGACGGCGTCGAGATTGGTCGGCTGCATTTCGATAACCAGTACGTTATGGAACAATGTCGTTATTTAAGCTGGGGCGTCCCCTATTGTCAAGTCCCGGCTTGCAACGCGATTGAGAGGGGCCGGTGGCCGACCAGCCGTGCGCCCTCTGCCGGTGCCGGTTCATCCTCCAGCTACCCGCACGCAGGTCTTTGTCCATGCCCGCCGAGAAATCGCTCCCCGGAACGCTCAAGCGATCGCCGAAGAAGGCCCAGGAGACGTGGCTGAAGACCCACGACAGCGCCGCCGAGCAGTACGGCGACGGCGAGCAGGCGCACCGGACCGCATTCAAGCAGTTGAAGCGCGGCTGGTAGAAGGTCGACGACCACTGGGAGCGCAAGGACGAGCCGGGACCGTCGGATCCGCGCTCGAAACGACGCGGCAAGGCCGCGCGCGACGGGCGCGGCGAAGCGCTCGGCGGGGTGGACTTCTTCGGCCACACCAGGGCGGAGCTCTATGACCGGGCGAAGAAGCTCGGCGTCGAGGGCCGATCGACGATGACGAAGATCGAGCTGGCTCGGGCGATCGACCGGAAGCAGGACTGACCAGCCCCCGCTGGTCAGGCGGCCCGAGTCAGTCGACGATGCCGGCGAGCCGGACCCCGGCGAGGAACATGCGATACGCGGCGACGGGGTCGTCGCTGCGGTATGCCACCGTCCGGTCCCCCAGCCGTTCCGCGCCCGGCTGGACCGCGGCGAAGTCCGCTTCCAGGCCGCGGCGGTGGTCGACCTCGATGACGACGGGCCGGTCCACCTCGAGGACGCGAAGCTCGCCGGCCCCGGCTCGACGAACCGCCCGCTCCGCACCGGCCCGGACGAGGTCGCGCGCGCGAAGCGGATGAACCGACGCCGCGGCCGACGTGCCGTGGGCGACCTTGACCACGATCCGCTCGGCCCAGGGCAGCCAGGCCGAAACCTCGTCGGCCAGGGCGTCGTCGCCGGCGACCATGCCGACTGGAATGCCCCACGCGCCGAGGATCAGCGCATTGACGCCGTACTCGCCCGTGGGCCGGCCATTCAGGCGGGTCTCGACCGGCTCATCGGAGAACGTGTGGGCGATCGTCCCCGTCGGGTGGCCGGCGCGGGCGTGATAGCCGACGAACAGGGCCACGTCGAAGGCCGACTCGCCATCCGGTCCCGGCCCGGCTCCGGCCACCATGGACCACGCCTTCTGTCCCTGCAGGAGCCGGGCCGCGGGATGGAGCGCGATCGGGCTGAGGTTGTACATCCCGCCGTGGCTGTCGTTGACGAGGATGTCCGTCGCCCCCGCGGCGACGGCTCCCTCGATCGCCGCGTTCGCCTCGCCGGTCATCAGCTCGCATGCGGCCGGATAGCCGGCGTCGCCTCGTCCCGTCGGACCCGGATGGCTGACGCCAGCGATCCCCTCCATGTCGACGCTGATGTAGACCCGCATCGCATCCCCGCTGGCTGAGGCGCATGAAGTGCACGGCCCCGCGCCGCGGCATCGCCGCGAGGATAGCGGAGCGGCCCATAAGATTTGGCCTGGCGATGTAGTTGCATACGCAACGATCTTGCGGTACCGTACGCTGCGAGCGGCACGACACGGCGTCGGGCCGGGACGCGACAAGGGTCGCGTCCAGCACGGGAGTCGAGATGCAATTCGGGGTCTTTTCCGTCGGCGATATCACGCCCGACCCCACCACCGGCCGCGCGGTCAGCGAGGCCGAGCGGATCCAGATCATGATCAGGGTCGCCCTGAAGGCAGAGGAGGTCGGTCTCGACGTCTTCGCCGCGGGCGAGCACCACAACCCGCCCTTCGTGACCTCGTCCCCGACGACCACGCTCGGCTTCATCGCGGCGAGGACGGAGCGGCTCATCCTCTCGACGGCGACGACCCTGATCACGACCAACGATCCGGTGAAGATCGCGGAGGACTACGCGATGCTCCAGCACGTGGCCCACGGCCGGGTCGACCTGATGATGGGACGCGGCAACACGGGCCCGGTCTACCCGTGGTTCGGGCAGGACATCCGCAACGGGATCCCGCTGGCCTACGAGCATTACGCCCTCCTCCACCGCCTCTGGCGCGAGGACGTCGTCGACTGGGAAGGCAAGCTCCGGACGCCGCTGACCGGCTTCACGTCGGTGCCCCGTCCGCTCGACGGCGTGCCGCCGTTCGTCTGGCATGGGTCGATCCGCAGTCCCGAGATCGCCGAGCAGGCGGCGTACTACGGCGACGGCTTCTTCCACAACAACATCTTCTGGCCCCAGGACCACGTGAAGCGGATGGTCGAGCTCTACCGCCGGCGCTGGGAGCATTACGGGCACGGCTCGGCCGACCAGGCGATCGTCGGGCTCGGCGGGCACGTGTTCATGCGCAAGAACTCGCAGGATGCGATCCGCGAGTTCCGCCCGTACTTCGATCATGCGCCGGTCTACGGCGGCGGCCCTTCGCTCGAGGACTACATGGCCGAGACGCCCATGACGATCGGGAGTCCGCAGCAGGTCATCGACCGGACGCTGTCCTTCCGCGACATCGTCGGCGACTACCAGCGCCAGCTCTTCCTGGCCGATCACGCCGGCCTGCCCCTCACTACCGTGCTCGAGCAGATGGACATCCTCGGCGAGCAGGTCGTCCCGGTGCTCCGCAGGGAGTTTGCGGCCCTCAAGCCCGCCCACGTCCCGGAGGCGCCCGTCCATCCGCGGGTCGCGGCGGCGCGGGCCGGCGGCGATGCCCCGGGCGTCGAGCCGACGGCCGAGCCGGCCACGGCCGGGACACCGGCCAGCGCGGTGAGCGCATCATGACCACGTCGCGGTCGCTCGTCGTCGTCAGCGCCGGTCTCGGCCAGCCGTCGTCCACGCGGCTCCTCGCCGATCGGTTGACTGCTGCAGTCGAACGCCACCTCCGCGATGCCGGCGTGGAGCCGGCCGTCCAGGTCGTCGAGCTGCGCGATCATGCACAGGACCTGACGAACCATCTCCTGACCGGCTTTCCGAGCCCGAAGCTCCAGGACGCGATCGACGCGGTGGTTGGCGCGGACGGCCTGATCGCCGTCAGCCCGATCTTCAGCGCCTCGTTCAGCGGCCTGTTCAAGCTGTTCTTCGACGTTGTCGAGCGCGACGGGCTGGCCGGGATGCCGACCCTGATCGCCGCGACCGGCGGGACGGCCCGCCACTCGCTGGCGCTCGAGCACGCCCTTCGGCCGCTGTTCGCCTACCTGAACGCAGCGACGGTCGCGACCTCGGTCTTCGCCGCGGCCGAGGACTGGGGGACGGCCGGAGTCGCCGCCGACGGCAGCCTCGTCGAGCGAATCGATCGCGCGGCGGCCGAGCTCGCGAGCGCGATGGCCGTGCGCGCGCCGCGGCCCGCGCGCGATCGGTTCGCGGACCCGGTGCCCTTCGAGGACCTGCTCAAGTCACAGTAGGACTGGGAGTTCGACGATGACCGCCCCGACCCGGATGAGCCGCCTGCGGCCGCTCACGACTCGGCTGTTCAATCCGCTCGCCCGCCGGTTCGCGGGCCGGTTGCCGTGGTTCGGGATCCTCACCTACCGAGGGCGGACGAGCGGCCGGACGTACCGCACTCCGCTCAACGTGTTCCGGCGGGGCGACACGTACGTCTTCGCGCTGACCTACGGCGCGGGCACGCAGTGGGTCAAGAACGTCGTCGCGGCCGGGACGTGCATGCTCCGGACGCGCGGGCGGGACGTCCGACTCGTGGAGCCGGAGCTCTTCCGCGATCCGACGCGGAGGCTGATGCCGCCGCCCGTCCGGGTGATTCTCGGGTTGAACGACGTGTCCGAGTTCCTGCGCATGCGGATCGCCTGACTCTGGCCGCTACCACACGTCGCCGGGACGCCAGTCGCAGCTGATCGCGGCGTGATCGTCGAGAGGCGGCGTCGTCGGCGTCCGAAGCACGAGCAGGTCGCCCTCCTCGTCGGGCGTGCGCCGGGAGCCGTCGGCCGTCCGGACGAACGCCGGGCCCGCCCAGACGACCCAGCCGAGGCGCTCGTAGAAGTGGTGGCGGCCGGTACCCAGGGCACCGAGCTCGTAACTGCTCGTGATGATGGACCCGATCTCCTCCA
>Ga0307308_10001248_pt1 | contig 10085 bp, 7 predicted proteins | sample ER_DNA_195_FD_194501 | JGI IMG/M metagenome (GOLD analysis project Ga0307308, IMG submission 194501) | Bulk soil microbial communities from the East River watershed near Crested Butte, Colorado, United States - ER_DNA_195 | ecosystem: Environmental > Terrestrial > Soil > Floodplain | place: USA...
ACCACCGGGCTACGGCACGGTCGCAACCCGGAAGCTCGCAGCTCAGGCACTCCGGCTCGGCCCAGCAGAGCTCGGTGTCTGCGGTCGCCGCGACGCGGACCTTTACTGCTGTGAATCCCGCGCCTGCGGGCGGGCCCACGCCATTGCCCGCTCCCTCAGGCTCGACACCCCCGAACCCGCTCAAGCCCCCGAAGGCCCCGTAGCTTGCGACGCGCACTCGTAGCCGCCGCCGCGCTCGCCGTCTCGCTGGTGATCGTTCCCGCGTCGGCGGCCGACCCTCCGACGATCACCTACACGATCGACGGAATCGCCGGCGCGAACGGCTGGTATCGCGGCAGCGCCCACGGGAACAACGTCGTCGTTAACTGGCACGTCACCAACTACACCACCTTGGGCCAGGACTGCCTGGATGTCCTGATTCCGGGTCCGACGACCGGGACCACGCGAAGCTGCACGGCCTCGAACGCCGACGGAAGCGTCACGCGCGTGACGAATCCGCCCATCAAGGTCGACGCGGATCCACCGACGGGGGTCGAGCCACACATCGCCCGGTCGGCCGACCACAACGGCTGGTACAACCATCCGGTTGCCGTTACCTGGACCGGCAGCGACGCGACCTCCGGGATCGCCTCTTGCTCGTCCACCAACTATGCGGGGCCCGAAGGTGCAGCTGTCTTCTTCAGCGGCGAGTGCACCGACAACGCCGGCAACTCGACGCCAGCCGGCGTCACGATCAACTACGACGCGACGCCTCCGGCGCTCAGCGGCGTCTCGATCGCAAGCACGCCCGACGCGAACGTCGTCCGCTGGACGTCGTCGGACCCCACGGCCAAGGTCGTCGTTCGTCGAGCCGCCCGCGCGAGCACGCGCCGCGTCGTTCTCTTTCACGACACCGCGTCGAGCTTCGTCGACAAGAAGATCGATCCGGGTATCGAGTACGTCTACACGCTCAGGGCCGTCGATCAGGCGGGCAATGAGTCAGCGACGGCGACGATCGCAGGACTTCCGAAGGTGCTGACACTTCGGAAGATGCGCTACGTCCCACGGGCGGCGCCGAGGCCGATCCTGCGCTGGGAGCAGGTGGGGGGTGCGCGCTACTACAACGTGCAGCTCTTCCGCGGCACGAAGCGCGTCCTCGCCGTTTGGCCGGTGACACATCAGTTCGGCGTGCCGAACGCATGGAAGTGGAACGGCCACAGCCGTCGCCTCAGCCCTGGGCATTACCGCTGGTACGTCTGGGCGGGCTTCGGCGCACGCTCTTTCGCCCGCTACCGGACGGTGGGCAGCGCGCAGTTCATCGTTCCGGCGCGCCCGCCGCGCTAACCGTCCCCGGGGATACCGTTCGGGCGTGTCGAAGCCGGCCGCCCTGCGCTTTGGGTTTCTTCGGCGGGCGCTCGGCTGGATCGAGCGACGGCCCGTCTTGGTGCTCGTCGTTCCCACGGCGCTCGCACTCGGCGCGATCGCCGGCCTCGCCGATCTCGCAGGCGGCGAGCGGATCGACCGGGCCGCACGGCACCTCCACCCCGCCTGGCTCGTCCTCTGTTTCTTCGGCGAGCTCGTCGCGTACGCGGGCTACGTCCTGGCCGTCCGCGACACCGCCAAGGTCGACCAGGGCCCCAAGCTCAGCTTCGGCCACTCGATCCAGGCCGTCATCGGCGGCTTCGGCGTCTTCGCCGCGACGCGCACGAGCGGCGGCTTCGCGGTCGACTACTGGGCGCTCCGAACGGCAGGCGAGGATCGCGAGGGCGCGGTCGCCCGTGTCCTCGCGCTCGGCGCGCTGGAGTACGCCGTCCTCGCGCCCGCGGCGTTGTGCGCCGCGATCGCGATCCTCGTCGACGGCGAAGACATCTCTCTCGGCCTGACCCTGCCGTGGCTGGCGGTGATCCCGGGCGCGCTGGTTGCGATCTGGCTCACCTCGCCCAAGCGCGCCGACCGCTACGCGACGCACAGCCCGGGCGCCGGCCGCATCCGCGAGGGATTCGCCCACTCGGTCGCGGGACTCTCGATGCTGCGTCGCATGCTCGTCGCGCCGCCGCGCGAGCACGGGCTCGGCCTCCTGGGAACTGCGGCGTACTGGGCGGGCGACATCGCCTGCCTCTGGGGAGCGCTCCAGTTCTTCGGCAACCCGCGTCTCTCGATTCCGGCCCTGATCATCGGTTACGCCACCGGCTACGTGCTGACGCGGCGCTCGCTCCCGGCGGGCGGAGCGGGCGTCGTCGAGATCGCTCTCACGTTTGCCCTGCACTGGGTGGGTTTTCCGTTCGTCCGGGCGCTGCTCGGCGTCGTTGTCTACCGCCTCTTCAATCTCTGGCTGCCGATCGTCCCGGCGCTCGCGGTCTTGCCGGACATCGACGAATTGCGCCGAGACTTCGATCAAGCGGAGCGCGAAGCCGAGACCTAGGGAGGGCTTGACGAAACCTAGTCTGTGCCGTCGGGCGAGGTTCCATCAAGCCCTCCCAGTTCCCCTTTTCGGGGGATCTCCAAGGGGCGAGAGAACGTGAAACTATGCCGGATGCGGCATCTAAGTGCGGCTGCCGCGGTCCCTGCGACCGCCCAGAACGGCCATCAGGAGCCCGCCGCCGCGCGCTCGGAGGCTCTCGTCCAGTCTTACCGCCAGCTGGCGGACGTCTTCCACGACATCCTCTCCGAGCACAGCCTCGACAACCTGCTCGAGCGGATTGCCGACACGCTCGCGGAGCTCGTCCCGCACGACACGCTTTCCTTCTACCAGGCCGACGAGGCGCAGACGATCCTGATCCCGGTCTTCGCGCGCGACAAGTGGGCCGAGAACATCCTCAGCGACCAGTCGAACTTCGGCGAGGGAATCACCGGCTGGGCAGCGCTGCACCGCGAGCCCGTGCGCACGAACCAGGCCCACCTGGACCCTCGTCGCAAGACGGTTCCGGGAACACCCGACGACGAGCCGGAGGCGCTGATCACGGTGCCGCTGATCGCCCGCGACCTCGTCAAGGGCATGCTCAACATCTACCGGCTCGGCGAGGACGCGTCGTTCAGCGACGACGAGTTCGAGCTCGCGACGCGGTTCGCCGACGCCGCCGCGCTCGCCCTCGACAACGCGCAGATCAGGATGCGCCTCGAGTACCAGGCCCAGACCGACTCGCTCACCGGCCTGTACAACCACCGCTACTTCCACGAGCGCCTGCGCGCGGAGCTGACCCGCGCGAGCAGGACGCGCGACTCGGTGGCGGTGCTGATGCTCGACATCGACGACTTCAAGCGGGTCAACGACGTCTACGGCCACGGCACCGGCGACCAGGTCCTGCGCGACCTGGCCGACCTGTTGCGCAGCGCGTTGCGCGGCTCCGACGTGGTCTGCCGTCTAGGCGGGGAGGAGTTCGGCGTCGTCATGCCGTCGTGTGACGCGGGCGACGCGCTCAACCTCGGCCGGCGGCTGACCGACGCGCTCGACCAGGCCGACTTCGGCCCCGCGAACAAGATCACGATCTCGGTCGGGATCTCGCAGGGCCCGCAGCACGCGATGAACCCGCGCGAGCTGGTGGCCTGCTCCGAGGCCGCGATGATGACCGCGAAGGCACGCGGCAAGAACCAGATCGTGCTCTTCGAGGAAGGCTCCACAGAGCGTCCCGAGAGCCCGACCGCGCACGGCCGCGACGTTCGCTCGATCGCGCACCTCAAGATGCTCCAGGGCCTCGCCGGGAAGCTGAACCGGCTCAACGACGTGCGGGAGATCGGCGGCGTGATCGCCGACGAGCTCCGGCTGCTGATCGACTACCACAACTGCCGCGTGCTCGTCATCGACGGCGTTGAGCTGGTGCCGATCGCGTTCCGCGGCGAGCTGGTCTCGCGGACAGGCGAACACGTCGACTTCCCGCGCACGCGGCTCGACGAGGGCATCACCGGGCGTGCCGCCGTTAGCGGCGAGCCGCAGCTCGTCGGCAACACGCTCGAATGCGAGTTCATGGTGATGATCCCCGGCACGCACTCGATCGAGGAGTCGCTCGTCGCGGTGCCGCTCTGCTACGGCTCGCGCGTGATCGGCGTGATCGTGATCTCCAAGCTCGGCGTCGACCAGTTCGACGAGGACGACGTCCGGCTGCTGGAAGTGCTGGCCGGGCACGCGTCGGTCGCCCTCGAGAACGCGCGTCTCTACGAGGCACAGCGGCGCGAGGCCGACCACCTGAAGGCGCTGCTCGAGTTCACCGGCGCGATCTCGGAGGCCGGCACGCCGGAAGAGATCGGCCGCGAGACCGTTCGCGCGGCGTCGCAGCTGCTCGGCAAAGACTGCGCTTTGTGGCTACCCAATGAACGCGGCGACTTCCGAATCGCGGCGCACTCCGACTACGACCGCTCGCCCGACCTGCGGCCCGTGCTCGACGCCGTTCTAGACGGCGACGCGGTTCGCAGCGCGGCCGGAGACCGGCATGAGCCGTTCCTGCTCAGGAGCGACGACGCCGAGCGAGCCGTGCCGGCTCCGCAAGGGCTGTCATGGCCCGACATCGCCCTCGCGCCGCTGCGGATGGAAGGCGCGCTGGACGGCTTCATTTCGGTACGCGATCCGCTCGACAGCGAACACTCCAGCGAGGAGCTGCTCCGGCTGCTGGGAGGGATCTCGCACCAGGCTTCAGTCGCCCTCGAGCGGGCGCAGAGCTACGAGAATCTCGAAGACACTTTTGTGTCCACGGTCGAGGCGCTTGCGAACGCGCTCGAGGCGAACGACGAGTACACGTCCTCGCACACGCGCTCGATCACGGACATGGCCTTGAAGGTCGCGGGCGAGCTCGGCTTCGACGCGGCGGCGCTGAAGCGCGTCGAGCTCGGCGCGCTGTTTCACGACATCGGCAAGATCGGCGTCCCGACGAGCATCCTGCTCAAGCCCGGCCCGCTGACCGCAGAGGAGCGCAAAATCATCGAGCTCCACCCCGAGCTCGGCGAGCGGATCCTCGAGCCGATCGACCGGCTCTCGGAGGTGCGCGGCATCGTTCGCTCGTGTCACGAGCGCTGGGACGGGGACGGCTACCCGGACGGCAAGGCCGGCGACGAGATCCCGATCGAGTCGCGGATCATCTTCGTCTGCGACGCCTTCCACGCGATGACGACCGACCGGCCGTACCGGAAACGCCTCTCCGTGGACGAGGCGTGCCGGCGGCTGCGCGAGGGTGCTGGGACGCAGTTCGACCCCGAAGTGGTCGACGTGTTCCTCAGCCTGCCGTGGGACGACGTCGCGGTCGGCGAGCAGCGGCTCGCCTCTTAGACGCTCCCCCGTTCTAGGTTTCAGAGCGATCGCGTTGATTCCGATGTAGTTGTCATGCGGCTTTCGATCTTCGTCAGCGCGTTCGCGTGCGCGCTAGGGCTCGCCGGCCCGGCGGCGGCTTCGCAGCTGATCGCGCGGAACGCTTCGAACATCAGCCTGCAGGTCAACTCGAAGGGGAAGGCGCTGATCACCTACCGGGCGGGTCGTCGCGTCACGCATCTCATCGCGTGGGGCGCGATCAACGCGCGCCTGCGGCCGGCGCGGCCGTCGGGGCCGAGGCAGGTCAAGTTCAAGCTCGACTACTCGGGTGGCTGGGGCCCGTGGCGCAAGCTCGTCTGGAAGCACTTCAAGAACGCGTGTCAGCCCTACGACGGGCCGGAGCTCGCGTGGTTCGTGGCCGCCTGCAAGGCGCCGGACGGGTCGTACTGGGCGCTGCAGAGCTGGCAGACGGCTCTGCCGGATCTCGGGTTCGTGCCGTGGATGAAGACCCAGCGCACCTGGTGGCTGCACCTCTCGCACTGGTCTGGGCCGCTCGCGGTTCTGGACGCGTACGTGGACTGGGTCTACAGCGGCCGCTTCCAGCACCTGTTCGGGCAGTACACCTACAAGGGCCGCGGCGTGCGTGGGTTCGGCACGACCCGCTTCGGCGCGCCGACGGACGGCTACGGGCGGCTCGTCTTTCTCGACACGCACAACTCGATCTACGGGCCGGATTGGGCGCGGGAGAACTCGTTCGTGTCGAGCGGGCCTCCTGGGCTGTTCTGCTACGGGTTCTACAAGTTCGACCCTTATGTGAACGGCTACGCGCATCCGCGGGGCACTCCGCACCGGAAGCGCGGGCCGGGCACGGGCGACATGTACCGCCTGACGGCGACCGGGCCCGGGGTTACTCCCGACGTGATGTGGCAGGGCGAAGGTCTGCATCCGTACGACCCGAACAATCCGGGCGACGTCGAGCTCGAGCATGAGATGAACGCCAAGCTGACCCAGATGCGGGCCGGCTGGCACAAGTGCCACGCCTAGCGCGTTTTAGTTCCATCACGGTGTCTGACACCGGACATGTCCGCGGCGGCTACTGCTCGTCGATCCCCTCGCTGACGAACCTCCGATAAGCGTCGCGCGCCCTCGCCGGCGAGTCGCCGAAGCAGCGAAGGACATCGTTCGTTGCCAGGAACGGCGGTGCGAACTCGAGGCCGGCGAGCGCGCGGTAACTCGACCAGCGCCACTCATCGGGCGAGGTGCAGATGCCGGCCCGGATCGGGTTGAGCACGATGTAGCGGACAGTGGTCAGGAAGTGCGCTTCGCTCTCGATCGGCTCGCACCAGAAGCGGTTCTTGAAGAGATGGCCATCGAGGTCGTTCTTGGCGTTGGTGTAGGCAGAAAAGCCGCCGTTGAGCTCGCGCATCCCGTCGGAGAGCCCGCTCTCGATCGTCATCAGTAGGTGGTAGTGGTTCGTCATCAAGCAGTACGTCCCCAGACTCCAGCCGTGGCGCTTCGAAAGGCGCCCGAATATCCGGAGGAAGGTCTCGCGCTCCTCGTTGTCCATGTAGATCGGGCAGCCGCGGTTGCCTCGCGAACCAACGTGGTAGATGCCCCCGGGCACTTCGATCCGCAGAGCTCGACCCATGCTTCGAGGCTACGCGGCGAAGCGGGAGCGAACCCGTCTCGTGCGAGTTTCGTGACGAAGTCGTCACACTCTCGTGCGAGTGTCTGACACCATCGCGGGGTGGTCGCCGGCGACGAGTTGCGCTCGCTCATGGGGCGGTTTCCGGCCGGCGTGGCGGTTGTCACCGTCGACCTCGCCGGACAGCGCACCGGGCTGACGGTCGCTTCCCTCGTCTCGCTCTCGCTCGAGCCGCCGCTCGTCGGCGTTGCGATCCGCCGCGATGCTGCGCTGCACGAGCTCCTGCGCGAGACAAACGCGTTCGCCGTGAGCATGCTCGCTGCCGGGCAGGAGCACATCGCGCAGCACTTCGCCCGCGGCGTCCCGCCCATCGCGCTCTGGGAGGGCATCGAGACGCGAGATAGCGAAGGCCCGCCCGAGATCGAAGGCGCCGTCGGCTGGCTCCGCTGCCGCATCGCCGCCGAGCACGAGACCGGCGACCACACGTTCTTCGTCGGCGAGGTCGAGAGCGCCGAGCCCGGCCCGGCCGCGAGCCCGCTCGTCTTCCACGGCCAGAGCTACCTGGCCCTGTGATCGACGGCGTCGTCTTCGACCTCGACGGCCTATTGCTTGACTCGGAGCAGGTCTGGGACGCGGCGCGCGAAGAGCTCGCCGAAGAGCGCGGCGGCCGCTGGCACCCCGGAGCCCAGCGGGACATGATGGGCATGAGCTCGCCGGAGTGGTCGCGCTACATGCACGACGTGATCGGCGTCCCCGACCCGCCCGACGAGATCAACGCCGAGGTCGTCCGACGCGTCGAGGAGCACTACCGGAAGCACCTCCCGGTAATCCCCGGCGCCCAGGCCGCCGTCGAACGCCTCGCCGAGCGCTGGCCGCTCGCGCTGGCCTCGTCCTCGAACCGCGAGCTGATCGACCTCGCGCTCGACCTGATGGGCATCGCCGACCGATTCCAGGCCACCGTCTCGTCCGAGGAGGTCGGCCGCGGGAAGCCGGCACCGGACGTCTACGTCGAAGCCGCGCGCCGCCTCGGGGTAGACCCCACCCACGCCGCCGCGATCGAGGACTCCCACAACGGCATCCGGGCCGCAAAGGCCGCCGGGATGCGCGTCGTCGCAATCCCGAACCGGCACTTCCCACCGGACGACGACGCGCTCGCCCTGGCCGACCTCGTGCTGAACGAGCTAGCGGAGCTGACCCCCGAAACGGTCGAGCCCCGCTAGCGCGACGAACCTAGTGCCTCGGCCCCTTGCCGACCGTCAGGTTGACCTTGGAGCCGGCCGGCAGCGTCTTGCCCGGCTTCGGCTTCTGCGACAGGACGCGGCCCTTCTTCTTGCGGCTCGAGACCTTCTTCTTGATCTTCCCGACGCCGCAGTGGGCCTTGCGGATCTTCGCCTTCGCCTTCGCAAGGGTGAGGCCGACGACCTTCGGCACCTTGCATTTCGGTTTCTTGGCGAAGGTCGCCGTAACGGAGTGGTCCGCGGTCATCGAGAGCACACACGTTGTCGCAGTGCCGGAGCAGTCGCCCGACCAGCCGGCGAACTTCGAGCTGGAGGACGGCGCCTCGGTGAGCGTGACCGAGGTGCCGTTGCTGAACTGCGCCGTGCAGACCGGGCCACAATTGATCCCGGCCGGCGTGCTCGTCACTGTCCCGACCCCGGCCCCCGCCTTGAAGACGTTCAACGTCCGGAAGGCCGGCGGGGGAGGCGGAGGCGGCGGGGGCGGAGCTGCCGGCGGGGTGCAGACGGTGTCGATGCCGATGTAGTTGGAGTTGTCGCCGGTGGCGCCGGCGTCCTCGACGAAGTAGCGGAACGCAAGCCGACCCGTCACGACGGACGGCACGCCGCTGACGGTCACGGTGTACTGCGTCCAGAATTCGGGATATCCGCCGATCGTGTACGTCGGATTGATGTCGAGCAGCAGCGTCCCGAAGTCCCCGACCGAGGTGGCCGTGCTCCCGACGTTCGTACTGAAACCGTTGGTGCTCATCCGCACCTGGAGACGGTCCGGGAAGTTCGAGCCGGCCGGCGTGCGCGTGAAGAAGATCAGATGCTCGCCGTTCTGCAGCGAGAGCGCCGGCGTCTCGAGCCAGTTGCTGATCGTCCCTAGAGCACCGGTGTTGTTGAAGTTGGCCCCGATGTACGCGTTGTCGGCGCCGGTCTGGGACGTGAAGACAGCCGGGTTCCCCTGGAACCACCCCGACGTCCCGAGCGGCGAGCTGTTGTTCTGCATGAACCAACCGGGCAGGTTGTTGACGTTGTCGAACCCCTGCGGCGAACCGCACGGTGGCGGCGCGATCACCGTGGTCGAGGCCGAGTCGGACCCTGACCCGTTGTCCGTCGTGAAGCTGGCCGTATTGTCGTACTCGCCGCCGCTCACCGTCGTCGTCCCGCTCACGACGTGCACATGCGTGCTCGCGCCGGCGTTGAGCACCGTCGGGGCGTAATCCAGGGTCTCGTTCGGAGGCGACCCGCCGACCGTCCACCCGGCATCGCTATTGGAACCGTCGATCGACCAGTCGACCCCGCCCCCGGCAGGAAGGTCGTCGGTCACGTCCAGCCCCGTCGCCTGAGCATCGCCGCTGTTGGTCAACGTGACGTTGAAACCGATCTGGGAACCAACATTGACCGAGTCTGCGTCAGCCGTCTTGGTGATGGAGACCGCGGCGGCAGCCGCCCCGCAGCCGGGGAACTTGAAGTTGCCGATGCGGGTCCGCCAGTTGAAGCTCCCGTCGCCGGCGAGGTACTCGTTCGTGTACCAGAAGGTGCAGTCGTCGACGGGATCGACGGTCATGTCGCTGTAGTCGCCCCAACGGTTACCGGTATCCGCTTGGCTTCCTTTCCCTGCGAAGAGCGTGGCTTCTCCCTGGGCCAGTGTGTTGGGGGGATCAGCCGCGAGTCGACCCGCGTACCGGATCGCAGGATGCATCGCTGCGGACGATGCGCTGAAGCCGACCGCGAGGTCGCCAGCGCTGTCCTGAGCCGCGCTGCCCAGCCAGCGCCAGGTGGTGTCCGGTTGGTACGTGCTCTCCTGCACCACGGTCGGGGTTCCCGAGGTCAGGTTGTTCAGCTGGAACCACCGAACGCCGGCCACACCGCTGGAGTCGACGGTGTAGTTCGAGACAAGCGACTCCGTGGCCGGGGTGCCGAAGTTCCGGTAGGCGGCGCGGAACATAGGCCGATCAGCAAGCGCGTCGAGCCCATCGGTCGTACCAAGCTGCGGTACGCAGTT
>Ga0307308_10001250_pt1 | contig 10085 bp, 7 predicted proteins | sample ER_DNA_195_FD_194501 | JGI IMG/M metagenome (GOLD analysis project Ga0307308, IMG submission 194501) | Bulk soil microbial communities from the East River watershed near Crested Butte, Colorado, United States - ER_DNA_195 | ecosystem: Environmental > Terrestrial > Soil > Floodplain | place: USA...
CCCGCCGCCTAGACGGCGACCTCGCCTTCGACGCGCCGTCGTTCCCCCGGACGGCCAACCCGACTCCGAGTTCAGTTCCAGCTACGGCTTCCGTCCAGGCCCCGCACCTGCAGGACGTCCCCTCGGCGCCCAGAGTAGGTTTTCCCCGTTGGAGGATCGTGCATGCGTCGGCTCCGTATAGGCATTTTAGACCTGGTCACAAAGAGCCCCAATCCTTCCCTGTACGGCCGCCTCATGAATCCCAATCTGGCCAGCATCATGCCCCAGGTCATCGGGGTCTGGTGCGAGCAGGCGGGGCACGATGTGCATTTCGTCTGCTATACGGGGATGGAGGATCTGCTGGAAGAACTGCCCGCCGAGCTGGATGTCCTGTTCATTGGAGCTTTCACCCAATCGGCCCTGCTGGCGTACGCGCTGAGCAACCTGTTCCGGCAGCGGGGCGCGGTGACGGTGCTGGGTGGACCACACGCCCGCTGCTATCCCGAAGACGCCCGCAAGTACTTCGATTACGTGCTGGGGTTCACCGACCGGAATGTGGTCTCGGAGATGTTGCAGGACTGCGCACAGCATCGCACCCTCGGGGTGCACCTGTCGGCGGCGACTCAGCCGATGGAGCTCCCCACCCTCGAGGAGCGGTGGCGGTTCGTCGAGACCACGCTGGCCAAGGCTCCCACCATCAAGATCGTCCCGATGATCGGCAGCCTGGGCTGCCCCTACACCTGCAGCTTCTGCATCGATTCGACAGTCGACTATCAGCCGCTTGGGTTCCAGCAGCTTCGTGACGACCTGTCGTTCCTGCTGACCAAGATGAAAAATCCGATCGTCGGCTGGCACGACCCCAACTTCGGGGTACGGTTCGACGACTATATGGAGGCTGTCGAGGCCGCGGTGCCGCGTGGATCGATGCGCCATATCGCCGAGAGCAGCCTGTCGCTGCTCGCCGAGCCGCACCTCAAGCGGCTCAGGCAGAACGGCTTCCAGGCCATTCTGCCGGGCATCGAATCGTGGTATGACCTGGGGAACAAGTCGAAGACCCGGCGGACCGGGATGGACAAGGTCCAGCAGGTCGCCGAGCACGTGAACATGATCCTGCGGTACATTCCCTACATTCAGACCAACTTCGTGCTGGGGCTGGACGGAGACTCCGGTCCCGAGCCGTTCGAGCTCACCAAGAAGTTCATCGACCTCTCTCCCGGCGCGTTCCCGGCCTACTCGCTGCTCTCGGCCTTCGGCCGCGCCGCCCCGATGAACCTGGACTATCAGCGCGCCGGGCGGGTGCTGCCGTTCCCGTTCCACTTCCTGAACAACAACCATGCGATGAACGTCCGGCCGAAGAACTACAGCTGGACCGAGTTCTACGACGGCCTCATCGACGTCACCAGATACTCCTTCTCCTGGCGCGCCATCGCCCGGCGGGTGCCGGCGACGCCAACCATGATTCCCAAGTGGATGAATTTCGTCCGCGCGGTCTCTTCCGAGGGGTTCGGCCGGATTCGCTACCACACCATGATCCGGAAGTTGCTGGATACCGACGCCTCGGTCCGGGATTACCTCGAGGGCGAGACCACCACTCTGCCGGAGTTCTACCGGTCACGGATCCGCCGCGAGCTGGGGCCGATGTACCAGCATCTCCCCGCGGGGGCGATACTCCACGATCAGAACGCCTATCTGCAGACCGTGAAGGAAGAGCCGGCCCTGGCCCCTGTGCCGCTCCGGGCTCGTCGGGCGGGCTGAGGCTAGCTGCCGGCCAGGCGCGTCCGGGTGTTGATCCAGGACCCGGCGCGCTTCTGGCCTCCACGGAAATCGAAGTGCTCCTCCTCCATCAGCCGCTCTCCTGGCGGCATGGCGGGCGCGGTCAGGTGCCAGAGCAGCAGCTGCTGGCCGATGACCGAGGCCGCCAACCAGATCCCCGGCTTCAGTCCAGGATACAGTGATGCGTACTCCGGCTTGAGCCGGGCCTCCCGGATCGTGCTCTGCACGCGGATCCTCCCCTGCGAGCGGTGATGCTGCGGTGTGGAGTCGCCCGATCGGGTTGACGCTGGCCCCGGGGGGGCGCTCTTTTCAACTCGCCGGTCGACTCGACTCACGGGAGCGCCATGACGAATCAGGCCTCGCTGGAACTGCTCTGCAGCCGGGCAAAGGTGGAGCTGGTCTTCCTGCTCGCCCATCAGCGGCATCCCAAGACCCGCCAGCGGCGCGACTGGTCACTGCTCCGAACGCTGGTGCGGGAAGCCCTCGCCTCGGGAGCGCGTCCGGAGCACCTGCAGGATGGGCCGTGGCAGATCGGCCAGCGGCCGCTTCGGAAACCGGGACGGAACGGGCTGCGCTTCGTGCCACTGGTGACGCGCGGTGGCACGGAGATCATGATGCCCACCGCGGAGGAAGCCGAGGAGCTGGTGGCCTTCCTCAACTGGTGTGGGATGCCGGAATTCGGGGAGCGCTAGCGGCCGCCGTGGGTCCGCCTCGGGCGCCCCGTCCGATCTTGGAGCACCTCGAAGTTACGGTTGCCGGGCGCGGGGCGGAATGGCTGGCCGGGAAGCGGCCCGCCAGCGGGGGGACGAAGCCGCGTTCACATCCTGATGGCCACGGTCACCGACTCAGGGTCGATCCATGATCGAGCCTGCACGACGGCTGGCTCGGGTGGACGTGCGACCGGAGCACACGCTCGAGGATTACGCCGCCGTGGCCAACCTCGCGGAGGCAGTGGGCGAGCTCCGGGCCGAGGCGGCCCGGGTCGTCCCGCGCCTCACCGGTCGGACGGTCTGGCTGGTGAACTCGACAGCGGCGGGCGGCGGCGTCGCCGAAATGCTTCCTCCGATCGTCGGACTGCTCCGCAATCTGGGGGTCAGCACGGAGTGGGTGGTCATCGGCAGCGACGACCCCGCGTTCTTCGCACTGACCAAGCGACTCCACAATCTGATCCATGGTTCGGGCGACCCCAGGCTCGGCCCGGCAGACCGCGAGCTGTTCGAGCGGGCGGGCAGGGAGAACGCCGCCCGGTTGCAGCCGATGCTCCGCCCGGGCGATGTGCTGGTCGTGCACGATCCGCAGCCCCTTCCGCTGGCCGGCTTCCTTCGCGCGGCAACGCCTCTCGTGACCGTGTGGCGCTGTCACATCGGGCTGGACGAGAAGAACGCCGCCACCCGCGCTGCCTGGGAGTTCCTGGCACCCTACCTCGAGCACTACGATCACGCCGTCTTCTCCGCGCCGGAGTACATCCCCGAGCGTCTCGTCGGCCGGGCCAGGGTGATCCCTCCCGGCATCGACCCGCTCGCTCCCAAGAACCGCGATCTCCTGCTGTACGAGGCCGTCGAGGTCCTCTGCCGCGGGGGGCTCATCCCTTGTCCAGGCCCGACCGTGGGAGGGCCGTACCAGGCGCTGGCCCGTCGAGCGCTCAGGGACGGGACGTTCGTGCCGATGAACGCCGGCGAGAGCATCGGTCTGCTCACCCGGCCGATCGTTACGCAGATATCGCGGTGGGACCGACTCAAAGGTTTCCTTCCCCTCATGCGCGCTTTCGCGGGGCTCAAGCAGTCCGTGCACCCGGACGACGGCAGCATCGATCCGTTGCAGCGCCGCCGGCTCGACCTCGTGCGTCTGGTGCTGGCCGGCCCCGAGCCCGCCGGTGTGGCCGACGATCCGGAAGCGGCCGAGGTGCTCGACGAGCTCCGTGCCGCCTATGCCGGGCTCCCCGCAGCGATCCAGAACGACATCGCGCTCGTCGAGTTGCCCATGCGGTCGGTCGAGGAAAACGCGCTCATGGTCAACGCCCTGCAGCGGACGTCGACCATCGTGGTGCAGAACTCGTTGCGCGAGGGATTCGGCCTCACCATCGCCGAAGCGAGGTGGAAACGGATACCGGTCCTCAGCAACTCGCGTGCATGCGGGCCGAGGCAGCAGGTGCGGGACGGTGTGGACGGCCGGCTGATCCGGAATCCGGAAGATGAAGCGGAGCTGCGGCAGGCTATCGGCGAGATGCTCGCTGCGCCGGACGGCCTGCGCCGCATGGGTCGCGCGGGGCAGCGGCGGGTCCACGACCAGTTCATCACGCTCGCCCAGCTCCGGAGCTGGGGTCAGCTCCTAGAGACCGCCCTCGAGCCGAGTGCCGCCCAGAAATGACCGGCGTATCTGGAGCCGGAATGGGAGCTCAGAGCTTCACCCGCCGCAGCAGTTGCGCGTTGACCGCCACGATCACCGTGCTGAGGGACATGAGCGCCGCCCCGACGGCCGGCGACAGCAGGACGCCGGCGCGGGCCAGCACGCCGGCCGCGAGGGGGATGGCGATGATGTTGTAGCCGCTCGCCCACCAGAGGTTCTGCACCATCTTGCGGTAGCTCGCGTGCGAAAGCGCGATGATGCGAGGAATGTCCCGCGGATCGCTGCGTACCAGCACCACGTCTCCCGCCTCGACCGCCACATCGGTTCCGGCTCCCATGGCGATCCCCACATCGGCGGTCACCAGCGCCGGGGCATCGTTCACGCCGTCTCCCACCATGGCCACTCGTTTGCCCCGCCCCTGCAGCTCTTCGATCTTGGCCGCCTTTGCATCCGGCAGCACCTGCGCGAACACCCGGTCGATGCCAAGCTCCCGCGCCACGGCGTCCGCCACCGTCTGGGCGTCTCCGGTGAGCATCGCCACCTCGAGACCCAGCGCATGGAGCCGTTGCACCGCCGAGGCGGACTCGGGCCGGACGGCGTCGGCCACGGCGAACGCGGCGAGCGCGCGACCTCCCTCGACCAGGTAGATCACGCTCTGTCCGTGGGACGCGGCCTCGTCGGTGAAGCTCTGCAGCTCGGATGGCGGGGTCACCTGGAGCCGGGCTATCAGATTCGGTCCCCCGACCGCGAGCCGGCGCCCGTCGACGGACGCCTGGACACCGTAACCGGGGATCGCCTCGAACTCCGTGGCACGGGGCGCATCGAGCCCCCGCTCGTGAGCACTGGTCACGATGGCCCGCGCCACCGGATGCTCGGCGTCGCGCTCGACGGCGGCGGCCAGCCGAAGTGCTTCCGGCTCCGTGAGCCCGTCGGTCGAGCGCAGCGCGACCACCCGGTGCTCGCCCAGCGTCAGTGTGCCCGTCTTGTCGAAGACGATGATATCGAGCAGCCGCGCCTCCTCCAGCCCGCGGCGGTCCCGCACCAGCAGTCCGCTCCGGGCCCCGAGGGTCGTCGAAATGGCGATCACCAGCGGCACGGCGAGCCCGAGTGCGTGGGGGCAGGCGATCACGAGCACGGTGACCAGCCGCTCGACCGCAAAGGCGCCCGAGGCGCCCGCGGCCAGCCACACGGCGAGGGTGGCGGCTCCTGCGCCAAGCGCGATCATGGTGAGCCAGAACGCCGCCCGGTCGGCCAGGTCCTGCGCCCGGCTCCGGGAGCTTTGTGCCTGTTCCACCAGGCGCATGATCCCGGCAAGGGTCGTGCGCTCGCCGGTACCTGTCACCGCCACGCGGAGCGAGCCGGCTTCGTTCACCGTGCCTGCGATCACCCGATCACCGGCGTGCTTCTCGACGGGCCGGGACTCGCCGGTGATCATCGATTCGTTGACGCTGCTGTGGCCGTCGCGGACCTCCCCGTCCGCCGGGACACTGGCGCCCGGACGGATGAGCACGAGATCTCCATCCCGCAGCGCCGGCAGGGGCACCTCCTCGATTCGCTCGGCCGTCCCCTCACCCACGACCCGCGCCGCGGTGTTCGGCAGGAGCCTCGCCAGCTCCGCGAGGGCGCCCTGCGCCTGCGTGACCGAGCGCATCTCGATCCAGTGGCCCAGGAGCATGATCGTCACCAGGGTCGCGAGCTCCTCCCAGAGCGGCATGCCCGGATAGCCGAGCGTCACGGCGAGGCTGAAGCCGAACGCGACCGTGATGGCCAAGGCGATAAGCGTCATCATGCCAGGCAGCCGGGCCCTGAGCTCTCGCCAGGCGCCCTGGACAAACGGCCAGCCGCCGTATCCGTAGACGGCTGTCCCCAGCAGCGGCGCAATCAAGTGCGCCCCCGGCACCGCGGGCGGCGTATACCCCAGCGCACCCGGGAGCATGTGGCCCCAGATGAGGGTCGGGATCGTCAGCCCAAGCGAGAGCCAGAACTTGTCCCGGAACATCGCGACCGAATGGCCCGCATGTTTGTCATGACCGGCGTGCTCGGCCCGTCTCGAGGCGGTGCCGGTGTGGTTGGGCGACCCGGTCTCGACAGGCGCAGCCGTCATGGATGCAGGGTGATGATGACGAGTGTGGCTACCATGGTCCTGCATCGCGCACTCCGGTGGGTGATCCGCGGGCAGAGCGGTGCCGGCGTCCGACGAGGCCTGCCGCACTCGTCTGGCTCATTGCTGAGGCTAAGCGAGTCAGGCTATCAGCGCGAGCATCGAGTCAGGACGAGGCATCTTCTCCGGGACGCGAAGGCCTCCATCCCGCAGACGGTGTATCGCGTCGGGTGTCCATGCACTGGCGGATGCGACCTTCGGTTACGCGACGGCCTGTCGTGTTTGCGCCACGTTTCGTTGAATACGCGACTCATCGTGCGTACAGCCTTGACCGAGGCGTTCGGGCGCGTGCTTGACGTCGTTGTGCCGGCGCCGTAGCGTCAGCCCTTTCCGACGTCTCACATGCGAAGGAGGAGTCATGAAGGTCGTCGTCTTCAACCCTGCCGGAGGTCCCATCATCGCGGAAGTCACCAGCGGTCAGGCACAGCCGGGCTCGTATACCCTCCGCGTGTGGGAGGCGCACGCGAACACTCTGGTGCTGAAGGAGCGCGGCAACTTCATCAACTCCGATGACGACGCCTACAAGCTCCCGCTGCCGAACACGCAGAACCATGAGCGGATCGTCGAGAGCATCGCCACGGCGGTGATCACGCCGCCCATCAAGGACTATGCCTTGCGCCTGTCGATTCAGCAGGACGGCAAGGAGATCGGCTTCGAGGAGTCGGTCGGCAAGGCCTCCTCTGCAACCGTGACGGCGGATCTGTTCGTGATGCTGGAGGCCGCACCATGAAACGCCTCCGCTGGTTCCTGGCGACCGCCTCCCTGACGCTCTGCACCACGGTGAGTCGCCCGGCTCAAGGTCTCCAAATCCCGGAGGCGATCGCCTCCACCTTCAGGACCGACTTCGCCGTACCCGACGCGCCCGCGTTCCTGCTGCTCGACGTCGAGCCGAGCACCATCGTACGCCCCACGACCGTACGGGAGCTCGCCGGCAGCGTGTCCGGCTTTGCGAGCTCGGGCCGCCTGTCGCTGCCGCGGGCCTTCGCCATCGAGTTCGCGCCGGCTCTCCTCATCGGCGGCAAAACCCTCAGACTCGACAAGTACCAGAAGCATCCGACGCTCTATCGGCTCCGGCTGTCGGCCGCCACTCGAAGACCCGAAGACTCCGGAAGTCCGACCCAGATCGCCGTCGGCCTTCGGGTCGCCCTCATCGACCAGGCGGATCTCCGCACGAACGCGAATTACATCGACACGGTCACCGCGATCGCGACGAAGATCAACGATATCTACGACAACGCCCGAGACCGGGTGGGACCGCCCCCCAAGCCGATCGAGCTGACCTCCGCCGAGGAGGACAGCATCGCGGCCCTGCAGGCCCCCCTGACCGGGCTCTGGGAGAACAAGAAGTGGAACGCCCGCGTGCTCGACGTCGCGGCCGGCATGGTGGCGCGGGGCCAGGACTCGCTGGGACGCGACCTGCGCTCCACCCAGCTAGCCGCCTGGGCCACCCTCGGCACCGGATTCGGGAGCTGGGGGCAATTGCTGCTCGGTGGCAAGATCGCGAGCGTGAGGGATTCGGTCACCGACGACTTCGGCGCCAAGGGCGACCTCGCGGGCAGGTTCTACGTCGGCACCAACCGGTACAAGTTCTTCGCAGAAGTCGGCGCCACCTGGCAGTCCGGCACCGACGAATGGCTCCTGAACGGCGGTGGGGAGGCGCGGCTCATCCGCGGGGGGTGGGTGTCGTTCTCGGCGGGGCTCGCGTCCACCTCGGATCGGACCGACCTGCGCACCAACCTCGCCGTCAAGCTCGGCGCGCTGGGGCTGTGATCCAGGGGCCATCGGCCTCAGTGATCCTATTGGGCTCTGCCGTCATCGCGGGAACGAGGCCATTGGCGTTGCGCTGAGCTTCGGCTTCGTCGCGCTGTATCGTTCGCGTTGACCGAGTGCCGCATCTGGGCTAGGTTCAACGCTTTCCGCCGACCCAGCGCGGAATCCGAAGGAAGGCTTCGGCGCCGTAGCCAAGTGGTAAGGCAGAGGTCTGCAAAACCTCCACCCCCAGTTCGAATCTGGGCGGCGCCTCTATAACACACAATGACTCCCGCACTCTGGATGCTCAGCTCGGCGAACTGTTGGCTGGCTCGTCCCGCCCGTCATACCGCATTGAGGTGAACGGGGGCTATCGTGATTCTTCCGAATCTCCAGCCAGCCTCGAAGCCGACCTCCGTCGCCAGGGATCCCGGAAAGTTTCCTGGCGCTACCGATAGTGCGGCCGTAGCGGGAAGGTCTGGGAAGAAGTGTTCGGAATGGATGCAACGGAACACGTTCCGGGCGGCTTAAGCAGGTACAACGGTACTAGGCGACAACGAATTACAAGAGAACGCAAAAGGGTGCAAGAGCTCCGATAGAACCGCAAAACCTCCATTCATCGGTTCGATTCCGATCGGAGCCTCTACGGCTGCATGGACTTGCGGGCCACCTGCTAGAGGTGGCCCGTTTGCGTTCGAGCTGCTGTCTCAGGCTAGGTGATGCTTCGTGGGCCTCGCGCACGGCAACTTCAGGCCGCCGCTGCTCCCAGCGCATCGTCCGTGATCGAGCGGGTGTCCTTGTGCCGATGGACCTGCGGCCGGCCGACCGCCTCGAGGAACGCTGCGTAGACGTCCGGTCGCCACCATTGCGGCACCTCAGCCATCCGTGCGAGCGCCTCGACGGGAGTGAAGGCCGGCTTGTAGCTCCGCGTGGTGGTGAGCGCATCATAGACGTCCACGATGCAGATAATCTGGGCGGCCACGGGGATCTCCTCGCCCTTCAGCCCGTCCGGGTAGCCGCTCCCGTCGCACTTCTCGTGATGCCAGCGGATGATCGGCTTGAGGTCCCACGGGAAGTCCACCTCGGTCAACATCTCGAGTCCCCAGATGGGGTGCATCTTGACGACCCCGAACTCCTCGGCCGTGAGCTTCCCCGCCTTGTTCAGGATCTCGTGCGGGATGCGCACCTTGCCGAGATCGTGCAGGTAAGCACCGAGCCGGAGCGCGGTGAGCTGCCCCGCGTCGAAGCTGAGGGCGCGTGCGACGGCGAGCCCGTATTCCGCCACACGCCCGCAGTGCCCGTGGGTATAGGTATCCGCCGATTCGAGTGACTCACCCCACTCGTGCACGATCCGCAGGTAGGTCCCTTCCAGGTCGCCGATCTTCCGGCCCACGTCCACCAGCTCGGTTCGCGCCTCGAGCCGGCGGAACAGTTGGTACGAGGCATTGAGCGCGCCGAGCGCGTCGCGGTTGCGGCCGAGCTGCTGGTAAAGCAGCGCGAGCTCCCGATTGGCCTCGGCGCCACCCAGGACCGACTGCATTTCGTCGGCGAGGCTGCGGGCCCGGACCAGGTGGCGCTCCGCCGACTCCAGCTGGCCGGTGGCGCGGTGCACCGCGCCGAGCATGCGGTAGGCGTCGGCCTTGTCGATGCGGGACTCGAGCTGGTCGAAGATGCCGAGGGCGCGCTCGACGTCGGACCGGGCCCGGTCAAACGCCTGGCGCGCGAGGTGCACCTCGGTGTGGTTGAGGAGGCAGAGTCCCTGGAGGTGGATGTCGCCTGCCCGCTCGGCGCCGGCGAACGCGTTCTGGAAGCAGACGTCGGCCTCGTCCCAGTGCTCTCGGTCGGCGCTGATCATCCCGAGATTGTGGTAGGCGTGCGCCACGCCTCGCTCGTCGCGCAGGGCGAGGTAGGCGTCGAGGCTACGCTGGTAGTGGGCCAGCGCCTGCTGGTGGTCGCCTTGGACGGTAGCGAGGATCCCGAGGTTCTGCTCGATGCCGGCCTGGAGCGGGACACTGCCGCTCGCGAGGGCCAGCGCGCTGTCGAACGTGCGGCGAGCACCCGGCAGGTCGCCGCTCTC
>Ga0307308_10001251_pt1 | contig 10080 bp, 7 predicted proteins | sample ER_DNA_195_FD_194501 | JGI IMG/M metagenome (GOLD analysis project Ga0307308, IMG submission 194501) | Bulk soil microbial communities from the East River watershed near Crested Butte, Colorado, United States - ER_DNA_195 | ecosystem: Environmental > Terrestrial > Soil > Floodplain | place: USA...
TACACGCCGAAGAGGATGCCCGTGCCGGCGCCGAGCCCGAGTGCCGTCGCGACCGACCAGAGGGTGACCCGGGCGGGCAGCGGGCTCAGTCCGGCCACCGCGCCGGCCATCCCCCAGCCGGCCAGGACGCCCACCACGCCGCCGGCGAACGAGAGCGCCAAGGCTTCGACCAGAAACTGCCGTCGGATGTCGCCCCTGGTCGCCCCCACCGATTTGCGGATGCCGATCTCGTGGATCCGCTCGCTCACGGTCATCAGCATGATGTTCATGATGACGATCCCTCCGACCACGATCCCGATGCCGACGACCGCGGGGATCACCGTGAAGAGCAGCCGGGTGAGGTTCTTCCAAAAAGTGACCAGCCCATCGGCCTTGTCCACCGTAAAGTCGTCCGACTCACCCGGGCGGAGCCGCCGGGCCACCCGCAGCGCCTCCTCGGCCCGGGCCATGGCATCCTCGATCTGGTCCGGGCCCGCCATCTTCACCGACACCGTGGTGGTGAGCCGGCGGCCGTACAACGCCTCGAAGGTCGAGATCGGGAGCAGGAGGAAGCCGTCGAACGACTGTCCCAGCACCCGGCCCTTCGGGGCGATCACCCCCTTGACCGTCATCTCGCGTCCCGCCACTCGAACGTTCCGTCCCACCGCCTGCGCCGCCCCTCCGAAGAGCTTGTCGGCCACGTCGAATCCGACGACGGCGACGGCCCGGCGTTCCTGCACGTCGGGGTCGGTGAGCGGCTCTCCGGCCTCGAAGCGATAGTCCTGCACCGTCTGGTACGGGGGAGTCACGCCAAAGACCAGGACGTCGCCGACGGTGCGGTTGCGATAGATCACGTCACTCATCGGCGTGGGCCAGCCCGACTGGAGCGACACCGCCGGGGCATCGGGCAACGCGAGACGCACCGCCGCCGCGTCCTCCTTGGTCAGAATCGGCCGCTTGTTGATGGCTCGGATCTGGTCGTCATCGAGCAGGCCCGGCGCGATCGGTGCGCGGCGCACCTGAAAGGCGTTGGTGCCGATCAGGGCGCCGGTGATATTCTCCCGCACGTACGCGTTCATGCCCTGGATGATGGCGACCACCACCACCAGGAACGCGACCGACACGATGATGCCGAGGAGGGTGAAAAAGGAGCGGAGCTTACTGGACCAGATGGTCTGGAGTGCGAGACGAAGCGCTTCTGTCAGGGGCATCTCCAAAGTAAGCCAGAAGCCGTGCGAAGGAAGTCATACCGTGCTGGTCATTCGTACCGCAGCGCCTCCACCGGATCGAGCCGTGAGGCCTTGTTGGCGGGATAGAGCCCGAAGAGCACCCCGGTCAGAATCGAGGCGACCACCGCCGCGACCACCGACAACAGCGGCACCGTCGCCGGCACCGGAGTGAACGAGCGGATGCCGTAGGCGATCAACGCCCCCAGCCCCATTCCGATCAGGCAGCCCACCAGCGTCAGCGTGGCCGCTTCGACCAGGAACTGGAACATGATCTCCCCCCGGGTGGCACCGAGCGCCTTCCGCACGCCGATCTCCCGGGTCCGCTCGGTCACCGAGATCATCATGATCGCGACCACACCCACGCCTCCGACCATCAGCCCGACGCTCGAGAGGGCGATCATCACGACGAAGAATCCGGCGGTGATCTTGTTGAAGGCCTCGAGCACCCGGTCTTGCGTGACGATGGCGAAGTTGTTGGGGTCTCCCGGCCGGAGCCCCCGCTTGGTCCGCAGGGCGGCGGTGACCTCCTCCTGGGCGTCCAGCGTGGTGGCGGTGGGAGTCGGCACGACCGCGATCTCCATCCAGCCCCGCTCGAAATCGGCCACCTTGGTGAAGGCGGTGTGAGGAATCGCCAGCCGCGGGTCGTCGGCGTTGGTGAACAGGGACGCCGCCTCCGCGTGCAGGCCGACGACCCGGAACGGCTGGCCGAAGATCTTGATGGATTTCCCGATCGGATCGCGTCCCGGGAAGAGCGACTGGGCGATCTTGTCGTTGATGACCGCGACGTGCGCGCCGGCGCTGTACTCGATCGGGGTGAAATTCCGCCCCGCGAGGATGTCGCCGCCGTTCACCTGGGGCCAGGTGGGCGAGAACCCGGCGATGTTGACGCTCTTGAGGTCGACGCCCTCGAAGCTCACCGGCCCCGAGGTGTACTCCCCGATATTCACGCCTTGCACCAGCGGGAGCCGCCGGATCAGCTCGGCTTCCTCGCTGGTGACCCAGGGCATCCGCCGCCAGGGCGACAGCTCCTCCGATCCGTCGGAGACGTCCAGACCGCCGGAGAAGTAGCGCTGAACGAAGAAGGTCTTGGGTCCCGCGGACTCGAGAATCCGGGTGATGCTGAGGTTGATGCCGGTGATGGCGGAGCCCATGGCGATCACCGCGGTCACCCCGATGGCCACCCCGAGCACCGTGAGGCCGGCGCGCACCTTGTTGGCCCGGAGCGAGTCGAGTGCGATGCCGACGCCTTCCAGCATCCGGCTCCCCATGGTGATCGGTCGGGACGGAGTCATTCCGCTCTCAGCGCGACGATGGGGTCGAGCCGCGAGGCCCGGCTGGCGGGATACACCCCGGCGACCACCCCGACGGTCACCCCGAGGGCCACGCCCACTAGCACCGACCAGGGGGCCACGGCGGCCGGCAGCGGCGTGAGCGCCTTGACCACGAACGCGAGCACGATGCCGAATCCGATGCCGAGCACCGCCCCGGCCAGCGACAGCGTGGCGGACTCGACCACGAACTGGGCCAGGATGTCGCCCCGGCGGGCGCCGAGCGCCTTCCGGATCCCGATCTCCCGGGTCCGCTCGCTCACCGCCATGAGCATGATGTTCATGATCACGATCCCGCCGACCACGAGCGAGATGGCCACCAGACCGGGCAGGGCGAGGAAGAGGATCTTCGAGATCTTCTGCCAGGTCCCCAGGGCACCTTCCGCCGTCTGAAAATCGAAGTTGTTCCCCTGCCATGGCTTCAGGTGCCGGCGGCTGCGCATGATGGCCTCGGTCTCCGCCATGGCCGTCTGCATCTGGCTGGGGTCGTCGGTGCGGACGATCAGGGCATCGAGGATGTTGATCGGGCAGATGAGGCGCCGCCCCTGCGCGCTGAACGGCATGACGGCGAACTTGTCGAGCGAGAACCCGAACAGCGTGCCCTGCTTGGCGACGACTCCGATGATCCGGTAGGGGAGCCCGCCGATCTCGACCGTCTTCCCGACCGGGTCGACGCCCGGCAGCAGCTTGGTGGCGAGCTCGTTGCCCACGACCAGCACGGGGAGCGCCGTCTGCACCTCCTGGTCGGAGAAGGTGCGCCCCGCGGTGATCTCGTAGTTGCGGATCCCGAAGTAGCTCGCCTCCGCGCCAACCAGATCGATGTCCTTGGCCACCTTGCCGGCGTATTTCACCTGCACCCGATCGGTGCAGAACTTGGTGAAGGTCGCTGGTGTGCGGACCCGCTGGCGCACGTAGTCTGCGTCCTCGTAACTGATCCGGGGCCGCCGGCGCCAAGCGAGCCAGACGTCCTCGGGCACGTTGCCGGTCATGATGCTCGGGCGCTGCCGGAGCTCGAAAGTGTTCGCGCCGACCAGCGTATTGGCGAACCGATCGACCATATATCGGTTCATTCCCTGCACGATAGAGACGACCGCGATGAGGAAGGTGACGCCGATCAGGACGCCGATGAGCGAAAAGAAGCTCTTGAGCTTCTGGGCGCCGATCGTCCGGAGAGCCATCCGGACCGCCTCGAGCAGCGGCATCTAGGCCGCGGCGCCTCGGGTGAGGCGGTCGGTCTCGACTCGGCCGTCGCGCAGCACGACGACCCGCTCCGCATGCGCCGCGATGTCGGGCTCGTGGGTCACCATGAGCACCGTCTGGCCGGCGGCGTGAAGGTCGGCGAAGACCCGCATGATCTCCTCGCTGGTGACGCTGTCCAGGTTGCCGGTCGGCTCGTCGGCGAGGAGGATGGACGGCTCGTTCACCAGGGCCCGCGCGATCGCCACCCGCTGCCGCTGGCCGCCGGAGAGCTCGTTGGGCCGATGCTCCATGCGGTGACCCAGCCCGACCCGCTCGAGTGCCGCCGCCGCGCGCTCCCGCCGCTCCCGGCCCCGGATCCCGGAATAGACCAGCGGGAGCTCGACGTTATGCAGCGCCGTGGCGCGCGGCAGCAGGTTGAAGGTCTGGAAGACGAAACCGATCTCGCGGTTCCGAACCCGCGCGAGGGCGTCATCGGAGAGCCGGGAGACCTCCTGCCCGTTCAGCCAGTATTCCCCGCTGGTCGGCGTGTCCAGGCAGCCCAGCAGATTCATCATGGTGGACTTGCCCGAGCCCGAGGGGCCCATGATGGCGAGGTATTCGTTGCGGACGATATCGAGCGTCACCCCGCAGAGGGCGAGAATCCGCTCGTCTCCCATCTGATATTCCCGGGTGAGGTCCTGGATCCGGATGAGCGGGCTCATGATTCGGCCGTGCTCTTGCTGGTCGTGTCGGCGGCCCGGACGCGGGTGCCGTCCTTGAGATCCCGGATGGCCTGATAGGTGCCCCCGACGATCGTCTCGCCCTCGCGCAGTCCGTCGATCACCTCGAAGTACTCGTCGCCCGCGATGCCGACCTTCACCGGCCGGAAGGTGGCCAGCCCGTCCCGCACGGTGAAAACGCCCTCTACCTCCTTGGACCGGTCCCGGACGCGCGAGGTGTCCATCCCGGGGACTGACTCGTTGGGGACTCGCTCATGGTTCCGCACCGTGAGCGCGATGATCGGAATGCTCAGCGCCTTCACCCGCGTGTCGGTCACGATGCGCGCGGTGCAGCTCAGATCCGGCCGGATGTCCCTCGGTGGATTGTTCAGCGTCACCTCGACGTCGAAATCGACGGCGCGGTCGTTCGATCCCGAGGCCGTCTGGGTCGGCGTGAGCTTGGCGCTGTGGCTCACTTGGGTGACCCTCCCGACGAAGGTGGTGTCGGGGTAGGCGTCGATGGTCACCTGGACCGAATCGTTGGAGGTGAGCCGGACGATGTCGGTCTCGTCCACCTGCACCTTCGCCAGGATCACCGACAGGTCGGCGATCGTCATCAGCAGGCCGGTCTCACGGGAGAAGGTGCCCGGGACGGCAACCTCTCCCTCTTCGACCGCCAGCCGCACGACCCGGCCGGAGATGGGGGACACGAGTCGGGTCTTGGCCAGATTGTCCCGGGCCTCCCGGAGGCTCGCCCGCGATTGCTCCAGCTGCGCCCGGGTCGCCTCATAGTTGGCCTGGGCCACCTGGTAGGACGTCTGCGCCTGCTCCGCAGTCTCCGGCGCGATGAGGTTGGGGCCGAGCTGGCTCAACTGGTGGGCCCGGTTCCAGGCCCGCTCGGACTGGTCCAGGCTGGCCTTGGTCTGGGCCAGCGTCGCCTGGGTGGAAGCCACCAGGCCCTCGGCCCGGGACACGGCAGCCTGGTACTGCGCGGGATCGATCTGGAGAATGAACTGGCCCTTGTTCACCAGGTCTCCCTCGCGAACCGCGATGCGGATGATCCGCCCGGTGATGTCGGCGCTGATGTCCACCGACGTCTTGGCTTCGATGGTCCCGCTCGCGGTGACCGCGCTGACCAGATCGCGCCGGGCCACCTGTGCCATGCGGACCTCGGTTCCGGCGTTCTTCTTCTTCTGGATCCGATACGCGACGGTTCCGCCCGACGCCAGCACGACGACCACGGCCAAGAGACCCAGCTTCATCCCGCGCGACATGTGCGTTCCTCGTTAACGAAGTGGACGGCCGACGGCGGCTTCGAGCGCCGCGACGGCTTTGTGGTAATCGTAGACGGTGTTCACGTAGTCGCCTTCCGCGCGCTGCACCGCGTTCTGGGCATCGGAGACCTCGAGCGAGGTTCCGGCGCCCAGCCGGTAGCGCTCCTGCGCCAGATGCAGCTGATCGCGGGCGGCCTCCCGGTTGGCGGCCTGGACGGCGATCGCCTTGTAGGACGTCTCCAGGCCAAGCATCCGGGCGTGAACGTCGCTGCGGACCTGCAGCCGCCGGGCACGCACGTTCTCGTCGGCATCCTCCTCCTGCGCCCTCGCCTGGGAGAGCTGGAGCGAGCGGCCGAAGCCGGTGAAGATCGGCAGGGAGATCCGCAGGTTGGCCTGGAACGGCTGGCCCGTGTAATGGAAGGGGAAAACGTCGTTGGAATTCCGGATCTGCTGGCTCACCGGGTCGAGCAGCGCCGTGCCCGCATCGTTGAGGCCGACCGAGGAGAAGCAGTTGGATACCACGGGGCCGAGCCCGAGCGCGGAGTTCACGGAGTTCTTGAATTGACAATCCGCCGCCTGCTGCTGTGCGCCCCCGAGGGTCTGATTCAGGAGGAAGTTCTCGTCGGTGAACTGCTGGGTGAAGCCGCTCCAACCGGCCTGTACCGAGAGCGTCGGTAGAAAGTCGGACTTGGCCGCGCGCACCCCCCAGGATGCGGCGGACTGCCGGGCGCGCAGCGATCGGAGACCCGGGTTCTGCTGCTCGGCGAGCGAGAGCAGGGTATCGAGCTGGAAGGCGGGCTCCGTCACCGGGAACGAGTCGCTGAGCGCGACCTGCTCCACCGGCACCGGCGACTCGACCCCCATGCGCCGGAGCAGGTCGAGCTTGGCCTCGTTGTCGGCCTGGACGGCCCGCAGCAGGGCCACGTCCGATTGCCCCTTGATTACTTCCGCCTGGCGGACGTCGAGCAGCGTGGCCTGTCCCACCTGGTAGCGCGCCTTTGCCAGCCGCAGGAAATCCTGGTTGCGGATCACCTGCTGGCGGGCGACGTCCACCTGCGCCGACGCCTGCAAGGTATTGAGATACTGCGTCGTGATCTCGGCTTTGAGAGCGATGCCGGCGCCGCTGATGTCTTCGTCGGTGGCGTGCCGCAGCGCCTTCTGCTGACCCGGAGCCGACAGGCGGCGGCCGTCGACCTGCCACAGAAGGGTGAGATCGTAGCCTGAGGTCATCAAGGCCGAGGTGGGCTGGATGAGGCCGCCGCCCAGGTTGGTCTGACCGGTGCCGACGTAGCCCAGGTCGGAAGACACGTTGACGGAGGGGAGCAGGCTGCCGTAGGCGTTTCTCACTCCCCACTTCGCGGGCCCGGCGTCGTTCAGCGTCTGCCGGTAGGTGGGACTGTTTGCCTGTGCCTGTTTCAGGGCCTCCGCCAGCGAGAGCGTCACGGCCGGAGCGGGGCGGGAGGCCTGAGTCGTGTCCTGTGATGTCCGCGTCGTGTCTTGCGATGTCCGCGTCGTGTCCTGGGCAAACGCGACGCCGGGTACGACGCCAACGAAAGCGAGGAGACCGAACCAGCGATTCATGGATGGTGCCCTTTGTGGTGTGGACGTGACCGGGTCCAATACGGGGCCTTCGCCGGCAAGTTTCAGGTTGCGACGATGGTCCGATCAAATTGTGGATTGACGACTTGGGAGGGGGTTACTCGGCCCTGGCGACCAGAATTCCTTGCCCTGGAAGCTCGAGTCGCTCGAGCCGACCCTGCGCATCGGTCACCAGCGAGCCGGCGATATCGCCGGCGAGAGTGACCTTGGTGCCACCGTTGGCTTCCGGCTCCCGCCGCGCCGTGAAGCTGGCCCGGCGTCCGGTCCGTGGGAAGATCGCGGTCAGCGGTCTCCCGGCAGGCGTGGCGAGGTCGGCCACTGCCATATACAGGGAGTACACCGCGTCGTCCAACAGCACCACGTCCGGCCCACCCGGGAGCTCGCGCCCGGACTCCGACCCCTTGGCAACCGTCCGGACGATCAGCCGGGCACCCGAGCCCGCCGCGAGGATGACCGTGACCGCGCCGCCGCTCTCGACATCGAGCTCGAACTTGGCCAGCGCCGGCTCGGGGGTCCGTTCGAGGGTGGCGGAGAGCTGGGTGGTGGGCGCCGCGGCCGGATAGCGCGCGGCCGCGATGATCGTCGTTCCCGGCAGGCCCCTGGCGCGGCTCTGCCGCAAAGTGAACTCCTCCCGACCGGTCTCGCGGCCGCCTTGCCGGATGACCAGCTTGGTCTCCAGCGGCTGCTGTGCCGCCGCCGGGAGGACGTGGAGCATCATGACAAGGTAAGGCGCGGCGCTGCGCATCCTCACTCCGCTCGCGTCAGGGCCCGGTCAGGCTGGTGCGGATCCGATCGAGGATAAATCTATACAGGAGTTCACCTTTTTGTGCTGAGGCGAGGCTGGGATACCCCACCGAGCCCGGCGAGCCCTCGGGCAGGCGACGACTGTGTCCCGGCCGGTAGCGGGCGATCATCTGCGGCGTCAGCGCGAAGTCCCGCGCCATGTCCATGCGGACCGTCTGCGGAGCCAGGTAGAGCATCAGCGAGGTGTCGAGCTCTCCCCCCTGGACCGGCGCACCCGGGTGCTCGAGCAGCGCACCGAAATCGAGGCTGAAGATATCCATGACCCGGACCGTGGCCTCATCGGTTCGGATCGTGCTCAGCGCCTCGAGATGAGCTTCGCTCGCCTGGGCGGTGAGGATGACGAACTCGCGGACGCCTGCCCCCTCCTCCCACGACTCGATAAGTTCGTTCATGACACGGTGCAACGTGCGTCGACGGAGCGCGGCGCCCCCGGGGAAATTGCGTGACGGCGTGTGGACGCCGTACTCCACCGTGGGCGCCCGCGGAATTCCGAAGCTGGCCGAGAGATCGTCGGCCAGATGCTCCACGATGAGGGTATCGCAACCGAGCGGCAGATGGGGGCCGTGCTGCTCGGTGGTGCCTACCGCGACCAGAAGTGTCGGCCGCTCCCGCAAGCGTTCCCTCACCGCGTCGGGCGTCATTTCCTTGATCCGCCAAGGGTGGGTCGATTGAGTCATCTCGGGCGCTGGTGGGTGGTGGTCGTCCTGGCGGCGGGCGCCGCCGCCGCGGAGTGGTTGCGGCACCCATCGGTGGCATGGGTCGCCGTCGCCTTCCTCGCGCTGGCGGCGGGACTCGCCGTGCTGGCCCCGCTGACCGGGTGGCGGCGGAAAGGGCTCGCCGTCGCCCTCGCGGCCCTGACGCTCGAGATGGGATTGGCCCAGTGGCGTCTGTCGGCCATCGAGCTTCGCTGGCCGCAGGAGCGGGAGCGCCGGGTGGAGGCCGCGTCCCGGCGGCTGCAGGGTGATCTCCACGCGGCGTTCCATCGAGCCGAGCAGCTCGCGCAGGCGGCGGCGGCGACCGACCCGGACGACCGGGAGGGTGCTTTCCGAGTGCTCGATCGACTGATGCCGTCCAGCGGGCCGGAGATGAGCGTGGTGGTGCTCGATTCAATGGGGATGCCCTGGGCTTGGGCCGGTCGTCACCGGTTGCCGCCCAGGAGCGATGGCGACTCGATCGGCTCGCGAGCGACTGGATATTACGTGGAGCTCGAGGCTCGGCGCCACGGCGCCGGCGGGCGCACCGCCGTGGCGGGGATCCTCATCTGGGCTCATCCGGCCGTTCCCGATCGCGCCCGCGGTCTGGCCGAGCTCTTCCGGCAGCGTACCGAGGTGGGCCTCTCGGTCTACCCGCCAGGTCGGGCCCCGGACAGTCCGGACGTGTTCGACTACGAGGAACCCACCACCGCCGGTCCGCGCCTGCTGTTCAGCGTCCAGCCGGTGCCGCCGGAGCAGGGGACGGCCAAGGAGCTCGCGTTCGAGCGCGGAAGCGAGTCGATCACCTGGGCGCTGGTGGTCGTCCTCGTCCTGGCCCTGAGCCTCACGGTCCGCCCCAGTGAGCGGATCGCACTGCTCTCGTTGCCCCTCTGGTTGGCAGGTCGTGCACCGATCGGCCCCGCGCTCGGCCTCCAGCCGCTCTTCTCCCCAGCCACCTTCTTTCGGCCGCTCCTGGGACCGTTGTCCGGCTCCGCCGGCGCCTTGGCGGTCGCCGGTATACTCCTGACGTTCGGCGGGGTGTGGCTGTGGCGGAAGCGCCTTCCTTACCGGTGGTACGGTCTGGGTCTCGGTGGGGCGCTGCTGCTGGCGGCGCCGTACCTGATCAGCAGCCTCGGCCGGGGAATCACGCCCCCGGCCGAGGGTGTGTCGGTGGGGCTGTGGCTCACCTGGCAGCTCGCGCTCCTGGTCTCGGTCTCCGCGCTCATCGTCCCCACGGCGGCCCTCTTTCGCGGCTCCGAGCCCGATCATCGCCCGTC
>Ga0307308_10001254_pt1 | contig 10065 bp, 10 predicted proteins | sample ER_DNA_195_FD_194501 | JGI IMG/M metagenome (GOLD analysis project Ga0307308, IMG submission 194501) | Bulk soil microbial communities from the East River watershed near Crested Butte, Colorado, United States - ER_DNA_195 | ecosystem: Environmental > Terrestrial > Soil > Floodplain | place...
GAGCCGGTGAGGACAAAGTCGAGGTTCCAGCCGTCGGTCTCGACGGGAGACCCCGCCAGGGAGGTCACGGCGTCGACGAGCAGCAGCACGTCGTCGAACTCGCGCACCACGGCCGCGAGCGCCTCGACGTCCTGCAGCACCCCCGTCGACGTCTCCGAGTGCACCAGGGTCACCGCATCGACCGGCGTGCGCCGCAGTGTGTCGCGCAGCATGTCGGGCTCGACGGCGCAGCCAAGCGGCACGTCGAGTCGGATGCACTCCTTGCCACAGGCGCGGACCAGGTTCGCGAAGCGCTCGCTGAACGAGCCGTTCACGAGCGACAACGCACGCTGTCGCACGCCGTTCCGCACCGCCATCTCCATGAAGCCGGTCGCCGAGGCGGTGCCGACCATCACCGGGCGCGACGTCCGGAACAGCCGGGCGAGGGGCGCCTCGAGCCTCGCGAGCAGCTGCTCCATCGCGCCGGAGCGGTGGCCGATCATCGGCTGCTGCATGGACGCGAGCACATCGGGGTGGACGTCGGTTGGCCCGGGCAGAAAAAACCGCCCGAACGCGGGCGGTGAGGGAGCGGCGGGCGTGGTCATGCGGTGGCGCGAGCGAGCGCTGCGACGAGCCCCTCCTCCACAACTTCCTTCGTCCTCACGAGGCGGACCCCTTCGTCGCCCCAATCCTTGAGCAGTTGTTCCGACACGTCCTTGTCGATGCCCTTCACGGCGTCCGTGACGACGAACAGCCGCGTGTGGGGGCGTCGCTCCAGCAGACCTTCGATCGCCGCCTTGTCGCAGACGTCCGTCGCCACCCCGTACAGCACGATGTCGTCCGGCGCGAGCACGTCCAGCACGGTCGGCAGGTTCTCGTTGGAAAACACGTCGAAGCGGTGCTTGTGGAACAGGACGTCCCCCTGGTGCGCCCGCAGCCGGTCGGCCAGCGCCTTCGCATCGGTTCGTGCCGGCTCGATGACGAGCGGATCCCGGAGCGCGGTTTCGGGAATCTTCTGCTGCCCGGGAGTGCCACGCATACAGTGTGCCGGAAACGTGCTCTGCCAGTCGGGCTTCTCGGAGATCTCAGGATGGCTCATCACGTGATCGTCGGCGCTGGCCACGATGCGGATGGCGTGGCGGTGCGCGTAGTCGGTCAGGCGCTGCAGATTGCCGATGATCCGCTCCGCCTCCGGGACGTACAGCTTGCCGTCGGGGTGCATGAAGTCGTACTGGGTATCGACATCCCAGAAGATGACGCGGGCCATGGCGGGGAATCTCTCCGAGGACACGGGAGGGTGTCAACAGCGCGTCTGGTCTTGGCGCGTCCTAGAGTCTGAGCGTTACGGCAATTTCGTCACAACAGCTGTTGCGCGGGCACTTCACGCAATCCGCCCACACCTTGAGCGGGAAATGCTCCCGCTCGGCGGGCCCGAAGCCGACCTTCAAAAAGAACGCCGGCTTGCGCGTGAGGGCGAGAACTTCGCTGAGGCCATGGGCGCGGGCTTCGCCGATGAGCCGCTCGAGGAGCGAGCGACCCAGCCCCGCGCCCTGCCAGTCCGGGTGCACGGCCAGCCCGGCCACTTCGCCGAGCTCCCGCGAATACAGCTTGAGCGACCCGCAGCCGACGATCTCTCCTGTGGCCGCTGCGGCAACGACGTACTCCTTGATGTGCCGGCACAGGTCGTAGTTGCTGCGCGGCAGCAGGTCCCCGGTTTGGACGTAGGGAGCCATGAGGGCCTCGAGCTCCGGGACGTCTGCGAGCCGGGCCGGCCGTATGGCTGCCGCACCCGGGAGAAGGGAGAGGGGAGAGGTTCGCTCCGCGCCCCGGACCGTCCCTCTTCCTTCTCCCCTCTCCCCAGGGTGGATGGGCAGAGCCGTCACGCCAACACCTCTTCCAGGATCCCCACGCCCCGCTCCAGCTCCTCCACGGTGATCACGAGCGGGGGAATCAGCCGGATCACCTCGGGCCCGGCGGTGAGCACGAGCAGGCCCCGCTCCCGGGCGGCCGCGACGACCGGAGCCGCCGGCTCGGCGAGCTCGAGCCCCCAGAGCAGACCGCGCCCCCGCACCTCCCGCACGCGCGGGCGCTGCGCCGCGAGACGCGCGAGCCGCTCGCCCAGCCACGCGCCCTTGCGCCGGACGTCGGTGAGGAAGGCGGGATCGGCGATGGTGCGCACCAGTGCCAGCGCGACGCTGGCCACGAGCGGCCCGCCGCCGAACGTCGTGGCGTGATCGCCCGGCTTGAGCGCCGCCGCCACCGTGCTCGTGAGCAGCACCGCCCCCATCGGCAGGCCGCCGGCGAGCGGCTTGGCGAGCGTCACGAGGTCGGGCACCACACCGGTCTGCTCATAGGCGAACAGCGTCCCCGTGCGACCGAGGCCGCACTGCACCTCGTCGAAGATGACCGCCACGCCGCGAGAGTCGCACAGCTCCCGCACGAATCCCAGCCACTCGGGGTCCACGGGCCGGATCCCCCCCTCCCCTTGCACCGGCTCCACGATCACCGCCGCCGTGCGTGACGCCGACACGGCGTGGTCCACCGCCGCCCAGTCCTCACGCGGCACGATGCGGATACCCGGCACGAGGGGCTCGAACGGCTTGCGATAGTCGGGACGGTCGGTGGCGGCGAGCGTCGCGAACAGGCGACCGTGGAACGAGCCCGAGAACGCGATGACCTCGCTCTTGCCCGACCACTTGCGGGCGAACTTGAAGGCCGCCTCGTTCGCCTCAGCGCCCGAATTGCAGAAGAAAACCCGGTCGGCGAACGAGCGCGCGATCAACTCTTCCGCGAGCCGCTCCCCGGGCTCGGTGCGGTACAGGTTGGAGACGTGGATCAGGCCTGGGCTGAGGGCCTGCTGGATGGCCCCGCGGAGCACGGGATGATTGTAGCCGAGCGCGTTGACGCCGATGCCGGCTACGAAGTCGAGGTAGCGCGTCCCGTCTTCGGCCAGGAGCTCGACGCCCTCGCCCGCGACGAGCCGGGGACCGGCGCGGGCATACACGTCGAGCAGGGCGGAGACCGCGGAGGGAGCGGCAGTCACGCGGGCTGGACGGTGGGCGCGAGGATCCGCGTGCCGGCGCCGGGGTCCTCCAGCATGCGGCGGTCGCCGACGCGCACGGCCCGCGCGCCGGCGCGGAGCGCCGCCGTGGCGGCGCGCAGCTTCGCCGCCATGCCGTCGGCCGCCGCGCCGAGCTCGATGAGGGTCTCGACGTCGCCGGCGTCGAGTGCGGGCTGCACCGCGCCATCCACCGCCACGCCCGGCACGTCCGACACCAGCAACAGCTCGAGCGCCCGGAGCGCGCCCGCGATCGCTCCCGCCGCGTCATCCGCGTTCACATTGAGCGGCGAGCCGGCGTCACCCGCGGCGCCTGCCGTGCGCGCCAGGGGCGCCACGGGCGCAATCACGGGCGTCAGCCCGGCGAGCAGGAAGCTCTCGAGCAACGCCACGCGCACGTCGGCGATCTCGCCCACGTGCCCGAGGCTCGCCGCCCCCGGCCGGGCCGTGAGCAGTCCACCGTCCACGCCCGACAGGCCGACCGCGTCGAGCCCCGCCGCGCGCAGTGCCGTGACCACCTGGCGGTTCACCGGGCCGGCCAACACCATTTCGACGACTTCGGCCACTCCCGCCGTCGTGACTCGCAGGCCGTCCCGTTTCTCAACGGGCAGTCCCAGGCGCCGCGACAGCGCGCTCACCGCGTGCCCGCCGCCGTGGACCACCACCACGGGATCGAACCGCACGAGGGCCCGGGCGCAGGCCGCGAGCCACGCGGGACGATCGAGCTCGTGGCCGCCCAGTTTGACGACCCGGGTGCTCAGCATACCAGCCCCGCCGTCTCGGGGAAGCCGAGCATCACGTTCATGTTCTGAATCGCCTGCCCCGCCGCGCCCTTCACGAGATTGTCGATCGCGGCGAACACCGTGAGCCGCGGCCGGCGCACGTTCGCCACGGGCGTGACGCCGATCGCCACGCGATTGCGGTAGACCACGTCCTTGAGCGACGGCAGGGTGTCGTGCAAGATGGCCACGCATGGCTCGCCGGCGTACACGCTCTCATAGATCTCCTGCGCCGTCGCCCGATCGACCGCCTGCGTGAGGGGCACGTGGATCGTCTCGAGAATGCCCCGTTTCACGGGCAGGAGATGGGGCGTGAAGACGATGTCGCCCGTGAACTCGCTCTCGCGGGCCAGGGTCGCCTGCAGCTCCGGCAGATGGCGGTGCTCGTTGCCCGCCCCGTACGCGCGGAAGTCCTCCGCGACCTCGCCGAACAGGAGCTCCCTTCTGGGCGTGCGACCCGCGCCGGTCACGCCGGAGGCGGCGTCGATCACCACCTCGCGCGACTGATCGATCAGGCCGCGCCGCGCGAGCGGCAGGAGCGCAAGCAGCGCGGCCGTCGGATAGCAGCCGGGGTTCGCCACGAGCTCGGCGGCGGCGACGCGCGGGCGGGTCACCTCGGTCAGCCCGTAGACGGCCTCGGACGAGAGCCGGAAGTCGGCCGAGAGATCCACCGCGCGCTTGCCGGCCGCCCGTGCCTCGTGCACGTAGCGCCCGGACACACCGTGCGGCAGCGCCGACAGCACGACCTCGGCCAGGGCGAGGCGGGCATCCGCGATTCGCACCAGCTCGACGCCGTCGTGCCGCTCGCCCGCCGCCGACTCGGCCGTGGCGAACGCGACCGAGGCCCTCGGATGACGGCTGAGCAGCCGCAGCAGCTCTTGCCCGACATAGCCGGAGGCCCCCAGCACGCCCACCGGAACGCGTGAATTAATATTCATCGCAACGGAAGAATATTCACTCCCGCAGTCCAGTGCAAGAGTCGCCCGCCGCTGGCGGGCCCGCCCCAGCGGGCGTAGGCTTCCCGCCCCCGACCCTTCGGAGAGCACGTCATGGTCCGCCCGCTCGCGGTCGCGCTCCTCACGCTCGCGCCCAGCCTCGGCGCGCAGGCGCCCGCGCCGCCAGCGTCCGCCCGGCCGTTCACCCTGGACGACGTGCTGCGCGTCCGGGAGGTACGCGAGCCCGACATCTCGCCGGACGGCGGCTGGGTGGCGTACACGGTCTCGAGCGCCGATACCGGAGAGGATCGGAGCCGCAGCGCGGTGTGGATGACGAGCTGGGACGGCGCACGCACCGTCCGCCTGACCACGTCGCAGCAGGGCGAAACGACGCCGCGCTGGAGCCCGGACGGGCGCTGGCTCGCGTTCCTCTCGAGCCGCGAGGACGAGCACACCCAGCTCTGGCTGCTGGATCGCCTGGGCGGTGAAGGCCGCAAGATCACCACACTCCAAAGCGACGTGGACGACTACGTGTGGGCGCCCGACGGCAAGCGCGTGGCCCTGGTGGCCGAGGACCCGGACACCGCCAAGCCCAAGACCCCCGTACCCATCGTGATCGACCGGTTCCAATTCAAGCAGGACGAGGCCGGCTACCTCGGCAAGCAGCGCCGCCACCTCTACCTGCTGGACGTCGCGTCGGGGAAGACCACGCGCCTCACGGCGGACGATTACGATGAGCTCCTGCCCGCCTGGTCGCCCGACGGCAAGTCGCTGGCGTTCGTGAGCAAGCGACGCCCCGACGCCGACCGCGACGACAATTGGGACCTGTACGTGATGGAGGCCGCGGCGGGCGCGGCGGCGCGGCAGCTCACGACGTTCGAGGGCCCCGACAACAACCCCGATTACGAGAGCCGCCCGGCGTGGAGCCCGGATGGCCGCGCGATCGCCTACCTGCAGGGCGGCCCGCTGAAGCTCATCTACTACGGGGTGCAGAAGCTGGCCGTCGTGTCCTCCGCGGGCGGGGCGCCCCGTATCCTCACCACGGCGCTCGACCGCAACGTCGCGAGCCCCGAGTGGTCCGCCGACGGCTCGTCCATCTCCTTCTTGCTCGAGGACGATCGCGCCGTGCAGCTCGCACGCGTGCCGGCGAACGGCGGGGCGATAGAGCGGCTGGTGTCGGGCCCTCGGGTCGTGAGCGCGGTCGCCACGGGGCCCCACGGCGCGCTCGCCGTGCTCGTCTCGACGCCGCTCGCGCCTGCCGACGTATTCGCGGTGGAGGGCACGGCGTTGCGGCCGCTGTCGCGCCAGAACGACGACTGGCTCGCGCGCGTCAGGCTGGGCGGCGTGGAGCCCATCAGCTTCAGAAGCCGCGACGGCACTCCCGTCAACGGCTTTCTGGTGAAGCCCGCCGATTTCGCGCCGGGAACGCGCTACCCCGCCATTCTGCGCATTCACGGCGGACCCGTGTCGCAGTTCCAATACGAGTTCGACATCCAGCTCCAGACCCTCGCCGGTCACGGCTACCTGATCGTGGTCGCGAACCCCCGCGGCAGCTCGGGTCGAGGTGAGCGCTACTCCACGGCGATCTACGCGGACTGGGGCAACAAAGACGCTCAGGACGTGCTCGCGGCGGTCGACTACGCAGTGGCGCAGGGGGTCGCCGACCCCGCGCGGCTCGGCGTCGGCGGGTGGAGTTACGGCGGGATTCTCACCAACTACGTGATCGCCCAGGACCGGCGCTTCAAGGCGGCGGTGAGCGGCGCGAGCATCTCCAACGTGCTCGCGGGCTACGGCACCGACCAGTACGTGCGCGAGTACGAAGCCGAGCTGGGGGTGCCGTGGAAAACGGCCGACACCTGGGTCAGGTTGTCATTCCCGTTCCTGCACGCCGACCGTATCACGACACCGACCCTGTTCCTGTGCGGCGACAAGGACTTCAACGTACCACTCCTCAACTCGGAGCAGATGTACCAGGCGCTGCGAAGCCTGGGCGTCGAGACGCAACTGGTGATCTATCCCGGCCAGCACCACGGCATCAACAAGCCGACCTACCGGCGTGACCGGCTCGAGCGCTACCTGATGTGGTACGACAAGCACTTGAAGCCGTAACCTTCATTCCACCCGCTCCAGCCGCGGGTTGGGCCGGTAGGACCGCCCCACCTTCGCGACTGGTTTCCCTTCGACCCGGACCACGTCCGCGGTAAAATCGAAGCGCCCCTGGAAGAGACTCGACCCCACGCCGTACATATCCACCGGCACCTGCTCCTCCTCGAACTGCCGGATCTTCTCGACCGTGAATCCGCCGGAGACCACGATCTTCACGTGTTGGAACCCGTCCTGGTCGAGCGCCCGCCGCACGTTCCAGACGAGCTGGGGGTTCACGCCGGTGGGCTTGAACGTCCCCATCTGTGGAATGACCGACTTGTCCACCAGGGTCTCGGAGGTGTCGATCCGCACGCCGTAGAGCCGCTGGCCGAGGGCGCGGGCCACGTTGAGGGCCGTCCCGACGCAGTCGTTCTCGAAGTCGACGAGCGTGATGAGCCGGACGCTCGGGTCCGTGAGGTCGGCGAACTTCCGGGACGCCAGCACGGTGTCGCCACCGTAGGCGGCGATGAGACCGTGCGGCACCGTGCCTACGCCCTCGGAACCCCACCACGACGCCTGCGCGTCGGTCGACACGCCGATGGCTCCCGCGATGTGGGCGGCGTAGCCGTCGCCGGTCTGGACCAGCCAGTGGTCGTGGCGGGCTGGGAAGAACATGACCTGCTTGGGCTTCGCCGCCTCGACCACGCGGCGCGTGTTGCTGCCGACCTTGGTGCGACGGGCGAGCACGCCGAGGTACAGCGTCTCGAGGTGGGCGAACGCGTCGTAGGGACCCTCGATCAGGAGCACGGTCTCCCATGGCTCGATCTCGTCGCCGTCGTACAGCGCGCGCACTGCGAGCTCTGGCCAGTCGGTGCTGCACAGCTTGAGAATGGCGATCGCCTCGTCAATCCCGCCGAGGAACGCGTGGGCCTTGCCGAACACCTGCATGGTCACACGCGGGCGGTGCCGATCCTTGAGCAGCAGCTCGCGGGTGCGGACGAAATACTTGTCGGAGTAGTAGCCCTCCCGCATCCGTTCGACGGGGAGGTGGAAGATCGCAGGGTCGAGGCGCAGCTTCCGGGCCATCGCCGGGTAATATCGCGCTCAGCGCGCCGGCGGCCAGGTGAAGGTCGCCATGAGGGTGTCGCCGCCCGTGAGGGCCACGCGGCGGGCGATGTTGTCGAGGCGGCCGCAGCGGATGCGGGCGGCCTCGGCCGACCCCGGCACGACGATGCGGAGGCACACGACGTCCACGGCGACGGCCAGCGCGCTGTCGCGGCCGGTGCGGGGCGGGTCGGGACGCTCCAGGGTCACGTCGAAATCGAACTTCTCGCCGCCCAGGCTGAAGCTGACCCGGCGGCCGGTCGTCTCAGGGACGAGATCGACGGCCCGCTGGCTGGACGCCGTGTCGCCGCGTACCAGCGTCATACGGACCATCACGCGGCGCGGAGGAATCGCGGCCTGGGCGTTGAAGCCGACGGCGCTGTCGATGATGGTCACCTCTTCGCTCGCTCGGGTCTCGCCGGCGGCGAACTGGCGGCTCACCGTGATCTCCACCCAGACGGCACGCCGCTGACTCGCGCTCGCCGGCCCGAAGGGATCGAGCCGGGCCGTTCCACCCCACGCGACTCGGGTCCAGCGCCGGTAGGTGTCCTCCTCCCAGAGCACCAGCCCACGACGCGAGCGGCCGGCCTGGCGCCGCCCGTAGAACACCGCGGCCAGGTTCACGGTGTCCGGCTCCGGGAGCGTGCCGAGCAGCCCGTCCAGCTCGGTCGCGCGGGTGTGGAGCGACAGTCGCAGCGCCGTCTCGGGGGGACCGCTCACGACGGCGGTCGCCAGCAGGTGCGTGGTGGCGCCGGCGCGCTCCACCGCCCGCAGGGCGTAGGTCACGCGGTAATTCGGAGCCTGGGGCGCGGCGGCGACGCCCAGCCCCAGCGCCGCGATCGCCAGGCTAGCGCGCCAGGAAAGTCGCACGCGTTGCCTCGAGCGAGTCGGGCCCCAGCCCGCCCCAGCGTGTGTGTCCCAGCCAGCCCGCCGCGGCGCCGGCGGCGAGGCTCGCGGCCATCCAGAGCGTCAGGCTTCGGGCGCTGATCCGCGGGCGGGGAACGGTGCGCGCATGCGGCTCGCCGGCCGAGCGCGCGAACGCGACCCGCATCTCCAGGTGGCTCACGCGCGCTTCGGCGCAGTGGCGGCACCCGGCGAGGTGGCGCGCCAGCAAGGCGCTCTCGGGGAGACTCAACTCCCCGTCCAGCTCGAGGTCGACTTGCCGTACCCATTCGTCGTGCATCAGGGCAGCTCCTCCCGCACGCGGTAGCGTAACGCCCGGCGCTGCATCCAGCGCACGGCCAGCGCGTCCGCGAACGCACGGAACACGCGGTTCCACATCCCGTACTTCGTCCGGCCGAAGCGGCGCGGCCGGTGGCGCACCGGCGCCTCCGTGACGCGCCCCCCGTGCATCCGCACGAGCGTCGGCAGGAAGCGATGCATGCCATTGAACAGCGGCAGGGCGCGCAGCGCCTCGGCGCGGAACGCCTTGAGCGAGCAGCCGGTGTCGCGGATCGTCTCGCGGTTCATCCGGTTGCGCACACCGTTGGCGATGCGGCTCTGGAGCCGCTTCCACCCGCCATCCCGCCGGTCCACCCGGTACCCCGCGACGGCGGCGGCGCCGCTCCGCTCGAGCTCGGCCAGGAGGGCCGGAATATCGCCCGGATCGTTCTGGAGGTCCGCGTCGAGCGTGACGATCACACGGCCCCGGGCGGCGGCGAACCCCGCGGCGAACGCCGCCGTCTGTCCGGCATTCGCCGCGAAGGCCACGATGTGCAGTTCCGCGTGCTCGCGCTTCAGCGCCTTCAACACGTCGAGCGAGCCGTCGGTCGAGCCGTCGTCCACGGCCACGATCTCGTAGCGCCGCCCGACCAGCGCCCGGTCGATCTCTTCCACCAGGAAGGGGAGGCTCTCGCGCTCATTGTACACCGGGACCACCAGCGAGAGCTCAGCGGGGGTGGACATACTTCAACTCGGGCGCGTCGGGGTAGCGGCTCACCAGCCGCGCGATGACGGCCTCCCCTTTGGCGGCGTCGTGCTGGTGCGTGCGGTAGATCTCGGCGAGCCGGATGCCCGCGAGCAAGACGCGGTGGGGCGGCGGCGCCGGATCGGCGTCGAGCAGGCGCTCGAGCATGGCCGTCTCGTCCGCGATGGTGATCGCGGTGCCGCCCGGCATCGCGCCGCC
>Ga0307308_10001257_pt1 | contig 10061 bp, 7 predicted proteins | sample ER_DNA_195_FD_194501 | JGI IMG/M metagenome (GOLD analysis project Ga0307308, IMG submission 194501) | Bulk soil microbial communities from the East River watershed near Crested Butte, Colorado, United States - ER_DNA_195 | ecosystem: Environmental > Terrestrial > Soil > Floodplain | place: USA...
AGAATGCTGGTCGAACCCGGATTCGCCCGAGCATCAAGCGCTGCCGCCGAACTTCCTGCTGCTGCGTACATTCTGGAACATGGAGGGAGAGTGCGCTCGTAGTCTTTTTGCATACCTTTTGTCGGGTCTATGGCGGGGTCACACTTGTGTTGAGGATCCGGACAAGCGGCGGGATGATCGAGCTGAGCGATCGGGAAGCCGGCGAGCTGCGCGAACGACTGCGACGGGTCGCCTCGGCTCAACCGGCTGAGGAGACGATCGCCGTGTCGGCAAATGCGAGCACCAGCGTCACCTTCACGCACACGCAGAAAGTCGCCGTGATCGACGTCCTAGCGCAATGGATGGACAAGCTGGGAGGGGAAGAGATCGGTGAGGGCCTGTTCAAGCTGAGGGATGCGCTCACCGCCGACCTCGAGCGCGAGTAAGCCGACAGCTGCGCGCAGCCGTTCTTACTCGCGCGACATCTCTGCCCTCAGAGCCCATTAACGCGGAGGGCCGCAGGTCGAAGACGCCATTACCTCGGACGACCGATGAGCGCCGAAAATTGCTGTTTGTGACAACACGCCGCTTCAACTCTTAGCTGTCGCGTTTTGGCGGAAAGGCGACAAGAGCTTTTGGTGTCGTGGGGGTCCTGTCGGACGAGGTTTGACTACGAGCCTCGTAGCAGGCTTATCTGCCAAGCTGAGTTCTTAGGGCCGTGGTGTCGTGATTTCGTCACCGACGACATCCGCCCAGGTCGCGGGGGATGTGCAGCGAACAAGGCGGACCACTAGTCCCATCGAAGATAACGCGCCAACGCGCTCCCTTCTTCAAGAAGAGACGCCAATTGCCCGCGTAGCGAAGACAGAGGTCGCCTCGACGAGAAGCGTTTAGTAAGAGACCACCCACTTCAGCGTAGTGTGGGTCGGTCGACGACACTCGTATGTCGAGCCAGAGGCACTCCACGCCGCATCGGGCACGCTCAGTATCGGCTCTACAATGCTCGCCACTGGCCTTGACGCGCTCCCAAGCTCGACTACCTTTTGGCTGGACAAGTCCTTCGGACGGGACAAGGTTAGCCCTCTTTCCGGACAAACGGAAAAGCGCCCCCGTAGAGGCGCTTTCGCGACGTAGAGGTCGTGCTCTAGTGGTCGAGCCAGGTCTTCCGGTTGTGGATGTTGATGACCTGCGACGTGGAGCTGTGGTTGCCCGCCGTGTCCCAGGCGGTTGCCGTGACTCTGTAGACGCCGTCCTTCAACTGATGGGTGTCGAACTTCGCAGAGAGCTTGAACAGATACGCGCCCGGCTGGTACCAGTAGCGGTGCACGCCCATCTGGACCATGTTCATGTGCGTGCCACGCGCGTACGTGCGCCACATGTCGCTCGTGGCCGGCAGATTGTGGCTGACGTCCATTGCGGTGGTCTCCGGGACCAGCAGCTGGCCACTCGGGAACGCCTCGACGTGATAGGTCAGCTTCGACGGGGTGACCGGCAGCCCGTTCCACTTGCCCGGGACGGGGACGGCCGGCGTGTCAGCGGCTGCCGCGACGATCTCGACGCTGCCGTGGAGGTATTCCGGGAGGAGATCCGACCCGGCGTCGCGCAGCCGGAAGGTGATCGCGTTCACTCGGGGCGTCGTGGAGTCGGCGTAGGGCCCGATGTGGCCGGGCGCAAGCGGGTTCGTGGGCTTGCCGTTCTGCAACTCGGTCAGATGGACGTGCTCGGAGCCGCGGAGGATCTGGCCGAGGATCGTCTGACGCGCCTGCACGTGGTCGCCGGCTTTGACGGCCGAGCGGATGTGCCAGTACTGGAAGGAGCTGCCGCCGTCCGAGTCGACTTCGACCCAGTCCGGCGTGACGATCCGGACGACGCCCGAGCGGACCGGATAGACGTCCGTGCCGTCGGGGGCGCCGATGTCGATCCCCTGGTGGTACGAGCACGCGCACCGGCTCGTCATCAGGCCGCGGAGCGTCGGGTTGCCGCGGAAGATGGAGCGGGGATCCGCGAAGCTGCCGCGGACGGGGTGCTGGCGGTCGAACGGCTTGACGGGCCAACTGTAGGAACCCGACGGCGCCTCGGAGGAGGCCTGTGGTGTAGCTGCTGCGGTGGAGGTCTGTGCCGGGAGGGCCGTCCGTCCTGCCAGGGCGCCACCGCTGATCGCCGCTGCGAGGAGGAACATCGTGGTGATGCGGCGCTGGGCGCCGCGCTGGAGATGAGAGTTAGTAGCCATGCGGCCACCGTCGAAGGGGGCCGCAACGGGTCACCAATCCAGGCCTAACGGCTGACTAACCCCCGATTAGAGGCTGATTAGGGGCTGACGCCAGGCTCCGACTGCGAGCCGCCGGGCCCCGCCGGCACGCATCTATTCAGGAGAAAGAAAGCGTGTTACAACGGGCACATGCCTGAGTTTCGGATCCTGGGACCGTTGGAGGTCGAGCAGGAGACCGGCCCCGTGCTGCTCGGCGGCCTGAAGCAGCGCGCCGTCCTCGCGCTCCTGCTGCTCGAAGCCGGGCGCGTGGTCTCCATCGACCGGCTCGTCGACGCACTCTGGGGAGAGGAGCCGCCTCGAACCGCGGTCACGTCGCTGCAAAACTTCGTCTCTCAGCTCCGGAAATCTCTCGGACCGGAGATCCTCGAGACCAAACCGCCCGGGTACCGGGTGAACGTCAAGCCCGGCGAGCTCGACCTCGATCGGTTCCGGGCTTTGGTCGACGCCGCGCGAGGCGGGGATCCGGTCGAACGGTCCCGTACATTGCGAGAGGCTCTCAGTCTCTGGCGAGGCCCTGCGCTCGCCGACTTCGCGTTCGAGGCGTTCGCGCAGCCCCATATCGCCCATCTCGAGGAGCTTCGCCTCGCGGCGCTGGAAGAGCGGGTCGAGGCCGACCTCGACGCGGCGCATCACACCGAGCTTGTCGGCGAGCTCGAGGGCCTGGTCGAGCAGCATCCTGTCCGAGAGAGGCTGCGCGGTCAGTACATGCTCTCGCTGTACCGGTCGGGCCGCCAGGCCGAGTCGCTCGACGCGTACCAGGAAGGACGAAGGATTCTCGTCGAGCAACTCGGGATCGAGCCTAGCCGCGAGCTCCAGCAATTGCACGGCGCGATCCTGCGGCAGGAAGCGGGCCTACAGGCGCCAGGTGCGGCACCTCCCTCGGAGGATCACTTCGAGCAAGTGCTGCTGGCACTCTTCGGCGGCCGGCTTGTCGCGGTGCTCGGCGCCGAGGTCGCGGAGCTGGCGACTCGACTCGCGCAGCGATTCGACTACTCCGACAACGGCTTCAGCCTGCCAAGAGTCGCGCAGTACGTCGCCGTGATGAAAGGCTCCGGTCCGCTCTACGACGAGCTCCATGCGCTGCTCGACGCTGACGCGACGCCGACTCCGATCCACCGCTTCTTCGCCTCGCTGCCGCCTGTTCTTCGCGAGCGCGGCCTCCCTCATCAACTGCTCGTGACGACGAGCTATGACCTCGCGCTCGAAGCCGCCTTCCTCGAGGCCGGGGAGGCGTTCGACGTCGTCTCCTACATTGCCGCGGGTCCGAACCGCGGCAAGTTCTGTCACATCAGCCCGAACGGCACCGGCCGGTTGATCGACCTTCCGAATACCTACGCGACCGAGCTGTCGCTCGAGGAGCGCACCGTGATCCTCAAGCTGCACGGCCAGGTCGATCGCGGGCCGGAGCGGGAGTGGGAGAGCTTCGTCGTGACCGAGGACGACTACATCGACTATCTCTCCCGGAGCGACGTCGCGGGCGCGGTGCCTGTCGCACTTGCAGCCAAGCTGAGGCGCAGCCACTTCCTCTTCCTCGGGTACACGATGGGCGACTGGAATTTGCGGGTCATTCTCAACCGCCTTTGGAGCGACCAGCCGCTCAGCTATCGCTCCTGGGCGGTGCAGCCGAAGGCACAACCGCTGGAGAGGGAGTTCTGGCGGCGCCGCGACGTCGACGTCCATGACCTGCCACTCGAGCGATACATCGAAACGCTCGCCGGCTATGCCGGCCTAGCTCCCGCGGCGGCGGTCGCGTGAGCATCGTCGTCACTGCGCCGCCCTCGCCCTACAAGGGTCTGGCGCCGTTCGAGGACTCCGATCTCGACGCGCTGCTGTTCTTCGGCCGCGAACGAGAGTCCGAGGTGATCGCCGCCAATCTCATGGCGGCCCGCATCACAGTGCTCTACGGGCCGAGTGGTGTCGGCAAGAGCTCCGTCCTGCGAGCCGGGGTTGCGCACCGTCTTCGGCAGGAGGAAGAGGTCGAGGTTGTCGTCTTCTCGACCTGGACGGGCGATCCGGTCGCCGCTCTGATCGAGGCGGCCGGAGGCGACGGCGACTCGCTCGCGAATGCGTTGGAAGACACGGCAGCGAATGCCGGCGGCGATCTCTATCTGATCCTCGACCAGTTCGAAGAACTTTTTCTCTACCACAAGCGCGGGGGTCGCTTTGCGGAGCAACTCGCAGAGGTCCTCCGGGCTCCCGGCTTGCGTGTCAACGTGCTGATCGGGATTCGCGAGGACGCGCTCGCGCGGCTCGACGCCCTGAAGGCTGCGATTCCGAACCTGCTCGCAAACCGTCTCCGGCTCGATCGGCTCGACCGAGCGGCAGGAGAGGCGGCGACCGTCGGTCCGGTTCGCCGTTACAACACGCTCGTCGACACCGATGAAGCCGTTGACGTCGAGCCTGCGCTCGTCGACGACGTGCTCGACGAGGTCACGGCCGGGCGCGTCGAGCTCAGCGTGGCGGGTCGCGGGGTAGCCGCCGGCGGCGGCGCCGACGAGGGCCGAATCGAGGCGCCCTATCTGCAGCTGGTGCTTGCGCGCCTCTGGGAAGTCGAGAGCGAGCGCGGCTCGCGAACCCTCAGGCAGACGACGTTGCGCGAGCTCGGTGGCGCAGAACGAATCGTCGAAGACCATCTCGAGCGCGCGATGGCAGCCCTCTCGCCGCGAGAGAAGGGCGCGGCCGCCGCCATGTACAACTTCCTCGTCACTCCGTCCGGTACGAAGATCGCGCACGGCGTCCACGACCTCGCCGGTTACGCGGCCGTCGACGAGCGCGAAGCGTCCAAGGTGTTGCAGCGGCTCTCTGCGGAACGAATCGTTCGCGCGAGCTCCGAGAATGGGCCGTCCACGACCCGCTACGAAATCTTTCACGACGTCCTCGCCGATGCGGTGCTGGGCTGGCGTACCCGTTTTGAGTCGGATCGCAGAATCGAACAGGAGCGGCGAGCGCATCAGCGACGACAACGACGGCTGCTCATCTTCGGTGCCGTCACGTTGATCGGTCTGGCCATCATGGCTGCAGTCGCCCTCTATGCGTTCGCGCAGCGCAGTAACGCGCGTCACCAGACCGCGGTGGCGCAGATTGAACGCGCAAAGGCGGAGCAGCAACGTGCAGAGGCCGTGCAGCAGGAGACCTTGGCGAAGGAGAAGACCAAGGAAGCGCAGAGCGCGGAGAAGCACGCCCAGCAGGCAAGGAAGCAGGCGCAGACCAGTGCGCAGAAGGCGAAAGTCGAGCGCCTCGAGGCGCTCGCTCAGAAGGCGCTTGCCGAGGGGAACAGAGTAAAGGCGGTCCGGCTCGCGGCCGCAGCAAGGGCAGCTCGCAGCGCAGCTGAACGTCAGGCGATTCTGGCTCGCACCGCAACCGGGAAAGCTTTGCGTGCCGAAGGCGTGGCGAACCGCCAAAGAAAGCTCGGACACGCTCGAGAGCTGGTGGCTTCAGCTCGAGCGCTGCTCGACGAAAACTCCGAAGCGAGCGTCCGCACAGCACTGGCAGCCGTGCGCGCCTACCGCGCCGCGAAACTCGCGCCGGGAACGGCGGCCGAGGACGTACTCCGGGACGGACTGCTGGCGCTGCGACTGAAGGCCGTTCTTCCCGGCGGCGGTGCCGTTCGGGTTGCACGCTTCAGTCCGGACGGCTCACTTGTGCTCGTGGCGGGCAAAGGTGGCGCGCGCCTCTACGACCTGGCGCACGGATTCCGTGTCCGCCGGCTGGAGCCGTCCTCCTCGCTCGTGACTGCGACCTTCAGCCCTGACGGCCGGCTGGTCGCCGGCGTGGGGGCGAAGACCGTTCACAGCGTGCACATCTGGGATACGCAAAGCGGGGCTCCGTTGGCCACGCTCCCGCACGACGCAGCCGTGCTCAGCGTCGCGTTCTCACCGAACGGGAAGCTCATCGCCACAGGCAGTGTGGACGGCAAGGCGCGACTCTGGAGCGTCGCCGGAGGGCTGGCGCTCGGCCAGCCGCTCTCGCATGACCCCGGTGCACGGGGTGACGACGTGCGGATGGTGTCGTTCAGTCCCGACAACTCGCGCCTGCTGACAGTGGGCGGCGACCGCTTTGCGCGGATCTTCGACCTAGCCCACCCAGGGCAAGTCACGACCTTGAACCACGTCACGCTCGTCAACGTCGCCCGCTTCAGTCACGACGGCCGCTTGGTCGTCACGGGTGGAGCATCTCCCTCGTCCGGGGACCCGGTGGTACGGATCTGGGACGCAGCGAGTGGGCGGCAGAAAGACGCCTTGCGGACTGCGGGTCAGACGACTGATGCCGCGTTCAGCCCGGATGACTCGCTGCTCGCCGCGACGGGTAGCGTCGACACGACCGCTCGCGTTTGGAGCCTTCCCACCCGAGATTTGATGGCGATCATCACCGGCCATCGCAGCGGCGTCGAATCCGTGACGTTCAGCCCGACCGGCCGCTCTGTCCTCACCACTGGACGTGACGGCAAGGTCTTCATCTCGCGGTCCGACGGCGGCTTCATGCAAGCCGCGCTGCTCGGGCATCGAGCGGCGGTCCCGGACGGTTCGTTCAGCCCTGACGGCAAACTCGTTGTGACCGCCAGCGACGACGGCACGGCGCGGCTCTGGAATGCCGTAGTGGATCTCACCGGGCCGGCGCCACCGGGGATTCCACGGGTGCTCGGAGCGCACGGTCAACCCGTGAACACCGTCGCCTACAGTCCGGACGGAAAGCTCGTGCTCAGCGCGAGCGACGACGGCACGGCGCGGCTGTGGCATCAGGACGGGAGCTTCACGACTCTCACGCATAGTGGTCCCGTCGCCGCGGCGTCCTTCAGCAAGGATGGCAAGCTCGCCATCACCGGGAGCGACGACGGCCGTGGCCGTATCTGGCGAACGTCGGACGGCGCCCTGGTCGTTGTGTTGCCGCACGGCAAAGCCGTGGCAGCGGTGCAGCTGAGCGCCAACGGGCGAGTGGCGGTGACAGCGGGGAAGGACGGTTCTGCAGACCTCTGGAACGCACTCACCGGCGTGCTGCTGCATCGACTCGATCACGAGGACCCGGTCAACGACGCGCGCTTCAGTCCGAATGGCAAGCTCGTGGTCACCGCGAGCAGCGATGGAACAGCGGCGATCTGGCGTGTGGCGGACGGCAGCAGGCTGTTCGTCCTCAAGGGTCATACGGACGACGTCGTCAAGGCCGCCTTCTCTCCAGATGGGCGTCGGGTAGCGACCGCCTCGGCTGATGCGACGGCTCGTATCTGGAACGTCCAGACCGGGCAGGTCGAACACGTGCTTGGCAACCACACCGACGCTCTCACCGCACTCGCCTTCAGTCCTGACGGCTCCCAGCTCGCAACCGCGAGCGCGGACAGAGATGCACGCATCTGGAACGTGCGGACCGGCGACGAACTCGCGTTGCTGCGCATTCACGTCTCGGCCGTCAACGACATCGCGTTCAGCTTCGACGGTCGGTGGGTCGCCACGGCCGGCCCGACCGCTGCTGCGATCTGGAAGGCCCGACAGCACGGCCGCTGGCAGACCCTTCCGGTCTACCTCGTCCGCGGTCCTATCCGACCGCTGAACACCGTCGCGTTCTCACCGCTCGGTTGGCATCTGGCCATGGGCAGTCGCGACGGCTCGGTGCGGACGTACGACTGCCGACTCTGCGGCCGCATCAAGCAGCTCGCGGCGATTGGTGCGGCGCGCCTCGCGGAGATCGTGCAAGCGAAGCCCTAGCGCCCAGCAGCCGCGCGGCGGCGCCGACGAGCGCAGGACGTAGGCGCGATACGGGTACCCCCGAATCTGGGCCACCGCGGCCTGGTGACGCGCGTTACCGCTCTCCTGACGACCCTGGTGATTGCCGGAACGGCTATGACCTCCGAGGACTACCGATCTATCAAGTGAATGGACCGCAAGGAGTCCGCCTCGGGGCGGCCTCGTGGCGCTCCCTTTACCCCCCCTTGTTCGGGGTCGGGTTGGTGGTTTTTGGCTTGGTTGCACGGTTTTTCTGGTTGGCGATGTCAGGTCGGCTCTCCCCTGCCATGGTGCGTTCGTGGTGCGTTAGTCGGATAGGTTGTGGAGGTGAAGCGGCATCGTCGTTTGCGCCGGCTGGTGCCCGACGCTGAGCTTGTGCGCCGACGGGCGGCGGGCGAGACACTGCGCGTGCTTGCGGCCGACTACGGGGTGGCGCACACGACGCTCGGCCGCTACTTCGCACGGCCAGAGGCGGTGAGGCAGCTGCGCGAGGCGGACAAAGGCGTGCGGGCCGAGCGGCGGGCGGCGGCGAGGCGGCGGGCCGCGGAGCGCCGGGCGGAGCAGGCGATACGCCGTCGGGCGAAAGAGCAGGCGGCGCTCGCGCGCGCGCAGGCGCGCGCTGCGGCGGCGGCCGCTTCTGCGCATCGGCCGCGCCGCTCTGGCTATGCGGCCTGGCTGGATGAGCGTGACACGCATCTGCCGCTGCTCGCCGCCGACCTGCGCAGCCGCAACGATGTGCTGGCCGAGCGCGCTGTCGAGGCGGGCGGTGGCATCGAGGCGGTGATCGAAGCGACCGGATTGCGCACGCGCGAGAACGCCCTCCGCGCGATCGACCCCACGATCCTGGTGCGCGCATTCGACAACGCCGCCGCCAGCCCCGCCGCCCCGCCCGATCAGGCTCGGCTGCGGCGGCTAGTGCCCGATCCTGAGCTCGTGCGTCGACGGGCCGCAGGAGAAACGCTGCGGCGGCTCGCTCGCGACTACGGCGTCGCCCACACGACCCTGGGCCGCTGGTTCGCGCGGCCGGAGGTCGCCAGACAGCTCCATCAGCTCCAGGGTCGCCGGCCCACGCTGGGGCCAGCCAAGACGCCAGCGGTAGCGGAGACGGTCGAGCTGCTCACGGGCTCCCTTCTCTGAGAACGCGAGGAACTGCTCCCGCCTCGCAGTCCCGAGAAGGCGCGACGTTCCTTGGTCGCGGCTTGAATCGGGGATGCCGACCGGGGTAGCGAGACGAGGTTCAGGCGGTCTCTCGTGTAGCCCGAGGCGATCGGGCCAAGTCTCGGTTAGCGTGGCCTGGATGGAGCGCCTGTTCACGGTTGAGTTCGGCCCTTCGCGGTCGAAGCGGTTCGACAAGGCCGTGGCCGAGGCCCGGCGGCTGGCTCGCGAGTGCACCGAGGTCGAGCCGGGCAGGTACCGAGCGCGGTTCCTCCTTGGCACGGACTCCGCCGCCTACACTGGCCTGGCCCGCTTGCTGGGGCAGGTTCGCCACTGGCGGGCGACCGACGTATACGAGGGCGATGAGCCCGTCTCCGCCTACCACGCCAAGGAGATGGCCTGGTGCGCCTCCTCCCAGCTCAAGCCGTACGGGGCCTGCCGCTTCCGCTTCGTCTACGGGGTCTTCCCCCGCTGTTCACTCTGTCCCCTGTTCGACGCCGAGCGAGCGATCCGGGATGTCTTGGGGGAGAACCCGCCTCCGGCGACGGTCCTTGAGATCACGCTCGGCCCGAACCTTCGCGCCCTTCTCCGAGGGGAGGTTCCGCCGACCCTGGCTCAGGGATGCGACCCGGACTGGCAAGTCCCCGACTTCCCGCCAGAAGAGTGGGGAGAGCCCGCGGCTGAAGAACCAACCGGCTGAAGACCCACCCAGCAAAGTCGGGACGGAGCCAGCAAGGCCGCATTTCCCTGGACTCCCCGTACCGTTGACACTTCTCTGGGGAGGCGAGAACTATGGTTTTATAGACGTGTTCGACCTCTCGGGATCGCGGAAGTAGACGTGGCGCCCCCGGCCTCCTGCGCCCGAGTCACCCTCGAGCGGCCCCGCCACGATCTCGACCCCATGGCGACCGAGGTGCTCCACGGCTTCCTCAATCGGCCCTGGC
>Ga0307308_10001258_pt1 | contig 10060 bp, 10 predicted proteins | sample ER_DNA_195_FD_194501 | JGI IMG/M metagenome (GOLD analysis project Ga0307308, IMG submission 194501) | Bulk soil microbial communities from the East River watershed near Crested Butte, Colorado, United States - ER_DNA_195 | ecosystem: Environmental > Terrestrial > Soil > Floodplain | place...
GCGCAGCAATCGAGGGACCACGCGTTTTCTTATTGCGGATCGCGGGATAGATGACGTGTCCGTCACCGTCGTTTCAACGAACTGTTCGGTGGACGCACACGGCCGATACATCCGCCCTCGCGACTGAAGTTGCGACATAGCGGACTATCAGCCCACTCGGCCGCTCATAGGCCGAGCCAGCTATTGACCTGTGGCGCGTCCGGTACCCAATCGACGGTTAACCGAGCGGACAGCAACAGCATGAGCAGCGGAAGGGATGAGATCCGCTGGCGCCCGGCTACGGGCACTCCAGGTCTGCGTAGCCGTGGCGGTCTGCGCCATCGGCTTTTCTGTGCCGGCCAATGCCGACGACGTCCCAACCGCGACGCCGGTACCCCGCGCCGTCCCCGCCGCTCGCTCCTACCCCCGCACGTTCGCGAGCTACGACACTCTGATCGATTACGCGGACGGGGTGGCCGCGACGCAAAAAGCCTCGGACGATCATCTCGCCGCGCTCGTGCTGCGGGTTGATGCCGACACGGCGACGCTCGCCGCCGTCCTGGATCCCCGAGTCCGTGGCGGCTTGCTACGGTCCCGCACCGATCTCATGGACGACGCCACGTTCGGGGCCTTGCGGAAAGAAGTTACGAACGACGTGACCTCGGTCGGGCAGCTCGTTGCGGACGGAGCCGTCGTGACGGCGCCGACCTCTTGGCGGCTGCCTCTCGTCGGGGAGGACACCCAGGACTTCGGGCCGACGCCCTATTACTTCGAGCCGCCGCTGACCTACGGCGGGGTCTACTACGACCACTTCCATACGGGAACCGACATCGCCACCGCGTGGGGGACGCCTGTGCTCGCGCCCGCTCGCGGTCTGGTCGTCTTCGCGGGCACGATGAGCGACGGCGCCGAGGTCGTGGTCATCGCGCACGACTCGGGGATCGTTTCCATGTACGCGCATCTCGACAATCGGGTGTTCCCTGTGCCGGTCAAGGCGGGCGACACGATCCAGGCCGGCGACCGCATCGGCAATGTCGGACTGACGGGCAACACGACCGGCGCGCACCTGCACTGGAGCGTGTGGCGGAATGGCGAGCTGATCGACCCTCTTTCTATGATGGGCGGCTAGTGGAGAACCGGCACCTCATCTCAGGGAAAGAAGCGAAGGTCGATGGAAAGCCGGCGTACTCGTCGGCCGTCGTAGCCGGAAACACCATTTATCTCGCAGGCGCAGTGTCCGGCCGGGATGCCGCAGGGAACGTCATCGGCCGCGGCAACATCGAGGCCCAGACCGTGGCGGTCTACGAGAGTCTGAAGGAAACGCTCGCGTCCGCGGGCGCGACCTTCGCGGACCTGGTGAAGATCACCGTCTTCGCCACAAAGCTCGAGTACCGCGCGAAGATCGGCGAAGTGCGTGCTCGATATATCAGCCAGCCGCCGCCGGCGAGCACGTTCGTCGTCGTGGCGAGCCTCGCGGACCCAGACTTCTTGGTTGAAATCGAAGGCGTAGCCGTCATCGACAAGGGCTGAGCGCCCGCACTCTCTACTGACAGAGCGTCATCGGATCGCTGCGCGGCCAGCGCTCGGCACCGTCAGCGCCGACCACATAGATCGCCCGATCCTGGTCCGATGGGCTGACGTAGATTTCGATCGAGCCGTGACGGTGGCCGGTCGGTCGGGCATCAGGCGGAAGACTCGCGTGCCGGACCAGGCCATCGCGATATGACGCGCCGACCACCCCGTGGGGATCGCGAATGTAAAGATGCGTCCCACGGCTGTCCGACGCGACCGTGCCCGGTGGCCACCCGATCGTGAGATAGGTCGCCGACTCCCACCCGCAGTGACCAGGTCCGGCAGCGGTGACCAGCTCGAATTGGCCCACCGTACTTCCATTGCGAGTCCAGGTGTAGCCGGGGTAGATCGGCGGAGAATCGAACGCCGCGGCGACGGTTGAGATCGGCGTCCCACTCCTGATCTCGAAGAGGTCGAGCCACCACGCGAGCGCGAGTCCGACGACAACAGCAAGACCGATCGCCGTCGCGCGCCGTCTGATGATCAGCGGCCGTATCCAACGGGCAGGAGGATGTCGCCGCGCGTGGTCAGGTAGTAGACCTGCCACTGGTAATAGCCGCGATACGCATCGGGATCGGCCCGCATCACTTCGGCGTATGCGGTTACGGCGCGCACGTAGCGCTGCGACTGGTTGTAGCGGAACAGCGCGTTCGCCATATTGCCCGGCGCGCCGTTGGCATGTAGATAGCGGGCGGCCGCGCGGATCGAATCGCGGTCCGAGTTGATGTCGCCCTCGCCGTATCTCGCCCAGGTCGCGGGGATGAACTGCATCGGGCCCTGCGCTCCAGCTGTCGACGTCCCACGGATCCGCCCCATCCGTGTCTCCACCAGATGGATCGCGGCAAGGTACGACCACGGGACACCGAACTCGGCCTCCGCTTCGCGGTAATAACGAGCGAGATCGTCCATCGGCGCCGGTTCGACGATGCGCCAGGTGGTGGGCAGATCGGGACCGGGCACGACCGTCGCGCGTAGATCCGCGGTCGCGTCCGCGTTCGCCGTCGCGGCCGCCTTTAGATCCGCGGGCACCGCGGCGAGAACCGTGTCGCGCAGCTCCGGGGTTGCCGCGAGCCGCCGATAGGTGAGCTGCTGCAAATGCCCGAACCACGCGAGGTCCGCACCGGTGACGCCCGGACCCCGAATGGCTCGCTCGGCGGAGACAATCTGGAGCGCGAGTGCATCGGGATCCGACGAGGCGACCGGCGGGTCGGGACGCGGCGTCGCCGTGGGCATCGGCGACGGTGTCGCGGTCGCGACGACGGCCGACGCCGAGGGGCTCACAGGAACGATCACCGTTACGGAAGGCGGGGCGCTCGAGACCGAGCACGCGGTCAGTAACACCGCGACCGCGCCAGAGAGCGCCGATCTTCTCACGACGTGCCTCGCGCGCACGCCGCGGCGCGCTCGAGGAGCAGGTCGCGCTCGCGGGCGTTCTGCGTGAGGGATGCCGCGCGCTCGAATTCCGCCCGCGCTTCATCCGAGCGACCGAGTTTCTGGAGCAGATCGCCGCGCGCGCTCGGCAGGAATTGGTACGCCTTGAGCGAGGGCTCCGACACGAGTGCATCGACGAGCTCGAGGCCCGCCGCGGGACCGAACGCCATCCCGACCGCGACCGCACGGTTGAGCTCAACGACAGGCGACGGCATCAGCTGGGCGAGCGCGTCGTAGAGCGCGGCGATGCGTGCCCAGTCCGTATCCGCTCCGCTCCGCGCCCGTGCATGGCACGCGGCGATCGCAGCCTGCAGCGCATAGGGCCCGAGAGCACCGTCGAGCTTCTCCGCTCGCGCCAACGCGGCGAGGCCGCGACTGATGTGCAGGGGATCCCAACGCCCACGGTCCTGATCGAGCAGGAGGACGATCTGTCCGGACGATCCGACTCGCGCGCGCGACCGCGACGCCTGGATCTCCATCAATGCGACGAGACCGTGAACCTCGGGCTCGTTTGGCGCGAGTCCAGCCAGGATTCGGCCGAGACGAAGCGCGTCCTCGCAAAGCCCCGCCCGCATCAGGTCATCACCAGCCGTCGCCGCGTAGCCTTCGTTGAAGACCAGGTAGATGACCTGCAGCACCGACGCGAGGCGGGCCTCGAGCTCCGGCCCTCTGGGCACCTCAAAAGGAACGCGCGCCTCGGTAAGCGAGCGCTTCGCGCGAACGATGCGCTGCGCGATCGTCGCCACCGGGACGAGAAAAGCCCGCGCGATCTCTTCTGTGGTCAGACTCGCGAGCAACCGAAGCGTGAGCGCGACGCGCGCCTCCGGCGCGAGGATGGGATGGCAGGAGATGAACATGAGGCGTAGGAGATCGTCGCCTACGTCGTCGTTCGTCGAGACGTTCGAATCGGCCATCGCCATCTCCTGCTGGAGTTCGAGCTCGCGTCCGAGCTGTTCCTGTTTCCGCTCGAGCCGCTCGTTGCGGCGAAGGCGATCGATCGCACGATGTTTCGCGGTGGCCATGAGCCAGGCGGCCGGGTTATCCGGAACGCCCGACTCAGGCCATTGCTCGACAGCTGCTACGAGAGCGTCTTGCGCGAGGTCCTCGGCGAGCCCGACATCGCGCACGATCCGCGTGAGAGCCGCGATGAGCCTCGGGGCCTCGATCCGCCAAACCGCGTCGATCGCCTGATGCGTATCGGCAGCCGTCACGCTGCCGATTGTTAACCCCCGAAGACCTCTTGGACCAGGGAATCGCCGTCGCCGACGATCTTCCGGAAGCGCTTGGCCCACTCGATCGCCTCTTCGCGCGACTTCACCTCGATCAGCGCGAACCCGCCGGTCAGCTCCTTCGTCTCGGTGAACGGACCATCGGTTACGGTCACCTTTCCGCCCGAGGTCCGAACGCGCGTGCTCGAAGGGGCGAGCCCACCCGTCGCCAGCAAGACGCCGGCTCGTTTGGTCTCTTCGGTGAACTTTCCCGCCTCGGCCATCATTTGCGGGCTCGGCGGAGCGCTCGGGGCGCCGCCATCGACTGTGTACAGCAGGAATCGCATCTTCGTGTCTCCTTCGGTTTTTTGAGTCCGGGTTCCGGATCCACTCCGCGCGACCCTCGCTCTACCTACACGTCGAACGAGGGATGGCCGAAATCGACAGGCAGGTCCGCGCGGGCCCATGCGACGAACCCGCCGATGACATCCGTGGTGTTCTCGAATCCCAGATCGTGAAGGCGCGCGGCGGCGAGACTTGAGGAATATCCCTCGTGGCAGATGAGGATGAGCCTCTCCTCGCGTCCGGCGAGGGCAGCGCTCTGGTGGCCGGACGTGGGGTCGACCCGCCATTCCAGAACGCTCAACGGGACGTGCACCGAGCCGGGGATCCACCCCTCTCGCCCGCGGAGGCTCGCATCGCGCGTATCCACGAGGGTCGCCCCCTCGCCCATCGCGGCGGCAGCCTGCGCGGGCGTGAGGCGATGCAGCCGCGCCTGTGCTTCGGCAAGGACCTGGGAGATTCCGCGCCGCTCGATCTCGCAATGCTGCCACGCCGGACCGTGTTCAATCCGCCGGCGCAGAATCGCCGCATGAGCGCGGATTTCTTCACCGAGGTGCCGGGCCGGATCCGGTACGGCGGGCCGGACTCTGCCGATCCGCTCTCGTATGCCGTCTACGAGCCGGACCGGATGGTGGCCGGAACGCGGATGGAAGATCACCTTCGGATCGCGGTGTGCCTCTGGCACTCCTTTAACTGGCCCGGCTCCGACGTTTTTGGTGTCGGAACGTTCGATCGTCCCTGGCTCGCCGCCGGCGTCGATCCGAAGACCGCTTCGCAGATGAAGCTCGATGCGGCGTTCGAGTTCATCGAGAAGCTCGGCGTCCCCTTCTTCGCGTTCCACGATCGGGACGTCGCAGCCGAGGGCCGCACCTACGCCGAGACGCGCACGAATCTCGACGCCAGCGTCGACCGGATCGAAAAGCACATGGCGCGGACGCGAGCGCGGCTCCTCTGGGGTACCGCGAACTTGTTCGGACACCCGCGGTATGCCGCGGGCGCCGCGACCAATCCCAATCCGGAGGTGTTCGCGTACGCGGCGGCGCAGGTGAAGACGATGCTCGAGGTCACGCACCGCCTCGGCGGCGCGAACTACGTGCTCTGGGGCGGACGCGAGGGCTACGAGACATTGCTGAACACGGATCTCGCGCGTGAAGAGGCCCAGTTCGCCCGGTTCCTCACGCTTGTCGCGGACCACAAGAACCGGATCGGCTTCAAGGGCACGTTGCTCATCGAGCCGAAGCCACAGGAGCCCACGAAACACCAGTACGACTACGACGCCGCGACCGTCGTCGGCTTCCTGGAGCGACACGACCTCGCCGGCGAATACCGCCTGAACCTCGAGGCCAATCATGCGACCCTCGCGGGTCACAGTTTTCACCACGAGGTCGCGAGCGCGATCTCACTCGGCGCCCTGGGCAGCATCGACGTCAATCGCGGCGACTATCAAAACGGCTGGGACACGGATCAGTTCCCGAACTCGGTCGACGAGCTGGCGCTCGCGCTATACGAAATACTCGCCGCCGGAGGACTCGCGACGGGCGGCTTCAACTTCGACGCGAAGCTGCGGCGGCAGAGCGTGAGCCGGACCGACCTTTTTCACGCGCACATCGCCGGCATCGACACCCTCGCACGCGCGCTCCTCGTCGCGGCCGACATGGTCGAGCACGGCACGCTCGCCGCGCCACGAACGAAGCGCTATGCGGATTGGTCGAGCGACCTCGGGAAAGCGATCCTCTCCGGCTCGGTGACGCTCGCCGAACTTGAGCGCCGGGTCGCGGCGGGCGAGATCGAGCCCTCACCCAGATCTGGGCAGCAGGAGCTTCTCGAAGGATCGGTCAACCGCCGCATTTGGGCCGTCAAGCCGTCGCCGAAACCTTAGCCGTGTAGCTCGGCGAGCTCCTGGCTCGTGAGCTTCGTCGGCGGCTTGCCCAGGATGATCATCCCGAGGACTTCATCGGTCGTCACGTCGTTCTTGTTCACGGTCCCGACGAGCCTGCCGTGGTACATGACGCTGATCCGTTCGGAGAGATCGAAGACGTCGTGGATGTCGTGGCTCACGAGGAAGATCCCGATACCCTCGCTCTTGAGCTGCCTGATGAGGCTGTGCACCTGCGCCGTCTCCGCGGGGCCGAGAGCGGCCGTGGGCTCGTCCATGATCAGAGCGCGAGCGTTGAAGTGGATCGCTCGCGCGATCGCGACCGCCTGACGCTGACCTCCGGAAAGGCGGAGGACCGGCGACTTGAAGTTCTTGAAGTTTGGATTGAGGCGGCCGATGACCTTTCGCGTCGCCGACTCCATCGCCGCATCGTTGAGGGTGGCGCCTCCCGTCAGCTCGCGGCCGAGGAAGACATTCGCCGGCGCATCGAGGTTATCCGCGAGCGCGAGCGTCTGGTAGATCGTCTCGATTCCGAGCGCCTTTGCATCGCGCGGGTTGCCGATCGCGACCGGCTGACCGTTCACCAGGATCTGCCCCGCATCGGGCGGGCGCGCTCCCGAAAGTGTGCGCATCAGCGTGGTCTTGCCAGCGCCGTTGCCGCCGACAACACCGACCACTTCCCCCGGGTGGAGATCAATCGTCACGCCGGCGACCGCGTGCACGCCGCCGAACGAGACCCGGATGTTCCGCATCTCGACGATCGGAACGCGCTGCACCGGTGCGCTCGGCGTCTCGGTCGGAGTGAGCATCAGCTGACGCGGCGCCGGAACAACGCGTCGAGGCCGACAGCCGCGACGAGCACGACGCCGACAACGATGTCCTGTGTTGGCGAGTCGACGAGCAGAAGCACCATCCCCGAGCGTAGCGACTGCATCACGACGGCACCGAGAATGGCGCCGGGGACTGTCCCGATGCCGCCCGAGAACGACGTTCCACCGATGACCGCGGCCGAGATGACATCGAGCTCGTTCTGGACACCGAGATTCGTCACCGCGGCGTCGAGGCGAGCGGTCTGCACCGCGGCGCTGACCGCGGCGAGGCTACCCATGAGCGCAAACGCGAGCATGATCGTGCGCCGCACGTTGATTCCGGCGAGTGCTGCCGCGTCGGGGTTGCCACCGATCGCGTACACGTACCGCCCGAAGCGCCGGCGCGTGGCGAGGAACGTCACGACGAGCGTGACGACGAGCATGATCACGACCGGGAACGCGACTCCGGTTGGAATACCGCCCGGCGGCACCGGGATCCCCTTCTCCGCCGCGACCAGCTCGGCCACGTTGATGGGGAGGGGATAGCTGTTGGCGACCCAGACGGTTCCGAGCACCACGCCGCACGTCACCGCGCCGACGAGGACTTCCGCCCACATCGGCCGCACCGGAAAGCCGTAGCGCCGGCGGCGGCGGCGCGCGGCGATCTGCAGAAGGACGATCGCCACGCAGATGACGGCGCCAAGACCCCAGCTCGGCCATTCGCCGAGCGCGCCGACGCGCGTGCCCACCACGCCACCGCCGAGCATCTGAAAGGTCGTGTCAAGCGGGGCGATCGTCTGCCCCTGCGCGTACCGGAAGATGAGGCCCCGCCAGACGAGGAGGCCGCCGAGCGTGACGATGAACGAGGGGACACCGCCGAACGCGACGATGAAGCCCTGCAGTCCACCGAGCAACGCTCCGAGCGCGATGCCAACGATGAGCGCGACGATCCACGTGTACGGCTTTTCGAATCCGAGCCCGAGGCTCTGCGGGATCCAGACCGCCTGGAGCATCGCCATCGTGTATCCGAGAAACCCGAGCATCGATCCGACCGACAGGTCGATGTTGCGAGAGACGATGATGAGGACCATCCCGGTCGCCATGATCCCGATCGACGCGCTCTGCACCGACAGGTTCCAAAGATTCCGGGGACTGAGGAAGGTTCCGCCCGACAGCAGGTCGAAGGCGATCCAGATCACCGCGAGTGCCCCGACCAACCCGAGCATCCGCGTATCGACCTCGAGCGGACGCAGCAGGCCGGCAACGGGTGCGAAAGCAGAGCGAAGCGCGCCGACGAATGAGCGGATCGGCGGGGCGGGTTGGCCCTGCGTGGTCGCCTCGCCGGGAACGGAAACTCCCATCAGCTTGCTGCCACGACCTCCGTCACTCCCCTATAAAGATGCGCCCCGCCCCCGCGTTAGCGAGGGCGGGGCGCTTTCGTCACGCGCGTCGCGAGTGAATCAACCGCAGGCCGAGACCTTGCCCGCCGCCACGCCCTGGCAGAGAACGGCCTTCGTGATCCAGCCGGCGGTAATGACGTCGTTCAGGTTGGCCTGAGTGATCGGGTTCGGAGTCAGAAGGATCGAGCTCAGGCTGTTATTGCCTGGCGTCGTGAACTTGGCTGTGCCCGTGACCTTACTCGGGTCGGAGTTCTTGCAGAGCTGCATCGCAGCGTCGCCCGCGGCCTTGCCGAGCAGCCGCGCGTCCTTCCATACATCGACCGTTTGCGTACCGAGAGCGACGCGGTTGAGGGCAGGCAAGTCACCGTCCTGGCCGGACACGGGCACCTTGCCCGCGAGGCCCTGCGCCTGAAGGGCGGCAATCACGCCGCCGGCCATGCCGTCATTCTCAGAGAGGACCGCGTCGACCTTGTTCTGGCTCTGCGTGAGGATCTGCTCCATGTTGGTCTGGGCCTTCGATGGGTCCCAGTTGTCGGTGTACTGCTCACCGACGATCTTGATGTCGCCAGACTTCACCGCGGCGCCGATGATCTGCTCCATGCCGCTGCGGAGGAAATCGGCGTTCGCGTCGGCCTTGTTGCCCTTGATGATCGCGTAGTTGCCCTTCGGCTTCGCGGCGAAGATCGCCTGCGCCTGAAGCTTGCCGACGAGGACGTTATCGAAGGTGACGTAGAGAGCCTTCGGGTCCTCGATCAGCCGGTCGTAGGCGATCACGGGAACGCCGTTCTGGATCGACTTCGCGACCGCCGGCTTGATAGCGGTGCCGTCCTGAGCAAGGATGATCAGGACCTTGGCGCCCTGCGAGATCAGGTTGTCGACGTTGCTGGCCTGAGTCTCTGCCGACGACTTGGCGTCGTTGGAAACGTACTTCCCGCCACCGGCCGAGATCGCGGCCTTGATGGCCGGCTCGTCCCACTTGGCCCAACGCTCTTCCTGGTAGTTGTTCCACGAGACCCCGACCGTGCACGCCGCGGCGGCCGAAGTTGTTGGCGATGATCCGCCGGTACTCCCAGTTCCACCGCACGCCGAGACCATCAAGGTCAGCCCTACCGCGAGCGCAGCTAAGCGTCTATTCATGATTTCCTTCCCCCTGAGCGCCCGCTGCCGGACGCATCGCACGTGTCACGCTAGCACCACGCTCCCCGACATTCGACTGGTCAGACCGCACGCGTGCGTCTTTCGCGCGACCATCTGAGGATGGGGACCTGGCGCTTTGCCGCCGTCGCGATCCTCTATGTAGCGATCCTCTGCATCGCGTTCGTACCCGATATGGCGACTGACCCGTTCTCGAGCCGCGGTCCGGTGCTCGCGGCAGGCCCCCCGCACTTCGCCGAAGAAACGTCGAGCGCCGGGATCGACCATGTCTACAGCGGCAACTTCGAG
>Ga0307308_10001259_pt1 | contig 10060 bp, 10 predicted proteins | sample ER_DNA_195_FD_194501 | JGI IMG/M metagenome (GOLD analysis project Ga0307308, IMG submission 194501) | Bulk soil microbial communities from the East River watershed near Crested Butte, Colorado, United States - ER_DNA_195 | ecosystem: Environmental > Terrestrial > Soil > Floodplain | place...
GTCCGGCGCGCTGGCGTGACCACCCGGCCACGGCCCCAGCCAGCCGGGCGATGGCGCGCGAGCGGTGGGGACGGCGGCTCAGCCATCGGCTGAGCGCCTGGGCGCGGTGCGCCGCGACGAAGAGCCCGGCCGTGCCGCCGGCCAGCAGCACCGCCGCGCCGGCCAGCAGCGGGAGGGAGCCGACGTCGGCGATAGCTGCCCCGGCCAGCAACAGGGCCAGCGTCACTACCATGGAGGTGACCCCTCCGATCAGCACCGCCCACACCCCTAGGCCGGTGCCTGCGCCGCGGCGGCGATACTCCCGGACTTGCCAGGCGCCGCCGGTGACCGGCCCGGCAGGCATCACCCTGGCCAGCCCGGTGGAGGCAAGCACCAGGCCGAACACGGTCCGCCACCGCAACCGCGCGCCGCCGGCGCCCAGCAACTGGCGCTGCGCCGCCGTGCCGCTGGCCAGCGCCACACCCTGGGCGGTAACCGCCACACCCAGCCAGGCCAGCCGCAGCCCGTCCAGGTGGGCGGCCGCGGCCCGCATATCACCGGCCGCGCCCGGGGCGCGGACCGCGGCCGCCGCCATCACGCCCGCGGCCAGCACCCAGGCCCAGGCCCAGCCACGGCGTGAGGCCGACGGTGCCGGCCTGGTCATCATGGTTCCCGCCGCGTCTTCACCGTGGTCAGGCGGCGCGCCGCCGGGGAACCCACCTGGCGCCAGGCCGTCGTGTATAGCCAGATGGTGGCGGCGCCCGACAGCCCATCAACGGCCATCCACGGCCCTCCGGCCATCGTGGGCTGTACCATTCCGCGTCGCCTGCCCGAGAAGGTGACCGCGGGCCGGCTGGCGGCCAGCATGCCCAGGCCCGCGAGGACGAACCCGCCGGCCGCATCGAGCACGAAGTGGTTGGCCGAGACCAGTACCACCAGCGTGGTGGCGGCCGGGTAGAGCCAGGCGAGGTGGCGCCACCGGCCGCGGGAAGCGGCGATGACGGCCAGGGCGCACCAGGCGGCCCAGGCGACGTGCAGGCTGGGCATGGCGGCGTACAGGTTCACCAGGCTGGTGGCGCCGCGCGGGTGGGCGGCGCCGAGGATGTCACGGGTGACCAGGATGTCGGTCATCCCCGGTACGGAGAACCGGGGCGGGGCGGCCGGCCAGACCCAGAACACCACGTTCGCGGCGGCGGTAGTCAGCACCAGGCCCGAGCGCAGCCGCGGAAACACCGTCGGTCGGCGCAGATACAGCCAGGCCAGCACCAATGGGGTAACCAGGAAATGGGCCAGCCCGTAGTAATACCCGGCCGCTTCGGCGAGCATGGGGTGGATAGTGGCGAGGTGGTTGAGGTACGGCTCGCCGGTCAGGTGCAACCGCCGCTCGGCCTGCCATAGCTGGGCCGCGTGCGCGAACGCGGCCTGGCGGCTGGCTCGGATGGCCAGGCGCACGAGGGAATACGCCGCGTAACCGGCACCGATGGTGGCCAGTTCGGCCGCCGCGGGCAACCGCGGCCATGTCAGCCCGGCCCGGCGCGCCGGGACCGGTGCGGTCACCGGCCGGACGCCTGTTCGTGATGGCTCCAGGTGGGCAGCCGTCGCCGGTCCAGCCCGCGGCGGCAGGCCCTGGCCTGCGCGGTAGCCCACTCCTTCGTCCGCACCGGGCTGGGTCCTGAGGACGCGGGTCACCGCGGCCCCCCAGCATAGGCTGTGACGGGGAAGGCATCGCGGGCCGGCGCCATCGTGGCCGGAGAGCGCGTCGCCGCGCAATCCTGAAGCAGATCACGCAGCTGCCGGCGGCCGCGGTGCAGCCGCGACATCACGGTCCCGATCGGTGTTCCCATGATGCCGGCGATCTCCCGGTAGGCGTATCCCTCGACGTCGGCGAGGTACACCGCGGTGCGGAAGCCTTCGGGGAGTTCACGGAGCGCGCGCTTCACGCGGGGGTCGGGCAGGTGTTCCAGGACCTCGGTGTCCGCGGGCTTCAGCCCGGATGAGGCATGAGACGCGGCCGGGGCCAGCTGCCAGTCCTGGATCTCGGCAGCGGGCACGGGGTCGCGTCGCCGTTTCCGGTAGCTGCTGATGAAGGTGTTGGTGAGGATGCGGTACAGCCAGGCCCTCAGGTTCGTGCCCGGCTCGAACTGCCCGAAGGCGGCGTATGCCCTGGTGAACGTTTCCTGGACCAGATCTTCGGCGTCCGCCCGGTTGCGGGTCATGCGCAGCGCCGCGGGATATAGCTGCGCCAGGTAGGGCAGCGCGTCGCGCTCAAACCGTGCGGCCCGCTGCCCGGGCGTTTCCCTGACCGCATCTGCTTCCTGGCCGCGCCGGACAGGCATGATTCCGCCACAGTTCGTGGTCATGCCTCCTCCGATTCGGACGAGCGGCCTGGCCGGTGGGTGCCGTCGGCGCAGGTGAGCGCCTCCAGCGGCCGAGGCCGGTTATGCGTCTGGCGCGCCCGGCGGCCCCTGTTACGCCGGGCGCGCTGGGTCCAGGACGGAGCGTCTGGCCTTATCTCAGGCATCGCCGGATCCGCGGGCCAGCGCGAGGCCGATCCGGGCGAGCGCCCGGTCGGCGCGCTGCCGGGCCGATTCCGGCCGCCGACGGCTGGACCCAAGCTGGGCGTATCGCTCTGCCCACCTGCGCAGTTCACGCTCGCGCTGGCGGGCAAGCTCTTCCCTCGTGTACAGGTGCATGGTCCTCACGTCGTCTGGGGACGGCGGGCCCGGGCGAGCGCCTTGGCGCGGACGACATCGGGGTCTCGCGGGTCGGGCGGAAGTGCCTCACTCCAGGAGCGCTCGCGCCGAGCCCTCGGCTTCTGGATACGGATTCGTTTCACTGTCATCTCCTCGGCCATGTCCGGGCCCGGCCGCTGGGAGGGGCCCGGCCCTGTTGGCGGACCGTTCTCGAGGACCGTATGATCCGGCACCGCCGTGGGACGTCACCCGAAGGTGGGCATGCGGGTGGAATCTTCCGCAGCCCGCTGCCGGGCACGACAGTGCCACTGGGCCGGCCCGGGGCACGGCGGTGCCGCCCGGGGGCCGGCTGCGGTGGGTTGCTAGGGGATCAGGCCGAGCTGGCGGGCGCGGGTGACCGCCTCGGTCCGGTTGGCCGCGCCGAGCTTGCCCAGCAGGTGGCTGACGTGCTTTTTGACCGTGTCGAGGGTGACCACCAGCTGTTCGGCGATGCGCGGGTTCGGCATGCCCGCGGCCAGCAGCACCAGCACCTCCAGCTCGCGGGCGGTCAGCTGCTCGGCCAGGCCCGGCACCGCCGCGGCGTCTCGCCCAGCGCCTTGCGCGTCGTCCTTGCCGCCGAACGCCCGCAGCACCCGGGCCAGGCAGCCGAGGTCGACGCCGCGGGCGGCGGCCCGGCCGGTCTTCTGGGCCGCGACCAGCCGGCCCGGTCACTGCGGCTGGCCATCACCAGGTGCAGGCCCAATGGCAGGTGGTCAACCAGGAACTCAAGTGACGCATGCACCGTCTGGGCGTCGATCAGGTGGTAGTCGTCGAGGACCAGCAGCACCTCGGCTTCACTGGGCTCGGCGTCCAGCTCGTTGACCAGCGCCGTCACCAGCCCCTCAAGCGTAGGCGGCGCGGGCGGGCCCAGCAGCGGGCTGACCCGTTCGGCAATTCCGGCGCGCCCGGTCCAGTGCTGCAACAACGTGCCGCCAGAACCGCACTGGGTCGTTGTCGGCTGCATCCAGCGAAAGCCAGGCCACCGGACGGCCGGCAGACCGCGCCCAGTCGGCCAGCATGACCGTCTTGCCGGACCCGGCCGGAGCGCACACCAGGGTCAACCGCCGCGCCAGCCCCTCACCGAGCGCCACCGCCAGGCGGGGGCGGGGCACGAACCCCGGCCGCGGGCGCGGCAGGTGCAGCTTGGTGGCCAGCAGGACATCTTGCTCGGAGGCGGCAACCCCAGCCGGGGCCGCCGCCGATAGCTCAGCCATCGGCGACCTACCGCTCAGCGCGTCCAGCGATGGCCAGCGCCGCTGCTGAATGCCGATAGTCTAACGACTTACCGACGGCCGGGCCCGGGCATCACTGCTGGTGCTCCCAGGCGGAGGCGCCGGCCGGGCCAAGTCTGGTGGTGTTCACAGCGGCGGGGTGTTGCGGGTGTGGCGCGGCAGCCAGACCCTTCGGTACAGCAGACGGCCGGGTGCTGGCAGCTGGCTCAGCACTTGGGCGCAGACATGAGGGCTGGCGGAGGCGAGGGCCCACGGGAGCGTGCCCGCTGCGGGCCCGCCACGGATGGCCCTGCCGATCGCGCCGAGTTCGTGCTGCGACATGATCTGGCCGATCAGCGGCAGCGCGTCGGCCTCCTCATGGGCGAGGTGGCTGGTTAGCCTGGTGGCCAGCCTAGTCAGCAGCTGGCGGAGCCGACGGGGGTCGGCGTCCATCGAGAACGCGTCATCGGTCACGGCCTGCAGCGGGCCGATCAGCTGATGCTCATCTTCCATCGCATCCAGCAGGGCCTGGCCGCGCGGTTCGCCGGTGAGCTTGGCCCGGGCCAGCGGCCACATGGCCGCCTGCTCGGCGGCGAGGTGGAGGTGCAGCTGGTCGCGGAACACGACCCAGCGGGCGCGAACCGCCGTGCGGCTTGCCGTGGTGTGCAGCAGCTGGTCCAGGTCACGGCGCAGCGCGTCGTGGATCGTGCCCATCAGCGTCCAGTCGGCCCGGCTGCTGAGCCGGGCGGTGGGGGGTGAGGCCATCGGTCGTTCTCCTTGGCTGGCCGGGAAGGGAAACGGTTAGTAACGGTCGGCTGAAGCCGCCAGACGCATGAGTGGCAGGCGTGTCGCATGTGGCCGGTCAGGACCTCGGCCAAGGCCTTCTCTTCCTGGCCCGCGCGAGCCGCGGCATGCCGCCTGCTTACGCCGCTGCCTGGGTGTAGTGGCGGGCAAGGAGGCTGATGCCTTCGCGGTAGGTCGGCGCCTGGAGCGTCCAGCCGAGTTCCGTTTTGGCCCGGGTGCTGGAAACCCGCAGCCCGCTGGTCACGGCCGCCCGGGCGAGCGGCGCCGTCGCGAGAAGCCAGCTGGGAACGGCTCGCGGCCTGGGTGCCCCGATGGCCCGCGCCATTACGATCATCAACGTGGCCAGGCTGACCGGCTCATCGTCGGTGATGTTATAGGCCGCGCCCGGCGTGGCCTGCTCCAGTGCGGCGACGGTCGCGGTGGCGGCGTCGTCGACGTAGACCCAGGGCAGCACCCCAGAGTTCCGCACGATGGGAAGCTTGCGCCTGCGCAGCCCCTCGATGAGGGTATCGCTCGCCGGGCCTGGCCCGTACACCAGGCCGTACCGCAGCGCGATGCCGTCCAGGCCGTCGGCGCGCAGCACCTGCTCCTCGTTCGTGCGCATGGCCGCGAGGTGTTCCTCGAAGCGGCCGTGACCGGGCGGGCCGAACTGGTCGGCCTCGGTCAGGACCCGGCCGCCCCAGTCGCCGTAGCCGTATCCGAAGACCATCGACTGGGTGAGGAATCGCCTGGCGCCGAGCTGGTGAGCGGCGGCGATCAGGTTCGCGGTGCCCTTGGTGCGCAGGATGTTGGTTGCCGTCATGTCCTTGTGCGACATCGGCGTCTTCTTCAGCGCGGTGATCTCGCAGATCACCGCGTCGGCGCGCTGCCCTTGCAGGGCCCGGACCAGGGCAGGAGTACTGAGCACGTCGACCCGGATGGGGGTCGTTCCCGCGGCGGCCAGCCTGGCCCGTCCCTCCGGGGACCGGTGGAGCGCCAGGACGTCATGGCCGGCTGCGTGCAACCGGCGGATCAGCGGCATGCCGATGGCGCCGGACGCGCCGGCGAGCAGGACTTTCATGTCGGGTTCCCTTTTCGGTGAGCGTGCTCCATGTGAGCTGGGCCTAGAGGATGCCCACCGAGGTCCGCTCGCGGCGTGGCGGCACCGGGGCGTCCCCGGCCGGCCAGGAATTTCATCTGTCATCTCCTCGGGGCCGGCCCGCTGATGCCGAGGTGCCCTCGCCTTGCGGGTCGGCCCTGGAGGGACGGTATGAGCCGGCGCCGCGGGGAAGCGTCACCCGAAGGTGGGCCTGCGGGGTGGAATTTTCCGCGGCCCGCCGCCCGGCACGACAGTGCCGCCTGGCCGCCTCGGGGCACGGTGGTGCCGCCCAGGGGATTGGCCGCCATGTCCTGTTACGCGGCGGCTCTATGAGTTAGCGGGGACGGCGGCAGGGAGGTCGAAGCCGCGGAAGGCGTCTGGGGTGAGGAAGGCGGTGATCTCCTGGATCTGCGCGCCGCGCAGGGTGAGCACGTTGACGGCGTGCGGCATGAAGGCTTGCGTCTTGTCGTCCCAGGCATAGGCAAAGAAGGCGAGTTGCCCGTTCGCGCGAACGGGGATGAGGCGCCAGCGCGTCGCCCCGGCCAGCGGCCCGCCGCCGAGGAAGATAGCGACCTGTTCGCGACCGCGGTACCAGGTTGGCAGGGGCGGCATCGTCATCTTCGCGTCGTCGGCGAGCATGGCGACGACCGCGTCAACGTCGTTGCGCTCCCAGGCGGTGACGTAGCGCTCCACGACCTGTCTCAGCGCACCGTCGCCCAGTGAGCGCAGCGTCACCTGCTGGCTTTGTTCCGGCAGTCGTTGGTCCGCCGTCTTGTGGGCGCGCTGCAGCGCGCTGTCGACCGAGACGGGCGTCGTTTCGAGCGCCGTGGCGGTTTCGCGGGCCGAAAAGCCGAGCACGTCGCGGAGGATCAGCACGGCACGCTGTCGCGCGGGCAGGTGCTGGAGTGCCGCGATGAAGGCGAGCTCGACGCCCTCGCGCTGCTCATAGCGGGCTTCCGGGCCAGCCAGGCCGCTCGTGAGCCCCAGCCGCTCATCCGGGTAGGGCTCGAGCCACGCCGCCTCGGTCACGGGCTCGGCGGGGCCGTCGTGGGGGTCGGCCGCAGGCCCGTAGTCGACCGGAAGCACCCGTCTCGACCGCTGCTCGATCGCCCTGAGGCAGGCGTTCGTCGCGATCTTGTAGAGCCAGGCGCGAAGCGAGCTTCGGCCCTCAAACTGCGGCAGAGCGCGCCAGGCGCGCAACAGCGTCTCCTGCAGTGCATCTTCTGCGTCCGCGGTCGAGCCGAGCATCCGGTAGCAGTGGGCATGAAGCTCGCCGCGATACGGGCCGGCGAGTAGGCCGAAAGCATCGTCGTCGCCCCGCCGGGCGGCCTCGAGCAGCTCGGGCTCGTTCGCCGTCAGCGCCGGGCGAGCGGTTCTCGTGCCGTTGGCGTGCCCGATCGTCATCGCTTTGGCTGCCACAGTGCGAGTTCGCCTCCCTGCGGCGAAGAAACGACACTGCGCCATCCGGTCGGCCCCTCGCGCGGCGGCAGCAGCACCGAGGCGCCGAGCTGGCGCGCATGCTCAGTGGACTCTTCGACCTGGCCGACCTCGACGTAGGGCAGCCACAGCGGGCGCGCGGTGCCACATTCGACGATGCCGCCGCCGAACCCCCCACCCAGTTCGAGGGTGAGATATGAGCCGGACCCGGCCTCGATCAGCTCCGGGCGCCAGCACAAGAGCTTCGCGTAGAACGCGCTCGCCCGTGCCTGATCACCGGTGTGGAGCTCCAGGTGGACGACGGGCCTAGGACTGGACGGATGCATGTTCACCTTCTTTATGACCCGCGCTCGGGCCGAAATCCATCGCTGCCGGAGCAGAATCGGTGAGCGAGATTCCGACCGCGAGGGTGTATTCCGCGCTGGCGGCCCAGCGGCAGAGAGCGGGATATGCCGGTACGTGATGGCCGCCACTGGACGGCGTGACCTGCGCCCGGCGCCGGTACCGCGCCGGGCGCAGGTTCGTTCAGGACTTGCCCTGGCCGCCGAAGAGGCGGTAGGACCCGATCTCACGCAACTGGGTGACAACCGGGGGCTCGTCACAGCGGTCGCCGATGTTCTCCTGGAACCGCCTGAACGCGTCCAGCTTGCCCAACGGGGTCTGCCCGTCGTGGCTCTCGGTCGAGGCGAGGTGGACGAACGTCACCCCGTCGTCGAGCTGGAACGTCGCGTAGTGGAACCCTCCGGGTTCGGTGCGCTGCAGCTCGTCATAGACCGCCCGGACGAGCCGCTCATTCTCTGCTGCATGCTCAGGCTTGATCTTGTAGCGGACGAGCACCTGTGTCATTGGGAGACCTCCTCGAGGCGATGTGTGCCTTTCTCTGCCTCGAGCGCTGGGCTAACACCTTCCAGGCTGGCGGGGGCTGTCGTGCGGCGGGCCAGGGTGGCTGTGGCCGGCAGGGCGAGCAGAGCGATCGCTCCGCAGACCCACAAGGCCCAGTGGAACCCGCCCGTCAGTGCGGCGCTAGGAGTCTGGCCCTCGCCGAGCAGGGTCGTGAAATGCGTGGCGGCGACCGTCGATGCGATCGCGATGCCGATCGCCCCGCCGAGCTGCTGGGAGGTGTTGAGCAGCCCCGAGGCGAGCCCGGCCTCCCGCTTGGCGACGCCGGTCAGGCCGGCGATCGAGATGGGGACGAAGCCGAAGGCCGTGCCGGCCCCGGCGATGAAGAACGGCCCCGCGAGGGCGCTCCAGAAATGCCCCTGCACCGGCACCTGCGTCGCCCACAGCACGCCGCCGGCGATCATTGCCATCCCGGCCGCCATCACCGGCCCCGCCGAGATGCGGGTGACGAGCATCTGCGAGAGCCCGGCGAGCGCGACGGAGATGAGCGAGGCGGCCAGCCAGGCGACCCCGGCCTGCAGGGCCGAGTAGCCCAGCACCTGCTGCATGTACAGGGTGCCGATGAAGATGAAGGCAAAGAAGCTGCCGCCGAGCAGGAACCCCACGGCATTCGCGACCGCCACCGTCCGCAGCCGGAAAATCCGCAGCGGCAGCAGCGGCGCCTCGGTCCGCGTCTCAACCACCAGGAAGGCGACCAGCAGCGCCGCCGAGACGGCCAGCAGCGTCACCGTGCGGGCGGATCCCCAGCCGGCCTGCGGCGCCTCCGAAATCGCGTAGACCAGAAGCACCAGCGCCCCCGTCACGGTGACGGCGCCCAGCGGGTCGAACCGGCGGCGGACCCCCTGGAGCCTGCTCTCGGGGACGAGGCGCGGAGCGAGTAGCAGCGCCGTAATCCCGATCGGCACGTTGAGGAAGAAGATGTATTCCCAGCCGGCGTAACGGGTCAGCAGCCCGCCGGCGATCAGGCCGATCGTCGCCCCGGCTGCTCCGATGCCGCCCCACAAGCCGAGCGCCTTGTTGCGTTCGGCGCCCTCGGGGAACATGTTCATCACGATCGACAGCGCCGCGGGCAAGACCACAGCCGCGCCCAGCCCCTGCAGCCCGCGCATCGCGATCAGGAACCCGCTGCTGGTCGCCAGCCCGGCGCCGAGCGACGCAGCGGTGAACACGGCTAGGCCCAGCATCAGGATCCGCCGGCGCCCGAGCAGGTCGGCGGCCCGGCCGCCCAGCAGCAGGAAGCCGCCGAAGGTGATCCCGTAGGCGGTCACCACCCACTGCAAGTCCGATTCGGAGACGTGGAGTTTGCGGCCGATCGTCGGCAGCGCGACGTTGACGATCGTGAGATCGATGATGGTCATGAAGAACGAGACGGCCAGCACGGCGAACGCGCGCCAGCGGTGTACCTGGGGTACCGGCTCTGTGGTCATCGTTACCTTTTCTTGTATCTGCCTTGTGGGTGATGGTCGGCGAGCCCAGTCGCCGCCTTTGGAGGTAGTGATCCGGCGGAAGGCCGCGATCCATCGCCCGCAACGAAAGCCCAACCCGGGGCAGTCAGCACACGCGCCTAGGGCTGGAAGGCGGCGGTGCCGCCGGGGGTTGGCTGCGGTGGGTTGCTAGGGGATCAGGCCGAGCTGGCGGGCGCGGGCGACGGCCTCGGTGCGGTTGGCCGCGCCGAGCTTGCCCAGCAGGTGGCTGACGTGCTTTTGACCGTGTCGAGGGTGACCACCAGCTCCGCGGCGATGCGCGGGTTCGGCATGCCCGCGGCCAGCAGCACCAGGATTTCCAGCTCCCGGCCGGCCAGCAGCTCGGCCAGGCCCGGCACCGGCCCGGCGCCGCGCCGGGCGACCTGCACGTTGGCCCGAGGGCATGGCGCCTGGGCGGCACTGTCGTGCCCGGCGCCCTCGTCGGAAGATTCCACC
>Ga0307308_10001260_pt1 | contig 10059 bp, 8 predicted proteins | sample ER_DNA_195_FD_194501 | JGI IMG/M metagenome (GOLD analysis project Ga0307308, IMG submission 194501) | Bulk soil microbial communities from the East River watershed near Crested Butte, Colorado, United States - ER_DNA_195 | ecosystem: Environmental > Terrestrial > Soil > Floodplain | place: USA...
CTCAGTGAACCCCACGCCCTCGCCGGTCCGATCGTCAATCGCGAGGAGCAGCCACCACGTCATCCCGGCCTGCTTGAAGAAGCTCTCGCGCTGTCGGATCTGCGCCTCCGTGAGCTTCCAGTCGTTGAACGCAATGTCGCCGCGGGGCATGTCGTTGATGCCCTCGGAGGCTTCGATGAAGGCCTTCACGAACTGCTCGGGCACCGTTCCGTCGATGCGCTCGAGCCGGTATCCCTTCGGAGTCGCCCGCGCCCACTGCGCGATCCTTTTCCGATCGACCGTGCGAAGGTCGAGCTGGTTCAGCTTCATGGGAAGCCCCGGTTTCGCGCCGATCGCGGTGGCGAAGGCCTCTCCGGAAGGCATGCGGTCCTTGGTCTCCGAGATCACCGTGATCTCGTCGCCCTGTCCCTCGAACGATCCCAGGACGCGCGCGAAGAGCGCGCGACCAAGGCCAGCCCGCCGATGCCGTGGTTTGACGGCGATCTCGGACCAACGGATGTGGGCGTTCTCAGTGTCCTTGAGATTTCGCGCTGCGACGCCGTAGCCGGCGAGGGCTCCGCCGCTGTCTCGCGCCACAAAGATCGCGCGCCACTGGCCGGGTGGCCTCGCGCGAAGCCACTGCTCGATGACCTTGAGGGGCGTGGGCGGGTCCTCCGGTCTCTCCTCGACGGCGAGCTCCTGTCGAAACTGCGCGATCTCCACAACCTCGGCGTCGGTCGCGGTCTGCAGATCGGCAGGCTCGATCGTGTACCCGTTTGGAGTTCGCATCGGGTGAGCCTAACGCCGCTCGCCCTCCCGACTATCGCGCCTGATACGTTCGGCTAGCATCCGCGCGCCAACGAGGGGAGTGCGACGTGGGGAAGACGCTCATCACCAACGGGACGATCGTGACCGCCGCCGACATGTACAAGGCCGACGTGCTCGTCGAGGACGAGAAGGTCGCGATGATCGGGAAGGATCTCAAGGCGGCCGGCGCGAAACGCATCGACGCGACAGGCAAGTATGTGATCCCGGGTGGCATCGACGTGCATACCCACATGGAGCTCCCTTTCGGTGGGACATTCGCGTCGGACGACTTCTACACGGGTACCGTCGCCGCGGCGTTCGGCGGCACCACCTCGATCGTCGACTTCGCGGTGCAGGGAATGGGCGAGCCGCTCGAGACCGCGCGCGACGCGTGGCTCAAGAAGGCCCGCGGCAAGGCCGCGATCGACTACGGCCTGCACGTGATCGTTCGCGACGTGACGGACAAAGTGCTCAAAGAGATGGACGTCATGGTCAAAGAGGGCATCTCGTCCTTCAAGCTGTTCATGGCGTATCCAGGCGTTTTCCAGGTCGACGACGGTTCAATCTTCAAAGCGATATCGCGAACCGCCGAGAACGGCGGGCTCATCTGCATGCACGCGGAGAACGGTGGGGTGATCGATGTTCTGGTGAAGCGTGCGCTCGCCGCGAAGCACACCGAACCGAAGTGGCACGCGCTCACGCGGCCGCCCGAGGCGGAGGGCGAGGCGACGAATCGCGCCTTTCGTCTCGCCGAGATGGCCGGCGGCATCCCGCTCTACATCGTTCACTTGTCCTCCTCGCAGGCGCTCGAGCAGGTCCGGCTTTTCCGCGACCGCGGGCTGCCGGCGTACGCGGAGACATGTCCGCAGTACCTCTTCCTCTCGATCGACAACTACGACGAGCCCGGCTTCGATGGCGCGAAGTACGTGATGAGTCCACCGCTTCGCGAGCGCTGGCATCAGGACGAGCTCTGGAAGGGGCTGGCGCGCAACGACCTGCAGGTCGTGTCCACGGACCACTGTCCGTTCTGCATGAACGAGGGTTACATGGGGCAGCCGAGACAAAAGCAGCTGGGCATCGGCGACTTCTCGAAGATCCCGAACGGAGCGCCTGGCGTCGAGACGCGCATGGTCCTGCTGTACGACGGCGGGGTCGTGCAGAAACGGATCACGCTGAATCGCTGGGTGGAGGTCACCTCGACGACACCGGCAAAGATCATGGGCATGTTCCCGAGGAAGGGGACGATCGCGGTCGGCAGCGACGCCGACATCGTGGTGTGGGATCCGCGAACGACGTCGACGATCTCCGCGAAGACCCATCACATGCGCGTCGACTACAACCCGTACGAGGGCCGGAGGGTCAAAGGCAAGGCCGCGGTCGTGCTCTCGCGCGGCGAGGTCATCATCGAAAAGGACAAGTTCCTTGGCAAGAAGGGCCGCGGGAAATTCATCAAGCGCGGCAGCCCGATCCTGCAGAGCTAGGAAGATGGCGACTCCGGCTCTCGACCACGTCCTGCGACACAACGCGTGGGCGAACAAGACCCTGCTCGAGTTCTGTGCTGCTCTCGAGCCAGCGGCACTTGATCTCAGCGCGGCCGGCACGTACGGAACGTTGTACGGGACACTTCAGCACATCGTTGGCGGCGAGCAGTTCTACCTCCGACTGCTGACCGACGAGATGCTCGGGAGGCCCGTGCGCAAGACGGAGCGACGCACGCTCGAGGATCTCATCGCGATCGCTGCCCTGACCGGGGCCCGGGCGATCGACGTCGCTGCGAAGGACGATGTGGCGCGCGTGATAGCCCCGGGCGAGGACCAGACCACCGTTGGCATCGTGCTGGCGCAAGTGGTGCACCATGGCAACGAGCATCGCGCCCACGCGACGACGATCCTCGGTTCGAACGGCCGGGCGACGCCCAAGATCGGCGTGTGGACGTATGGCATCGCGAACGGCATTTCACGAAACGATGGGGACTGAGGTTTGACCGACTTCCTTCTGCGGCAGATGCGGCACGGCACGTGGGCCAATGAGCAGCTCCTCGAGCGGTGCCGCGCCCTCACCGCCGAACAACTGGAGCTCACGGTGCCCGGTACGTACGGGACGATACGCAAGACGCTCGCGCACATCGTGGCGTCCGAGGAGGGATACGTGGTGCGCCTCCTGGGGTTGCTTCTCCACGAGCCGCCGGTCCGCGAGCAGGACCTGGCGACGCTGGATGGGATCGCGGTGCACATCCCGCACGTCGCGAGCGCCGTGGAGCGGCTGTTCGCGAAGGGGAGCCTCGATCCGGATCGCGTGATCGCTGACACACCGCTGCGCCGTGCAGGCGCGCCGCGATTCGAGATGGCCGCGTGGGCACCCGCCGCTCAGTTCGTGTACCACGGGATCGATCACCGCTCACAGATCGACACGATCCTCAGCACGCACGGTCTGGAGACGCTCGATCTGCAAGTGTGGCCGTACGCGATGGAGCTCGGCGCGAGCCGCGAAGCCAAGGAGGTTCGATGAAAACGCCACCGATGCTTCGTCAGATGCGACACGATGTGTGGGCGACGGGGAAGCTGCTCGAGCGGTGCCGCTCGCTCACGAAGGAGCAGCTCCAGCTCACCGCCCCGGGAACATACGGCTCGATCCAGAAGACGTTCGCGCACATCGTCCGCGCGAACGAGGGCTACCTCAACACGTACGGGGTGATCCCGCAGCCGTTCCTCGAGCTCACCGCACCGCTCGACGAGATCGCATCGCGCCTCGCGCGCGTCCGCGACGCGGTCGAGCAGCTCTTCAAGTCGAAGGAGGTCGACTTCGATCAGAAGATCCACGACGAGCGGCGGAAGATGGACATGGAGCTCTGGGTGCCGCTCGCTCAGTTCTCGCACCACGGAAGCGACCACCGCTCGCAGATCGGCACGCTCCTGACGCTGCAGGGCCTCGAGGCGCCGGAGCTCGATGTATGGGCGTACGCAACCGCCGAAGGTGCCATCGCCGACTTCTAGGACTCGGCGGAGAATGTCGGCGTGATCCTCGATCTGGACGGCGCAACGGCGCGCAGGGCGGCGATCTCGCCCCGGCTCGGGCCCATGCTCTCGATCGCGTCAGCGGCCGTCGCAGCCGCCGTATTGCTGATTTTCGCCGCGATCCCTCACGCCGCTGCGCCCCGTTTCGTCGAGACCGGTCCCTCGATCCTGGAGCAGGCCTTCGCCAGGCAGAAGCCGCCGATGACCCTCGATCTCGTGCTTCCCTTCGACCTCGCGGTCGAGGTCCTTCCGCAACGCGTCGATGGCATCTACGGGCCGGCGCGGCCCGCGCCGACAGTGCGTTCGTTCCGCATCCGGGGCTCTAACGCGATCGTCATCGTCGCAATGCTTCCCGGCACCCCGGCCCTCGTGCCTCCCGCGAACGCGCCAGCCGATGCGCTCTCGATCCATGGGACGTACGCCGCGAACTATTCGGTCGAAGCCACGTCCTTGAGCGCCGTCCGATGGACCGAGAGCGGTATGACCTACGAGATCTCGTCGCGATCCATGTTGCTGCGCGATCTCATGTTGCTCGCGGAACAGGTCCGCTAGAGCTTCGGGGCGCACGCCCGAAAGGCGAGCCGCGCCGCCGCGAGATCGTTGCGCCGAGCCGGTACGAGGCGAACCACGGCGATATCGAGTCCGTCCGCGAGCCGGAGAAAGGCCTCCGGCGCGCCTTCGGGCTTGCCCCAGTAGCCGACTCGGCGAAGAAGCTCGTCCGGAAAGCTGCGGGCCAGCTCGTCCTCGGTCGCACCGTTGTCCCGTCGAGTCTCGAGCTCCGTCAGCGTCTCGTCGAAACCCATCCGTGCAAAGTGGCCCCGGTACCCCTTTGTCTTGTCTGTCCCTGGCCGCGCGAGCGCGTACGCCATCACCATCTTCGCGAACGCGAGCCGCGCGGCGTCCTCGTCTGGATCGATGCACACGCGCACGTACTCGTGGATCTTCACCTCGGCGGGATCGCGTCGCGCCGCGCGCGCGCCGGCCGCTACGCGTTCACGGCTCCATCGCACCTGCTCGCTGCTGCACCAGTTGAGCGCGGCGCCGTCGTACCGCTGGCCCGCGAGACGCAGCATCTGCGGTCCGAGCGCGCCGAGATACACGCGGATGCCGGGGATGCGATTGCGCAGTGCTTCGATCGCCTCGCGCATGACGCGGATCGGCGCGTCCCTCGTCCGCCCCGCGCCGATGCCGAGCGTGAACTTTCCCTGGCCGCGCTCAGCCGTCTGTCTTGATGCGGACGCGAGGTCATCGACAGACCATGCCGAAAGCGGTGCGACCGCGATGCCGGTCGCGAGGCCGCTCGCCTCGGTCCAGATCGCGCAGACATCGAACGGTTCTCGCGTATTGCCGATTGGCGTCCACAGGCTCGTGTAGCCGAGTGTCGCGGCCTCTCGTGCCAGCGCGCGCTGATCGTCGTCGCTCAGCGAAAAGCGGCTGTCGACGCCGAGACCGATCTCCATCTCGCGCGCGCGTGTCAGCGTGCGGTGGCGCTGGGCTCCGGGACCGGCGCTACCGCGCCATCGAACAGTTCTCCGCGATAGGCCACGGCCACCGCCTGCGCGCGCGTCTGAACTCCGAGCTTCATATAGATGTGCTCGACGTGAGCGCCCACGGTCTTTGGGCTTATAACCATCAGGCGCGCGATGTCATCGGGTCCGAGTCCGTTGCTGAGTAGCCGCAAGACCTGGAGCTCGCGGGCCGTCAAGCGGGACGCGACCGTGCGTGCTGCCACTTGGTGGCGCCGGCCGAGGAGGCTCTGAATGCGCGCGAGTAGCTCGTCCTCCCTAAAGGGTTTCGAGATGTAGTCGTTTGCTCCGAGTAGGAGACCCGCTACGCGGTCGAATGATTCCGTCCGGGCCCCCGACACGAACACGATCGGGAACTGGTCGCCGAACTCATCCCGCATCAGCCGGCAGACCTCGTATCCACAAATGCCTGGAAGGTTTACGTCGAGCAGCACGAGCGCGGGGGGCTCGAGTCGTGCGGATCGCAGCGCCTCGGCCCCGGACTCAGCCTCGAGCGTCGGATATCCAGCGTCAGTAAGGATCGTGCGGATCGCGGCCCGAATGACGGGGTCGTCGTCGACGATCAGGATCGTGCCCCCCATGGATGGGCCGCCCCCACGCACAGCGGGGCAAACCCTACTGAAGCTGCCCGACCCTTTCAAGCACTTTCCTTAGGGAAATTTCCCAACCTAGATTTCCGGCGGGCGCCCGTTGCCTGGAAGGACGTCCAAGGCCCTGAATGCTCGCGCGCCCGCACGTCAGAAGGGCGCCATCGCGCTTACCGGCTAAGCAAGTGAGCGGTTTTGTCGTTCGGGAGGTGGTGCGGGCAGGACATCGAGATCGTCAGCAGGTGAGGAGAGGAGCGGCTGGGACGCTACTACCGAGCAGCGTGCCGATATTCGGCAAGGAGATGCACGTGACTACGCACCTGAAACGCTCGTGGTTCATTCGACCATTAACGCTCCTCGCGGTGATCAGCCTGATCGCGTTTCACTACGACTCGCCGGCGCAGGCGGCAAATGGAGACAACCTGCGCACGATCACCGCGGATTCGTCAGGCACTCTCTGTGCCGACGACAGTCAAATCTTCCATGTGGGCGTGGGCATTGCCTTCAACGGGGCCAATCTGCTGATCTCTTGCTACAACGACAACACGGTCACCGTGGTCAGCCCCGCCGATGGCTCGCAGGTGCCGCCACCCGTCGGACTTGTGCACCCTGCGGTTCACGTTATCGCCAATGCCACCTCTCTTGGTGCACTGGCATTCCAGGGTCCAGGCGGGCCACTTTGGGCTTGCAGCAACATGGGCGTCGTTGGCACCATTGACCCCGGCTTGACCGTTTTTACGCCGGTGTTCGACACATCGACGGTGACCTTTACGGACGGAAGCTTCGGCAGCGGCTGCTTCGATGGCCTGGCTTATGACGGCCAGGACAACACGATCTGGGCGAGCGGCGACGCCTCGGCAACGACGGAGCACTACACAATCACGGGTGCTCCGCTCGGAAAGTTCACCAACGGACTCCCGTGCGGGAACTCAGGCATCGCTGTGGGCGGCCAGAAACTCTACTTGGCGACGGACGGCTGCTCCTCGATCTACGAGACTGCGAAAGACTTCTCCACCTCAGTCCTCTTCGCCACCTTCTCTGCACGGCTCGAGGACCTCGAGTGTGATGACATCACTTTTGCGGTGTCCAGCATGAAGGGAGCGATCTGGTCGAAGGACGCGTACGACAACATCCTCAATGCATGGGAGATCCCGCTGGGCCAGTGCGCCTTCGGCGGCGGCGGCGGGCCCGGGCCCGGCCTCATGGGTCGTATGACCGGCGGCGGCAGCATCCAAGACCCCGTCTACGGTCGTGTCACCCATGGATTCCAGCTGAAGTGCACATCGATGAGCACACCCAACAGCCTCGAAGTGAATTGGGGCAATGGGAACAAGTTCCACCTGACATCTCTAGCCACAGCCATGTGCACGGATGACCCGACCATCGATGAGGGCAAGCCGGTCGCCGGTTTCGATACGTATGACGGCACAGGGACCGGCACCTACAACGGTGCCCCCGGCGCGACAGCGAAGTGGAAGTTCACTGATGCTGGCGAGCCAGGCAGGCAGGACTTCGCGCACATCACCATCACCGTGGGCATGACAGTCGTGCTCGATGCGCAGGGCACGCTCCAGAACGGGAACCACCAAGCGCATCAATGCGCCGCGTGCCCATGACGCGCCAGGGCTAGCCATCAAGCAAAAGGGGTCCGCTGCGGCGGGCCCCTTTTGTTGTCCTCATAACGGTGCGGGACGGCCAACGCGCTCGTAGCATCGTGCCTCGTGGGGAGTGATCCGCTCGCGACGTTCAACCCGGCGACGCGTGCCTGGTTCGAGACCACATTCCAAACGCCGACGCGGGCGCAGGAGCTTGCCTGGCCCGCGATCGCGCTCGGCGAGAGCGTTCTCGTACTCGCGCCGACCGGTTCAGGGAAAACGCTCGCTGCGTTCCTCGCGGCTATCGACCGCCTCATGTTCTCGCCGGCCCCGAAGAAGGCCGCGACCCGGGTCCTCTACATCTCGCCATTGAAAGCCCTCGCCGTCGACATCGAGCGCAACCTGCGCGAGCCGCTCGTTGGCATCACGAGGCAGGCGCAGCGCCTAGGCATCGCCTACCGCGAGCCCACCGTCGCGATCCGCACCGGCGACACGCCTTCGCGCGAGCGCGCCCGATACCAGCGCGAGCCCGCGGACATCCTCATCACCACGCCGGAGTCCCTGTACCTCATCCTCACGAGTCTCGCGCGAGACGCGCTGAAGACAGTGGAAAGCGTCATCGTCGATGAGATCCACGCGGTCGTCCCATCCAAGCGCGGTTCGCACCTCGCGCTGTCGCTCGAGCGGCTCGAGGAGCTGCGCGGCCGTGGTGCGCCGAAGATGCAGCGCGTCGGCCTCTCCGCGACCCAGCGTCCGCTCGACGAGATCGCCCGTTTTCTCGGCGGTCTGGACGATGGCGTTCCGCGTCCCGTGCGGGTTCTCGACGCGGGACGCAAGAAGAAACTCGAGCTGCGTGTCGAGGTTCCGGTCGAGGACATGGCGCGCCTGGGCGAGCCCGCGGACATTCCGACCGGCCCCGTGACATCGGTCCAGCGCTCGTCGATCTGGCCCGCGATCCACCCGCAGATCCTCGAGCTCATCCGCTCGCATCGCTCGACGCTCATCTTCGTGAACTCGCGCCGGCTGGCGGAGCGTCTCGCGGCTGCGCTCAACGAGCTCGCCGGCGAGGAGCTCGTCCACGCGCACCACGGCTCGATCGCGCGCGAGCAGCGGCTGCGCATCGAAGACGATCTCAAATCGGGTCGCCTTCCGGCACTGGTCGCCACAAGTTCGCTCGAGCTCGGCATCGACATGGGCGCGATCGATCTGGTGATCCAGGTCGAGTCGCCGCCGTCCGTCGCGAGCGGCATGCAGCGGATCGGGCGCGCGGGCCATCGCATCGACGAGCCGTCGACCGGCGTGATCATCCCGAAGTACCGCGGGGATCTCCTCGCGAGCGCCGCGATCACCGAAGGGATGATGGCGGGCGCGGTCGAGCCCTTGCGCTACCCGCGCAATCCGCTCGACATCGTCGCGCAGCAGATCGTCGCAATGACCGCGATGGACGACTGGGCCGTCGAAGATCTCGAGCGCGTCGTTCACCAGGCCGCCCCGTTCGCGGAGCTTCCGCGCAGCGCGTTCGAAGGCGTGCTCGACATGCTCTCGGGTCGCTACCCGTCGGACGAGTTCGCGGAGCTGCGTCCGCGCATCGTGTGGGACCGGACCGCGGGGGTCGTGCGCTCGCGCGAAGGTGCGAAGGTTGTCGCCATCTCGAACGGAGGGACGATCCCGGACCGTGGGCTGTACGGCGTGTTCCTCGCGGGCGCGGAGAAGGGCAAAGGCCGTGTCGGCGAGCTCGATGAGGAATACGTCTTCGAAACAAAGGAAGGCGACGTGTTCCTTCTCGGGGCGTCGAGCTGGCGTGTGGAGGAGATCACGCAGGACCGCGTCCTCGTCTCGCCCGCTCCGGGCGTTCCCGGTCGCATGCCCTTCTGGCATGGCGAGAACGTTGGCCGTCCGCTCGAATTCGGTCGCGCCATCGGCGCGCTGACACGACGCCTGCGCGCGCTTGCACCGGAGGATGCGACGAACGAGCTCGTCAGCAAGCACGCGCTCGCCGAAGGTGCCGCGCGCAATCTCATGCAGTACCTTCGCGATCAGGAGGCCGCGACCGGCGCGGTGCCGGACGACCACAACATCGTGATCGAGCGCTATCTCGACGACATGGGCGACTGGCGCGTGTGCATCCTCAGCCACTTCGGCGCGCGGGTGCACGCACCGTGGGCGATGGCGATCGGCGCGATGGTCCGCGAGCGGAACGGCGACGAGCCCGACATCCTCTGGACGAACGACGGCATCGTCGTTCGTTTTCCGGGCACGGATCAGCCGCCGCCCGTCGAGCTCCTTCTGCCTGACCCGGACACGGTGAGCGATCTCGTCCAGGCGTCGCTCGCTGTAGGTGGTGGCGGTGCGCGGGAGGCGAACATGGGCGCACCGACGACGGCGCTTTTCGCCGCGCGCTTCCGCGAGAACTCGGCGCGCGCGTTGCTCCTGCCGCGGCGCCGTCCGGGACAGCGCGCGCCGCTCTGGCAACAGCGGAAGCGCGCAGGCGATCTTCTCGCGGTTGCCAGCCGCTACGAGGCGTTCCCCATGGTCCTCGAGACGTATCGCG
>Ga0307308_10001263_pt1 | contig 10039 bp, 7 predicted proteins | sample ER_DNA_195_FD_194501 | JGI IMG/M metagenome (GOLD analysis project Ga0307308, IMG submission 194501) | Bulk soil microbial communities from the East River watershed near Crested Butte, Colorado, United States - ER_DNA_195 | ecosystem: Environmental > Terrestrial > Soil > Floodplain | place: USA...
TGGAGGACAACGAGGCCGAACCTGATCTGGATCTACCGCCGTTGCCGCCGCCTCATCCCGAAGCGGCCTGAAACCGGATTCGAATCCGGCTTCCATCGGATTCGAATCCGGCTTCCGCTGCGCGGAAGCCATGATGATTCGAATCCGATTGGTGTCGATTCCGGCCGTGACGGCCGGCGCGGGCAAGCCCGCACCGGCGGCGATGCGAACGCTGCGCGCGACTCGAGGCATTAACGAACCTGGCGCCGGCTGCAGTCTCGACGGCCTCTACGCGGGCAACTCGACGCGCCGACGCAGGCGTTCCCTGATACGCGCAGGTCAGCGCTGCGCCCTGATGCGCAGGACCCGCCCTGTGTCGTCGCGGACCCAGACAGATCCGAAGCCGACGGCGATTCGGACCGGATATCCGCCAACCCGCAGACGGCCGATGGTGCGCGCGGTGTGCGGGTCGACGCGATCGATCACCTTCGAGTCGAGGTCCGCCACCCAGAGCGAGCCAAAGGCGAGTCCAAGACCAATCGGGGTCTCCGCTCCATTGAAGGTTCCGCTCAGCCTGTTCGTCCGCGGGTCGAGCCGCGTGACGACACCGGCGGAATGGGCGCCCGCCGACCAAACCGCGCTCTTGTCGGCCGCGAGGAATCCGTAGGGCTGCACCGATAGGCGGATCGTCGCGCTGACCGCGTTCGTCGCGGGGTCGATCCGGACGACGGAGGTGAGGTTCGGAACGCCGACCCAGACCGAGCCACCTCCTACCGTCAACTGCATGACATCGGAGCAACACCCGCGGGCGGGGCCGATCTCGATCGTCGCTACGACCCGGTTCGCCGCGGGATCGATCCGCGAGACGCTCGGGCCGCCGCTGCTAATGGTCGGGCCGCCGCTGTTCGCAACCCAGACCGCGCCCGGCGAGACGGCGATCCCATCCGGATGCCGACCGACTGGAATCGTCGCGAGAACGCGGTTCGTTTGCGGATCGATGCGTGAGACTGTGTTGTCAGACGGGTGCGAAACCCAGATAGCGCCTTGGCCGGCCGCGGCCTCGCTGCAAGCTTGCGGGAAGGCCGGACATGGATTGTTCGGTTTGACCTTGATCCGAGCGATGACGGTGTTTCGCCTCGGGTCGATTCGCAGCAGCGTCGACGTGCTGTCGCTCATCGCCCAGACCGCTCCCTCGCCGACCGCCAATCCGCCGGATCCCTGCGGGATGTGGATTTTCGCGACGACCTTGCCGCCGCGCGGTACCCCATCGCTGCCTGCGAACACGCTCGCCGACGACACGACGCCGAATCCGACTGCGCAAGCGATCGACCCGCTCGCCAGGATTGCCCGCCTCAGCCAGTGCATGCACTCCTCCTCCGGTCACGGAGCTCTCTTGCATGTCAAACGCATCGTTCAGCGGAGGAACGTGACTGCCAATACGTCAGATGACCTATTTCCGAAGGACCCCGGCTCGCGGAACCGCGGGGATCAGCGGGCTTCGACCATACGTGCCAGAGCTTCGCTTCGAGTCCGGGCGTCGAGCTTCTCCAGGATGTTTTCGACGTGTTTTCGAACCGTATGTCGCGACACGACCAGCACCTCTGCGATCTCCCTCGTCGTCTTTCCGCGCCCAATCCAGCGCAGAATCTCGAGCTCGCGTGGGGTCAAGAGAGCCCGGACGTCCCCTCGCCGGCGTCGGTCTGCGCGCCGCACCATCCTGGTCAGCGACGGTCGCAAGAGCTCGAGCAACGAGCGGTCGCGCTCACTGAAGTCACGCTTGCCGCGCTCCAGATACATCGTCCGCGCACGTCCCGGTGGCGCCGGAAACCAAACACGAAGGCTGTCGTCGATCCCGAGCGGCTTCCACACGCAGTGGTAGAGGTCGAGCTTCCGCATCCCCCGGCGCGTAAAGCAGTCGGAGAGCTTCAACACGCGGCGCTCTCCTCGACGCAATCCATTCTGCAGCGGATCTTGAGGGCAGAACGGTTTAGCGGCCTGTTGGATCTCGGTAGGTACACCCTCACCGGGAATCTCGACGGCCTCGACCGTACGCCACGGGGCCCTCGCTTCGACCTCGTGGTAACCGACAATCGCGTCGGCAGGGATCAAACTCGCAAGCCGCTCCAGAAACTCATTCGGGAACGGATCGACGCCCGTGTCTTCGGCGGCATCCCAAACGAGCTCGAGCGCCGACCGGACATCCTTGTCGGCCAGCCTGACCACGCCCCCACGATACGACAGCCACGCATTTCCCCCAAGTAGGCACCGCACGACAATCGCGTCAGTGGGGGAACATCAGGTCCTCGGTTTTGGCTCTACTATGCGGCCACGGGGCGTTAGCTCAGCTGGGAGAGCGCCGGCTTTGCAAGCCGGAGGTCACCGGTTCGATCCCGGTACGCTCCATTACATAACCCTCTGCAAATCGGCTTTTTTGTTTGCTGATTTGTCGACAACTTGGCCATGCTGCAAGCGTTTCTGCAAGCGGACCCCTTGTGAAAGGAGCCGGTCTTGTGTCGACTTCGCGTCGGCCTCCTCCCGTTACGGTGTTGCCAGAAGCGATGAAGGTCGGGGACGGCAAAAGGCTTGACAAGGCAGTAACGTCGCAGGGCCCGCCGCGGCTCGCGCTGACTCCCAACGAAGCCGCGCAATCACTCGGCTGCAGCCGCGACTTCTTTGACGAGCACATAGGACCGGATCTGCACTGGGTCTGACGCGGCAGGTTGAAATTCGTGGCGATTGCGGAACTCGAGGACTGGTTGAGACGCAGCTCGAGTCTGGCTCCTCGCGACTGACGCCATCGCCAGCTACGGACTACTAGATGTCCGCCGGCTCGGGTAACCGAGATTCGAGAGGAAGGCCCTGCAAAGCGAGGGGTGCGCGCCAGCTGCGCGCCACTTCGGACAGCAACGAGCCCCCTGAATCGACCCCCTCCTTACCATGCGATCCAAACGGCAACCGGTGGCAGCCGGTGGCAACGGTTTGGCGCTAGTTCAAGCCATTTTCCGGCCTTCGGCGAGTCGAGCCTTTGCCACCGGTTGCGCCCCCTCTGTTCCACAACTGTTCCATCCCAATCGGCCCAAAACGGGCAGTTTGGATCTGGAGCCGCCAAGCAGGAACCAGAGGTTGACCTTCTGCATAGAGAAGGGTCTTTGAGGTCGTCCAACGCGGGCGCCCGAGTCCGTTGCATCATCTGGTGGAAGCCCATGACCCTGAAGGCAGGCGAGATCGAGGTCGTCGGTCGCGATGAGGAGCTCGCTTCGGTGCGCGACTTCCTCGACGCGGTTGAGCGGTTCCCGGCAGCGCTCGTCATCGAGGGCGAGGCCGGGATCGGGAAGACGACGCTGTGGCGCGCGGGCATCGCTGCCGCCGAAGAGCGCGGCTACCGTGTCCTCTCGACGCGGTCCGCTCAGGCGGAGAGTCAGGTGTCGTATGCCGGTCTCGCCGATCTTCTCGAGCCCGTTCTGGAGGAGGCACTCGCGGAGCTCCCGCCGCCGCAGCGGCGAGCACTCGAGGCGGCGTTGCTGTTGCGCGATGTCGGCGGCAACGTGCCGGACCAGACGGCGATCGCGTTTGCGTTCCTCGGCGCGCTTCGCGCAGCTGTCGGCGAGAAGCCGGCGCTCGTCGCGGTGGACGACCTCCAGTGGCTTGACGCTCCCTCGGCGTTTGCCCTGCGGTTCGCTGCGCGACGGTTGCGTGAGGACTCGGTCGGACTACTCGTTGCGGTGCGGACGGAGCGGGCCGGTGAGCCGTCGTTCGAGATCGGCGGCTTGCTTCCCGAGGAGCGGCTGCAGGGATTGCAGGTCGGCCCGCTCAGCCTCGGGGCCGTGCACCATCTCATGCAGAGCCGTCTCGATCTCGTCCTGCCCCGGCCGGCCCTTCAGCGTCTGCACCAGACCTCCGCTGGAAACCCCTTTTTCGCCCTCGAGCTGGCGCGCGCACTGAAGGAACGTGGCGATCAGCTCGAACCCGGCGAGCCGCTCCCCGTGAGCGGAGGGCTTCGCCAGCTCCTTCGCGCCCGCCTCGCGGCCCTCCCGAGAGACTCCGAGGAGGCACTACTTTTTGCCGCCGCAGTGCCGCAGCCAACGGTAGCGCTCGTCGCCGAGGCGGTCGGGGGGGACGCGCGTCCGAGCTTACGGCAGGCCGTGGACGTCGAGCTGATCGAGCTGGACGGCGAGCGGATCCGCTTCGCGCACCCGCTGTTCGCGTCGGCTCTGTATTCGGCGGCCGGAGCCGAGCGGAGGCGCACAACTCATCGCCGACTGGCCGCGATCGTTGCGGATCCCGAGGAACGGGCGCGTCACCTCGCTCTCTGTACCGAGGAGGCGGATGCCGGCGTCGCGGCCGCGCTCGACGAGGCGGCCCGAATCGCGCGCGCTCGCGGCGCGCCGCAGGCTGCCGCCGAGCTGAGCGAGCAGGCCCTTCGCCTGACGCCGCCAGGGGACCTCGAGGCCGCTCACCGTCGGCGCCTCAAGGCGGGCGCGGCGCACTTCGATGCCGGCAACACCGCTGGTGCCCGCGCGCTCTTCGTCGAGGCGGCCCAGCGGGAACGCGCCGGCCCACGACGCGCCGAGGCGCTGAGTCGACTCGCCCGGCTCCACCACTACACCGGAGATCAGCGAGTCGCGGTCGAGCTGTTCAAAGAGTGCCTCGCAGACCCGGGTGCGGATGCCTCGGCGCGAGCTGACGCTGCGGAGGGGCTCGCGACCTCGCTCTTTTTCTTGCGCGAGGAGCTGGCAAATGCATTGCACCATGCGCGCTCCGCCGCCGGGACCGCCCAGGAAGAAGGAAAACTTGGTGCCCTTGCCGTCGCGCTCGGGACTCAGGGCGTGATCGAAGCGGTTCTGGGTCGGCCCGAAGCGGTGCCGACCCTGCAATCGGCGGTCAAGCTCGAGGAGTGGGCTCGTGACTTTCCCCTCGTAAGGCAGCCGAGCTTCCAGTTGGCGTTCGCCCGCGTCTGGAGCGACGACCTCGACCCGGCTTGCGTTGCCCTTGAGGACGTCCGGCGGCAGGCGCTCGCTCAGGGAGACGAGAGCTCGCTTCCCTTCGTTCTCACCTACCTGAGCCTCGCCGAGTTTCTCGGGGGCCACTGGCAGGAGGCAATGCGCACGGCGGACGAAGCCGCGGAGCTGGCACTCGTGGCAGACCAAGACATCGGTCGTGCCTTTGCCCTCTCCGCGCGAGCGCTCGTCGCTTCAGGCCTCGGGCTCGAGGAGGCTGCCCGCTCGGACGCGGAGGAGGCGATGGCTCTCGCCGAGCGGGGAACGATGTTCGCCACGACGACGAGCCTCTGGGCGCTCGGGCTGCTCGAGCTCTCGCTCGACAACGCGGCGGAGGCGCATCGGCGTCTCGGCCCGCTCGTCGTGCGTGTCGAGGCCGCCGGTATCGGCGAGCCGGGCTCGATCCGCTTCGTGACCGACGACGTCGAGGCGCTCGTCGCGCTCGGCGACCGAGATGCGGCGTCGGCGCAGCTCAAGCGCTTCGAGGAGCGCGGGCGATGCCTCGGACGGCGTTCGGCGCTTGCCGCTTCCCACCGGTGTCGCGGCCTGCTCGCTGTCACTGCGGGCGCCCATGACGAGGCGCTCATCGAATTCGGTCGCTCGCTCGCCGAGCTCGAGCTGCTGGCGTTTCCGCTCGAACATGCACGAACGCTGCTCGCACTCGGCTCGGCCCAGCGGCACGCGCGGCAGCGCCGCGCCGCACGGGAGACGCTCGAACAAGCCCTTCGCGGTTTCGACGAGCTCGGCGCTTCGTTGTGGGCGGAACGCGCCCGCGCCGAGCTAGGCCGGATCAGCGGCCGCGCGCCCTCCCGCGGCGAGCTGACGGTTTCGGAGCGGCGCGTGGCCGAGCTCGTCGCGGAGGGCAAGACGAACCGCGAGGTTGCCGCGGCGCTCTACGTCACACCGCGCACCGTCGAAGGAACGCTCTCGCGCGTGTACACGAAGCTCGGCGTCCGCTCGCGCGCCGAACTCGCCCGCCGCTGGGCTCCCGGCCGAGATTAAGGGGATCCGGCCTCCAAAGTCGAGGGGTTTCCACCTTTAGGCGACGCCGTTGCGCTCGTAACGTCGGCGTAGTCAACCAAGGAGGTGAGAAGTGTGAGGAAGGCCCTCGCGGCAAAGGCAGGGTTAGTGGTTGCGCTTGCCGCTGCGACGAGCGCGCTTTGGAGCGTCCCAGTGGCGGTCGCGGATGGAGGTCCGCCGCAGGGCGGCGGTGGCTGCCACATGCTGACCGCTAGCTCTACAGGCCTTACGGAAATGATGGCGGGCAGCGCGAACGGCAACGGCGCCGCCAGCATGCTCCAAATGCTCGCGCGATTCTCGACCGAACCTTTCTGCGGGGCGTGAGCGTGCTCAACGGGACGGTCACAGACGGGTGGCTTGCTGGCGCGCAAGCGCACGAGCAACGCCCGCTCGTCGGCTTCGATCCGCTGACGTTCGTCGGCATCGTCCAGCTGATGCCGGGGAGCGCCGACTGAGGCCAACGCACGTGCCTGTCGGGACCTACCTCCTCGAGGCGTACATGCCGCGGACGAGCGCGGACGGGCCCGCTGCGGCGGCCGCCCGCGCTCGCGCCTCAGCAGCGCAAATGCGGCGAGAGGGAACGCCGATCCGCGTCCTGCGCTCATTCTTCATTCCAGAAGACGAGCTCTGGTTCTGCCTTTACGAGGCTCGCTCGAGCGACGCCGTCGCCGAGGCGAGCCGCCGGGCCGAGCTCGGGCTCGGCCGGATCCAGAAGGCCGTGGACGCCGCCGACATCGGGACTCGTGTGAGACGAAGCGAAAGGAACCAAAGATGAAGAAATGGTGGAGTGACAGAGCTGGACGAGGGGAGTAAGTATGAGCAAGCAGATGAAAACGTTGGCCGGCCTCGGTGCGGCTGCGTGCTTCGCGCTCGCCGCGGCAGCTGGCCCGGCGGGCGCCGACCGGCAGTCATTCAACAACTGGCACGTGCACGACGGAGGGACCGGCAATACCGACGCAAGTGGTCTCACGCACAGGGGCGTCGCGTTCTTCCCAGCGATCTTCACGGGCGGCGACGTCGCCGCGTACAAGAGCAATCCTTCGTTGCTCGTCTACTGCCCGAACGCGACCGACAAGACGCTTCTCCACGACGGAGCACTCCTCGGCGAGAATCTGCGCGACGGGGTGTGCATGAATGACCTGTACATCATCCAGCTGAAATCGGTGCCCGACGCGGACGTTGGACAGGTCCCGGCTGGATGGACGCAGGTCTTCCACGAAACCGTTGCCGGAACGGGCTACACGACCTTCTACATGTTGACGCTGCACTAATCGCATCCGGTGTGCCGACCGAGTACGGTGAGATGCTCCTGCTGCTCACGCAGACCATCGCATCCGGCGGCGACTAACGACCAAACGACGATGTCCAGGCCGTCACCGGGGCGCCGCCACAAGTTTCACCGAGTTCGCGTGGCAGACGGCGGCGGCCTGGGCCGTGCGGGTGTAGCGAATGAACTCGGTCGGCCAACCTGAACGACTTCCGGGCGCTGGAGCCGTTCTTTCGCATCGTCGAGGAGGCCGGGCACATCTTTGAACTCGTGCTCGCCCGCAAGCGTCGGTGCGAGGTCGGCTCGGGACACGGTCCATCCTGCCCGCCAGGCGCTCATCCCGCTGCTCGAGCGCGACGGCGCCCGGCGGCAACCGTCAAGTCCCAATTCCTTTCGGCCCCGGACGGCACGACGATCGAGCGGTCGTTGAAGCGTCGGGATTGAGAGTTCCGGCGAGCCGCGCGACAATCCTGACGTGACCAGCTGCGCCCAGTGCGGAGCAGCGCTTCCCGCAGACGCGCGCTTTTGCCCGAGTTGCGCCGCTTCCGTGGAGCGGAGGCCGACGCAGTCCGAGGAGCGCAAGCTCGCGACGGTGCTCTTCGCTGACCTCGTCGGCTCGACCGCGCTGGGCGGCTCGCAGGACCCCGAGCGCACGCGCGTGCTGCTCGACCGTTTCTACGACGCGATGGCGGCGGAGATCGAGGGGGCGGGCGGGACGGTGGAGAAGTTCATCGGCGACGCCGTGATGGCTGCGTTCGGGGCGCCGACGGCGCTCGAGGATCACGCCGAGCGGGCGCTGCATGCCGCACTCGCGATGCAGCGGCGCCTCGCCGAGCTCTTCGGCGACCGGCTCGCGCTGCGGATCGGTGTGAACACGGGGGAGGTGGTCGTCGGCCAGGCGCGTGAAGGCAGCTCTTTCGTCACGGGCGACGCGGTCAACGTCGGCGCGCGGCTCGAGCAGGCGGCGGCGGCGGGCGACATCCTCGTCGGCGAGCGAACCGCCGCGGCCGTGCGCGGCGCGTTCGAGCTGGAGGAGCCTGTCACGATTGAGGCGAAGGGCAAGCCGAACGGCGTCGTCTCGCGGCGGCTCGTTCGCGCGCTCTCGCTGACTCGTCCCCGTGGTATGGGCGGCCTGCGCCAGGCGTTCGTCGGGCGCGACCACGAGTTCGACGAGCTTCGCATCGCCTATGAGCGCGTCGTGCGCGAGGGACGGCCACGCCTATTGACGCTCGTGGGCGACGCCGGCGTCGGCAAGTCGCGGCTCGCGCGAGAGCTGTGGGCGTGGCTCGCCGCGCAGGAGCGGCAGCCGGTGCAGCGCACCGGGCGCTGCCTCTCGTATGGGCACGGCACGGCGTACTGGCCGCTCGCCGAGATCCTGCGGGAGCACTTCGGCATCCTCGAGAATGATCCGCCGGCCGTCGTGGCGGAGCGGCTCGGTGACCGTCGCTACCTCGGCTTGACGCTCGGCCTCGACCCGGGTGAGGAGTTACACCCGCTCAGGGCGCGCGAGCGTCTACATGACGCCTGGGTGGAGTTCCTCGGCGAGCTCGTTCGCGAGCGCCCCGCGGTTGTGCTCGTCGAGGACCTGCACTGGGCCGATGACGAGCTGCTCGAGCTGTTCGACTCGCTCATGACGCAGGTGGACGGGCCGCTGCTCCTGCTCACGACGGGACGGCCGGAACTGCTCGAGCGCAGGCACGCCTGGTTGAGAGATGCGGTCGTCCTCGATGCGCTGCCGGCCGCGGTGGCGGCCGAGTTGCTCGATGAGCTGCTCGGCGTCGCGCTGCCCCCGTCAGTGCGGAACGCCGTCGTCGAGCGGGCAGAGGGCAACCCCTTCTTCGTCGAGGAGTTGTTGGCGACGCTGATTGATCGCGGCGTGCTCGTGCGCCGCAACGGCGCCTGGTCCTGCGCAGAGCTGCCGCCGGGCTTCGAGGTCCCGGACACGGTGCAGGCGGTGCTCGCCGCCCGCATCGACCTGCTGCCGCCGGCAGAGAAGGCAGCGCTGCAGGCGGCGGCGGTAATTGGGCGCGTCTTCTGGACCGGCCCGGTCTATGAGCTCGTCGGCGGCATGCCCGACTTCGAGCTGCTTGCCGAGCGCGACTTCGTCCGCAGGCGCGCCGGCTCGTCGCTGGCGGGCGAGCGTGAGTATGCGATCAAGCACGCGCTCACGCGTGAGGTCGCCTACGGCGGCCTGCCGAAGGCGAAGCGGGCGCAGCTGCACGCCGGTTTCGCCCGCTGGCTCCAGCGCAGCGGCGAGAGAAGCGACGAGCATGCGGCGCTGCTCGCGCATCACTACGCCGAGGCAGTGCGGCCGGAAGACGTCGACTTGGCCTGGAGCGGAAACGAGCCGGAGGCAGCCGAGCTACGCGCGAAGGCGGTCGAGTGGTCGAAACGCGCGGCGACGCTTGCGATCGGACGCTATGAGATCGAAGACGGAATCGCACTGTTGCACCGAGCGGTCGCCTTCGAATCCGACGCCGGCAAGCAGGCCGAGCTCTGGGTAGAGATCGGTCGTGCGAACGCACTCAGATTCGACGGCGAGGCGTTCCGTGCGGCGATCGAGCAGGCTCTAGAGCTCACCGGTCCGTCGGCGGAGCTCTATTCGGAACTTGCGCTGCAGACGGCGCGCAGGTCCGGCATGTGGAAGCGACCACCGGATCGGGAGGTCGTCGACGAATGGATCGATCGTGCGCTCGAGCTTGCCGAAGAGGACTCGCCGACCAACGCCCGGGCACTCGCCGCAGTGGCGCTCTGGCGGAAGGATGAGGCGGCCGCG
>Ga0307308_10001265_pt1 | contig 10029 bp, 11 predicted proteins | sample ER_DNA_195_FD_194501 | JGI IMG/M metagenome (GOLD analysis project Ga0307308, IMG submission 194501) | Bulk soil microbial communities from the East River watershed near Crested Butte, Colorado, United States - ER_DNA_195 | ecosystem: Environmental > Terrestrial > Soil > Floodplain | place...
GGTCTTCAGCCCGAGGGCAAGCACGAGCCAGTAGAACGACAGGTCGCCGATCCGTCCGAGGACGCCCTCGACCCAGTCCCAGAATTGACCAAGGACGTTCGCGAGCAGCACGCCCCGCGCATCCTAGGGCGGTGTCAGCCGGGGTTCCAGTGAGCTGTCTCACGAGATCGGCGAGCGGGTCGGTGGCAGGACACGCCGTCGCAGGCCGTACGCGCCGCCGGCGCGCGAGCCATGTTCGCTGAGACCTGACCGGACCAGGGGACCTGACCCGGATGTACCCGGGCGCGAACGGGCGCACCCTAGGGCAATGTCGCGTCACACACCTCATCCCCTACAGGAGAAGCAGGAGCGTCATGTCCTCAACAACGGTGGCCGCGCAAATCAGGCTCAATCGAGTTACACCTTCACACTGTCGAGTCGTACTCGACAACCCGCCGCTCAACCTCATGGGTCCGGAATTCGTTCTGCAGATCCGAGACATAGTCACGGAGCTCGAGAACGACGACCGAGTGAAGGTGGTGGTCTTCGAAAGCGCCGTCGACGGCTTCTTTCTGAATCACTCCGACTTCCTCGCGAACTTTGAGGATCTGACGAGCATCCCGCAAGGCCCGACCGGGCTCGAGGCATGGCCCGATGTCCTCGTGCGCTTGACGCGCGCCAACTCACCGCGCAGGAGGAGCAGATCGCGCGACTGCGCGAGCCGGGGAAGCAGAGCCGGTTACCTGCTCAAGGTCGACCCTGGCCTTTCGGTCGCAGTCGTCGAGGCCAAATGCTGACGGCTACACCAGCGCGCTCACGGGAGCGCACTACCTCTTGCTGTCGACGGAGTCGCTTCGCGGCGTGATCGAGCCTGTCGCCTAGCCGTCACCGCGACGCCGAGTGGACGGGAGCGTCGGACCAGCTCCTCGGCCCGCTCGCGCGAGCGTCCGCCGCGGGCTCATCCGCAAGCGTCAGGACGGTCCTCGTCGCCTTCGCCGCGAACCTGCTAGTAGCGATCGCGAAGACCGTCGCTGCGACGGTCACCGGGTCGGCATCCATCCTCGCGGAGGCCGCGCACTCTTGGGCGGATACGGGGAACGAGGTGTTCTTACTCGTCGCCAACCGGCGGTCGCGCCGCCCACGGGACGATGCGCACCCCCTCGGTTACGGGCGAGAGGCGTATGTCTGGGCGCTGCTCGCAGCGCTCGGGCTGTTCGTAGCCGGTGCTGCTTTGGCGGTCATCCACGGCGTGCAGGAGCTGGTAAGGCCGGAACCGGCGACCGACTTCGTCGTCGGCTATGCGGTCCTTGCGGTTTCCTTCGTGCTCGAAGGGTTTCGTTCTTGCGGTCGATCCGTCAAGCGAAGCCGGGAGCCCAACTGATGGAGCGCGACGTGATTGCGCAAGTCATGGCGACGTCGGACCCGACCCTCCGCGCCGTCTTTGCCGAAGACTCGGCCGCGCTGATCGGCCTGGTCATCGCCGCCGCCGGCCTCGGCCTACACCAGCTGACCGGGTCCGCCGTTCCGGACGCCGTCGGATCGATCCTGGTCGGCCTGCTGCTCGCAGCGGTCGCGATCTACCTCATCGACCGGAATCGTGAGCTCCTGGTAGGCGAAGAGGCGGACCCCCGGATCCGCGCGGCTGTGATCCGCGCGCTTCTGCAGGAGCCTGAAGTTGCCCGCGTGACGTATCTGAGACTTGAGATCGTCGGACCGAGAATCGTCGCGGTGGTCGGCGACGTTGGCCTCGTGGGTGACGACACCGAGTCGCACGTCGCGGTTCGGCTCCGGGCCCTCGAGGCGAAGATCGCAGCCTCACCGGCGGTGGCGGGCGCTACGCTCAGCCTGTCGGCGCCCGACGAACCGTCGTTGACCGTTTGATCGCCCGCTGCGGTTTGCGGCCGAGCGCGGTTGGTGCTCAGCTTGCGTCACGCCTACGAACGATGAAGCGTGTCTCGAGGGTGTGCTCGTCGACCCTTGCGTCCAACACGGCGCGCTCGAGCTCCTTCGCCGCATCGCGATCTACAAAGACACGGGCGCGGCCGTCCTCGATCACGACGTCGTCCTCGAAAGGCTCGTGCACGACGGAGTAATCCCACGTTCGGTCGACGGCCGAGTGCGGGCCTGGGGCGATTCGGAGTCCTGCAGCCGTGCCAGCATCCTGACCAACGACGAATTCGACGACGGCGCCGACCGCTTCAGGCGTGAGCACGAGCATGGGAGAAGTATGGCGGGTAGGCGGCCCAATTCGCATCGTCCACCGGTTGCCTGAGAGTTTCACAGTCCGTCAGCACATGTGGGATGTGGGATGACGAATAGACGTCCTTCCGTCGCTGGGATGCGTAGGGTTGTGGGGTGGAGTACCGACCGCTCGGCGGCACTGGGGTCAAGGTGAGCCCGCTTTGCCTCGGCGCGATGATGTTCGGCGCCTGGGGCAATCCCGATCACGAGGACTCGACCCGGATCATCCACCGCGCCCTCGATGCGGGGATCAACTTCGTCGACACCGCCGATGTCTACTCGCGGGGCGAGTCGGAAGAGATCGTCGGCAAGGCTCTCAAGGATCGGCGTGACCGCGTTGTGCTGGCGACGAAGGCGCACGGGTCGATGGGGGACGACGTCAACGAGCGTGGCAATGCGCGTCGTTGGCTCGTGCGGGAGTGCGATGCGAGCCTGCGCCGGCTTGGCACAGACTGGATCGACCTGTACCAGATCCATCGCTGGGATCCCGACACAGATCACGACGAGACGCTCGGGGCGCTCACGGACCTCGTCCGTGCCGGCAAGGTGCGCTACATCGGCTCGTCGACGTATCCGCCGAGCGCGATCGTCGCTGCGCAGTGGACCGCCGAGCGGCGCGGCCGCGAGCGGTTCGTTTGTGAGCAACCGCCCTACTCGATGCTCGTGCGCGGCGTCGAGGCCGAAGTGCTCCCTGTCTGCCAGGAGTACGGGATGGGCGTGATCCCATGGAGCCCGCTCGCGGGTGGCTGGCTCACCGGCAAGTGGCGCAAGGGACAAGACGCCCCGCAAAGCACGCGCGCGGAACGGATCCCCGGGCGGTATGACCTCTCGCGGCCCGAGAACCAACGGAAACTGGACGCCGCCGACGCGCTCGCGCAGCTCGCCGACGAGTCGGATCTGACGCTCATTCACATGGCGCTTGCCTTCGTGATCGGCCACCGCGCGGTGACCGCCGCGATCATCGGGCCGCGCACGATGGAGCAGCTCGAGAGCCAGCTCGGCGCGGTCGACGTGCGGCTCGATGCAGCGGTGCTCGACCGGATCGACCAGATCGTCCCGCCGGGAACGACCTTCAGTACCGCCGACAGCGGGTGGGTGCCGCCGACAATCGAGCAGTCCGCGCTGCGCAGGCGGTGACGCCGATCCCCTGGGCTCAGCCGTTGTTCGGCACGCGCGCGGCCCGCACGCGTCCGGGGGCAGTCACGGCGCCATAGACACCGAAAGGCGGCGGCTCGGTCTGACCCTCGCGCCTGTGGAGCGCGCTCACCACCACTTGCGCTCGAGAGCACGCTGGGTGCCGTCGGTGCGGTCGAGCGCGTCAAGTTGCGCCATGTCCGCGGTGGAGAGCGTGAAGTCGAAGATCTGGGCGTTCTCCCGATCCGGTCGCGATGCGTCGACTTCGCGATCAGCGGAATCTCGCGTTCAATGCACCAGCGGAGCAACACCTGGGCCGGCGTGCGCCCGAGGCGCTGCGCGATCCGCGTCGCTGTTTCGCTGCCGATGTGGCGACCGTGTCCGAGAGGACTGTAAGCCTCGAAAACGATCCCGTTCCCGATTACGGCCCGACGTCGTGCTGATGGACATCCGCATGCCCGTGCTCGACGGAATCGGGGCGACCCGCCGCATCGTCACCGCGCAGCCGAGCACACGTGTGTTGATCTTGACGACGTTCGGGCTCGACACCTACGTCTACGACGCTCTGCGTGCCGGCGCCAGCGGATTCATGCTCAAAGACGCGCCACCCGAGGAGATCGCCGCAGCCGTGCAGATCGTCGCCCGGGGTGACGCGCTCCTCGCTCCGGCGGTAACGCGCGCCGTGATCGAAGAGTTCGCACGGCAACAACCCGCCGCCACGAGGGCGCAACCGCCAGCCGTCGCCGAGCTGACACGGCGAGAGCACGAAGTGTTCGAGCTGCTCGCGCGCGGGATGTCTAACCCGGAGATCTGCAGACAACTTGTCATCACCGAAGCGACGGCAAAGACGCACGTCGCTCACATCCTCCAGAAACTCGACCTGCGCGACCGAGTCCAAGCCGTGATCTACGCCTACGAGACCGGCCTCGTCGCGCCTGGCTCGCCTCACTGACCGTCGAAAACCGGGGCGGTCGCGGAAGCCCTCGGCCCGGTTTTCACCATCACCCGAATCGGATGATGTTCCGCTGCGTCCGAGACGCCACTGTCACGAGCGACCGGTCCTCGGAAAAGGAGCATCTTCGATGGCATCATCAGCGATACCACAAGACAGGGCAGTCGCATCGTCAGACTCGTGGACCGGGTGGATCGTCTTCGCCGGGTTCGTGTTGATCATCGTCGGCGCCATCGACGCGCTGCAGGGTCTCGTCGCGATCGTCAAGGACGACTACGTTGTGGCGACGCCGAAGGGCGTTGCGATCGTCGATGTGACTGCATGGGGTTGGGCGACGCTGATCTGGGGCGTGGTGCTGGTCCTCGCCGGCCTAGGATTGCTCGGCGGGGCCGGCTGGGCGCGCTGGCTCGCCATCATCGGCGTGGCCATCAATGCGATCGGGCAAATGGCATTCATGGCGAACTACCCGCAGGCGTATCCGCTCTGGAACGTCCTGATCGTCGCTCTCAACATCGTCGTGCTGTACGCGTTGACCGCGCACTGGCGTGGCTTCAAGAACTCTCTCGGCTGATTCAGGACTCCGACGCCGATCGAGGGACGCGGCTCGTCCGTGTCCCTCGATCCGCGGATCGCTCTGAATTCGCGACGGCCGGACATGGACGATCGCTCAACCCCTCCTTCCTCGGAGGAGAACTATCGAGACGCGGCGCCGTTCAAGTCGGCACAGGCGGAGCCGCTTCTGACGCGCGCGGTTCCGGTTTCCGCACAGCTCTCGGACTACCGCGTTCCGAGCGCTCGCCGGGACTTGCTGGCAGGGGTGACGGTCGCGGCGCTCGCCCTGCCTTCGGCGATGGCGTATGCGGAGGTTGCGGGCGTGTCCCCCGTGCACGGCCTCTACGCGCTGTTACTGCCCACCGTCGCCTACGTCGTGCTGGGCTCGTCGCGGCAGCTGGTCGTCGGCCCGGAGGGCTCGATCGCAACGCTCGTCGCCGCCGCAGTCCTGCCGCTGGCAGTAGGCGCCGGCCCTGCCGGCGCCGAGCTGGCCGCGCTGCTGGCGCTTCTCGTCGCCGCCTGCTTCGGACTTGCCTGGCTGCTGCGGCTCGGCTGGATCGCCGACTACTTCTCCCGGCCGGTGCTCGTCGGTTACATCCACGGCGTCGCGGTGATCCTGATTCTCGGCCAGCTCGGGAAGTTACTCGGCCTGTCGATTGGGGCGCGCAAGCCGCTTTCGCAGTTGTGGGAGGCGCTCAGCGAGCTGGGGAGCATCAGCGGCCTGACGCTGGCGCTCTCTGCAACATCGCTGGGGATCCTGCTGGCGCTCCGCATGCTGATGCCGCGGCTTCCGGCGGCGCTCGTGGTCGTCGTCGTCGCAATCGGGCTCTCGTGGGCGGTCGACCTTCAGGCACACGGGGTCGCCGTCGTCGGCGCGATACCGGCAGGGCTGCCGAGCTTCGACTTCCCGACGCCGGCCTGGAACGACGTGCTCCACATCGTCCCGGCGGCTGTCGGCATCTTCTTCGTCTCCTTCGCCGACGAGATCCTGACCGCGCGCTCCTTCGCCGGGAAGCACAACCAGCACGTCCGCGGCTCCCAGGAGCTCCTGGCGATGGGTGCGGCCAACGCTGCGGCCGGCGTCACGCAGGGATTCTCGGTCGGTGCTAGCGGTTCACGCACGGCCGTGAACGACGGCATGGGCGCGCGCAGCCAGGTCGCCGGGCTCGTCGCGGCCGCCACGGTGCTCCTCATCCTTCTCTTCCTGACCGAGCCCGTGCAGTATCTGCCGAAGGCCGTGCTGGGAGCGGTGATCGTCTTTGCGGCAATCGGGCTCGTCGACCCACAGGCCTGGCGTGCGCTTGCGGCAGTCGACAACGTCGAGGTCGCGATCGCAGGCGTGACGGCCGGCTGCGTGATCGTGTTCGGCGTGCTCGAGGCGCTCGTCGTTGCCGTCGGGCTCTCGGTGATCGACACCGTGCGCCGCAGCGCTCGCCCGCACGACGCCGTGCTCGGATGGGTCGACGATCTCGGCCGCTACGCCGACGTCGCACTATGGCACGACGCGCGTGTCACGCCCGGTGTCGTCGTCTACCGTCTCGACGACCGCCTCTTCTTCGCCAATGCGCGCTACTTCGTCGGCCGTGTGCGCGAGGCGATTCGCGCAGCCCCACCCCCGGTGAACTGGCTCGTCTTCGACGCTGAGGCCGTGACACACGTCGACTCGACCGGGCTCGAAGCGCTAGACCAGCTGGCGAAGGATCTGCGGCGCGACGAGATCATGCTCATGGTCGCCCGGCTGCGGACACGCATCGAGGAACAGTTCGCAGATGCCGGAGTGACCGAGACGATCGGCAGGAACCACTTCCACCCGACGATTCGGGCGGCAGTGGCGGCGTGCGTCAGCTCGGAAGGCGCGGCTAACTGAGCGCCTAACCCACAATCCGCATCTCATAGCGGCTGATCTGGCTGTCGCGAATCGTCAGTTCGATCTGCCGCTTGCGTTCGTACGCGAAGTCGCCCGTAGCTTTGACCCGGTAGACCTGGTGGACGTCTGAGACGACACGGCCATCACCGAGCTCAACCCCCTCGCCTTCCTCGAACTCGAGGTCGAGGTTCTCATCCGGTGAGCCCCAGATCAGCTCCTCTCTCACCTCGTCGATCCCGCGCAGGGTGCGCTTGGCAGTGACCCATTCCACGTCTGCAGCAAGGAACGGGTACAGCGCTTCGCGGTTACCGCTCTTTGCCGCTGCCTCGAGAGCAGTCCGAAATCGCCCCGCGACCTCCAGGTCGTTCGCGCCCATCGCCCCGATCTTAGAGGCGTAGCTCAGCCCGACGGGCGATCGGCCAGCGCGGCTTCGATCCGTTCCAGCCGCCCAGCGATCTGCCTAAGCTGTTCCTCCGTCGGAGTGGTCGGACCGGAGGCCGTCTGCTCGCGGCGTGAGCGTGACACGAACGTGCTCGTGATGGCGGCGGTGATGACTGTCAGGAAGCCGATCCCGACCAGCATCACGAGCGCGGCGACGAGCCGGCCGGCGACAGTCGCGGGAACGTGGTCCCCGTACCCGACCGTCGTGACCGTCTGGACGGCCCACCAGAGCCCGGATCCGATCGACGGAAAGCTCTTGCGGTCGGCGACCGTCATCAATATTCCCGCCCCGACCGTTATCGAGGTCGACACCGTGGCGATCACGACAGCCGCCCCGCGCGGCCTCGTAGCGTGGGCCACGACACGGTCGAGTCGCCGTTCGAGCCTCGTCTCGTCTTCCATCATCGGTGGAGTTCGCGGCCGCCGGAGCCCATCCTGCGGCAGGACCCACCCTCCTTCTGACGTTCATCCCCTCGGGATGAAGCCTCGCCCGGCTCACTGATGTCTGAATGGTCGACGAATGTGTCGCTGGCTTGCGTATTCGGGCTCCCCCGTTCTGCTCGAGGAGCTGCTCTATGGGCCGAAGCATTCGCTGATCGTCCAGAGCCTTCACTCGCAGCTGGGAGCGGAGGAGACGAACGGTGACGGATTCGGAATCGGATGGTACGGGGCGCAAAGTGCACCTGCCGTCTTCCACAGCACGGAGCCGGCCTGGAACGACCGCAACCTGCGCGAGCTCGCCGGCCACATCAGTTCCGGAGTCGTCTTTGCGCACGTCCGGGCTTCCACCGGCTCTCCGGTCCAGCAGACCAACTGTCACCCGTTCCGCCACGGTCGTTGGCTCTGGATGCACAACGGCCTGATCCACGACTTTCAACAGGTGAAGCGCGACCTCTTACTTGCGGTTGACCCGGTGCTCTACCCCGAGATCGAAGGCACGACCGACTCAGAGATCTTCTTCCACCTCGCGCTCACGCTTGGCCTCGAAGACGACCCGCCGGGAGCGGTCGCGCGTGCTGTTGGGCTGATCGAAGAGACCGGGCGCGGGCACGGCGTCGAGCACCCGATCCAGATGACCGTCGCGACGACCGATGGTGACCGGGTCTGGGCCTTCCGCTACTCGAGTCAGGGCAAGTCGCGCTCCCTGTTCTACAGCACCGCCGTTGACACCCTTCGCGCCCAGTACCCGGACAATCCGGTGCTCCATGAGCTCTCCGACGAGACGCGGCTGGTCGTCTCCGAGCCGCTCGGCGATCTCGTCGGCGCCTGGAACGAGGTCCCCGAAGCGAGCTACGGCGTCATCCAGGAAGGGCAGGACGAACTCCTGCCCTTCACTCCCACCTATGTGAGGGCATAAACCCAATGGTTGCAGTCTCAGACCCGCGACGCGTTCGTCTTTTGGGACAGGAGCGGCGCCAGGCACGCCGCGAGCTGCTGACGATGTTCGTCGGTACCGAACCTGTGCAGGGGATGCGGAGGCAACGAGTGCTCGACCAGATGCCCGCCCCGCCGGAGGTACACGACGGGGATGATCGTCCCGTCGGCGTCGTACTCGACCGCGACAGCACAGGAGTCGCCGTCGTCGCGGTCCACGAAGTCCGCGAGCGGGACGATGCCCTCGTCGCGGATGCTGTCGGCGCCATCGATGTCGACCACCCGCGCGAGGTACCCCTTCTGCGTCCAGAGCTCAGGCGCATGCGCGAGCTCCCCGAGCAGATACGGAACGACCTCGTCGCCGTTGAGCGAGCGCCGCTCGCGCCCGAGCCCGAAATGCTTCTCCGCGATGTGCCGCGCGAGAACGCGCGCGTTGTAGCGATACCCGTTGACCGATCCCGAGCTACTCGTCGCACCGTGCTTGCGTAGGCCTGGCGAAGCCTGGGTCATGTTGCCCGCGAAGTAGATCCCAGGGACCGAGACGCTCTCCCAGTACGGAGTCTGCGCAGGCATCCGGCCGTCGTTGACCATCGCCACGCCCACGGTCGGCAAGTCCCGTACCGGCGCACGAAAGCCCGTCGCCGCGATCACCTCGTCGACTTCGAGCTCGAGTTCCCCCTCCCACGTCGTCCCGCTCGCATGGATGCGGTACCCATTCGCGTGGCGCTCCACGCGTTCGATCGCCGCGTCGACGACATAGCTTCCGGTCCCGCCGCGGATGTGCTCGGTATACGGCGAGAGGTACCGGATGCTGAGCGGCGAGAAGGCGAGCATCGCGACGTCCACCGGGCGGGGCGAGCCAAGCACGATGCGGCGTGCCCAGGGCAGGAGACCCTGTGCGAGCTCGAATCCCGAGTTCCGCTTGCCGACGATGAAGACGCTCTTGCCCTCGTAGCGCTCGGGTGCGTTCGCCGCGACATAGTGCGGCGCCGCTTCGAGCCCGGGAATCGGAGCAACCCACGGCTCAGTCACGCCGATCGCAAACACGCAGACCCGGCAGCGATACTCGCCGTCCGACGTCCCGAGCACGAAGCCCGCATCGTCGCGCCGCGTCGACAGCCACTCGCAGCCGTAGCGAACGCGAACGTCCCCGCGCGTAGCGAACTCGACGAGCGCCGCCTCCATCTCGGGGCGGGCCGGAACATCGAACGCGCGATCCATGAACTCCGGTGCGAGCGCCTGATGCTCACGCTCGTCGCCGACGAGGCTGTTGTGGTCGTACCACTCGTACTCCCGGGTGCCCCGTTCGAACGGCGCGTCCGGCTTCGTCCAGCTGATGAGGCGCTGATAGACCGGGAAACGCCGAAACATGCCGCCCGGCGCCGGGTCTCGCGAGATCACCGCGCACCGGGGAATCCCCGTGCGGGCGAGGCTGTACGCGGTCTGCAGTCCGCCGGGCCCGCTTCCCACCAGCACGACGTCGTAGTCG
>Ga0307308_10001267_pt1 | contig 10021 bp, 8 predicted proteins | sample ER_DNA_195_FD_194501 | JGI IMG/M metagenome (GOLD analysis project Ga0307308, IMG submission 194501) | Bulk soil microbial communities from the East River watershed near Crested Butte, Colorado, United States - ER_DNA_195 | ecosystem: Environmental > Terrestrial > Soil > Floodplain | place: USA...
CGCCGCGCGCTTCCGCGAGAACTCGGCGCGCGCGCTGCTCCTGCCGCGGCGCCGTCCGGGACAGCGCGCGCCGCTCTGGCAACAGCGGAAGCGCGCAGGCGATCTTCTCGCGGTTGCCAGCCGCTACGAGGCGTTCCCCATGGTCCTCGAGACGTATCGCGAGATTCTCCAGGACGTTTTCGACATGCCAGGGCTCGTCGGGCTTCTCGCGGCGATCCGGTCGCGCAAGCTTCGCGTCAACACCGTCGATACACGGGCGCCATCGCCGTTCGCCGCGTCGCTTCTCTTCAACTACGTCGCGAACTTCATGTACGAAGGCGACGCGCCTCTCGCGGAGCTGCGCGCGCAGGCCCTCACGGTCGACCCCTCGCAGCTCCGCGCGCTCCTGGGCGAGGTGGAGCTTCGCGAGCTTCTCGATCAGGACGCGGTGACCGATCTCGAGCTTTCGCTCCAGCACCTGGTCCGCGAGCGCGCGGCGCGTCATCCCGACGGCGTCCACGAGATGCTTCTTCGTCTCGGAGATCTGACGGCCGAGGAGCTCGGCGCCCGCAGTGCCGAGCCGGAGGCGGTGCATGACTGGATCTCCAAGCTCGTGACCGAGCGCCGCGTGCTGGACGTTCGCATCGCGGGGGAGAGACGGTTCATCGCCGCCGAGGACGCGGGGCGCTATCGCGACGCGCTGGGGGTCGGCCTTCCACTCGGACTTCCGGCCGCCTTCCTCACGAGCGATGACGCGGATCCACTCGTCTCCCTGCTGCGGCGGTATGCGCGCACCCACGGGCCATTCGTTGCGGGCGATCCGTCAAGGCGATTCGGTCTGGCCGAGCCGCCCGTGGTCGATGCGCTGCGTCGGCTCGCCGAGGCCGGCACGGTCGTGGAAGGACAGTTCCGTCCGGGGCAATCCGGATCGGAATGGATGGATACCGGAGTCCTGCGAACCTTGCGCGGTCGGTCGCTCGCGCGACTCCGCCGCGAGGTCGAACCTGTTGAGCAGGATGCGCTCGCTCGATTCGCGACGGCCTGGCACGGCATCGATTCGCCCGACCGCGGACAGGCCGCGCTTCTCGACGCGATCGCCAAGCTCGAGGGCGCGTTCGTGCCGGCGTCGGATCTCGAGACGCGCATCCTTCCGGCGCGAGTCGCGAAATACGACCCGCGCGACCTCGACGCCCTCCTCGGTTCGGGCGCGGTCATGTGGATGGGTGGCGGCGCCCTCGGGCCGAAGGACGGGCGCATCGCGCTCTTTCTCGCCGAGCATTTCTCTCTCCTGCGGCCCACGCCGGAGACACGACCCGACCGGCCCATCCACGATCGCCTCCGCGAGGTCCTCCAGGCGCGAGGTGCTTCGTTCTTCCCGCAGCTCCTCGCAGCGGCGCGTGGCGGATTCGCGCCCGAGCTCGGCGACGCGCTGTGGGATCTCGTTTGGGCAGGCGAGGTCACGAACGACAGCTTCCATGCAGTGCGCGCTCTCCTCGCGCCGCTCCGCCGTTCGCGCAAGAGCAATTCGGCCGGCCGCGCAATGCACGTCCGCAGTCTCGAGCGCTTCACCGTGCGCGACGATGTGGCCGGGCGGTGGTCCCTCACCGAGGCCGCGGGCGACGCACCGATCACGCCGACCGAGCGCGCGACCGCGCAGATCCGGCAGCTGCTCGAGCGGCATGGCGTGCTGACCCGCGAGGTCGTTCGCTCGGAGGGAATCGGCGGCGGCTTCGCCGCGGCATACGGGATCTTGAAGGCGATGGAGGACGCGGGGCGTATCCGACGTGGTTACTTCGTGGCCGGCCTCGGTGCGGCGCAGTTCGCGCTCCCGGGCGCCGTGGATCGGCTCCGCGCCGCGCGCGAGCGGACCGAAGAGCCTCACGCCGTCATCCTCGCGGCGGCCGATCCGGCGAACGCATACGGCGCAGCACTGTCGTGGCCCGAACGCGCCGAGGGCCGCAAACCGATGCGCACCGCCGGCGCCATGGTCGTGCTCGTGGATGGGCGCCTCGCAGGATGGCTCGGCCGCAGTGAAGAGCAGCTGCTTACGTTCGTCGGCGAGGAAGCCGACGCCGAGCCGACGCGCAAGGCGCTCGCGGCTGCGCTCGCCGGCGAGGTCGGGCCCGAGCGTCGGAACACGCTCTTCATCCAATCCGTGGACGGCGCTCCCGTGGACGAGTCGCCCATCGCGGATGCGCTGCGCGAGGCAGGGTTCGCGCGCACCCCGCGCGGCTATCTCCGGCGCGTCGCGCGCTCCTGAAGGCGGAATGCCTGAAGGCGACACGATCTTTCGCACGGCGACCGTGCTGCGTCGCGCTCTCGCTGGCCACGTTGTCACCGGATTCGATCTCGTCGCACCGAAGGTGACTCCGTCCGCCGCGCGCCGACAGGTCGTCGGCGGGACCGTGAAAGCCGTCGAATCGAATGGCAAGCATCTGCTGATCACGTTCACCACGGACGGTGAGGACGTCGTCCTTCACACGCACATGCGCATGCAGGGGCAGTGGCACGTCTATCGCCCGGGTCAGCGGTGGTGGTTCGCTCCTTCGAAGGCGCGCGTCGTCATCCGCACCGACGAGTACGTCGCGCCATGCGAGACGCCTCCCGTCGTCGAGCTCATGACCGCGCGCGAGATCGCACTCCATCCGGTCATACCGGAGCTGGGGCCGGACGTCATCGCCGACACCTTCGACATGGACGAAGGGTTGCGCCGGCTGCGCGCACAGCCCGAGCGTGAGATCTCAACGGCGCTCCTTGACCAACGCACCCTTTCGGGCATCGGGAACGAGATCAAGAACGAGACGCTTTTCATCACGCGTACCTGGCCCTGGACGAAGATCACGGACTTCGACGACGCCGAGCTCCGGCGCGTCGTCCTCGCGGCGCGCGAGCTCCTACGGCGCAATCGCGATGGCGGCCCGCGGCGTTCGCGTTTCACGCTCGATCGCCGACAGCTCCGTTCGGTGCAGGAGCGTCGAGGACTGCCGTGCTACCAATGCGGAACGCCGATCGACGTCGGCTTTCACCCGAACGAGTTCCGCAAGAGCTATTTCTGCCCGACCTGCCAGCCGGCGCCCCGACCCGCGTAAGGCAGGTGTTCTCGCTCCTGCGGCGACGCGATTTCGCGCTCGTCTGGACCGCGAGCCTCATCTCGGCGACCGGCGACTGGGTCCTGCTCATCGGCCTGCCGATATACGTGTACCAGCTCACCGGCTCGACTCTCGCCACGAGCGCGATGTTCGTTGCGGAGCTTGTGCCGCAGATCGCGTTCGGATCGGTGGCGGGCGTGTTTGTGGATCGCTGGGATCGCAAGCGAACGATGGTCGCCGCGAATCTCATCCTGACCGTCGCGATCCTGCCCCTCGCGCTCGTCCGGTCGACTGACGACGTCTGGATCGTCTACATCGTCGCGTTCACGGAATCACTCGTTGCGCGATTTCTCCGCCCCGCCGAAGGCGCGATGCTCCCGCGTCTTGTCGACAGGAGTGACCTCGTCGCGGCCAACGCCCTCGGGTCGTTCGCCTCGAACACGTCGCGTCTCATCGGGCCGACGCTCGGTGGTGTGATAGCCGGGATCTACGGGCTCACCGCGGTCGCTGGTTTCGACTCGGTGACGTTCGCGATCGCGGGGGCACTCGTGGGCCTCGTTCGCACATCCGGCGCTCCCGAACGTTCGGAGACTCGAGACGCATCCGCGGTCGCGGCCGGCCGGCTGCGCGCGTTCTGGCGCGAGTGGCTCGACGGCCTCTCGCTCGTCACCCGCTCGCGGACGATCCGTGTCCTCTTCGTGCTCGCGGCCTTGTCGTCGCTCGGCGAGGGGATGATGTCGGTGCTATTTGTCGTGTGGGTGGCCCGTGTCATCGGGGGCACCGCGCTCGAGCTCGGCTGGTTCATGACGGCCCAGGCCGTCGGTGGCCTCGTGGGAGGGGTCTTCGTCGCGCAGCTCACACGTGGCGCGCCACCTCGCCGCGTGCTCGGCATCGCGAGCATCGCCTTCGGCTCCCTCGATGCCCTGCTCTTCGTCTCGCCGTTGGTGCGACCCGAGATCGTCATCGGGCTCGTGATCATCGCGATCGTTGGGGTCACAACCGTCGCGTTCGGCGCGGGCTTCAACGCCATCCTCCAGACGAGCGTGGAGGATGCGTACCGCGGACGCCTCCTCGGAGCCATCTTCACGACGATGGCGCTTCTCCGTCTCGTAAGCACAGTCCTCGCGGGATTATTTGGGGCGCTCGTAAGTCCGATCCCGCTCCTCGTGGCCTTTCAGGCGGGCTCGTACGTCGCGCTCGGGATCGTCGCGCTCGCGCTGCTGCCACACGAGGCGGGCCGCGAACGCGACGGCCTCGTCCGCGAGCCGGCATGACGACGGCGCCCGATGTCGAGCGTCTCGCGAACCTTCGCGCGGCGAAGGACCTCATGGACCGCTCGTATGCCGAAGCCCTTGATCTCGACGCGATCGCACGCGAGGCGGGCTATTCCCGCTTTCATTTCATGCGCTCGTTCCGCGGCACATACGGCCGAACCCCTCGCGACTACCTCTCGGCGCGCCGGTCGAGCGCGCACGGGAGCTCCTTCGCTCCGCAAACCTCACGGTCACCGAGATCTGTTTCCTCGTCGGTTTCTCGAGCCTGGGCTCGTTCAGCGCTCGGTTCAAAGCCGAGGTCGGCCTTTCGCCGTCCGCCTATCGGGACCGCGAGGTCCGTCGCGGCGGCGCGCCGCCGATACCAGGCTGCTTCGTGCTGATTTTGATCACCCCGCCAAATCCGCAATCGGGAAGAAGCGGCGCCCGGCGGTCGTCCGTAGAGTCGCGAGCGACGACAGATGGGGGATAGCGACCGATGATCACGAAGTACTCGCACACGCCCGTGTGGGTTCTCGACCTCCGCGAAAAAGTTCTGCACCGAAAAGCTCGGCTTCGAGGTGCGCACCGACATGTCGATGGACGGCCTGCGATGGCTCACCGTTGGGCCGAAGGGCCAGCCTGACTTCGAGCTCATCCTCGCGAATCCCGGTCCGCCGATGGTCGACGACGAGGCTGCCAAGGCGATCCGCGGTCTCGTCGCGCGAGGTGCCCTCGGTGCCGGGGTGATGGAGACCGAGGACTGCCGGAAGACCCACGCCGAGCTCAGCAAGAGAGGCGTGCAGTTCCTTCAGGAGCCGGCCGATCGACCGTATGGTGTTGAGGCGGGTTCCGCGACGACTCGGGCAATTGGTTCAGCCTGACCGAGCGCAAGGCGTGTTAGTTCCGGAGATGACGGTCGCATCTGTGAGGAATCGAAAAAGAGGCCCCCGAGAGATCGGGGGCCTCTTCTTGTTCGCTCGCGAGAGATCTAGCGGGAGCCTGCGAGAACGGGCTCGCGCTTCGTTGCGACTTGAGGCGTCGGAACGACGCCGAGCTGCTGCATGAGGCCGAGGTTGTCGAAGAACGACCAGACCTCGACGATCTTGCCGCTGCTGTCGAACTTGGTCGTCATGGCCCCTGTCGTGACGGCCTTCTTGTTGGTCGCCGGCATTCCGTTGAATGAACCGGTGTTCGTGCCGGTCGCGCGAAGGTGCTGCACGACGTACTCGCCGTCAGCGATCTCCTTCTCGATCGTGATCTTCACGTCCGGGAACGCCGTGAGGTAGGTCTCGAGGGACGCCTTGGCGCCCTGAGGTCCCTTGGCGACTGTCGGGTCCTGGGGGTTGTGGAGGATCGCGTCGTTCGAGAAGAGCTCGTCGAGCAGCTTGGTGTTGTGCTTGTTCCAGCTCTCTTCGACGATGCGACGTGCGCTGATCTTGTTCTGTTCGTTAGTCATGGGTTCTCCTTCAATTTCGCTTCGAGGGTGATGAGACGTTCCCGAGGTACCGGCTGGACACCTCGCCGGCACGGAGGCACGGCGGTGGATGACCGGGGGGAACAGGTCCATTGTCCTCCCGATCTGAGTCAGGACAATGGCCAAATCAGCATTGTTGGGCAACTGTGTTGAAGCGGCGGGACGCCCTGTTTACGCCGTTTTTTTGAGCTCCTGTACCACTTTGCTAACAGCGTCTTTCGCATCGCCAAAAAGCATTGCGGTCTTCGGATCGAGGTAGAGGTCGTTGTCGATACCCGCGAATCCAGGTTTCATCGATCGCTTGATAACGATGATGTTCTGCGCCTTGTCGACGTCGAGGATCGGCATGCCGTAGATCGGTGAGCCGGGATTCGAACGCGCGGCCGGGTTGGTCACGTCGTTCGCCCCAATGACCAGCGCGACGTCGGTACGCTGGAACTCCGGATTGATCTGCTCCATGTCGAAGAGCTTGTCGTACGGCACATTCGCTTCCGCCAAGAGCACGTTCATGTGACCGGGCATCCGGCCTGCGACCGGATGGATCGCGTACTTGACGTTGATGCCCTTCGACTCGAGCAGATCCGCGAGCTCGCGCACGCCATGCTGCGCCTGCGCGACCGCGAGACCGTATCCCGGAACGACGATCACGTTCTGCGCGTATGAGAGAAGGATCGCGGCGTCCTCGGCGCCGATCGAGCGTATTGAGCGGCCGTCGTCGCCCGTGGTCGCAGCTGCCGCGCCGGCGGGCGTCGCGGCCCCGAACGCCCCGAACAGGACGTTCCCGAGCGAGCGGTTCATGGCTTTCGACATGAGTCGCGTCAGGATCGTTCCGGACGCACCGACGAGAGTGCCGGCGACGATGAGGAGCTGGTTGTTCAGGGTGAACCCGGCCATCGCCACGGCGAGGCCGGTGTACGCGTTCAGCAGCGAGATCACGACGGGCATGTCCGCGCCGCCGATCGGCATGACGAGGGCGACGCCGAACGCCAGCGCGAGCAGCGTGATGACCGCGATTAAGAGCATCGGCTCGATCGCGAACGACCCAGCGATCGCACCGCCGAGCACCACCAGCGAGAGCAACGCGGTGGCAGCCGCGATGCCGCCGGTCACGAACTGCTGGCCCGCGTAGCGGAACGCCTTTGGCGTGATCAGTCCCTGCAGCTTCCCGAACGCGATAGCGCTGCCGGAGAACGAGACGGCTCCGATGATCAGGGCCAGCAAAGTAGCCAGAGAGGCCCCGAACTCGAGGACGCCGGCGTCACGCTGGCGCGCGAACTCGAGGATCGCCACAAGCGCGGCCGCCCCGCCGCCGGCGCCGTTGAAGAGCGCGACCATCTGCGGCATAGCGGTCATCTTCACCGTCCGCGCGCCGGCGAAGCCAGCGATCCCGCCGACGGCGACACCCGCGAGGATGATCGGAACGCCGCCGTCTATGTCCGCGGCGAAGAACGTCGCGATGACCGCGATGAGCATCCCGGTCGCCGCGATGCGGTTGCCTTGAACGGCTGTCGTCGGGGATGAGAGGCCCTTCAGCCCGAGGATGAACGTGACGGCCGCGATGAGATACGCGACCGGGATGAGCGTTGCGACGGTCATTCGCGCTTCCGCACCGGGCGCTGCTTGAACATCGCGAGCATGCGGTCGGTGACGACGAAACCGCCCACGACGTTCGCGGTGCCGAGCACCACCGCAAGGAACCCAAGGACTGTGCCGATAGGGCCCGGGATGGCGCTCGCCACGAGCATCGCCCCGACAATGACGATCCCGTGGATGGCGTTCGCGCCGCTCATCAGAGGCGTGTGGAGCGTCGACGGAACCTTCGAGACGACCTCGAAGCCGACGAAGATCGCGAGGATGAAGACGTACGCCGCGACGATCGCTTCGCCCGTCACGCCGGGACTTTCTGCGGTTCGAGAACCTTCCTCGTCTGCTCGTGCACGATCTCGCCGTCCTTGGTGATGACCGTTCCTTTGATCACGTCGTCGTTCATGTCGAGGTTGAGCTTGCCTTCCTTCGTGAGCATCAGCCCCAGGAGGCTTTGGATGTTCCGCGAGTACATCTGGCTCGCGTGGTACGGCATCGTCGACGGGATATTCGTCGTCCCATCGATGCGCACGCCGTCGACATCGATGACTTTCCCGGCCTGCGTGAGCTCGGTGTTTCCGCCGGTCTCGGCGGCGAGGTCCACGATGACCGAGCCAGGCCTCATCGAGCGGACCATGTCCGCGGTGATGAGCTTCGGCGCAGGCCTGCCTGGGATCGCGGCCGTCGTGATGATGATGTCGTTCTCCTTGACCGCCTTCGCGAGGAGCTCGACCTCCTTGCGATGAGCCTCTTCGGAGAGCTCCTTCGCGTATCCGCCGGCGCCCTCGCCGGTCTCGCCGAGGTCGACTTCGAGGAACTTCGCGCCGAGGGACTGCACCTGTTCCTTCACCACCGGCCGCGTGTCGAATGCCTCGACGACCGCGCCGAGCCGCCGCGCGGTCGCGATGGCCTGAAGGCCGGCGACGCCCGCGCCGATAATGAACGCCTTTGCCGGCGGGATCGTGCCGGCCGCGGTCGTCAGCATCGGGAAGAATTTTGGAAGCGCTGCAGCCGCGAGAAGCACGGCTTTGTATCCCGCCACCGTGGCCTGCGACGAGAGCGCGTCCATCGGCTGCGCCCGGGTGATGCGCGGGATCGCGTCCATCGAGAGCGCGGTTACGCGCCGCCGCGCGAGCTCGCGCACCAAAGCGTGGTTTGTCAGCGGCTGCAGGAATGCGATGAGCACGGCGCCTTCCCGAATGCGCCCGAGCTCATCATCTGAGGGCCTTGCCACCTTGAGCACGAGATCCGCCGACCAAGCATCGCCGATCGTCCCGCCCGCCTCGGTGTACATACGATCGGGAAAGCTCGACGCCTCTCCGGCGCCGCGCTCGACGACGACCTCATTCCCGCTCTTCGCGAGGCGACCGACCGTCTCCGGAACGAGGGCGACACGCCGCTCGCCGGGCGTGGTCTCCCGCACGACACCGATCCTCATGGAATGAGGAAAAGCCTAACGGGAAACGGGCTCGCGCGTCTCCGCCGGGAGCTCCTTGATGCGCGGCAGGACATCGCTGCCGAGCCGCTCGATTGTCTCGGTGTCGATGGGCGTGGTGAACGGTGCAATGAACTCTTTGACCCCGACAGCCGCGTAGCTCGAGATGAGATCGATGACCTCCGAGGCTGTGCCGATGAAGGCATCGGGCGCGGATGTCATCCCATGCGTGCGTGCGATCCGCTCGAGCACGCTCTGCGCTTCGGCGCGGTCCTTCCGTATGACGATCCGCTTGCCGGAGACCGCTTGAATCTCGCTCGGGTCACGGCCGATGTCCTCGCAGTGCTTGCGCAACACCGCGAGCTTCTGCGCAATCTGCTCTGGGGTGCCCCATCCGTGCCACATGTCGGCGTAGCGCGCAGTCGTGCGCAGCGTGCGCTGCTCGCCTCCGCCACCGATCAGTATCGGCAGCCGCCTCTGGACCGGGCGCACCAGGACTTCGGCATTCTCGAGGTCGTAGAACTTGCCGTGGAACGTGATCCGCTCGCCGTCCACGAGCTTACGGATGATCTTCGTAGCCTCGGAAAAACGATCGGAGCGTTCGCGTGGCGTGCCGAGATCGATTCCGTACGCGTTGTGCTCGAGAGCATTCCAGGCGGCGCCGATCCCGAGGATCGCGCGTCCGCCCGAGATGTTGTCGAGCGTCGTGGCCATGTTCGCGAGCACCGCGGGATGGCGGTGCGTGACGCCCGAGACGAGACACCCGATGCGTACGTTCTTGCTGATCGCGGCATACGCGGCCTGCAGCTGCCAGCCCTCGAGATTCGGTCGGTGAAGATCGCCGTTGATCGAGTAGAAGTGGTCCCACACCCAGAGCGAGTCGAAGCCCAGGCGATCCGCGAGCAGCGCGTGATCGCGCAAGGTTTCCCATGTCGCGTTCTGTGGCCAGAGGTTGACGCCGAGATGGATGGTCACGGGCATCCAGTATCTACACTTTCGCCGTGTACCGCGCCGCGCGAAGCGTCCTCTCATTTCTCGTCGTTATCGCCGCGCTCGCACTGCTCTGGGAGGTCGTCAAGCTACTGGGCGGCGATCCAAGCGAGGCCTGGACGCCCCCCTTTCAGTGGACCGTCGCGAGCGATCTGAACATGCCGCACGTCTGGGACATCGCCGCGTCCTTCGGGGAGCCGGCGCAGCGAAACGGTCC
>Ga0307308_10001268_pt1 | contig 10013 bp, 14 predicted proteins | sample ER_DNA_195_FD_194501 | JGI IMG/M metagenome (GOLD analysis project Ga0307308, IMG submission 194501) | Bulk soil microbial communities from the East River watershed near Crested Butte, Colorado, United States - ER_DNA_195 | ecosystem: Environmental > Terrestrial > Soil > Floodplain | place...
TTCAGCGCAATAGGTGATCTTGACCTTGTGCGCGACCGCGGTCATGCGGCGACGCGGGTCGCGATCTCCCTGAGCTCTCGGACCACCTCGGCGTTGGCGAACTTGGCGGTCTCGTCGCGCATCTTTGCAAGCTCCGCCTGGAGCCGCACGCGGGCCTCCTCCGCGAGCTGATCGACCGGCGCGTCGGGCGATCCGAATTCCGGGTGCGCCGCGAAGATGTCCTTCCGGCGCTTCGCACGGACTTCCGTGACCGAAGCCGGACGCTCGATCCAGTGGCCGAGCTCTCGGAAGCCGTCATCGAAGAACACGAAAACGGGGATCGACTTGAACTGCCCCTTGTTCAGGTAGCGCTGCATGATGTCGTCGTTCTGATCGCGAAGAAAAATTCGGACGTCCAGCTTCCCGCTCTCCTTCGCGAGCCGTCCGAGCACCGGAAGGTTCGCGATGACGTCCCCGCACCAGTCCTCCGCCAGCACCACGACCCTCACGGGCCGCGGCAGAGCGCGGAACGCGGCGAGATCGTCCTTGCCCAGCTCGACGCGTTCCTCGTTCTCTTCGAGGCGGTCGCGGTTGCGCGTCATCTGGTCCTTGTATGCGTCGTAGGTCAGACCTTTATCGAACCGAGCGCGATCGATCGTCATTTACGGCCGCCTCCCTGGATGTCCGGATGATGGCATCACCGCGAACAACGCGTCGGCGGCGACGAAGATTCCGCTAGCGGCTCGTTCTTGCCTTCGCGCCCTTCCGGCCAGCGGCGGACATATCGCGCTGCGCACGAGCCCGCTCGCTCGGCGGCTTCGCTTCCTTCGTCTCGCCCTTCGCCGTCCGCGTCTGATTCACCGTTGCTGCAGCGATCCGCTCGGCCGTTTCCTCCGGTCGCCCGCGTTTCTTGAGGTTCGATTTGATGTGGTCGTACTGGCGCTCCCGCTTGTCGGTCCAGGCTCCCTGTGGCATCACGTCACCTCCTGACCAGTGCGAGCGTGCAAGCGGCGTGCGCGATCAGGCGCCAAATCTCGCGGGGTCGAGGGTCAGCAGATCGGCGATGCGCTCGACCGCGATGTCCGGGGGCGGTCCGGACGGCGACTCCGACGCGTAGTGGCCCTGGCGAACGTGGATCGTGGTCGCTCTCGACCCGAGGCCCGTTTTGGTGCGCGCGAGAAGCGCGGCCCTGTCGTCGACGTGCGCGTAATGCCGCGCGGGGAAGCGCCGCTCGACTTCGGCGAGGTGATCCTCCTTGTGCTCGTACACGAGCACGTTCCCGCGCGTTGCGAGAAGAAGTCCCGCGCGCGCGATCTTCGCGGGCTGAAAGACGCGGTCTCCGTCCGACAGGATCGCGACGTCCCCGATGGCCCAGAGCCGCGCGATCGCCTGCATCGCCTGCGGGTAGAGGTAGCGCTCGAACGGCACGCTCAGCACCGCACGATCGACGTCTTCGGCCCCAGGCTCGTCCGGGAACGCGCGCCGGAAGCGACGGAGCGTCTCGGGAAAATCGACGACGCCCTGCTCGCCGCGCACTTCCTCGTAGAGAGACCAAAACCGCGAGGCGCGATCGGGCGCGACGAAGCCGCCGATGGCGGCTCGGATGTCCTGTTTCACGCGGTCGTTGTCGAGGAGCGTGTTATCCACATCCAAGAGGAACACGAGCTCGGTCGCCGTCATAGCAGCTTCTCGAAGAGGTACGTCTCACCCGACCACGGCCTGCGATACCCGGCGGATCGCGCAGCGCGGCTTTCGGCGGCGTTTGAGACGTAGCAGGAAACGTCGTCGAGCCCGCGACCCGAGGCCTCGGCGCGCAGGCCGCGCAGCAGATCGGTCAGCGGGGAAACGCGACCTCCCAGCGCGACGACCATGAGCGACTCCTCGTAGCGATCGCCGAGCATCGCCGCCGCGCCCACGGCTCGGTCCGAAACGAACACCCGGCCGCGCGCGGCGGCGACCCGGACGTCGCGCGAGGTGATACGTCGCCACTCCCATCCGTGGCCGCGCTGCACGAGCGGGCCGACGCGGCGCAGGACGGATCGCTCCTGCGCGCGGGTCGCACGAATTGCAGGCCTCCCGGATTCGGCCGGGGCCTCATGACGCGCCAGCCTCGCGACCCGCACGAACCCGAACGTCCTCGCAGCGCGATGGATCGGAGTGTTGTCCGACGCGGTCGAAAACCGAAGCACGCGGAAGCCCCTCTGCCTCGCGTACTCGACGCGATGCGCGATCAGGGCCGTGGCGATCCCCTTGCGCCGCCAGCGCGGCGCGACACGACCGCCCTCGAGCCACGCCTCGATAGGCGATACCACCGTGAGCTTCCCCATCCCGACCACGCGGCCGGCCGATTCGGCCACGAAGAACGGTCCGGTCCGATGCCTGACCCACGTGTCGAAGACATCCGGGATGCGATCGTGCCCGCCCCAGATCGTGCGGACCGCCGCGAGGACATCACGTTTGTCGGAAGGCCGCGCGCGGCGGATCACCAGATCCATCGCGTCATGCTGCCGTACCTGGAGTTAGCGGGCCTCCGCCGGCGTCACCGCCGTGCGCCGGAGCTCACCGAAGCGAACGTAGCCCAGCTCGACCGACCGGCCGATCCGATCCGCGCTGAGCGTCTTCTGTAGGTCAGAGAGCGTCGCGATCGGAGAGCCGTCTATGTCGACGATGAGGTCGCGCACGTTGAGCCCGGCGCGCTGCGCGGGTCCACCCGGGACCACCTCGAGGACCCGAATCCCGGCGGTGTTCGTGATACCCAGCTCGTTCGCGAGCTGGCGGCCGATGGCCGTTGCCGCGCCCCCGATCCCCAGGTACGCCCGACGGACGCGACCATCGCGAATCAGCATGCCCGCGACCATCCGTGCGGTCGCCGCGGGGATCGCGAAGCAGATCCCCTGGGCGTTGGGGATGATGGCTGTATTGATCCCGACCACCTTCGCGTGCGTGTCGACGAGTGGACCGCCGGAGTTTCCGGGGTTGAGCGCGGCGTCGGTCTGAATGACGTTCTCGATGAGCCGGCCATCACGCGCCGAGAGCGATCGGCCAAGTGCGCTGACCACACCGGTCGTCACCGTCGAATGGAAGCCGAGCGGATCGCCGATCGCGATCACGAGCTGTCCGACGCGGAGCGAATCGGTCTCCGCAAGCTCGGCGGCCGGTAGACCGGAGCCGAAGATGCGAATCACGGCGAGATCGGTCGCGCCGTCGATGCCAACCACGGCCGCGGTCATCTCGGCTCCGGTGTGGAGCGTGACCGCGACCTCGCGTGCTCCGTCGACGACATGGGCGTTCGTGAGGGCGTAGCCGTCCGGCGCGACGATGACGCCGCTACCGCCGCTGCGGTCGCGCCGCACGTTGACCACGCTTGCCGACACTCGGTCGACCACGTGAATGACCGCCTGCGAGTACGCGTCGAGCAGCGCGGTCGCTGGATCGGGCTCAGCCCTGAGCGCTTCGCGGACCTCGGTCGCCATCGTTAGTTGAGGGGTCCCTGCGACCTGACGTCTCCCACCTTCGAGAGGGCTTCCTTCAGCTCGCTGATCCACGACGATTCGTTTTTCGCGACGAGACGCACGCACCACGCGAGGGCATGCGAACGACTGCGCGCGACACCCGATCGGACGAGCGTGTCGAGGAGCTCGCGCTCCGGCAGGCGAAGCCGAGTCATGACCGGGACGGCCATATGCGTGAAGAGCGCCGTCTGATCGCCCACCTTCGCGCCCCAGGCGAGGTTCTTTCCGAACCGCTGACGCGCTTCGTCGGCGATCTTGACGCGCTCGTCCCGCGTTCCCTCACGGAACCGCTGGATCGCACCTTCGCGTGCGGCCTTGACGGCGTCCGCGCCACCCGACGCCTGGACCTCCGGCAGCGTCCCGATGACCCAGATCTCGTCCTCGTCCATCCGGATCTCCGGCGCTCCCGCGAACCACTCCTTGGGGAGTCGGCCGGTCAGCCAGCCCGTTACCTCTTGTGTCGTTGCCACTCCATGCCTCCTGCGATTCGTGATCCTTCAGATGTAATATCGCTTACACGCCAAGTCAAGTAACACGGATTGCATAATCGATCACAAATCCCGACAAAGAGGCCAGAGGGGGAGCTGACTCGCGCCGTCAGGCAGCGAGAAGTCGGTAGCCGACGCCGTCGAGGGTTTCGATGTAGCGCGGGTGGGTGGCGTCATCCCGGAGTCGCCGGCGCAGCGTGTAGATATGCCGCGCCACGGTGTTGTTTTCTGCGAGCGCGGGGTCCGACAGCCCGAGGGCGCTGGCGATCTCGCGATACGTCACCCAGGCGCCCGCCCTCGCGGCCAGGGTGTAAAGGATGGTGTGCTCGCCAGGCGTCAGCCGAATCTCGCGCGCCCCCTGACGGATACGGCGGCGGAGAGCGTCGATCTCGAGGTCCGCGACCCGGAGAGGTGCGACCTCTGGACCGGCCGAAGACGAGGACAGCGCCACACCGTGAGCATCGACCGCTCGCTTTGGATTCGCATTACGGAATCGTCATTTCCGCCTCGACCGCGCCAATTCGCCTCAATCGAGGCCGCGTATCACCTTCGCGACGGCCCGCAGGTCGGCGACGAAAAGCTTCATTTCGCGCTCCCGTGCCGCGTCGTCGGGTGCGCGGAGGATCGAGGAGGGATGGACGGTCGCCATCATGTGTGGTGCAAGCGCCGATGGAACGAGCTTTCCGCGCTGCCTTGTCACTTTGAACGTCGGCGAGATGAGGGCCTGCGCTGCCGTCGCCCCGAGACACACGACGACCTGCGGTTTCAGGATGCCGATCTCCGCATCGAGCCAGAGCCGGCAGGCCGCGATCTCGCTCCGGTTCGGCTTCTCGTGAAGTCGCCGCTTCCCGGCGGGCCGCCACTTGAAGTGCTTCACGGCATTGGTCACGTAGACCGTGTCGCGGTCAATACCCGCCGCCTCCAGCGCCTCGTCGAGGACACGGCCCGCCGGCCCGACAAACGGTTTGCCGGCGATGTCCTCTTTATCGCCGGGCTGCTCGCCAACGAAAACGACGTTCGCCGTGCGGCGCCCTTCGCCGAAGACCGTTTGCGTCGCGTTCTTCCAGAGGTCGCACGCCTGGCAATGCGCAGCGGCGTCGCGCCACGCGCCGAGGGTCCTGGTCTCGGGAAGGTCGGGATAGTGGTGGCCCGGCTCGGGCGTGGGCGCGGGAGGTTCCGGGTCCGGCACGCGTGTTTGACGGAGCAAGCCCCGCGCCCGATGGTCCGGATGTGCGGCCGGCGCTGATCCTCATTTCGGTCCTGGCACTGGTTGGGATCGGCACGGCCGAAGCGTGGATCAGCAATGACCAGCTGTCGCAGCTGCCCGGGCGAGCGCGCCCGGCACTGAGCTCGAGCGGCACGGCGCTGACCCTGATCGGCATCGCGCTCTCCCTCGGCGTCTATGCCGTGCTCGGCGTCTTCCTCGCGCGCGATGGGGCTCGCGAAACCGCGGCCGGCACCATCGGTGCGGCGGTCGGCGCAGGAGCGGGGACGATCGGAGGAACAATTCGCGCGTACCTGATCCGCGACTATCTCGGGGAAGTGCTGGCGGGCTACGGCCTCGCGGGTCTCCTGATCGTGACTCTCGCGGTCTTCGTGGCCCTCTCGATAGCGGTGAGCGTCGCCGCGGGCGCGAGTCTTACCTGGCTGGGCTTCCGGGGTGGTCGTCGTCGTCCGACGCCGCGACCTCCAAGCTGATCCGCTCGAGCACGCCCTCTTTCGCCAGCGCGACGAACCCGGCGACGATCTGGGGGTCAAAACGCTCCCCCGCGCCGGCTTCGATGGCCTTGAGGCCGGCTTCGGCCGACCACGCCTCTTTGTACGGACGCTTTGAGGTGAGCGCGTCGAACACGTCGGCGATGGACACGATGCGTGCGGCGAGCGAGATCTCCTCGCCCTTCTTCCCGTCCGGGTAGCCCTTGCCATCCCAACGCTCGTGGTGCTCGCGCGCGATGGCGCGCGCGGTCTCGAAGAATCGGGCGGTGCCGAGCATCTTCTCGCCGTCGATGCAGTGCTGCTTGATCACGCTGAACTCATCGTCCGAGAGGACGTGCTCGCTCTGAAGGATGTGGTCCGGCGTGTGGATCTTGCCGACGTCGTGCATGACACTCGAGTAGCCGAACTCCTCGACCAGCTGCGCGGCCAGGCCGAGACGCTCGCCGATCGCCTCGACGTACCGGCGGACACGCTGCAGGTGCGTGCCGGTGGTGCGGTCCTTGATCGTCGCCGCGAGCACCAGGTGACTGATGCCCTGCAGCCCGGTGCGCCGTAGCTCTTCGCTCGCGATCCGCTCCTGCTCCAGCGCGCGCTCCAGCTCCTGCCGACGCTCGCGCTCGCTGCGGAGCATTCCCGCAAGGTCCTCCGCGTAGCGCGTCGCCTGCTTTTCCATAAGCGTCATCTGCTTGAGCTGGGTCTCGAACTGCTGGCGCACGCCCTGCTCGCGCTCGTAGACCTTCGCGAAGTCGAGGGCCATGCGCATGGCCTGCGAGTTCGCCATGTCGGCGACGCGAACGGCCTGATGGAGGAGCTGCCGGAAAACGTCGGCGCCCGGAGCCTGCGGCATGTCCGGGTCGCGTGGCGACACGTCAACGGTCTCGACCATGTCCTTGGTGTCGTCGTCGCTCATCGCTCTGCTCTAGCTGTGCGCCAGGATGCCGCGGATCGTGTCGATGAGCTCGAGCGGCCCGAACGGTTTGGTCAGGTACTGCGTCGCGCCGGCGGCGAACCCGATCGCGCGGTCGCTGTCGCTCTCGTGCGCGGTGAGCATCACCACGGGAATGTCTTTGGTGGCCTCGTCGGCTTTGATCTGGCGGCACACGTCGAAGCCGTTTGGTCCCGGCCCCATATCGACGTCCAGTAGGACAAGGTCGGGCTTCTCCGAGCGCACGAGCTCGAGCGCCTCATTGCCATTCTTCGCTTCGACGATCGTCCACCCCTGCGTGGACAGGGTGATGCGGACCATCTGACGGATGGGCACGAGGTCGTCGGCCACGAGTAGCTTCGCCATTTCTTGCGCCTCCGATGCTAGCGGTGGGTCATAGCCGTTGAACTAACCCGAAAGGTGGATTTATGACCGTTCGGGGGAAGGACCCGATCCCCCGCGCGGGGGACCAATGCGGTCGCGCGTCCAGGATTCCAGGGTGACGAGACCGAGACGCGCCGCCTCGGCCACCGCCTCGAGACGCGAGTGGGCGCCGAGCTTTCGCAGCACGGCCTGCACGTGCGCTCGCAGCGTCGCCGTGGATATGCCGAGCGATTCGGCCGCGGCGGTTGTGCTCGTGCCGCTCGCGAGAAGCCGCAGCACCTCGAGCTCCCGGGCCGTGAGCGGTTCGATGATCTTCCGCGACGCCGCGCTCTCGAGCAGGAGGCGCTGGAGCTCGCTCGGGGCGAAGAGGATCTCGCCCGATGCGGCCGCTCGAACGCTGTCGACGACGTCGGTCAGTCCCCGGCCCTTGGTCATGTGCCCGACCGCCCCGGAGCGCGCGACGTCGTTCAGGGTCACGGCGGACGGATCCGCCGTGAGGACGAGCACCGACGTGTCGGGAAGGGTGCTGCGTACCGCCCGAGCGATATCGGCGCCGGTGCCGTCGGGCAAGTGGTAGTCGGCGATCACGACGTCGGGGCGATGCTCGTTGAGCGCGACGATCGCGGACTTGACGTCGTGGACGACGGCGAGCACCTCGATCCCTTCGGCCGCGCGTAACGCGACTCTCATGAGCTCGGCAAAAAGCAGCTCATCGTCGACGATGACGACGCGGATCGTTTCAGCCATCAGCGTTCTCCACCCGACCGTACCTTGGACGCGAGCGCCGCGACGACGGCGGCATCCAGCTCGCCGCGCGCGACCGCGCTCTGAAGGATGCGGACGGCTTCAGTTTCGGTGACCGCGGGGCGGTCGGGACGATCGGCGACGAGAGCCTCGAACCGGTCGGCCACGCTCACGATGCGCACTTCGAGCGGGATCTGCTCCGCGCGAAGCCCGTCCGGGTAACCCGACCCATCGAGGCGCTCGTGATGGTGGCGAACGATCGGTAGGAGACCAGAAAGGCGCTTGAAGCCGGAGAGGATCTCCTCTCCCAGGATCGGGTGGCGCTCGAGCATGGCCCGCTCCTCCGGCGAAAGCTCGCCGCTCTTCGCGAGGATCGCGGCCGGCACGCGCGCGTTTCCGACGTCACGAAGCAACGATCCCAGGCGGATCGTCATGCGGGTGGATTCATCGAGCCCGAGGGCGCGCCCGATCTGGACGGCGCGGGACGCGACGCGCTCTCCGTGCCCGGTGCCAGGCCGGTCGTGCGAGCCGATCGCGGCCGCCAGCACGATGAGCGCCTCGGCCGCCGCCTGAAGGTCATGGTCGAGGCTGCGCTCGCGGACCAGGAGGTCCACGATCCTCGGCAGCTGCGCGTCGACAGGGATGACCTCGACGCCATCGTTTCCGGCGCGGCCCACGCTCACACGAACGACGGCGACGTCCTCGGGCAGATCCGCGGGGATCGCCGCGTTCCCCTCGACGAGGACCACGTCCGGCGTGTCGTTCGCATCCGCGAGATCAAATCGCGAAAGGAGAAGCTGCTCGACGTGCTCGCGCAGCGCCGGATCAGCGATCGCGACCCGTCCGACAAGGCGCTCTCCGGGCGCGCGTTCGATGGGACGACCGAGGCGCGGTACGCGCGGGTTGCGCGCCTGACCGAGTACCGCGTCGATCCGCGCGAGGAGCTCCGCCGCCTGGAACGGCTTGGTGATGTAGTCGGCGGCGCCGCACGAGAGACCACGGACCTTGTCGACGACCTCGCCGCGCGCCGAAAGGAAGATCACCGGGATCGGCGAGGTCGCGGTGTTGCTCTTGATCCGAAGACAGACGTCGTAGCCATCGGTGTCGGGCAGCATCACGTCGAGCAGCACGAGATCCGGCAGAAGCTCCTCGACGAGCTCGATCCCACGCTTCCCATCATGTGCCACCGAGACGACCATACCGTTGGCCTGGAGGCGTCGCTGGAGCACGTCGGCCGACGCCTGGTCGTCTTCGACGACGACCACGCGCGTTGCCGGTGCGTCAGAGCGGACCGCTTCCTCTATGGCCTTCACTTCTTTTTCGGTTTCCTGGTCCCATCAGTCTCGCCGAGGAGCCAGCGCATCGCCACGATGAACTTTGAGGGGCGCTCTTCTCGGGTGTTTTCCTTCAGGTACGCGTGGAGGTCGACCGCCCAGTGCGGGAGCTCGCCGTACCACTTCATCTCGACGATCACGTCGGGCTCCATCGAGAGCAATGAGCCGAGCGGCGAGGGCGTTTCTCCAGCGTCCCCGCGCGATTCCCAGGGGAGCGCGAAGTACATGAGGTTGTGGTCGGCCGTGATCCGGAGCGACGAGTCGAGCGAGTTGTACGCGAGGCGGTTGTACTGAGTCACGGCCACCGGTCGCGCCCCGTCCCTGAGGAGCCGGACGGCTCGCTCGGCGAGACCATGCTCGGGATCCGGGAGCGTCGTGCTGCCACGGAGGAACGATCGAGCGACGTCCATCGGGACGCCGAACCGCTCCTTGAGAGATGTGTCCTGCTCGTCGTCCTTGAACTCGATCCACGCCGTTCCGGGGTTCAGGACCTCGCGCGGCCGGGTGCGGTGGTACTCGCGGATGCGGAGCTGCATCGCGGAGCCTTTTTCCGCGGCCCGGAAGATGGACCAGCTGAGGGTGTCGCAGTAGGTCGTGGTCGACCATTGATAAGGGCGGTCGTCTCGCGAGAGCGGAAGATTGTTCGCGGTCGTGCGCATGACGAGGCGCGCGATGCTCTCGCTTACCTGGAAGCGGTGTTCGTGGCGCCGCTCGGCATCCGCCTCGTGTGCCGGGGCGGTCGGGGTCGTCACCTTTGTGCTCACCCTACTCGGTCGCATCGGCCGCCACAGCGAGTAGGCCGCGCCTGGTGAGCGCGACGCGCACTCCATGTTCCACGTCCGCGGGGATGACGCCGTCGAGCGAGCGCAGGAGCTCCTCCGGGATCGCTTCATGCTCGGTCTCGAGGATCTCCGCGGCGCTGAATCTCACG
>Ga0307308_10001269_pt1 | contig 10012 bp, 10 predicted proteins | sample ER_DNA_195_FD_194501 | JGI IMG/M metagenome (GOLD analysis project Ga0307308, IMG submission 194501) | Bulk soil microbial communities from the East River watershed near Crested Butte, Colorado, United States - ER_DNA_195 | ecosystem: Environmental > Terrestrial > Soil > Floodplain | place...
CCGATCGGAAATGAACTGGTTGAAGGCCGGATGCGCGCTGCCTTTCAGCTGTGAAGCCTGCTGGCGCAGGTGCTCGAGCGCCACATGGTCACGCTGGTAGGCGCCCCGGATGGCGGCGCTCGGGTCGATCGTGGCTGTGGCCGTTTCGCTGATGCGGCTGGCAGCCGTTTGTAGCACGGCCGGCACGGAGCTAGCCGCCGGGAGCGCGATCGGCGACAGCGGGCGCTGCGGCGCCTGGGCGGCATGGGCGGCGATGCCGCTCGTCAGGGCGAGCGCAATCACGATGCCGAGCAGCTTGTTCGTCATGCTGATAACCATCTGAATCGCCTCGACCACAGCCTAGCTTGGTCCCGGCGCCGTGACATTGCGGCGAACCTTACGTCACCGATTGCCGTCGTGTCGTGGCGGGCCATCAACCCGCACGCACAATCACTTCACACGCGAGTACGGCCCGACCCGTAGCTGGATCGGCTGGTCGGCCGCACGCAAGCCGTCAGCCGATGCGTGGCTCCCACGCGTCGGTGCTGAGCACGATGGTGACCGGGCCATCGTTGACCAGCTGCACTGCCATCTGGGCGCCGAATGAGCCGGTCTCGACCTGCAGCCCGCTGTCGCGCAGGCGGGCGATGAAGCGCTCGAGCAGCGGGCGGCTCTGCTCGGGCCGAGCCGCGTGCAGGAAGCTCGGCCGGTTCTGCCCGCGCGCGTCGGCGAACAGGGTGAATTGCGAGATGACCAGAAAGTCCGCCTTTACTTGGGGTGCGCTCAGGTTGAACTTGCCGGCCTCGTCGCTGAAGACGCGGAGCTTGAGGATCTTGTCCGCGAGGTAGTCCGCGTCGCGCGCCTCGTCCGTGTCCGCCACCCCGACCAGCAGGCAGTAGCCGGGGCCGATCGAGCTCTCCCCGCCGTCCCACCGGACCGATGCCTCGGTGACGCGCTGCAGCACGGTGCGCATCAGGGCGGTGGGTTCCAGCCAGTGAGGTCGGCATCGGTGCGCTGGGTCAGCCAGCTCTCGATGTCCGCAAACACCGTCTCCTTCTCCAGCTCGTTGAAGATCTCGTGGTAGAGGCCGGGATAGAGGCAGAACGCTCGCTCCGGTGCCGTGGCGCGGGCGAAGAAGCGCTGGCTACCGACCGGGTCGACGATCTGGTCGTCCCGGCCATGCAACAGCAGGAACGGCACGCGGAGCTCCGGCGCCCGTGAGATGAACTCCTCGCCGCGCGCGATCGTGTCGTTGTAGAGCCCGGCGGTGATCCGGTCGTGGACCAGCCGGTCGCTGCGGTAGGCTTGCGCCGTTGCCGGATCGTGGCTGAGCACGCTGGGATCGACCTCGTTGGAGAGGCTGAGCCGCGGCGCCACCTTCGGGAGAACTTTGCCAAGGGCGCGCTTCCAGCCCGGCACCTTGACCTTGACGAGCAACAGCGGAGCCGAGAACACCGCCCGGTCGATGTGATCCGGATGGCGCAGGGCGTAGGCAATCGCCAGCAAGCCACCGAACGAATGACCGATCAGCACCACCGGCCCTCCGGTCTCCGTGCGAGCCCGTGCCACGACTCTGTCGATGTCGTCGATCAACGCGTCGAGGCTGGGCGCGTGACCTCGCGGGCCGCCACTGCGACCGTGGCCACGATGGTCCATGGCATAGACGGTGGCGCCCAACGGGGTGAACCACGCCGCGAGATGCTGGTAGCGCCCGCCGTGCTCGCCCAATCCGTGGACTAGGACAAACGTCCAGCGGTGCGGCACGGTCTCGGCCTGCCAGCGGCGAAGGTGGAGGTCCAGCCCATCTGCGGTCTTGAGCGCGGCGGTCGACTCCATCACGGGTTGAGACGGCGGAAGCCTCGGTAGATCCGCATCGCCTCCGCCTCTGCCTCGAGAAAGGAGGGCGCGAAGTCGCGGATGCCCTTCAAGCTAAAGCCCCACATCCCAGGTTTGTCGCGCCGAAAGTAGGAGTTCGGCCGATAGGTCGGGGGATAGAACGTGATCGGCTCACCTTCCATCTTCTTGATCACGGGTCGGGCGGCGAGCACGTCCTCGATCGGCATGCCGGACGGTAGCCGTCCCTGCCGAATGTCGAGATGGCGGAGCTTGGCGATCGGGTTTTCTTCGTCCGTGAGAATCGCCCTGGCATGAAACCGTTGGGAGACGTCGTTGAGAAAATAGAGCGTCGCGATGGCGTCCGTCTCATCGCCGAGCAGGCGCAGGAAGCCGGCGGCGGAAAGAGCGGCGCCTTCCTCGTTACGCGCGTGCCGGAAGTACTCCATGGCGAACAGCTCGGTGGCGTTCTCGGTAGCGAGCCAGAAGGCGTCGCCCCGCCAGGCGCGGCTGCGGGAGAAGGCGCGTCCGTCTCTCTCCAACTCGGCCAGCCGGGCAGGGGCGACGTCGTACAGCCGGTAAAAAAGGACTCGGCGCATGGTGGTATGAGGCCGTCGGTTAAGGTTGCGCGACGGCGGCGGCCGGTTTCATTCTAAGAAGTCGCACGCTATGTGGCGGGAGGGTCAGCCGAAGCGTATCGGACTTGATGCCAAGCGCGCGGCCACCCCGCCGCGAGGACCATAGATCGGCGACGGCGAAGGTTCCTCCGGTGCCGGTCGCCTCCGCGAAGTGCAGGCGGTGGGGTCGTGCCGAACCGCTCCAGTTATAGACCGCGACGATCGTGCTGCCGTCTCCGTCCGGTCGTACCCACAGCGGCGGCAGCTCCTGCGGAAAGGCAAACCAATGATCCTGGGCCTCGCGCTCGGGGGCGCTGAACAGGTGCACCGGCTCGGCCGCCGGGCCGCCCACGAGTCCCAGGATGTTCGGGTTGCGCAGCAACGCGAGCCGCTCCGCCGGCAGGCTTTCCAGGTCGTCACTCAGCATGAAGATGCCGCCGGAAAGCGCCGCGATCGTGATCATTACCCGGGCTTCGTCCAGGGAGAGCTGCGGCGTCGGCGCCATTACCACGTCGGCATCGACGGCGAACAGCGCCCGGTCGAAGAAGAGCCGCGCCGCCTGGTTGCGGGCCATCGACAGGATCAGCGGAAAGCCGACCTGTGGCGCGCCCGCCTTGCCGTTCTCCATCTGCGGCGCACCGACATCGCCGCCGGTGCGGGCGCCGTGCACCAGGCCCACAACCGGCATCAACGGCGCGCCGCAAGCGAGCACGAAGGCTTTGTCCGGTTTTCCCGGCGGATTGACGGCATCGACTATACGTTTCAATCCCAGCCGCAGCGCCTGCGTGCCGGTTACGTCCGGGTCGTGCCGTCCCGCTTCGTAGGCCGCCCCGTAGAGGAAATCGAGCTTGAAATAGGTGAACCCGTCCTTGCGCAGGCCCCGGAAGAGATCGTCGAGAAACCGTTGGGCCTCCGGGTGCGTCGGGTCGAGGATGTGGTAGGCGCGGCTGAGGCGCGGGTCGACCAGCGGCGTCCGGTCGCCCGCCTTGAGCAGCCACTCCGGGTGGGCCCGCGCCAGCTGCGAGTCCGCCGCGACGTGAAAGGGAGCGAGCCAGATGCCGGCCTCCAGCCGGTGTCGATGCACCCGGGCTGCGAGCGCGTGCAACCCTCCGGCAAAGAACTCGTTGGCGACCCAGTCACCCCAGCGTTGCCAGCGTGGCATCCAGCCGTCGTCGAGCTGGATCACGGGCCGGTATCCGTTGGCCGAGGTTTTCGCCAATTCCGGCAGCCGCTTCGCCACAAACGCCGCGTGCCGGGCAATATCATCTTCCGTCACCGCGAGACCGAGGTGATACCAGCTGCACCACCCGCGCGGGACGCTGTAGAAGGTGCGCGCACCAGCGGCATGGCCGGCTGCCGCCAGCGCCTTACGCAGGGTGGCGGTGCCATCCACGCCATAGAGAAGAAGGATGGGATCCGAGACCAGGCCGGTCTGCGGTGGCACCTCCAGTCGAAGCTCTTCCGGGAGGCCGCTGCGCTGTTCGGGTTGCGAAAGTGGCGCGCCGTGCTGCTCCGCGACGAAGGTCGGGATGTCGGTCGGCAGCGCCTCGCCCGAGTGCTCGTCGCGGTGATAGTGCCAGCGAAATACGGTTGCGAATCGGCTTGCCCTGAGCACCTGCGTGACGAACATCGCCTGGCCGTCGGAAATCGCAGCCGTCCACCAGGAGGTGGCCGTCGGCTTGCGGTCGCTTTCGGTGATGGCCTCATCGAGAGGATGGATGCCCGCGTAGTCCCACGACTGGTAGCCGTTGATCAGAACGCTGGCGCGCCAGGGCTCCTCGCCGACATGCAAGGCCGCGCCACCCCCCTCAATGACGAGCGGGCGCCAGCCGTTGAAGGTCAGTGGGGCATCACCGCTATTGTTGAGCTCGCACTCGATGACGACCCCGCCTTCGTGCGGGATCAGCCGGGCGGTGGCCACTGCCGGGCCGGCCTGCCAGTGGAGGGCAAAGGCATCAGCATGGGCGAGAGGGCTGGCGGTGCTCTGGAACCATTCACCATTCAACTTGACCGCGCAGGCGGCGCGTCGAACCAATGTGCGGTCCCCGGCCAGTACGGAAAAGGTGCCGGCCTGCTGGTCGGCGAGCGGCTTTAAGTCCAGATCGCCGTCAGTCTAGCGTCAAATTCGGCGCCCGCTGCCGGCGGACTCGGCCAAAGGGCTTCCGTCCCTCGAGCGCCTGGATAAAGAGGTAGATGTGGCGGGCCGCCTGGGTATCGAGGCCCCCGAGCCAGATCGGGTGCATCTTGAGCTTGGCCGCGAGTAAGTCGCGGACCTCGCGGGCCTCCTCGTTGCGACGCTCGGTGAGGTCCTGCACCCCTTTTTCCCCTTTGCGTGGCCCCGACCAAGCCACACGCGCTGCGCCCCCTTAAGGTGACGGTAAGCGCAAATTCAGCCGCTACTGTACTGCCTGCCCCCATAAAAATCAATGAGGGGGTTCCCTTAGTGTCCGCGCGAGGCGACGATCAGTTCGTCCATCCAGGGCGGCACCATTACATGCACGGGGACTCGATTTGGTCCTGCCACCAAGAGAAAATCGCCGCGCTCTGCCGTCTCCAGGTAATTTACCTGCCGCTCCGTGAGGTTAAACGCCTTCTGCAACTTGCTCGCTTCGGAATGCTTCTGCGAGCCGAGAAGAAGAATGCTGGGATTCGTTGCGAGAACAGCTCCGTCTTTGGTTTCGAAAAAGTCGCCGGGATTCTGGCTCACAAGGATCAAGCTACCGCCGTACTTCCGAATTCGGCGGGCCAATCGGATAAGGAAACGACGGATCGGCTCGTGCTCGAGGAGCAGCCCAACCTCATCGATCAGCAAATGACGGGGCCGCCGATCGCGACGGAGGGCCGTCCAGAGCCAGTTGGCGAGCAGAAGGCATGCTGGAGGAACGAGCTCCTCGCTCAAGTCGCGGAGGTTGAACCCGACAATTGGAGTGCCCAGGTCGACATTTGTCGGGGCGCTAAAGAGCCGTCCCAGGTCGCCGGTCACCCAGCGGCGCAGTATCGTGCTGACTCGCGAGCCGGGTTGGATGCTATCGAGCTGGCGCCAGACATCGCCGAGCACCGGAGTGTGCTCAGTGTTCGAAATCACGGATCGGATGATCGATTCAAGATGTGCGCGCTCAACCTCATCAAGCTTGCCGCACATCAGGCCGATCAAGTCGAGCACGTCGCTGAGCTGGTCAGTCGGTTCGTCTGAATCGACGGTGAAGAGGAGGGGATCAAGGGCGTTGATAGCATGGCCAGAACCGGCGGCAAGGTGGAGGTAGGTCCCGCCTAGGGCACGGATCATGCCGCCGTACTCCGCCTCGGGGTCCAGGACGATGGCGCCGATCCCACGTGTATGGCCGCTGAGGACGACCGATGCGGCCGCATAACTCTTACCCGCCCCGGAGTGCGCCAGCACGGCGATGTTCGCGTTGCTGAAGCGCTCTTCGTCGAAGGGATCGAAGACGCAAAGGCCACCCGTTTCCTTGTTGTAGCCCCAATAGTGCCCGTCGGTATCGGCGAGATCCTCCTGAAGCCAGGGCAACATGGTGGTGAGTGCACTGCTGTGCAAAATATGCTCGCGACCAAGGTGATCCGTGCCAAGGGGCCACGAGGAAAGGACCGCCTGGCGCATTTCGAAATACGGCTGGACCGTCTGCAGCATCATGCGGCGACAACTGCTGCGCAAGGCTTCGGCCTGGCTACGCAGTTCCGCTAGACTCTCCGCCCCGATGGTGATGTAGAAGCTCACGGCGAACACCTTTTCCTCGTTGCGCGCTAGCGCCTGATGAACCGTTAACGCATCAGGCAATGTCCCCATCGCCGTGCGGTCGACTGCCCCCAACTCGCGGCTTGCGAGGTCGTCGGCGCGAAGGTCGCGGATGCGGTGGTGGAGCAGGTTCAGCATGCGGTCAGTCTCAAGCGGCAGGATGTGAATACCCGCATGAAGCTCACCCTTGAAGCTCAAGAGTGGCAGCAGCCACCCTGGCTCGACTTCCTCGCCGGGATACCGGCTGACGACGAACGACGCGTAGTACCGGCTGTTTATCTCGACGTTGCCGGCGCGATCGGTAAATCCTTGCTGCGCAGCGTTGCCATCGCCGGGGTCTGACCGCCCGTACAGTTGAGCAAGGAGCGTTGAAAGGGCGCGGTCATCCAGCACTCGACCTTTGACTCCAATGCGTTGGAGTTGCTCGAGCAGTGTCTGAGCTCGATTTCGAAGCGGGGTTCCGAGGTCCGCGGCGACGAGGCGAGGCTGGTCGCTGGACCGGTCGAAGCGAAACAACCAGGAGCGCAGCAACTGGCGGCCCGGATCCGCTGAACCCAGAACGACAGAGACCTCTCGCTGGTAGACAGGCGTATCGTGCAGATGTGTGTTGATGAAGCTGTGGGTCAACGCTCGCAGGTAACTCGCCTTGTCCGGAAAAGCACTTTCATCCGGTTCCGCCGTGTACTCGGCGGTGAGCCGGCGGATGCCCAGGTAGAACTGCAACGGCCCACTCTGGGCGTGCAGCAGATCGCGAAAGGCTTGAATCGACCGCAATTGCTGCTCCGGTGCCAGGCCGTCAAAGTTCAAGGAACTGGTGCTGACGATGACTCGCGGCGCCCCACCCCGAAGGTAGATGAGGCCATCGCGCACGGAGGAGACCTCGTCGCCGAAGGTCCGTCGCCGAAACATCTTAACCATCGGCGTCTCAGTCGGTGCTCAGCGCAAGCACGAAGGACGCCGCTGCAATCGCTGCCGAATACGCCGATTCTTCCGTCTGGGGAATAGCGACGAGGACGCTGCCGGGCTTGCTGTTGCCCACATTCAAACCATGATCGGCTTGATCGACCTGGGTGCCTTGCTCCGTGCGAAGGCCGATGACCAACACATCCTTGCCAATCATGACTGGCGTCGGAATCGACTCGTCCGCGGGGGTCACGGCCTTTGACGGATTTGCGATGGCCATCACGTCGACCCGATCGCCGGGCTTGAGGACGCCCCCGACAGCCGCGGCAGGTGCGATCGGCAGTCCGATAATCCGGTATCCGACCGGGACGTCCAAACCCGCGCCAAGGAGGCTGGCATTCTTAGACGTCGCCACCTGGCGGGCATCCAGGAATTGTCCCGCCAGGACAGGGAAGGAGACAACTTGGCCGATCGCCTGGTCGCTGGCCTTCAGCGCTCCCGCCGGGACCGATGCCGGGTTGACCTGCCGGAGTGCAACGTCGGAATCCTGGATGCGAATTCCAACGCTGAGGTCGCGGCTTGCGACCAAAGCGGTGGCTTGGCGCGTGTTGTTGTAGTAGAAGAGACCGGCGATGGCTGACAAAAGAACGAACACCCCCAGATAAATACTGCGCCGCATGTCGCCCCTCCTAGCCGCTCTGCGCGGCAAAATCAACGGACACCGAGAAGCTGGACCCGATTTTGTAGGACGCTACATGGCCGTCAGGAAAACGTGTCTCTACATTGACGGTGACCGGGACGGCATAGTCTTGGAGTTGACTGCGGACGATGCGATCCGGGCTATTCCACTGGAGTCGAATCGGTTCGCCAGGCCGGTGAGTGGTTCCAGGCAGTGTTCCGCTGCCAGGCGGAGCGTCCGATGGCGTGCCCTCCAATCGCCAGCCGATGAGTCGCGATTCCCCGAAGCCATGTGGGAGGCCGTTCACCACCAGCACACCCTCGCGAAAAATCAAAAGCTGAACCGACAGGGTGGTCAGGGCGCCCCGAAGGGCCTCGATATGTCGAAATCCTGTCAGGGAGCCATCAACGGCCGCCGTTCCGAGGTAGGGCACGACCGTGACCACCGCTTGCGGTGGAAGGTAAGTCCGTGACGGCCGTGCCTGGGCCCTGGCGTCAGCCTGATTGCCGACTTCTACCGAAAATGAGCGGCGTACGAGATGAACCGTCCCGTACCGGTCATACACCGCGGCCTGGGCGTGGCCAGAAATGAAGGCGACCGCGCGAGCCTGGTAGTGGCCGGGAGATTTGTAGACATGACTTACTTGGATCGAGGTTCCGATGGGGCCGTTGAGGGTGCCGCGTTGCCCATCGCCGAAATCCACGAGCCATGTGGTCACCGACCAGTCCTGGATCGCCATGCTGAGGTAAAGGTTGAGATCCTGGGTCAGGACGCTGTTGAGCACTGCCGAGACAACACTTGTTGCCCCTACCGTCGAAACACCGGGGGAGACATCGACGTGGAGGTCGAGGTCCAGCCGGGCGCTGGCGTCGGCCTGCGGCGGCTGGTCGACCGGGCTCGTTGTCGGACTCGCGCAGAGGAACGTCGTGGTGCCGAAGTTAGGCGTTGTCGCATTCGGCGGAAGCGAATTGATTTGGCGGTTGGTCGCGCGGTCAAAGACATAGACCGCCCAGATCCATGGACATGATTTGCTGGCGACCGGTTGGGCCACCCACTCCGAGAAGTAGGGCGATTGGTGGCCGGTGCCCGTCGGTGCGGGATAGGCAAATGTGGAATCGCTGACTTGCGCATACACAAAGGCGTGACCGGCATAGCCTGACACGGCCGTAATCGACACGGTTGTAACGCTACTGGTCCCGTAGCCTTTAGTTGCGGCGGTCGCCAGCAATGTCAGACTCAGTCCCAACGCCATAACGGTCTTCATCGCGACGGAGGCCGGCATCATGTTCGGATCTCGGCGTCGGCGGCGATCGTAAGCTGGACCTCGTTGATGCCGACCCAGCTGAGCAGCATGAAGCGATGGGGCGCCCTGATGCGCGCACAGATCGCCGGCCGGTCCAAGCGTCCACCCGTAAACGGATCGATCGAGGGCGTGTTGTTGACGACGCTGATGTCTGCCGCCCCGGCGATACCCGCCGGTGAGGCGATGTCTGGCATGCCGGCCAAGTTGCGCACGAGATACTCGCGAGCCGTCGTCGTAGCGGCGACCGGGTCGAGCTGAAGCCGACCGGTGCGGCTATAAAACGGCGCGTCAACCTGGGTGGCGGCACCGACCGTTGCCAGATCGACGGCGTAACGGAGTCGCAGCTTGTCCATTTGGAGCGCGGCCATGTCGACCGCCAGGGCAAAGATCAGGATTAATGTCGGCATCAGCAAAACGGCATACAAGACGCTCTGGCCGCGCGAGCGGATCAATGGTTGACCTCGCCACGCCCGACGTAGCTCGAGGCAAGGATCAGGTCCCGACTGAAGAGGAATGGAATGGCCAAGTGTCGGCGACTGATGACCCGCACCGTGATCGGCTGTCCCCAGCGAACATAGGTCGGGATCACGGTCACTTGCACATGCGCGGGATCCAAGCCGGCGGCGCGCAGTTCCAAGGCAACTCGGTCCCGAACCGTGGCATCATCTTCGCCTCGTTCTCCAGCGACTCGAGCACCGATTGCCGCGGCTGACTGCTGACCGATCCAGACATGGACCAAGCCACCGAGTTCCACGATGCCGAAGAGAACCGGCAGCAGCATGAACGCCACAACCAACACCGCCTGAAGTGTTTCCTGTCCGAGCTGCCGCCGGCGACGGCCGGCTCTCATGAGGTCTGCGTAAGTCGCTGGACCATCTGGCCGATCTTGGCGACCAGTCCGTTGTTCCAGGCCATGATGCCGACGACCAGCGTGCCAAGGATGATGG
>Ga0307308_10001270_pt1 | contig 10007 bp, 9 predicted proteins | sample ER_DNA_195_FD_194501 | JGI IMG/M metagenome (GOLD analysis project Ga0307308, IMG submission 194501) | Bulk soil microbial communities from the East River watershed near Crested Butte, Colorado, United States - ER_DNA_195 | ecosystem: Environmental > Terrestrial > Soil > Floodplain | place: USA...
CTCCGTCTCGGCGGCGACCTTCTGGAGGGCCGCGATCATCGAGCGTGCCTGCTCGTGGTCCTTGTCATTCGGGTGGCTGTGGTCGGCCATGACCCCGCAGTAAACGTCGTGGATGGCCTGGGCCATCGTGTCCTCGCTGGCGATCGCCAACCCCGCAGCCTGCAGACGGTGCACGGTCTCGCCTTGCGGAATGTCCAGGGCCTGCTCGAGTGCGTCTCGCATCGACATTGTCGCCCCTCCGTGACTGGATGGAATGGCAAGCGTACGCCTCGTCGGCGGGCTCCGGAAGTCCTGAGCCGGTGTCAAGGACCCGGTAGGTGACCCAGACCGTGCCGCCCGGCGTGGGAGTGGCATTCACCAGCTCCGGCCGGCGAGGCGTTGCAACGCGGGCGCCACCGTTGGCGATCTATCTGTCGTCGCTGCGGAGTTGGGCTTCGGATAGCGTCGGCAGATGATCGGAACGGAGCCGGTCGAGCTTCGTGTGCTCGTCGAGCGGCTGGTTGACCTCGCGACACGGCGGCTCGCCTCGGAGCCGCGCAGCGAAGCCGCCTGGGCTCGGGCGCGCCAGCTCGCCGACCACCTGCGTGGCCACATCCGAGTCCGGGCGGCATCGCTCGACGCGCCGCTCGTCGTGCTCCTCGTCGGCCCGACCGGCTCCGGCAAGAGCACGATCTTCAACACGATCGCCGGTCGCACCGCGAGCCCGACCGGTGTCCTTCGGCCAACGACCCGGGTCGCGGTCGTTCTCGTCCACCCCGCAGACCGGGAGCCGCTCGTCAACGGCGCGCTGGCAGGTCTCGCCGCGGATCAGCGGCGGTTCGTCGAGGACCGGGCGATCGAACCCGGCCTCGCGGTCATCGACGCTCCCGATATCGATTCGCTGGAACACGCCAACCGTGCGCTGGCGGACCGTCTGGTCGAGGCCGCGGACCTGTGTTGCTTCGTCACGACGGCGACGCGCTACGCCGACCAGGTTCCCTGGAACGTCCTCGCGCGTGTCGAGGAGCGAGGCCTTCCGCTGCTGGTCGTCGTGAATCGGATGCCGCCGGATGCAGACGATCGTGACCAGGTGCTGGCCGACGTCCGCCGGCTCCTGGCCGACGCCGGCCTCGATCGACTCCTCGCCACCGAGCCTGGCGCCTCGCCCCGGGAGCTGATCGGCGTGCGCGAGGGCGACCTCGCGCCCGACGGCGATCAACTGGTCGCCGACACGATCCAGCCGCTCCAGGACGAGATCGTTCGCCTCCGGGCTGGTCGGGACGCCCGTCGAGAGCTCGCCTCGCGTGCACTCACGGGGTCGCTCGCCGGACTCGGCGACACAATCGACAGGATCGCCGACGACGCCGATCACGAGGCGATCGACGTAGAGGCCAATCGCCGGACTGCGGACCGCTCGTTCGAGACCAGCTTGGACGCACTGCGTGACGAGATCGCCCACGCGACGTTCCTGCGCGAGGAGGCCCTCCGTCACTGGCAGTCGTACGTCGGCGCCGACCAGATGACGCGGTTCTTCTCGGAGGGAATCGGCCGGCTGCGCGGGGCGATCGCCGCGATCTTCCGGCCGGCCGCCGCGCCGGTCGCCGAGGTCCGCGCGGCGACCACGGACGACCTCGTCGTCGTCGCGCGTCTGCAGGCCGCGGAGGCGGCTCGTCGGACCGCAACGGCCTGGTCGGCCGAACCCGACATGGCACCAGTCGTCGCAGAGCATGCCGACCTGTGGCTCCCGTCCCCCGCCTTCGTAGGGTGGCTTCGCGCCGGGCTCGACGAATGGATCGAAGGCATCGGTGCGGAGATCCAGGCGCACGGCCAGTCCAAGCGGCTCCTCGCGCGGGGCGCGTCGGTCGGTGTCAACGTGCTCGGCACTGGCGTCATGCTCGGGACGTTCCTTCACACCGGCGGGCTCACCGGAACCGAGGTGGGAGTCGCGGCGGCGACGGCGTTCCTGAACCAGAAGTTGTTGTCGGCGTTGTTCGGAGAGGCGGCGATGGTCGAGCTCGTCGAGCATGCGCGACGCCGATTGGACGAAGTCCTCACGGTCACCTTCCGGGCCGAGCGGGCGCGGTTCGACCTGCTGCTTCCGGTCCCCGGCGAGCTGTCAGGCCTCGCGAGCGAGCTTCGCGCGGCGGCGCGCGAGGTTCGGGCGCTCTCGGCGGTCGCCGGATGACGAGCGTGGCGGACGCTGCGGAGGTCGATGGAGCTTCGGAGCTTGCGAGCTCCGACCCGCTCGCCCGTTGCCTCGCGGCGACGCTCGATGTCGCGGAGGCCGCGGACACGCTCGGTCTGTCGACTGCGGCGCTGCGAGCCGCGTACGACAATGGCATTCGGCGGGTGGGGTTCCCGGGTAACGCCTATCTGCTCGCCCTGGCCGGCGGAACCGGAGTCGGCAAGTCGAGCCTGCTGAACGCCCTCGCCGGCGGCGTCGTCAGTGCCGCGTCGGTGCGCCGACCCACAACCGGCGAGCCCGTCGCGTGGGTGCCGCGCATCGAGCGAGAGCCGCTCGGGCCACTCCTCGACTGGCTCGGCGTGCACGAGATCCACGAGCACGACGGGATGGCGCTCGGACCCGTCGCAATCCTGGACCTGCCCGATGTCGATTCGGTCACGCGCGAGCATCGCGAACGAGTCGAGGCGATCCTGCCGCGGGTCGATGCCGTTGCCTGGGTCACAGATCCGGAGAAATACGCCGATGCCGTACTCCACGATGCCTTCCTTCGATCGTGGATTCCGCGGATCGCGCGGCAGGTCGTGCTCGTCAACAAGGCCGACCGCGTGGTCGACGATGACGGACGACGGATCCGGCGCGACCTGGAGGCCGACCTCCGTCGCGAGAGCGTCCAGGGCCGCGATGTTGCGGTGCTGCTGTCGAGCACGGTCGACGGCCACGGGACAGACGACCTTCGGGCGTGGCTCGCGGCCGGCGTTGATGCCAAGGCCGTCATTCGCGGACGCATCTCCGCGACGCTCCTCGCGGGAGTGCGAGACGTCGCCCGCGCTGCCGGCATCGATCCGAATCGGCCGACGACGCCGTTCCTTGCCGCGGCCGAACGCGCCGACGGGATCCGCCGTGCGACCGCCGCGGTGCTCCGGGCGGTCGATCTCGACGGGCTACGGGCGCAGGCGGTCGCCGCCACGCGAGCAACAGCGCGTTCGCGCGGGACCGGACCGCTCGGGCGCGTGACGTCATTCCTGTATCGCGCCTCCGGACGGGCGACGGCCGTCGCGGATCCGAACCGGTTCCTGTTGCGTTGGCGCGATCGCGGCGCGATCGGACCGGCAGTTGACGCGATCCGCGAAGCGGTGTCCGCATCGATCGTCGCAGCGAGCCCGGCCGTCCGACCGGTGCTCGCCGGTGCCGTCGAGCCAACCGAGGTCCGTCGAGGCCTGGAACGCGCGCTCGATCGTGCGATCGGCGGGGTGGGCAGGCTCGAGCCACCGACCAGCCGGTGGTGGTCGGTCGTCGGGCTTCTCCAGACCCTCTCGACGGTCGGGATCGCGTTGTCCGCCGCGTGGGTCGTCGTCTGGATCCTCGCTCGACCGGTGACTGGATCGATCACGGTTCCGATTGTCGGACCCGTTCCGTCGCCTTTCGTCAGCCTCGTCGCCTTCACGCTGGCCGGCTACGTCCTCGCCCGGGTCCTCGGCGCGCATGCGGGCTGGATGGGCTCGCGCTGGGCGAATGTAATCCGGCGTCGTGTGGCGACGGCCATCGACACCGAGATCCGCGAGCGGGCGCTCGAGCCGCTGGACCGTCTGGAGGACGCGCGCCGCCGTCTCGCAACGGCGGCCGCCGCCGTGGAAACGAGCTGCGGCTAGAAGGACCCTGCCCAGGCGCGGCCCTCGTGCGTTCGGCCGTCCTCGAACCTGCCCCGCAGCGAGTCGTCACGGAAGTGCAACTAAGGTCCGCCGCCCCGCATGGTCGCGCACCCCCGCTCACGCCGTACGGTGATCGGCGACATCCTGCCGGGCCATGCGCAGTACTGGAGACATCCGATGCCCACAACGACCATCTCCAGCTGGGGAGACGCGGTCTTCCTATCCCTCTCGAACGCGCTGAACAGCTTCCTCGCCGCGATCCCGCTCGTCATCGGCGCGCTCATCATCATCCTCATCGGCTGGCTGATCGCGGGAGCGCTCGCGCGCTTGACCACCGAGGTTCTCCGCCGCGTCGGAGCCGACCGACTATTCGCCGAGCACGGCGGGCGCGTTTACGGCGATCGGTCGCGCGATTTCAAGCCGAGCGTCGTCGCCGGCGAGCTCGTGAAGTGGCTCGTTCGACTGATCTTCCTCGTCGCCGCAGCGAACGTCCTCGGGCTGACCCAGGTGAGCGAGCTCCTGAACGACGTGCTCCTGTGGATCCCGAACCTGATCGTCGCCGCGATCATCCTCCTCGTGGCGCCGCTTCTGGCGCGGTTCGTCCGGAGTACGATCGAGGTCGGCGCCGGCGAGATGGGCTTCACGAACGCCGCGCTGCTCGGTCGGATCGCCGAGATCGCGATCGTGGCCTTCGCCGTGATCATCGCGATCAACCAGATCGGCATCGCCGCCAACCTCGTCAACGCGCTGTTCTTCGGGATCGTCGCCGCGCTCGCGCTGGCGTTCGGCCTCGCCTTTGGCCTTGGCGGCCGGGACGTCGCCGCGCAGCTGACGCAGTCGTGGTACGAGCAATCGCAATCGGCTGCCCGGCGCGTCAAGGCCCACCAGGACACGACCGCCGACGAGACGGCACCATCGACGGCCCGGACGTCGCCGCAGACCGGCTCAGCAGGGTCGACGACGACCGGCTGAGACACTCACCGAGCGTCGCCGGCTGACGGCGGTCGGCGGAGGCGGCGGCTCTGTGCCACGATTCGGGGATGCGACCGATCCGGCTCGGAAGCATGCATCTTGCATTGACGCCACTCGCCGCAGCCGCGGCCGCGGCCCTGCCGGACGACCGGGCCGCGGCTTCCCGCGTGATCGGAGCTACCCTCCCCGATCCCTGGCCGCAGATGGACCTTGCTCGATGTGCTGCCGGTGCAGGCCGCGGCCGAGCCGGCCGACGAGCCCTTCGGGATCTGGCTGATGATCGAGCGCGACTCGAATACCGTCGTCGGCGACATCGGCTTCATGGGTCCGCCCGACGGCGGGGTGGTCGAGATCGGCTTCAGCGTGATCCCCGACCGTCGCCGCCGCGGCTACGCGACCGAGGCCGCACGCTCCCTCGTCGATTGGGCATTTGGCGAACCCCGAATCCGCCAGGTGACTGCGCGGACCGAGCCCGAGAACGAGGCGTCGGCTCGGGTGCTCGCTGCGACAGGGTTCGCGCGGCGGCGACGATCCTCGTGTCAGGCGGCGGGGGTGCCCGCCGCCTGGGCCGCGACAATCCGGTCGACCGCTCGCTGGAGGCCACGACCACCGATCCTGAAGGCCCAGGCGTGGTTGTAGGCGAAGGCCCGCTGGAGGACCGTGCGCAACGGCCGCGGAAGCCGTCGCTCGGCGATGATCACCTGGTCGTTGACCACCTCGACCCCGTTGGGCCCTTCGGTGAGCGTGTACCGAATCGGGCCGTGCATCGGGAACCGACCGCTCAGCCGGAGGTCCGTGTCGACGACGATGACGTTCGGCCGATCGAGCTCGACGAGGGTGATGTCCCAGGTCAGCTCGTACGGCAGCTGGGCCCGGACGCGGAGATGGGATCGGGCGCCGATGGCGACCTCGTCGTCGGATTCGGCGGACTTGAAGCACGGCTGCCACCACGTCGGGTAGTCCTTCGCGTGACTCAGGAGATCGAACACGACGTCGATCGGGCCCTTGATGAGCCACCGATAGCCGAGTCGGTACACGTCGCCTGAGGCCGCCATGCCGGAGTCCAAAGCAGTGGTCCTAAAATCCCGATCCCCGCCAACTGGCGCCATCGACCGACGGTACCACTCGGCCGTGCGAGTCGTTCAAGAGCCTGGCGGCTTGGTTCTCCTCGGGCATCGGTTCAGTCAGCGCGAGGCGACCCTCGACGTGTTCGCGCTGCGACCGGTCAGCGAGCCGAGCTGAGCTCGAATACCGGCCGATCCTTCGCCGCCGCCACCGGATCGCTGAGATCGACGCCGTCGAACACGCGGATGAACCACATCCCGCCACGGATGCGTAGCGCGATCGGCGTCAGCGTGTCGCGGAAGAAGGCGATTCGCTGTTCGGGATCGAGCTCGACCGCTCGGACCTCTTCCTCCCGCCGCCGGAAGGTTATGGTCGCGCGGCCGGCGGCGCGCAGGTTCCGTACCCAGTGGACCTCGCCCCAGGGCGACCACACCCAGCGCCGGCCATCGACGTCGACGATCGCCAATGCCGTCGTCCGAGGCTTGCCGGTCTTCCGGCCGGGAACCGTCAGCAGGCCGTTGAAGGCCAGCGGGACGCCGGCGGCCAGGAGCGGCTTCGCAATGGCGTTGAACACGTTGATGCCGCGCGGCGGGCGGAGCGTTTGGGTCATGCGCCAAGCTTAAGGTAACGCCCGGATCGTGCTGCAGCATCGCCGGCTGCTCCCAAAACCGGCGGAAAATAGGAGTCACGAAATGCGCGTGGCCTCAGCGCTGATGCCGATCGGAGTGTGGCGATGACCGAGCATGCGGTGGTGATCGCCGGAGCAGGTCCAACCGGGCTGATGTTGGCGGGCGAGCTGGCGTTGGCGGGCGCCGACGTCGCGATCGTCGAGCGGCGTGCCAGCCAGGCCCTCGCCGGATCGCGCGCAGGCGGCCTGCAATCACGCACCATCGAGGTCCTCGATCAGCGTGGAATCGCGGATCGGTTCATCTCGGAGGGGCAGGTGGCCCAGGTCGCGGGCTTCGCCTCGGTTCGTTTGGATATCAGCGACTTTCCCACCCGGCACCCCTACGGGCTAGGGCTGTGGCAGAACCACATCGAGCGGATCCTGGCCGGCTGGGTCGGCGAGCTGGCGGTGCCGATCGACTACGGGATTGAGGTCACCGGTTTCGCGCAGGACGACACCGGCGTCGACGTCGAACTGTCCGACGGCCCGTCGCTGAGGGCGGAATATCTCGTCGGGTGCGACGGAGGACGCAGCCTGATCCGGAAGGCAGCCGGCATCGACTTCCCCGGCTGGGATCCGACGACGAGCAGCCTGATCGCCGAGGCCGAGATGGCCGAGGAGCCGAAGCTGGGCATCTACCGCGACGCCCGCGGTGTCCATGCCTTCGGTCGGGTGGAGTACGAGATTCGCGACGGCAAGGTGGTCTACGCGGAGAGCGGGCCCGTCGGGGTCATGGTGACCGAAGCGCACGTCGGATCCACGAGCGAACCCACCCTGCGCGATCTCAGCGAGGCGCTTGTCACCGTCTACGGGACCGACTACGGGATCCACAGTCCCACCTTCATCTCCAGGTTCACCGACACCACTCGGCAGGCCGCGGCCTACCGCGCGGGACGGGTCCTCCTGGCCGGCGACGCGGCGCACGTGCATTCCCCTGTCGGTGGCCAGGGCCTTAATACGGGTGTCCAGGATGCGGTTAACCTGGGCTGGAAGCTGGCCCAGGTCATCAACGGGACAGCGCCGGAAAGCCTGCTGGATACCTATCACGCCGAGCGCCACCCAGTCGCCGCCCGCGTGCTGCGCACCACGATGGCGCAGACCGCTCTCATGCGTGTTGACGATCGCATCGAGGCGCTGCGCGAGAGCGTGTCGGAGCTGCTGGGCATGGACGAGCCGCGGAGACGATTCGGCGCGATGATGTCCGGGCTGGACATCCACTACGACCTCGGCGAGGGACACCCGCTCCTCGGGCGCCGCATGCCCGATCTCGACCTGGTCACCGCCAACGGCCCGCTGCGGGTCTTCACCCTCCTGCACGATGCCCGGCCCTTGCTCCTCAATCTCGGCGAGCCCGGCGCCTTCGACATCACTCCATGGGCGGATCGCGTCCGGCTGGTCGACGCCATTTATGACGGTCCGTGGGAGCTTCCGGCACTCGGGCCGGTCACGGCTCCGACCGCCGTGCTGGTTCGTCCCGACGGATATGTGGCCTGGGTGGGCGGCCTCACTCAGGACGGGCTCGGTGACGCGCTGACCACCTGGTTCGGACCGCCTGGCGCGGCGTAGCGCACCGGCTTCCGCCCGCTCGGTGCCATGGGTCACCGGGAACCGCAGTCACCCCTTGTGGCAGTACCTTTGGTGCGCCTACCCTCGTACCCTGGACGAGGCGTAGCCGGTCCATCGACCACCGGGGGCAGATACATGCGAAGCATTCGACGCAGCGGCATCTCGATCCTGATGTCGCTGGCGATGCTCCTCACCTTCGCATCCGCGCCCGCCAGCGCGATTACCCTGCAGCGCACCTGGTCGGCGCGGCTCGGCTCGAACGGAACGGTCGCGCTCTATGCCTTCACCACTGGCGTTGGCTCCATCCACTATAGGCTCACGGGCCTGAGGGCGGGCGCGACCTACAGCGTCCAGATTCGCTACGGCACGTGCGCGAGGCTGGGTGTGGTGGCGGCCAGTCTGACATCGGTGCCGACCTCGGCAACCGGGACCATGGCACGGGTGAACAACGTCTTCGCGTCGCAGATGTCGAGGATCTGGTCGGCCGCCCGCTCGACGTCGTTCGTCGTCAGGATCGTCAGCGGGACCTCGATCCGCTGTGCGGGTTTCGCGTTCGCCAAGGCAACCCGCGTCGCGGTCTCCGGGCTAAGCATCAATCTGCCGGTCGTCAGGGGGCCGTCCGGGTACCCGCTGTGCCGCGTCGCGATGTATTCCGCGTCATTGGCCCAGCCTCGCGAGCCCGGCGTGACGTTCATCTTCGCCCACGCCAGGACCGGCATGTTCCTGCCATTGCTGACCAGGTGGCGGATCAACCGCGGCGCGAGCCTGATCGGCCGCACCGTGTGGGTCTGGACGAGCGACAGCTATGTCAGCTACTACCGCATCACCAGGGTCCGCGTGACCACGAACGCGATGGCCGGCGCCTATTCGCTGACCAGTGAACGGCTGTGGCTGCAGACCTCGACGGGGCCGAATACCACGTATCCGAAGCTGATCGTCGAGGCGTCGCGCTACAGGACGGTCAAGACGACGTACGCGGCCTCGCACCCGACGGCGCGTCCAGTGCGCTGCTGACTCTGCTCCAAGCTGGGTATCGACTCCCGCCTCGACTCCCGCCTATTGGATGAAGATGGGCACGATCTCCGGCCAGGTCGCGATGATGGGTTCGAGCGCGCCGACTGCCGGCAGGCTGGCGGTCGGGCCGGGGCGGAGCCAGGCCACCCGAAACCCGAACGCAACCGCTCCGGCGGCATCCCAGCCGTTGGCCGTCACGAAACCGATCTGCATCGCGGGGAGCCCCGTCGCGTCGACCGCCAGCTGGTACACCTTCGGGTGCGGTTTGAATTGGCGCGCGGCGTCGACCGAGAGATAGCGGTCCATCGGTGGAAGCCGCCCGCTCACCCGATCGAGCGCTCGGATCGAGGCGTTCGTGAGGATGCCAGTGACAATGCCGGCGGCCCTGAGTCCCTGAACGACCTCCCTGGCGCCGTCGACGAGCGGGAGGTCGATGAAGGCGTCGGCAACCGCCCGGAGCACATACTCACCGGCGGACCCATCGACGCCGAACTCCCGAACTGCCGCCCGAAGGGCATCGAGCGTAATGACATCGAAGTCGGCCCATTGCTCCATGACGGTACGAAGCCACGACGCCTCGAGCTGCCGTGCCCGCCATCGCGCGGCGATCTCCGCGCCTCTGCCAGGCAAGAGTCGGTCGCAGGCCTCGTCCAGCGGCCCCAGGTCAAGGAGGGTGCCAAAGAGGTCAAAGAAGACCGCGTTGACTGTTCGCGCGGCCATCACGTCACGATGCCGGCTCGCATCTCCTCGACGGCTCGGCGTGCCTCGTCGACCGAGCCCTCGTCCTCGATCGTGCTGATGTCGCCGGGATCGCGGTCGAGCGCAACGGCCTTGAGGACCCGCCTCATGATCTTGCCGCTGCGGGTCTTCGGCAGCATGGCCACCACCGAGAGGTGGCCGATGACCGCCA
>Ga0307308_10001271_pt1 | contig 10001 bp, 11 predicted proteins | sample ER_DNA_195_FD_194501 | JGI IMG/M metagenome (GOLD analysis project Ga0307308, IMG submission 194501) | Bulk soil microbial communities from the East River watershed near Crested Butte, Colorado, United States - ER_DNA_195 | ecosystem: Environmental > Terrestrial > Soil > Floodplain | place...
CGGGCCGCAGCGACACAAAGGCGGCGTGCTCGTCCGATAGGCCCACCCCACGGGAACCGCCGGCGACGATCACACGAGGATGACGGCACTGCCCGTCGGCAGCGCTCCCGCCATCAGGGACGTCATGGCATCTCGTCCATCGATCGGGAATGCGGCCTCGAACGCTGCCGCGGCCAGTCGCAGGACGTGGCGGTTGTGCCGGGTATCGGCGACGAGCAGCAGCATGCGATCGACACATGCGTCTCGACATTTCAGGGCGAGCTTGCGGTTGAGCGCGTGAACGTCTCGCGGGCGCGATTCCGCCTCGACCGGGAGCGACCATCCCGGCCCGTCAAGCACCTCGTCCCATGCCCGCCGGTCGCCCGGAAGGCCCAGTGGCACCTCCGTCCGATGACGAATCACCGCCGGCAGAATCGCCCGTAACCTGGCGAGCAGCTCGAGTTGCGCTCGATCGCGAACCGCGTCGCCGTTCGGATAGGCGCGCAGCGGAATGTCGAGCCCGAGAGCCGCGCCCAGGGCCGCGAGGGTCTCGTAGGCGACGTGCGGCGACTGGCCGTGCTCGATCCTGCTGATCTCGGACGCCGAGATCCCGACTGCCGCTCCCAGCTCGCGCTGCGTCAACGCCGCCTGGATCCTGGCTTCCCGCAACTCCTCGCCGATGGCGAGCAGGAATCGCCTCGCCAGGCGTCGACCTCGATCGAGCCGGCGTTCACGTGTGGACATCGGCCGATCATGCCCGCGAGCGCTTCACTGCCAATCAATGACGAGCGCGCGGTAGGATTCTGGTGATGGGCGATCGCGGCGGCATCCAGACGATGCTCTACCTGCTCGAGGAGGCCTTCCGCGGAGTCGGGATCGAGCAGAGCAATGAGAGCCAGGCACTGATGCCGAATCTCCGCTCCGTCCCCGACGACGCCTGGCATCGGCTGCCCGACGGCGCCTCGCGCTCGATCGAATCGATCGCGATCCACGTCGGGGCGTGCAAGATCATGTACGCCGACTACGCATTCGGCGCCGGCACGCTCCGGTTCGACACGCCGGAGGTCGAACCCTGGCCTGCGGGCACGGCCGAGATGGCCGACGTGTTCCCGTGGCTCGAGGCGGCGCACGCGGGCTTCGTCGCCCAGGTGGACGCCCTCGCCGACGACGCCGAGCTTGACGTCCCGAGGTCGGCCAACTGGGGCGAGCTTCGTCCGACGCGATGGCTGATCGCCGCAATGATCACCCACGACGCCTACCACGCCGGCGAGATCAACCACCTGCGCAGCCTGATGGGCGACGACGATCGCTGGCGGTTCCAGCAGCTCGGCTTCGGCTGACCATGTCGCCAGCTCGACAGGGCTCGTCGAAGCGTAGGATCTCGCCATGATCGATCGCGTACCGACGGAATGACCTCCGACCCGTTCGCCGGCGAGGGCGTCGGAGCGCTCCTGGTCGCGGTCGCTCTGCTGGCCGTGGCGGGCCTGATCATGGCCTGGCTGTGGGGTCCGGGGAGCCGCCCCCACGACCCGCCGGTGGCGCGCGATCAGGTCCGCTGGTTCGCGGTCACCTTCGTCATCTTCGCCGCCGGATGGGGCGTCCGCGCGTTCTGGGGCATCGGCGGCTTCCTCGTGACGAGTGCCCTCGTCCTGGTCGTGATCGGCGCCGTTGCGATCGTGCGCCGCCGCCGCCGGCGACGCAGCCTGTAGTTCCGGAGCGCCTTCCCGACCGCGAGCGGACGAGCCCTTCGCCGGTACCATGGCAGCGATGGACGATCGGTCGCTGCTGCCCGGCTGGGATGCCGTCGCCGACGAACAAGGGCCGGGCAGAACCTCGGGCGCCGAGATGGATGCCGCCGCGACCCCGACGCCCGCACCGTCCTCGGCCCCCGGCGCCTTCGGCCTCCGGATCCTCGCCGTCAGCGAGGTTGCTCGAGCGATCCGCGAGGCCGTTCGGGCCGATCCGCGCCTGGCCGACGTCTGGGTCGAGGGCGAGGTCGGCCGGGTGACGGTCAGCACTGCCGGGCACGCCTACTTCACGCTCAAGGACGCGCGCAGCACGCTCAACTGCGTCTGGTTCAACGACGACCGTCTGCGATCCGCGTTCCAGCCGCAGGCCGGCCTCCGGATCGTCGTCCACGGCCGGGTCGACCTGTTCGAGCAGCAGGGCGCGGTCCAGCTATACGTCGAGTCGATCCAGCCGGCGGGCTTCGGCGACCTGGCGATCCGGTTCGAGGCGCTCAAGGCCAGGCTGTCCGCCGAGGGCCTCTTCGACCCGGCCCGCAAGCGCCCCCTCCCGACCCGGCCGACGACGATCGCCGTGATCACGAGCCCGACCGGTGTCGTGTGGCACGACATCGCAACCGTCCTGACCCGGCGCTGGCCGATGACCTCGGTCCTGCTCGTCCCATGCAAGGTCCAGGGCGACGATGCCCCCGAGAGCATCGTGCGGGCGTTCGGCCGGCTCGAGCGCTGGCTCGCCGCGGCGGCGCGCGAGGGCCACGCCGACGACCAGCCGCAGCTCACGATCCTTGCCCGCGGAGGTGGCTCGCTCGAGGACCTCTGGTCGTTCAACGACGAGCGGGTCGTGCGTGCGGTGGTCGGCCATTCGCTGCCGGTCGTGTGCGGCGTCGGTCACGAGGTCGATGTCACGCTCGCGGACTTCGCGGCCGACGTCCGGGCGGCGACGCCGTCGGCCGCTGCCGAGCTCGTCGTGCCCGACCGGGCCGACTGGATGGCGGCCTTCCGCAGGGCAGGGGAGCGAACGGCCGCCGCGGTGGGCCGCACGCTCGAGGCGACACGGCGCGAGCTGGCCGCCGAGCGACGGGCCCTCGAGCGACTCGATCCCCGTGCGCAGCTCACGGCCGATCGCGAGCGGATCGGGCTCCTCCTCGATCGAGCGGTGCGGGTTGCCGAGGGCGCGATCGCGCGGCGGCGTTCGGGTCTCGAAACCGCGGCCGTCGCGGCTCCGCGCCCGTTGCTCATCCGGCTGGCGACCGCCCGATCGACCCTGGAGGCCGCCGCCTCGGCCCTTACCGTCCTCGATCCGCAGGCGACGCTCGAGCGCGGCTACGCGATCGTCCGGCGGGCGACGGATGAGCGGATCCTGCGGACCCCCGCCGAGGCGCCGGGCGGGACGGCCCTGGCGATCCGGCTGGCCGGCGGCGAGCTGCCCGCCACGGCGGCGGAGCGGTGATCGATCTCGTCCTGGTCATCGGGATCGCGATCGTCGTATCCGCCCTGGGTCTGGGCATTGGTATCCTCATCTCCGGGCGGATCACCCGCTGGATGGAGCGCGACGAGGAGCAGGATGACCGCTGATACGAGGCCTGGCGAAGGCGCTGAGGCGGCACCGGCCGGGTCCGTCACGACCGATCCGGCGATTGCCGCGCTCTCGTTCGACGACGCCTTCGCCGAGCTCCGGACCGCGGTCGCCGAGCTGGAGGCGGGCGGCCTCTCGCTGGAGGACACGATCGCCCGCACCGAGCGCGCCGTCGCCCTCCAGCGCCACTGCGAGAAGCTCCTCGGCGAGGCAGAGCTCCGGGTCCGCCAGCTCGTCAGCCGACCAGGCGGCGGCCTCGAGGCCCGCGAGATCGCGGCGGTCGAGGCAACCGAGGGCTGACCGCCGGCAAGGACCTGTTGCGCGCCCCTAGTCCGGCCGGATGTTGTGGTTGAAGCGGAACACGTTGTCGGGGTCATAGCGGCGCTTGACCGCCACGAGCCGCTCCCAGCGCTCGCTGCCATATGCGGCCATCACCCGCTCCGCCGACTCGTCGACCGGGGAGTAGTTGACGTACCCGCCCCCGGAGAACGACAGCGGCTCGAGCAGGGCAGCCACCCGACGAGCCCAGCCGATCGCGACGGCATCGTCCTCAGGGGACTCCCAGATCGCGATGGCGCTGGCGTTCCAGCGCGCCGCGCGCTGGCCGAACGCGGCACCACCGGCGGGTTCGGTCCGCGCGACGCCCGTCATGCCCTCGATCAGGATGAAGGCCTCGCCGATGGCGTCTGGCGCCAGACAGGCCTCGACGAGCGACTCGAATGTTGGCGCATCGAGCGCACGGAGAAAGTGGCCCTTCCAGTAGTGGCGGAGCCCGAATGGCAGGATCCCGTTCTGAGCCTGGAGCTCGAGATACGTCCGCGGCCCGATGTCGTCGGCGACGACCGGCAGATCGCGCCGGAGCAGGTCGAGGATCGGCTCCGGATCGCTGCCGTCGACGATGCCGATCGCGAAGCCGACGATCGGCCCCATCTCCGGGTCACGTTGGATCGTGAGGGTTGGCATCGTCGCCGTCGGGTGCCGCTCGATGAGCTCCTCGACGCGGGCAAGGACGGCACTGGCCGCATCCGCCCGGTACGTGAGCGACCCGCCGACCATCGGGCCGACCGGCGTGAGGCGGTACGTGAACCGGGTCACGACGCCGAAGTTGCCGCCACCGCCGCGGAGCGCCCAGAGCAGCTCCCGGTCGTGGTCCGGGCCCGCGATCACGACGGAGCCGTCGGCGGTGACGACCTCCGCCTCGATCAGGTTGTCGCAGGTCAGGCCCGCGACTGGCATCAGCCAGCCGATCCCACCGCCGAGGGTCAACCCGCCGATCCCCGTATCGCCGAACGTTCCGCCGGGGACGGCGAGCCCGTGGGCGAACGCCGCCGCGTCGATGTCGTTCCATTGGGCCCCGCCGCCGGCATGAGCGATCCGCGCGTCGGGATCGACCCGGATCTCGCGCATCGCCGCCAGGGAGACGACCAGGGCGCCGTCGGCGAATCCATGGCCGGCGACGCTGTGGGCGCCACCACGAACGGCGATCGGCAGGGCAGCCGCCCGGGCCGCGCGAACGGCGGCGACGACTTCACCGGTCGTGGTGCACGGCACGATGACCGCGGGGCGGCGATCGAGGGCGCCATTGAACGACCGGCGGTGCTCGTCGTAGGCGGGGTGATCGGGCAGGATCGCACTGGAAGGAAATGACGGGGTGGGCGCAAGCGGCTCGTCGGTCTGCATCGGGCGTCTCCGTGACGGTGGAGGGCCAGCGTAGCGCGCTCCCGCGTCCGCGGACGACGATCCAAAACGTGCGCCTTCCGAGGAACACGTTTATAATCGGTGGAGCGTCCGACGCAACTCCCGGCGTGAAACCGTCCGAGGAGCGACCATTCGTGCACCACCCAATCCATCCTGGAGCAACCCGCCCCCGTGACAGCGCCCATCCTGCCGAGCCTGACCGGCCCCGCCGACCTTCGCCGCCTGACCGAGGTCGAGCTCGAGCTGCTCGCGGGCGAGGTCCGCGACGCGATCATCGCGACCGTGGCGACGACCGGCGGCCATCTCGGCAGCAGCCTCGGAGTGGTCGAGCTGACGATCGCCCTCCATCGGCTGCTCGAGTCGCCGCGCGACCGGATCGTCTGGGACACGGGTCACCAGGCCTACCCGCACAAGCTCCTGACCGGGCGCTTCGCCCGGTTCGGGACCCTCCGCCAGCTCGGCGGGATCGGCGGCTTCCCGCGGCGGAGCGAGTCCGAGCACGACGTCTTCGATGGCGGCCACGCCGGCACCGGGCTCTCGATCGGGCAGGGGCTTGCAACCGCCCGCGACCTGCGCCACGGCAACGAGCGGATCGCGGTCGTCGTCGGCGATGCGGCGATCACGAGCGGCCTCAGCCTCGAGGCCCTCAACGACATCGGCCAGCGGAAGACCCAGCTCCTGATCGTCCTCAACGACAACGAAATGTCGATCAGCCCGACCGTCGGCGGCCTCTCGAAGTACCTGAGCCAGATCAAGCTGTCGGGCACCTGGCAGTCGAGCAAGACGGCGTACGACGAGCTCGTCGGCCGGATCCCCGCGGTGGGTCCCACGGTCCGCGAGCTGAGCCAGCGGTTGCGCGCCTCGGTCGTGAACTTCGCCCAGCCGGGCCGGCTGTTCGAGGATCTCGGGATCACCTACATCGGGCTCGTTCCCGGCCACGACCTGAAGGCCCTGCTCTCCACGTTCCAGCAGGCGCTCGAGCTCAAGGGCCCGGTCATCGTCCATGTCCGGACCCAGAAGGGCCACGGCTTCAGACCTGCGGAGGCCGACCAGGTCGGGTTCCACGGGGCCGCCCTGCCGCCGATGGCGGTGCCGTCGAACGGCCACCTCGAGGGCAACGGCTCCGGCCCGGCGGCGGCGGAGGGAGTCCAGCAGGCGCCCCGGTCAATGCCGACCGAGTCGATGGCCGACGACGCCGCTCCCGCGTCCGCCGTGATCCGGACGCCCAAGAACCCCAACTACACCGCCGTCTTCGCGAAGGAGCTGATCGAGCGTGCCCGCTCGGACGAACGGATCGTCGCGATCACCGCCGGGATGCCGACCGGGACCGGGCTGTCGACATTCGCGGCCAGCTTCCCGGACCGGTTCATCGACGTGGGCATCGCCGAGCAGCATTCGCTCGCGCTCGCGACGGGGCTCGCGATGGGCGGGATGCGACCGGTCGTCGCGCTCTACTCGACGTTCCTCCAGCGGGCCTTCGACCAGACCGTCCACGACATCTGCCAGAACGACCAGCCGGTCCTGATCGCGGTCGACCGGGCCGGTCTCGTCGGCGAGGACGGAACAAGCCACCAGGGCATGTTCACGCTGTCCGCCCAGCGCCAGCTGCCGAACCTGGTGATCGCCAGCCCGAAGGACGAGCAGGAGCTGCGCTCGCTCCTCGTGACCGCGCTCGGCCAGGATCGGCCGTTCGCGCTCCACTACCCGCGCGACCCGGGCTTCGGCCTGGCGCCGATCGACCCGGCGCCCGTGCCGGTCGGTCGCGGCGAGGTCCTGCGCGAGGGCACCGACATCCTGTTCGTCGGCTTCGGCCCGATCGTCGCCCGCGCGCTCGAAGCCGCCGGCGCGCTCGCGGCTGACGGCTGGTCCGTGGCCGTCATCAACGCCCGGTTTGCCAAGCCGCTCGACCGCGACCTCATCCTCGACCATGGCCGCGGCAAGCGGCTGGTCGTGACGTTCGAGGAGAGCATCGTCACCGGCGGGTTCGGCAGTGGCGTCCTCGAGGCGATGGAGGAGGCGCGGCTCACCGAGCCCGCGCTGCGCGACGTCGCGGTCCGGATCCTCGGCATCCCGGGCGGTGCGTTCGTCGACCACGGCTCCGTTGCCGACCTTCGGCGTGTCCTGCGCCTCGATGCGGCCGGCCTCGCCGAGCAGGTCCGCGAGACGCTCGTCGCGATCGGGGCGACGCCGTCGACCACTCCGGCGCCGGAGCCCGTCGCGACGTAGCGGTTATCGCCGTAACGAGGCGCGCGTCGCCGGCATGACCAGGCAGGCCAGGGTGACGCCCCAGATCGCGATCCCCGTCGCGAACACGGGGTCGAGGCTCGTGATCGCGATGAGCCCGATCACGAACGCGAGGCCGGCGCCGATCGTCGCCACGGCCAGCCACCAGAATGCGCGCCGTCGCCCGAGCAGGCCGATGCCCGCGACCGTCGCGAGGAGCCCGTAGACGGCGATCCCGAGCCCGATCTGCACCCCGACGACCGGCACGGCCGGGGTCCCCGTCATCGCCTGCGTGATCGTCATCCCTGCTCCGAGGCCGGACAGGCCGATGATCACGAGGAGCACGGCGGCAAGCACCAGCGGGAATGGCCGCTCGGTCACGGCGTGGACATCCTCCCGCCCCCTCATTCGATCCGGCTCGCGTCCGGTGAGTCACCGCGAAGTCGGCTGTGACACGATAGCCCGGTGAGCCAAGCCACTGTCCGCCGAAGCCGCCAGCGGCTCGACCAGCTCGTCGTGGAGCGGGGTCTGGCCGAGACGCGCGCCCGAGCGCAGGCGCTGATCCTCGCGGGCAAGGTCCGGACGGGCTCGGGCGACGCGGCGCGCCTCGACCGGAAGGCCGGCGACCTCGTCGACGCCGACGTGGCGATCAGCCTCGTCGAGGCGGACCCGTACGTGAGCCGTGGCGGCCACAAGCTCGCGGCCGCCCTCGACGCGTTCGGGATCGACCCCTCCGGCCTCGCCTGCCTGGATGCCGGAGCCTCGACCGGCGGCTTCACCGACGTCCTCCTCCAGCGCGGCGCCGCGCGGGTCCACGCGGTCGACGTGGGGCGGGGCCAGCTGGCCGATCGCGTGGCGCGCGACCCCCGTGTCGTCGTCCACGACCGGACGAACGCCCGGACGCTCACGCCGGACACCCTCGGCGAGCCGATCGAGCTCGCGGTGATCGACGTGTCGTTCATCTCGCTCGGCCTGGTCCTGGGTCCGATCGCCTCGACCCTTCGTCCGTCGCCGAGCGCGCCGATCCTTGCCCTGGTCAAGCCGCAGTTCGAGGTCGGCAAGGGCGGCACCGACCACGGCGTGGTCCGCCATCCGGAGGCGCACCGGGCCGTCCTCCGACGAGTCGTCGAGGCAGCCGCCGCGCTCGGGCTCGGAACGCGGGCGGTGATCGCGTCGCCGATCCTCGGGCCGGAAGGCAACCGCGAGTTCCTGGTCCACCTCCAGGCCGGCCCGGGCTGCGCGGAGATCGACGAACGGGTCGACGAGGCCGTCGGGATCCCCGCGACCGCGCCCGAGCGCGAGGCCGGCGGACCGTGACCGTCCGCCGGATCGGGTTCGCCTACAACCCGACCAATGAAGCCGCGGTCGAGCTGCGCGAACGGGCCGAGGGCTGGTGCCGGATGCACGGGATCGAGCACTGGGCGGCCCAGGCCCAGGACTTCGACCTGCTCTGCCGCGAGCTCGCCACCACCGACGTGCTCGTCGTCCTCGGTGGCGACGGGACCCTGCTGCGCGCGGCGCGGGCGGTGATCCAGGTCGACGTGCCCCTGCTCGGCGTCAACCTCGGCAAGATCGGGTTCCTCTCGAAGGTCGAGGCGATCGAGCTCGAGCCGGTCCTGGCGAAGCTCGTATCGGGCGACTACACGCTCGATCCGCGGATGGCCCTCGAAGCCCGCATCCTGCCCGGCGGCCGCGACGACGGTGCCGCGACCCACCACGCGCTCAACGACATCGTCGTGGCCCGCGGCGCCCTGGCCCGGGTGACCCGGCTCGACGTGGCGATCGGCCCGACCCACGTGGCCACGTTCATCGCGGACGGCCTCGTCGTCTCGAGCCCGACCGGCTCCACGGGCTATTCGTTCAGCGCCGGCGGCCCGATCGTCGCACCGGACAGCCGGAACCTGATCGTGACCCCGATCGCCGCGTATCTCTCGACGGTCCGGTCGGTCGTCGTCGGGCCGGACCAGGTGGTCCGCTGCCGGATCGTCGACGCGACCGAGGCGATCGTCTCGATCGACGGACGCGAGGACGTCCCGGTCGCGGTCGGCGACGTCGTCGAGGTCCGGGCGCTGGCGCGGTCGGTCCGGCTCGTCGCGCCGGCCGGCAGCCAGCCGTTCTGGGACCTGTTCCGCCGCAAGGTGGAGCTGCTGCCGTCGTGAACGGGGCGTGCCGATGGCGATGACCGACGAGCGGGATCGCGCGGCTCCGGTGCCGGACGAACCCGGCACGGCCCCCGAGCGCGCTGTCGGGCGCCTGCTCGAGCTGACCGTGACCGATCTCGCCCTGATCGAACGGCTGCGGCTCGAGCTCGCGCCCGGCCTGAACGTGTTCACCGGCGAGACCGGGGCGGGCAAGAGCCTGCTCATCGACGCCCTGGGGCTGGCAGTCGGGGCGCGCGCGGATTCGACCCTCGTCCGGCACGGGGCGGAGACCGCGCGCGTGACCGCCCTGTTCGATCGCGTGCCGGAGCCCCTGATCGCGGCTCGCGAGGTGTCGGCCGCGGGCCGGTCCACCGCGCGCCTGGACGACGAGCCCGTGACCGCCGCGCGGCTGGCCGACGTCGCCGGCTCGCTCGTCGAGATCCACGGCCAGCACGACCAGCAGCGGCTCCTCGACGAGCGCTGGCAGCGCAACCTGCTCGACGGGTTCGGTGGTCACGCGGCGGTGCGGGCGGCTGTCGCCGCGGCCGTCGAGCGATGGCGCGAGAACCGGGCGCTCCTGGCGGATCTCGAGCTCGACCCCCGCGAGCTGGCCCGGCGCCTCGGGCTCGCCGAGCACGA
>Ga0307308_10001272_pt1 | contig 10000 bp, 9 predicted proteins | sample ER_DNA_195_FD_194501 | JGI IMG/M metagenome (GOLD analysis project Ga0307308, IMG submission 194501) | Bulk soil microbial communities from the East River watershed near Crested Butte, Colorado, United States - ER_DNA_195 | ecosystem: Environmental > Terrestrial > Soil > Floodplain | place: USA...
GGGCCGGCGGCGAGGCGGAGTCGTACTTCGCCAACATCGCGAGCGCGGGGATGAGCGGCGCGATCGCCAAGCGCGCCAACGAGACGTCGAAAGCCCTCGGCGGCAAGATCTCCTACGCCTGGGCGACGCTGGCCGTCTTTGCACGCTGGCGGAACGACGAGGTCCACTTGACCATCGACCACGAGCGCCGCGAGGGCCGCATGCACGACGTCGTCGTCGCCAACGGCCGCTTCTTCGGCGGCGGGATGATGATCTGCCCCGACGCGGAGCCCGACGACGGACTGTTCGACGTGCTCACGATCGGCGACCTCACCAAGCGTGACTTACTCCTGACGCTCCCCAAGACCTACAAAGGGCGGCACCTGCCACACCCGAAGGCCGAGCTCCTGCGCGGCGCGCACGTCGAGATCGACGCCCCGCGACCGCTGCCCGTCGAGCTCGACGGCGAGCAGCCGGGCACGACGCCGGTCCGCTTCGAGGTCGTCCCGAAGGCGATCCGCCTCCGGGTTCCGGCCTAAGCGGTCTTCTTCTTCGCCGGAGCCTTGCGCTTGGCCGGCGCGCGTTTCGCCGGGGTGCGGGACGAGCGGCTCAGCGCGTCGACTTTCTTCTCCAGCGCGTCGACCCGCCGTTCGAGGGCGTCCAGCCCGCGCACGCGCCTCTGGAGCTCGTCGACGCGATCCTTCATCTGCATGCCGGCATCGAGAAGGCGTTGCGCGGCCGGCATCTCGCTGAGCTTGCCGACGACGTCCTCGCCGCGGTCGGCGAGCTTGCTGAGGATGTCCTGTCTGCTCTGGGCCATCGTCTCGTGGACCCTACCGAACTCTCGTCACGACGTAGTCGAGCTCGTAGCAGCCGAGCCTGTTTACTCGCGGGCATGTAGAAAGCGCCCGCAGCGGCCGCCCGCGGTGGAAGCCGAGCGACGCGGCCGGCGAGACGAACCGCTTGACCACGACTCCGGGCCGGTCGTCGCCGTCCGCGAAGCTGCCGTACTCGCTCGACCGCGGGCACGGCGTCATCGCATGGCCGGCGCCGTCCGCGTTGCCGAACGAGCCGAAGTCGCACTCGCGCGCGAACGCGAAGACACGCCACGGCCGGCCGCGCGGCACGTAGACGTCGAGCGCCGGGCCGTTGCGGAAGACCTGCCCGTCGTGCGTTCGCAGCAGCCCCTGCCCCAACGTCGTCCACTTCCCGGCCGCCTCGAGGTAGACGTTCCACTCCCCGGGCGGCTTCGATCCCTGCTCGCCGTGGGTCGTCTCCTTGGAACCGCACGTGGGCCGCCTGTTCGGGCAGCCGGGATCCATTGCGCGCCGGACGAGCAGGCCGGTGAAGCGGATGCGGAGGTGCTCGCGCTTTGGCGTCCCGACGAGAACGCGCTTCGCCAGCACGAGCCTCCGCCCCGGATCGGCGGTGACCGTGACGGTGACGTCGACGCCCTTCCCGCGAGCCACGGCGCGTACCTGGGCGCCGCCGCCGGAGCTACCCGCATCGAGGACTCGCACGTGGACGGGCCGGCGTGGCAAAGGCAAACGGAAGCGGTAGGTACCGCGGATGTCGGCCCACCTGCTCTCGGTTGCCAGGCAACTCTGGAAGACCGGGATCGCGAGCTTCGCCTTGTGCGCGCAGTCGGCCTCGACACCGGCGAAGGTCTTGTCGTTCGAGACGACCAGGTCAGCCTCGCCGCCCGCGTTCCGCACGACCCAGAGCGCGCGGTATGAGTGGATCTCCGTGCGTTCCCCTCCCGGAAGCCAGTGGCCGCAGTCCCAGATCCACGAGCCGACGAGCGCGACCCGGTCGCCCGGCTCGGGCCAGGCGAAGCTCGGCAGCGCGGCCTGCTCACGCTCGACGTGGACGCGGCCCGTCGAAGGGGTCCTGCCCTCGAAGTTCCCGGTGTGCGCGGCAGGGTCGCCGCCGAGCAGGCCGTGGTACGCGCGGTCCGGTAGCACGTCGAAGTTGAAGTCGTAGGCCCGGTGCACCGTCGGCAGGTCTTCCTCGGTCGGGTGCGAGGCGAGCTCCGGGAAGTAGCGCGACGAGACGACTCCTTCGAGCCGCTGCTGCGGAGGCGGCGGCCCCGTCGGCGGCGCGTCGTGGTCGTTGACATAGACCCAGGTCGGAATCTCGCGCCTGACCTGCGCCGAGAAGTCGCGGCCGCAGCCGTCGACCACCGCCTGCTGCGGGTCGATCCCGGCCGGGGCGGGCCCGCCCGCCAGAGCGGCGAACGTCGCGGCCAGAGCGGCGGCGAAAGCCGCGGCCGCCGCGACGAGGGCTTGGCGCCTCACCGGAGAACGACGACCGGCGTTCCCGCAGGCGTCGCGGCGAAGAGCTTCCGCAGCACCGGATTCCGGACCCGGATACAGCCGTTCGAGACCGCCCGCCCGATCGACCACGGCTCGTTCGTTCCGTGGATCGCGATCGGGCCGCCTTGCGTCCAGCCGGTGAGGACGTTCGAGAACGCGGAGATGCCGATCGCTCCGGGCCCGTACGGGCCGTTCGCGTCGGTCGGGATGAGTCGCTGGTTGACGTAGTAGCTGCCGGTCGGCGTCGGGGTTGCGCTCGAGCCGACCGCGACCGTCGTGTGAAGTACCGGCCGGCCGCGGCGAAACAGCGTCAGCCGCCGCTTCGAGACCTGGACGACGATCCGCGTGCGGACGGAGGCGAGCTTGACGTTACGCGCGCGCACGTAACCCTCGATCCGGTTGGGCTTGATCGGGAGCTGGACGCGGTACCACGTCGCCTTGCAGTTGCTCCGCCGAATCGCGGAGACGACCCGGAAGACCGTCGGGAAGTCGTTCTGGTTCAGGTGCTGGAATCGCGCGAACGGCTTCCCGCCCGGACGGCGGTAGGCCGTCGCGCGCTCGGGCACGACGGCCGCGACGGTGACGCGGCTGGAGCCGAGAAGGTGGACGCCGGCTCGGCAGTGCTTCGCCGGGCTCGGCGGGACAACTGTTGCCGAGGTGCCCATGGTCGTCGCGCCGCAGCCGGCAAGGACGCAGACGAACGGCAACGAACCAAGCGCGAGGACACGCCGATGTCGCACCTCGACGAGCTTAGCCACTCCGCCATGGGCAATCCCAATGTCGTGCCATCCAAGACGGTGCTCCAGCCGGCCGCCTTAGACGACCTACCAATTCGTCACAACTTCGTCACCCTTTTGTGCGTCGTAGCTTCCGGAGCAATCACTACGCTGAGCCCAAGGACGATGTCGCAACTCTTCCCACTTCATCGCAAGCGCAGCCATTCGCACCGCGCGGTCCGCACCTACGTGCTGGGCCAGCGCCTCGGGATCCCCTACGAGGTCGAGCGGACTGTCTGCGCGGACTGTCGGCAGGTGCTCGATGAGCGCCCGCTCAAGCGCGCCGCGGCCTGAGCACGTCGACAACCTGAGGTAAAACCTCTCCTGCGCTCCCGTCGATTCGTAGCGTCGCCTGCGCGTCGAACCCCGTCGGCCCGCGGTTGACGATCGCGAGCACGCCGCCGGTTCCGATCGTCTCCAGCGGCAGCCCGGCCACGGGATAGACCTCGAGCGCCGATCCCACGACCAGCAGCAGCCGCGCGCGGCGCGCGAGCTCGTATGCGCGGTCGATCGCGACCGGGGGCAGGAGCTCGCCGAAGAAGACGACGTCCGGCTTCAGGAGCTCGCCGCACGCGGGACAGGCGGGTGCGTCCGCCTCGGCGAGGAGCTCCAGGACCTGCGCGAGCTCGTAGCGGCGGCCGCAGCCTGGGCAGGTCGCAGTGCGGATCGAGCCGTGCACCTCGACGACCTCGCGGCTTCCCGCGCGCTCGTGCAGGAGGTCGATGTTCTGCGTCACGACGGCCTCGACGAAACCAAGCTGCTCGAGCTCGGCCAGGGCGAGGTGCGCCGGGTTCGGCTCGGCCCCGGTGAGCATCCCCACGCGCGGCTTGTAGAAGCTCCACACCTTCAGCGGGTCGCGGCGGAAGGCCTCGATCGACCCGTACTCGAGCGGGTCGAACTTCGCCCAGAGCCCGGTCGGCGACCGGAAGTCCGGGATGCCGCTCTCCGTGCTCACCCCGGCTCCGGTGAGGAGGACGCACGGCTGCCGTTCCCGGATCAGCTCTGCGAGAGCCTCGACACTCAAGTCCCGATCGTAGAGTTCCGCCGTGGACTTCCGCTTCGAGACCGACGTGCGCGTCCGATTCGCCGAGACCGACGCGCAGGGCGTCGCGCACCACTCCGTCTACCTCGTCTGGTTCGAGATCGCGCGGGTCGACTACCTGGCGCGCTTCCGCGGCGGCTACCCGGAGCTCCAGGCTAAGGGGATCGAGGCGCTGACGACCGCGGTGCACGTGCGCTACCTCGCGCCTGCGCGCTTCGACGACCGGCTGACGATTCGCTGCACAGCGGGCAACCTGCGCGGCGCGCGGTTCCGCTTCGACTACGTCGTCGAGCGCGACGGCACGACGCTCGCCGACGGCCACACGCTGCACGCCTGCATCGATGCGCGGACACACCGGCCCACACGCGTGCCTGCGTGGCTCGTCGAAGAGATCGCTACTGCTGAGGGCCGGTAGGGCCAGTGGGGCCGGTCGGCCCAGTCGGCCCGCTCGGGCCCTTCTTCGGCTTCGGCCGCTCCTTGGTCCCGACGCGCACGACCCGGTCCTCGCCGCGGTAGGACGAGTACCAGGTGTTGTCGTAGAGCAGCTTCCCGGACGGCAGGTACACGAGCCGCCGTACGCTCGTCGAGCGCGAGGGCTCGCCGCTGTCCTCGAGAACCGTCACGCCCTTGAACAGCGTCGGGTCAGGAACGCGCTTGATCGGTGCCGGCCCGGTCTCCACGAGCGGCCGCGTCTCGCTGACGACGCGCCGGTGAATCGGCGCACCGTAGAGATCGACGACAAGCGAGTACGAGCCGACGAACGTCCGCAGCAGGAGCCAGTGCGGCGTGTCGTTGACGAACTTGAGGTCGACGTCGGGGTAGTCGACAGTCGCGTCGCGGCCCTGCGGGTAGTGGCTGATGTAGAGCGCGTGGTTCGTGCGCTCGGTGATCTTCAGGCCTGCCTCGTAGGCGGCGTTGAAGACCGTCGTCGAGACCTGGCAGACCCCACCGCCGAGGCCCGTGGTCACCTCACCATTGATGATCACCGGCGCAGTGAGGAAGCCCTTGGCCGCAGTCCGGGCGCCGGTCGCGTGGTTGAACGAGAAGGTCGCTCCGGGAGCGACCAGCTTGCCGTCGATCAAGCGCGCCACGAGCTGGACGTTGTGGATCCGGTTCGGGTCACCGCCGTAGATCGTCTCGTAGCGGCTGATGCGAGTCGTGATTCCCATGGCCTTTACCTGCGCGGTGGTGCGCTTCGCGTCCTGAGTCGTCACGACGACGCGCGCGCTCCGCCCGTTCGGCGAGAGCGCCGCGGCGAGCATGGTCCGGCGCGTCGCCGGGACGTCGATCACGCGGCCGGGCCGCGAGGGGACGACGAAGACGCGGCCGCTGTCGAGGACGCGGAAGGTCGCGTCGCGCGGAGGCCGTCCGATGCCGTGGCCGAGACGCGTGAAGTAGCGGTCGGCGGCAGGGCCGCCGATCCCCAGCGAGTCCGTGCCTCCGTGGGGCAGCGTGAGCAGCGTGGCGAGCTGCCCGGGCTGAAGCCACCAGGACGAGCCGCCGAGGCTCATCCGGATCCGGCCGGACAGGGTGGTGCGGACCTGGGTCAGTGCAGGAGCGAGGTCGCCCGCCGAAACGCTCGGGGAGTCGAGCCGCACCGGCAGCGCGACCGGCGTCCCGCGCTCGAGGCCCACGAGGGCCTGCACGATCGCGACGGCTGCAGCCTTGCGGTCGAGCCCTCGGCCAGTGCGGCCGGGCACGACGGCCGGCCGGAGCCCGTGCAACACGAGCGCCGCATCACGATGAGGCGTGCCGACCGCCCGGTTCATCCGGGTCAGCTCGTAGTCGAGCGCGCGCTCCCAGACGCGGGTCGGCGGCGAGACATCGGCGCCGAAGACCCTCACGCCAAGCCGACGGAAGCCTCGGAGGGGGCCGAAGCCGTCGCCGTGCTGCTCGGCGAGCCTCGCCGCGGCGGCCCAGTCGGCCTCGACGCCGAGATTGCCCGGCTTCAGGCGCCAGCGGCGGCCGCCGGCTATGAACACGACGGGCACGTTCGCGACCGCTCGGGCGCGGGACTGGAGCTTCGCGGCTGCCTGTCCAGGTGTGAGGCCGCCGACGTCGACGCCCGCGACGCTGACGCCCTTGGCGATCCGTCCGGGGGCGCCCGCGAAAGCGAGCCCCAGGCCGAGGCCGGCGATGATCGCGACGGTTGTGAGGGCAAGCAGGCGCTGGATCAGGAGCCGCCGCGAACGGGCGCGGCGGCGCTTCCGGACCCGGACCGCGCTCGTGCCTGCTTCTACGCGCAAGGCCTGAGAGTCTAACGCGGCCGCCCGCCGGCGAAAGGGATCCCGGAACGCGGCCTCGAGGCCCGTCGTTCGCGGACGGTTAGTCCCTCAATCGATACGAAGGCGTCACAGTCCCGTTGCGGTTTCCGCGATAGCATCGCCATTGGGTGGTGGGGTAGGGGTGCCCCGCCGGAACACCGCAAGGTGCGTCAGTCGCGCGGCAGGAAGATCTCGCGGGCGATCACAAGACGCTGGATCTGCGAGGTGCCCTCGTAGATCTGGAAGAGCTTCGCGTCGCGCATCAGCTTCTCGACCGGGAATTCCTTCATGTAGCCGTAGCCGCCGAAGACCTGCACCGCGTCGGTCGTGACCTTCATCGCGGTGTCGGCCGCGAAGCGCTTGGCGTACGACGACTGCAGCGTCGCCCGCTTGCCCTGGTCGAGCAGCCACGCGGCCTGCCAGCACAGGAGCCGCGCCGCCTCGATCTCCGCCGCCATGTCCGCAATGAGGAAGTTGACGCCCTGGTTCATCGCGATCGGCTGGCCGAACTGCACCCGCTCTCGCGAGTACTCGACCGCATACTCGAAGGCGGCTCGCGCGACGCCCACCGCGCCGGACGCGGTGCCCGGACGCGTGTGGTCGAGCGTCCGCATGGCGATCTTGAAGCCCTCGCCCTCCTCGCCGAGCCGGTTAGCCGCGGGCACCGTCACGTCCTGGAACGCGATCGCCGAGGTGTCGGTCGCGCGCTGGCCCATCTTGTCGAGGTGCTTCTCGACGGTCACGCCGTCCGTGTCGGTGGGCACGACGAACGCGGTCAGGCCACGGTGGCCCGCGCCCTTGTCGGTGGAGGCGAAGACCGTCAGCCAGGCAGCGTGGCCGGCGTTGGTAATGAACATCTTCGAGCCGTTGATGACGTACTCGTCTCTCTGCCGCACCGCGGTCGTCTGGATCCCGGAGACGTCCGAGCCCGCGTTGGGCTCGGTCAGCCCGAAGGAGCAGACGATCGGCTCCTCGAGGAGCGGCGGTAGCCACTGGCGCTGCTGTTCGTCCGTGCCTGCGAGCATGACCGGCAGCGCGCCGAGGATGTTCGCCACGATCGAGGTCCCGATCCCGGAGCAGCCCCAGCAAAGCTCCTCGCCGATCAGCGCGCCCTCGAGCGCACCGAGGCCCGCACCGCCCAGCTCCTCCGGGATGTGCGGGTTCATCAGCCCGACCTCGTGCGCCTTCGCAATCACGTCGGCCGGGTGGGTCTGGTGCTCGTCGTACTCGGCAGCTTTGGGGCGGATCTCCTTCTCGGCGAACTCGTGCGCGAGCCCGCGCAACCCGCGCTGTTCTTCGGTCAGCCCAAAGGAGATACCGGTCTCGATTGCCTCGGTGGCCATCGTTGATTGACTGATCAGTCAATCAGATCGTACCCGGGGACTCCCCGGGGCGAAAGCCCGCCGGCTCGCCGGCGGCGGCAGGCCGTGCGAGCAGCGTCGCGCCGGCGATGGTGAGGGCAAAGGCCAGGACCCGGAGCACGGGAACCGAGCCCAGCCCCTCGCCGAAGAGCGTCGTTCCCGCGGCGATCGGAAGCGCGTTCGTGAAGAGCGTGGCCACCCCCGCGGTCGCCAGCGCGCCGCCGCGCTGGAAGCCGAGCTGAAGTGCCGCGAAGGCCAGCCCATGGCAGACGAGCAGCACCGGCACGAAGGCGAGCCTGCCGCCGCCCGGGACGGCGGCTTTCGTGGCGACGTCGCCCGCGGCGTAGAGAACGCCCGCGGCGAGACCGAGCCCCGCCCCGGTCCGTCCGAGACCCGCTGCGCAGGCCGCGACCAGTGAGACTCCGACCCACGCCCCGACCGCCCACGCCGGGCCGTGAGAGCCGTGGCCCTGTCCCGAGAGCGAGCCGGCAAGCACGATCAGACCCGCGATCGCCACGACGACTCCGCGACGCTCCCATACGGCCAGGCCGGCGTCCCGCGAGACCAGCACTGCCAGCAGCCCGATTCCCCCGGCCGAGGCCGCCTGGACCAGCGACAGCGGAGCGAGCGCGAGCGCGGTCACGTACAGAGCCCAGCCGCCCAGCCCCACGAGAAAGCCGGCCAGCCAGCGCCGCGCGCCGAAGAGGAGGCGAAGCGCGGCGAGCGGCCGGCGGAGCGAGAGCGCCGGCAGCGCCGCGGCTGCCCCGTGCTGCGCGAAGTACCCCCAGTTCAGTGCGCACGCCGACGCGAGCGCGAGCCCGAGCCCTGCGAAAAGACTCATCGCCCGTTGCGGCCCGCGAAAGGCAGGTACGCCTCCGCGGCGAGCGCGGCGATCCCGACCCGCGGGAGATCGAGCCGCCGCTCGTAGACGACGAACCGCCGCTGCCAGCAGGGGAAGAACTTCCGGTTGAAGAGCAGAAGGTTGTCGAGCTGGAAGTGGCCCTTCAGCCCCAGCAGCGCCCGCCGCTCCACTCGCTGCAGGCGGGAGAGCTGCGCCTCGGGAGCCAGCAGCGCGGCGAACGGCGAGAAGTTGAGCGAGACCCGTGCGAAGCCGCTCTTGCGGGCCCAGACAACCGCCTCACAGATCAGCCACTCGTTGAACCCGTTCGGCGTCGAGCGCAGGCGCGGCATCGACGACAGCGAGAGCGCCCCGCCTGCCCGGCAGACGGCGAAGTGGAGGAAACCAGCCGGAGCGCCGCCCGGTCCGCGCCCGACGACGAACACCGCATCCTCGTCGCCCAGGCGGAACAGCGCGTCGAGCGCCATCACGAAGCCGCGCTCCGGCTCTCTCCCCCGCCACTCCCGCGCGATGGCCCCGAGCTCTTGCCGCAGAGCTGTGTCGATCTCGCGGGGCCGCAGGATCTCCGCGCGGTAGCCCGCCCGTTCGAGGCGGTGCACGGACTGCCGCACCTTTCTGATCGGCCTGCCTTCGAGCGAGAACGCGTCCGTCTCGAGGACGGCCTCGTCGCCGTGATAGAGCGCGTGCAGCCCGCGCCCGCGATACAGCTCGAGACAGCCCTCCGAAGCGCCGAGAATCGCGAGCCGCCAGCTGCGCGCCCGCGCGAAGGCGATGAACCGGTCGAGGAGCGGGCCGAGCTCGGAGGCGGGCCCCACCGGATCACCGGAGACGATTGCGACGCCGCCGACGACCTTGTATGCGACGAACGCCCGGTCGTCCTCGGAAAAGAAGTACGACTTGTCAGCGCGCAGCGCGAACGGCGCCAGCGTGTCGGCGCCCCAGGCGGCGACGAGCTGCCGCGCAAGCGCTCGTTCCCGCGCCTCCTGCCGCAGCCGGTAGCGCCAGGGCCCGATCCAGCCGAGCAGCAGCCACCCCCCACCTGCAAGGCCGGCGAGGAACACGGAGAGCGGGAACCAGTCGCCGCCGCTCGCAGCCACGTGCGCCTTGCCGTGCAGCCGCAAACCCGCGAGCGCTGCGGCGGTCTCGCGGGCGATCAGCCCGAGCGAGACCGGCTGGTCGATGGCGAGCTGATTCAGCCACAGGGCCGCCGCGCCGTAGAGGAAGATCGCCGCCGCCACGAGGAGTGCCCGTAGTGCGAGGCGCGGCCTTGACGCCGGGTCTCCGCGCGCGTCGAACTCGTGCCGGTGCGCGACCAGCGCGACGAAGAGCAGCGCGGTTGCGACCGCTCCGACGTGGAACCCGTGGAGGACGTGCAGGGCGCTCGAGCCGCCGAGGAGAACCAGC
>Ga0307308_10001273_pt1 | contig 10000 bp, 6 predicted proteins | sample ER_DNA_195_FD_194501 | JGI IMG/M metagenome (GOLD analysis project Ga0307308, IMG submission 194501) | Bulk soil microbial communities from the East River watershed near Crested Butte, Colorado, United States - ER_DNA_195 | ecosystem: Environmental > Terrestrial > Soil > Floodplain | place: USA...
AGTCGAGGTCGAGAAGCGTGGCGTATGGGATGCCGAGCTGAGTAAGGAGGCGCCAGAAGTGGTTGGTGTGCCGGCCACCTAGCGGAACAACGGCAACGAACGACTGGTCGATGTGCAGGCCTCTAGCTGCGGCGAGCTTCGGCAGGACGAGTGCTTCGGAATCGCCTTCGCCGAGGACGACGAAGCGGGCGAAGTACAGCTCGGGATGAGCACGAACCGCCTCGCGGATGTACTTGCCCGCCTCCGTGAAGTCGTCCGGCAGGGCGATCTCGCGCACTTGGGTGGTCTTGGTTGCCTCGTCGAGACGGAAGTGCCGGACCTGCTCGGGCGGGACGCGGGATAGAACGCTGGCGGAGTGGCTGCAGATCAGAGTCTGGGCGCGGCCGGTTTGGGTCACGTCGAGGAGTTGCTGGACCACACGGGAGAGGAAGAACGGCGCCAGATTGTTCTCCGGCTCCTCGAGTGCCAGGAGGGTCAGGGATGGCAGGGCCGTTGCGGTGAGGTCGAACTTGTCGTCGTGGTCGCCCGCCGCGATCGCGTCTTCAATGTCCAACGTGGCTGCGGTCAGCGCCATGTGGAGCAGGGACTGCTGGCCGTCGCTCAACTCCCTGGCGGGCCGTGTTCGTCCGGTCGGCGAAGGCTCGAAGTGCATCTCGGCGTTCGTGACGAGGACGCTCACGTCACGGTTGATGGGCTCGAACATCGGATTCTGCTCGGAGTTCATGTGATGGAGCTCTTGCCACCTAGTGGAGATCGCCTTGGTCACGGTCTCGACGACCGCTTCGCCCTTGAACTTCTCCGAGAGCTCGTCGGCCGCACCGCCGACGTGCTCGCGAAACGGGTCGGACCACTGGCTAGCGCGCCAGACCCGCCCGCGCAGGAAGGCGTTGACCTGGCGGGCTCCGTCCCGGGTTGCGGGCACGTACACCATCTGAATGCGGTTGCGGTCCGAGGCGCTCAGCTCGAGCCATTTTTCGCCGTACTCCTCATCGAAGGTGTAGACGACACGGCGGCTGTCTTCGATAGTTCCGTTCACAGGGCCTTCGGCCGACCAGGAAGCTTCAAGGACGATGCGGAGCTTGAGCTGTCCGTCATCGTCCGCCGTCATCTGCGCGAAGAACTCCGGCACACTGCGTGAGGCGTCAGCGCCGTCGTCCGCGAGCTCGGGGAACGCGAAGACTGCTTCGATGCTCAGGGCCCTGGTCGCGGGTGCTTCTTCCTCATCGTCTGGGACCTGGAAGTCTTCGACACGGATCTGGCGCTGGTCACCGACGACACTGAACAGGCGCGAGAGCGCCTGGCAGGCGGCAGTTTTCCCGGCCGCGTTCCCGCCGAGCATCGCAGTCAACTGAGTGTCGAAACGGATTGTGGTCGGCTCGGGTCCGAAGCACTGGAAGTTGATCAGCGTGAGGCGCTCAAGAAACATTCAGCGTCTTCTCCCAAGTTGAACCGGCCTACAGTCACTTGCGCACGATACGAGACCCGAGTGGCGATTGGAGCCCCCGGGCGGGCAGGCGGTTCGCTTGGACGGTGCCCTGCGGACGGCTCCCTGTGAGTCGTGTGAGACCCGCGGGGCAGCTGCGGACACAGTGGGTCCCTCACTCGGTCACAAATCCGCCGACCTCATCTCCACAGCCATGGGGGACAAGCCGCATTGGCTAATGCCGCAAGTCGTTGCTCAGTCGCAGGTTCACCGTGAATCAAGCCGACCCGAGGTGGCGGCCGTTCAATCCAGGAAACAAGCATTGGGCGCGCTACGTCCCGTATCTCAACACAAGTGGCATTCCGCGCTCGCAGACAGTCGAATCTCCGCCCCGTCAGCCTGACTCGCTCGGCCTATCAACTTGGAGTCCGTCCCACGATCCACCTGAGTCAGACGTCCTCTTGGGGCGCCCACTTGGCTCTAATGGAGACCGTCACGCGTACCCCCTGACGAAATCTGAAGTTCGATGCCCGACACACCTTTTTGCATCGTCGGTTCGTACCCCACCTGGCTGACCGCGTGGCGGACCCGATTCGCCTTTGGTGGATGTGACGATGAGCATTCACAAGCTCAGTGCCGGGTCGGGGTACGACTATCTGACCCGGCAGGTCGCGGCGTTGGATTCCACCGGCAAGGGTCATGTCGGGCTGGCCTCCTACTACACCGAACGCGGAGAGAGCCCGGGAGCCTGGATCGGCTCTGGCATGGCCGGCATTGACGGCCTGAACGCCGGCGATGCGGTGACGGCGGAGCAAATGCGATCCCTGTTCGGTGCCGGCTTGCATCCCCTCGCAACCCAACGGTTGGAGCAGCTGGACGCCGCCGAGTTGACCGACGCAAAGGTCCGGGCAGTGACCCAACTCGGATTGCCTTTCAAGGTGTACTCCGGCGAGGTCAGCCCGTTCCGAGTCGAGGTAGCGAAACGGATCGCGGCGAAGGCTGCGGCCGGACAGCTGGAAGACGAGTCGGGCTCTGCGACCGATCGGGCGCGGGTTCGTACCGAGGTCGCGCGGGAGTTCTTCCGAGCAGAGCATGGCCGCGATCCGATAGACGCCCGCGAGATCGCCGCCACTATCGCCAAGGGGTCGCGTCCGCGCACTCAGACGGTTGCCGGCTATGACTTGACGTTTTCCCCGGTCAAGTCGGTGTCGACGTTGTGGGCGGTCGCCGACCCTCGCGTCGCGGCACTGATCGAACAGGCGCACCAGGCTGCCGTCCGGGATGCGCTGAGCTTCATGGAACGCCACGCATTGTTTACCCGGCAGGGCAGGAACGGGGTCCGGCAAGTCAATGTCACTGGCTTAGTGGCGGCCGCGTTCAGCCACCGGGACTCCCGTGCCGGTGACCCGGACCTGCACACCCACGTTGCTGTGGCGAACAAGGTGCAGACCCTCGACGGGCGCTGGCTGTCCATCGACGGCCGAGTGCTGTTCAAGGCGACTGTGGCGGCGTCGGAAACCTACAACACCGCCCTGGAGCATCACCTCCACGACCGGCTGGGGGTGCGGTTCGCGGAACGTCCCGATACTGACCCAGCGAAGCGGCCGGTGCGCGAGATTGTCAGTGTCGACCCGGCGTTGAACCGGCGCTGGTCTAGTAGGCGGGTGTTGATCGAGGACCGGCAGGGCGAATTGGCGGCCCGGTTTCAGCGTGATCATGGTCGACCACCGACACCGGTGGAGGCGTTGCAGCTGGCGCAGCAGGCCACCTTAGAGACCCGGGACGCCAAGCACGAACCCCGCAGCTTGGCCGAGCAACGCGTCGCCTGGCATGCCCAAGCCGCCGAAACGCTCGGCGGACCTGACGCGGTCCAAGCCATGATCAACAAGACCCTCAATCCCAGCTCCGCGCCGAGCCCTGCAGTGGATGCGGGGTGGGTGGCGATGACCGCGGAGAAGGTGTTGGCGGCAGTGGAGGAACGGCGCTCGACCTGGCAGAGCTGGCATGTCCACGCCGAAGCCCTACGCCACCTCCGGGCTGCTGAAATCGATACCGACAAGATTGAGCCGCTGGCGGAGCTGCTCGTCGCCGAGGTGCTGCGGACCCGATCAGTGGCCCTGACTTGCATCGAGGACCGCATTAGTGAGCCTGCGTCGTTGCGCCGGGCCGACGGTGCCAGCGTGTACACGGTGGCCGGGTCCGAGCTGTTCACCTCCGTCCGGATTCTGGCCGCCGAGCAACAACTGGTCGCGACCGCAGGCCGCACCGACGGACGGATCGTGGATGCCGACACCATCGAACTAGCCCTGTTGGAGGTAGCCGCCAATGGGAATGCCTTGGATGCTGGACAGGCCGGGCTGGTTCGTGCCATGTGCACCTCCGGGGCGCGGCTGCAGCTCGCCATCGCACCGGCTGGCGCCGGGAAGACCACCGCCATGTGCACGCTGGCTCGGGCGTGGAGTGACAGCGGCGGCCAGGTGCTCGGGTTGGCTCCGTCGGCCGCCGCTGCGGCGCAGCTCCGGGACGCCACCGGTGCACCGGCCGACACGTTGGCGAAACTGACCTGGTCCATTGATCATGGTGACCTGCCCGATTGGGCGGAGCGGATCGACCAGTCGACGTTGGTGATCATCGACGAGGCCGGGATGGCCGACACCCTCTCGCTAGACGCCACTGTGCAGTTCATCACCAATCGTGGCGGCAGTGTCCGGCTGGTCGGTGATGATCAACAACTCGCCGCGATCGGCGCCGGCGGCGTGCTACGTGACATCGAAGCCAGCCATGGGGCGGTCCGGCTGAGTGAGCTGCACCGCTTCACCGACCCGGCCGAGGCTGCCGCGACCCACGTCCTCCGCGACGGCAGACCCGAGGCGCTCGGGTTCTACCTGGACCAGCGACGCGTCCACATCGGCGACCCCAGCACAACCCTCGATGCTGTCTTCGAAGCGTGGCGGGCTGACCGCAGCCATGGCGTGGACGCGATCATGCTGGCCCCAACCCGGGAGCTGGTCAGCCAGCTCAACCAACGCGCCCGCGATCACCGCCTCGCCGGCGGTCACCCAGGCCAGGAAGTTGAGTTGGCCGATGGCAACCGGGCCAGCGTCGGCGATTTGATCATCACCCGTAGGAACGACCGCAGACTGCATATCACCGCAACCGACTGGGTGAAGAACGGCGACCGTTGGACCATCCTCAACTTCACAAGCAGCGGCGCTGTGAGGGTGCAGCACGTACGGAGCGGCCGTATCGTCACCCTGTCCGCCGACTACGTCCGCATCGCTACCGAATTGGGGTACGCGACGACCGTGCACGCTGCGCAAGGTGTCACCGCCGACACCATGCATGGCGTGGTGACCGGTGAGGAGTCCCGACAGCAGCTCTATACGATGCTGACCCGCGGCCGCGCCGCCAACCACATCTATGTTTCGGTGGTCGGCGACGGAGACCCGCACGCAGTGATTCAGCCGGAGAATGTTCATGTTCGGACGGCGACCGAGCTGCTGGAGCAAATCCTTGGCCGAGACGGCAGTCCAAGATCGGCCAGCACCCTGCAGCGCGAACAACGGGATCCCGCTGTCCGGCTCGGCGCCGCTGCCGCCCGCTACCTTGACGCCCTCCACGTCGCCGCCGAACACCTCGCCGGGCCACAGGTTGTTGCCAACCTCGACCAGAACGCCGACCGTATGCTCAACGGCTTGACGAGCGAGCCGGCGTGGCCGACCCTGCGCGGCCACCTGCTGCTGTTGGCCGCTGCCGGCGCCGATCCAGTCACTGAATTGCTCTACGCGGCCGCAACCCGGGACCTGAGCAGCGCCGATGATCAGGCTGCGGTCATCGACTCGCGGATCCATGAGATGAACGAGGTCGCCCGCGGGGGGCCGTTGCCGTGGCTGCCCGGCATTCCCGACCGGCTGGCCACCGACCCGAACTGGGGGCCGTATCTGAACGCACGATCACAGCTTGTTGCTGAGCTCGCCGACCAGGTCCGCAGCAACGCCGCAGCTGAAACGGCGGCCTGGGCGGCCCAGCGCCATGCTCCGGTGCCGGCCGAGCTGATCGCCGACATACAGGTGTGGCGCGCCGCCACCGAGATCGATCCCAGCGACCTGCGACCCACCGGGCCACCCCAACTCGGCCGTGCCGCCCGTGTCTTCCAACTGCAACTCGATAAGCGACTCGCCGTCACAGATACCCAGACAGAATGGCGATGGCAGCAGCTGCTCGCTGCAGAAGTCCCGAGCGCCACCGCGGACCCATTCCTGCCGGAGCTGGCCGAAAGGTTGAGCTATCTCACTCGGGCCGGCTTCGACGCCGCCCTCCTCGTGCGCTGGGCGGCTGCCGCAAAACCCCTACCCGATGATCACCCCTGCGCGGCCCTGTGGTGGCGCATCGTCGATCGGCTGGCCCGAGAAACGCCGAATCAGGACTCCGCAATCCACAACGCCGTCCCAGCTACCACGCCCACGAGGAGGACGTCACAGGACAAGCTGCGAGCCGTACCGCGCTCGACACCGCCTCCCGCGTTGGGCCCGAGCCGCTGAAACCCCGCCTCCGACCCGTGCGACGTCGAAGCGGTGTTGAGGTGGTCTGGTGCCAACCCCGGTTCCACCTGCTCGGGCGACGCTCAGCACGGCCTCATCGCCTCGGGACGCCAGCAGATCGGCCTGACTGAAGCTGTTCGGGCGGCCGAACAGCCTCAAAGCTCTCGCACCGGCGGCTTGCCTAGCGAGTCGCGCGTGATGAGCGGGCAAGGCACGGTAACCATGGTTGGCGCATCGACGCCGGTCTCCGCAAGCAGTTGGCCGGCTTGGCGGCCCATCTCGTAATGAGGCAATTTGACGGTCGTCAGCCGCGGCCGCAGTTGATCCGCCACGTCGGGCTGATCGTCGAAACCCACCACGCTGACATCGCCGGGGACCTCCAAGCCGAGGGTATGTAGCGCGAGAAGGGCTCCGACCGCCATCCGGTCGTTGCCGCAGACCAAGGCAGTCGGCCGCCGGCTCCGGAAGGTCTCCAGGGTGGTCTCGTAGCCGGACGAGATCTCGTAGTTGCCATATGTCTGGACCAGGTTGTCCGGATTGATGCCCACGGCCCGCGCGGCGTCTACAAATCCACGATGTCGCTCTTGCCATCGAGGACGGCGCCACCACCCTTACCGGTCTGCTCCGCCGCGCCGAACTCGCCGGCCGCGATCCCAAGCAGGTCCTGACCGACGCCGTGACCCGACGCTCACTCGACGATGCCCGGCAGATCACCAGCGTCCTGCACACCCGCATCAGCGACCGGGTCAGCCTCGACCCCGTCGGCGACACCTTCGCCGCTTGGACCCCGAGCGTTGACAATCCGCAATGGCAGGCCTACCTCACCACGCTCGCCCAGGCGGCCGACGACCGCCGCAACCAGCTTGGCCGAGCGGCAGCCACCGACCCGCCCGCCTGGGCCACCGAAACGCTCGGCCGGCCGCCGTCGCCGGACCGTCCCGTGGAGCGGGCCGGCTGGGAAAAGCGCGCCGCATCGGTGGCCGCCTACCGCGAAATGGTCGGACACCACGACGAATCAGATCCGCTCGGTCAACCGCCCACGCCAGGCCAGGTCGAGACCTACGCTGCCTGGCGAGCCGCCTGGCGCGCCCTTGGCCGACCCGAAGCCGACCGCGCCGAGGCTGAGATGTCCACCGGTCAACTCCGGGTGCGGATCCGGGCCTACGAACGCGAGAAAGCCTGGGCACCCGACTACGTCGCCAACCAGCTCGCCGGAACAAGGCAGGCCGCCGACAAACACCGACACGACGCCACACTTTGGGAGGCCCAGGCGGCCGCAACGACCGAGCACGACACCGCCGCACGGCTCCGCGACGAATCCGCCAAGTCGGATGCGCTCGCCACAGCGCTCGACGAGCGTGCTGCCCAGCTAACTGAAGCCGACGAGGCCCGTGCAGCCTGGTATGCCCACACCGCGACAACCCGGGCTGCCGCCGAGCGGGCTGCCTCGGAGCTCACGTCCCGGCAGGCGGACCAGCCCGCTGAGCCGCCGGCCATCACGGCCGAGGAGTGGCTCGCGGCTCACGACGCTGACGCCAAGGCTGAAGACCCCTACCGAACGATCACCGATGAGCACGACCTTGCCGAAATCGCTGATCAAAGGGTCCAAGACCAGCGGGACGTCAGTCGTGACACGCCGCTAGCTCAGTCGCCAGAACCCGACATCCGAGAGGAGGCCGCCGAGCAGCGGACCGTGGGGGCGTCCATAACCCGCGACCGCGCCGCCGACGAGGTGCGAGTCCCCACCGCTGAGGAGACCGCGGAATCGGTGGGCCGAGCGAAACGCGCGCTCCAGGAAGTCAAACAGCGCCGAGCCGCCGAGGCCCGCCATGCCGAGGACGAGGCGCGCGACGAGGCCTCACGCTGGCAGGTTGACCAGGAATACCGAGCGACTGACCATGAAGCTCGGAATGGCAAGGTCAACCGTGAAGACGGCCACGAAGCCTTCGTCCTGGATGCGCTTGTCTAGCGCCAATGCGACCTCATACCGGCAACAGCCGCCGTGCACTTGCTCAGCCTGCGTTCGTTGACGGCATATCGAGCGGCGGCGCTGAGGAACCGGCCCACGCCCACTGCAGGGTCGCGACGATGCCCTCCAGCCACCCCGGTCGCCCCGGGATGCCGCCCGGGTTCCTGAGCTGTTGAAGCTCCGCCGCGAACAATTCTGCTTCGATCGCTTCCTCATGAGCCAAACCCGAGCGCTCCGTCACCGGAGCCCACGCCAGCTCCCAGCCGCCCAAGATCGACGGCACAGCCGCGCAGGCCAGCCACCGACAGGTCATTGCCACACCCGCGACGTACCAGTCAGCGGGATAAGTCTCCCCGAGGTGCTCGACCAGTCGCCACAGAGCAACGAACTCATCTCGTGACACATGGAGATTCCCGCGAGGAATGGCCTCAACAGCCCGAGCCGTCACCTCCATGCACCTGATTGTCACGCAGCACACCGACAGATTGCTACCATTCGACGCTGCGCTAAACGGCGTCGCCGCGGCCGACCACTGTCCAGTGCCGGTCACTACCTGGTCCTGCTCGACGTTGGAGCCCGACTGGTCGCCGTTCTCGAAGCTGGCACTGTCGAGCGTTGCCCAAACCTGTTCCAGGCACCACAGAAAGGTGTCGTCAGGATGCCATTCTGGGTCGTCCGCGGGGGACTGTCCGATTTTCGGTGTAACTGCCTGGCATCTTCAGTTGGTGGTGGTTGGGGTCAGGCGTCCTTCGAAGGTGATTGCGAAGGCGTTGAGTGCGGGCTTCCATCGCATGGTCCGTCGTGACCGTCCTCGGCCGGTGGGGTCGAGGGATCGGGTGACGAGGTAGAGGCACTTCAGCGCGGCTTGTTCGGTGGGGAAGTGCCCGCGGGCCTTGATCGCTCTGCGGTAGCGGGCATTCAACGACTCGATCGCGTTTGTGCTGCAGATGATGCGCCGGATCTCCACGTCGTAGTCGAGGAACGGGATGAACTCCGTCCACGCCGAGCGCCACAGCCCCGCGATGGCCGGATACTGGCCGCCCCAGGTGTCGAGGAACTCCTCCAGGCGCACGGCGGCCTGGTCGGCGTTGACGGCGGTGTAAATCGGGCGGAGGTCCTTGGCCATGGCGTCCCAGTCCCGGCGTGAGGCGAACCGGAACGTGTTGCGGATCAGGTGCAGCAGACACGTCTGCACCACCGTCAACGGCCAGGTGGCGTTCACCGCGTCGGGAAGGCCTCTGAGGCCGTCGCAGACCAGCATGCACACGTCGGCCACGCCGCGGTTCTTGATCTCGGTGAGCACCGACAGCCAGAACTTCGCTCCCTCGCCGCCGTCGCCGGCCCAGATGCCGAGGATGTCTCGTTCCCCGGCCACGGTGACGCCGATGGCCACATAGGACGGCCGGTTCACCACCTGCCCGTCGCGGACCTTCACCACGATGGCGTCGAGAAAGATCACCGGATAGACCCGGTCCAGCGGCCGGTTCTGCCACTCCGCCATCGCCTCGACGACGGCGTCGGTGATCCGGCTGATGGTGTCCTTGCCGACGCTGGCGCCGTAGACCTCGCCGAAATGGGCGCTGATCTCTCCGGTCGTCAGACCACGCGCTGACACCGACAGCACGATCTGATCAATGCCGTCGAGCCGTCGCTGCCGCTTGCGCACGATCACCGGCTCGAAGGTGCCGTCCCGGTCGCGGGGCACCTCGATCGTCACCGGCCCGACCGCGGTCAGCACCGACTTCGTTCGGGTGCCGTTACGCGAGTTGCCGCCGTTGCGGCCGATTGGGTCGTGCTTGTCATAGCCGATGTGTCACTCATCTCCGCCTCCAAAGCGGCCTCGAGCACCGACTTCGTCAACCCCGTGAGCAGCCCGTCCTCACCGACGAGCTGCAACCCTTCGGCACGAGCCTGTTCCACGATGTCTTGAGCAAGGCGTTGCTGATCAATCTGAGCCGGCACGGGCTCGATCATCTCGGTCACTGCTGGTCCTTCCCGCCAAGCCGCGCTCGGCGTGTCAGGCCAGATCAGTTACACCGTTCCTCCCAGTGACCCGCCGTTCGGGCC
>Ga0307308_10001274_pt1 | contig 9994 bp, 6 predicted proteins | sample ER_DNA_195_FD_194501 | JGI IMG/M metagenome (GOLD analysis project Ga0307308, IMG submission 194501) | Bulk soil microbial communities from the East River watershed near Crested Butte, Colorado, United States - ER_DNA_195 | ecosystem: Environmental > Terrestrial > Soil > Floodplain | place: USA...
CGGCAAGTACAAGGCCAAGGTGCTGCTGCGCGCGCTGGGGCGTCGCAAACCGAAGGGCCGGCTGGTGCTCGTCACGGGGATCAACCCGACCCCCGCCGGCGAAGGCAAGTCGACGGTCACGGTCGGTGTGACGCAGGCGCTCCGCCGGATCGGGAAGAATGCTGCACTGTGCATCCGGGAGCCGTCGCTCGGGCCGGTATTCGGTGTGAAGGGCGGCGCGGCGGGCGGCGGCTACGCCCAGGTCGTGCCGATGGAGGACATCAACCTCCATTTCACCGGCGACTTCCACGCCATCGCGAGCGCGCACAATCTCCTTTCGGCGATGCTCGACGCCCATTTGCACCACGGCAATGCCCTCGGCCTCGACACGCGCCGCATCACCTGGCCCCGCACCATCGACATGAACGACCGCGCCCTGCGCAACATCATCGTCGGGCTCGGCGGCCTGAACGCCGGCCCGGCGCGCGAGGAGCGGTTCGTCATCATCCCGGGCTCGGAGATCATGGCGATCATGGCGCTGGCCACGGGGATCGACGACCTGGAGCAGCGCCTCGCCCGCGTCATTGTGGGACTCACCCCCGGGAAGCAGGCGGTCCGGGCCAGCGACTTGAAGGCCCAGGGGGCCATGACCCTGTTGCTCAAGGACGCGATCAATCCGAACCTGGTGCAGACGCTCGAGGGGGGGCCGGCGTTCATCCATTGTGGCCCGTTCGGCAACATCGCCCACGGCTGCAACTCGGTGGTGGCGACCAAGCTCGCCCTGACCTTGTGCGACGTCGTGCTCACGGAGGCGGGGTTCGGCGCGGATCTCGGGGCGGAGAAATTCTTCGACATCAAGTGCCGCATGGCGGGTCTCGTCCCGGAGGCGGCGGTCGTGGTCGCCACGGTGCGGGCCCTCAAGATGCACGGTGGCGTGAAGAAGGACGCCCTCGCGACGGCCGACGTCGCCGCCGTGCAGCGCGGCGCGGCGAACGTGCGGCGTCACATCACGAACGTGAAGAAGTTCGGCGTCCCCCTCGTGGTGGCGCTCAATCGGTTTGTCACCGACACGGAGGCCGAGCTCGACGCCGTGCGGGCCGAGTGCGCGGCCGAGGGCGTCGGGGTCGAGCTGTGCGAGGTGTGGGAGAAGGGCGGGGAGGGCGGCATCGCGGTCGCCGAAGCGGTGCTCAAGCTGCTGGACGGTCGCACGGCGAAGTTCAAGCCGCTGTACGACGAGAAACGCCCCATCCGGGAGAAGATCGAGACCATCGCGAAGGAGATCTACGGCGCCGGCAGCGTGGCGTTCGCGCCGGCGGCGGAGCGGGCGCTCGAGCAGCTCGCGACGCTGGGCCTGGGCCAGACGCCGGTGTGCATGGCGAAGACGCAGTACTCCTTCTCGGATGATCCGGCGAAGCTGGGCGCGCCCAGCGGGTTCACGCTGCAGGTGCGGGACATTCTGCCGGCTGCGGGCGCGGGGTTCGTCGTGGCCCTGGCTGGCGACATCATGACCATGCCGGGGTTGTCCAAGACGCCCGCGGCGGAAAAGATCCGGGTGCACCCGGACGGCACGATCGAGGGACTGTTCTGATGGCACGCAAGGCATTGGGGATCGTGACGGCCGACGACGCCCCCAAGGCGATCGGCCCTTACAGCCAAGCGGTGGTGGTGGACGGCCTGGTCTTCACGGCGGGGCAGATCGCGCTCGATCCCAAGAGCGGCGAGATCGTCGGGAAGACGACCGCCGAACAGGCCGACCAGGTGCTCAAGAACCTCGCGGCGATCCTCAAAGCGGCGGGCTCCGGGCTCCACCTGGTCGTCAAGACCACGGTGTACCTCGTCGACATGGCGGACTTCCCCGCGCTGAACGAGGTGTATGCGAAGCATTTCACGACCCACAAGCCGGCGCGCTCGACGGTGCAGGCGGCGGCCCTCCCCAAGGCGGTGCGCGTGGAGATCGACGCGATCGCGAGGGTCGGATGAGGCGACCGACCCTCGGGCTCTGGGCGCTCCTCGTTTCCGCGCTCCCGGCCGCGGCGGCCGCCCAGGCCGGATCGTCCCCCGCCGACCGCACGCTGGCGCGCGACATCTTCCGCGAGCTCATCGAGATCAATACCACCGACTCGCTCGGCAACACGCCGCGCGCCGCACGCGCCATGGCGCGCCGGCTCGCGGCCGCGGGATTCCCGGCGGCCGACGTGCGCGTGCTGATCGGTCCCGATGCCACGCACGGCAACCTCGTGGCGCGCTACCGCGGGACGGGAACGGGCGGCCGCCCGATCATTGTGTTCGCGCACCTGGACGTGGTGCCCGCCCGCCGGGCGGACTGGTCGGTCGATCCCTTCGTCTTTCTGGAGCAGGACGGCTATTTCTACGGCCGCGGCACCACCGACGACAAGGTGGGTGACGCCATTCTCGTTGCCGACTTCGTCCGGCTCAAGCGCGCGGGGTTCAAGCCCACGCGGGACCTGATCCTGGTCCTGACGGGGGACGAAGAAACGGCCGGCAGCTGCATCCAGTGGCTGGTGACCGAGCACCGCGACCTCCTGGACGGCGAGTTCGCGCTGAACACCGATGCGGGCGGCGGCGTCCTGCGCGACGGACGGCGCGTGATGTTCGTGGTGCAGGCAAGCGAGAAGGTGTACGCGACGTACGCCCTCGAGGCCACCGACAAGGGCGGGCACAGCTCTCTCCCGCGGCCCGCGGACAATCCCGTCTACCGACTGGCGCCGGCGTTGGAACGCCTCGCGACCTATCAGTTTCCCGTCAAGCTCAACGAGGTGTCCCGCGCATTTTTCGAGCAGTCGGCCGCCATCGAGACGGGGCAGCTGGCGGACGACATGCGCGGCATCCTCCGCGATCCTCCGGACTCGGCCGCGGTCGCCCGCCTGTCGGCGGTCCCGTTCTACAACTCCAAGCTCCGCACGACCTGCGTCGCGACGCTGGTCGAAGCGGGCCACGCCGAAAACGCGCTGCCCCAGTCGGCCCGAGTGACGGTGAACTGCCGCATCCTCCCGGGCGAGCCTGCGTCGGAGGTGGAGGCCACGCTCCGAGCCCTCGCCGCCGACGACCGGATCGCGATCCGCACGATCTACGCCGCGATCCCCAGTCCGCCCTCGCCCCTCACCCGCGCGATCATGGGCCCGATCGAGAAGCTGGTGGCGGAGCAGTTTCCGAACGTCCCCATCGTGCCGGTGATGGAGGCCGGTGCCACCGACGGACTGTTCCTGCGCAACGCCGGGATCCCGACCTACGGCGTGTCGGCGGTGTTCGAGGAGCAGAACGACGTGCGCGCGCACGGCCGCGACGAGCGGCTCAGCGTGCGGAGCTTCTACGATGCGCTCGACTTCTGGTATCGGATGATGCAGGCGCTGGCCGGTGCGCAGAGCCCGTCCTAGGCTGTCGGGCGGGCGCGTGGTTGACGCGGTGCCCCAGGCGGAGTATCTCACGCTTAGTTCACTTGGCCGCCAGGTAGCCGCATGAGGAAGCGAGTGATGGACGGAGTACAAGGCCGGGTGGCGCGGTTCCGCGCTCCGGGTGCTGCGCCTGAAGCCGATACCCGCGACGAGGCGGACGAGCCCGGCTACCGCGACCGGCCCATGCCGGTGGCGGCCTCGATCCTGTGGCAACCGGCGGATGGTGCGGCGCCACAGGGCACCCTCACGATCCCGATTTTCATCACCCAGCGGGCGCTGGCCGCCGTGCACGACCATTGCGCGGCGACACGCGAAGTCTGCTTCGGCTTGCTGACGGGGAATCTGTTCCGCTCCCCGGACACCGGCGCCCCGTATCTCGTCGTCGAGTCGACCATTCGCCTGCCCGCCGGCGCCGCCGACGACGCCAAGACCGCGCTGGTGCAGGGGTGGGTGGTGGCGCAGGACGTGTTACGGCGAACCGACGATCAACTCGTCGGCTGGTACCGCGGGGGCGCGGCCGCCACGGCTACTCTGTCACCGGCGGAAGCGGAGATGCACGCCGCCCTGTTCGCGCAACCATGGCAGGTCGCGGTGGCGGTCGACGCCGGCGGCGACGCATCCGCCGGCAGCGTGCTCCGCCCGTCGGCGGGGGATGGGTGGGCGCGCCAGGGCCTCCCCTTCTACGAGCTCCTGGAGCAGACCTCCATCCAACCGGACGGCACCAAGCGCACGCGCCTGCACTGGACGAACTATCGCACCGACCAGGCGACCTTCCTCCCCGCCGACCGGGTGGCCGCGCCGCCTCCCTCGGTCGCGCCCGCCCCACCGGCCGTCCATCCGGCGCCGCGGCTGTCGCCGCTGGTGTTCATGCCCGATCAATTCGGCCCGGGCCCCGGCGCAACGCCATTCGGTGCCAAGCCGCTCAAGGCGGCACTGCGGTTCCCGCTTGGGCGCGCCGCGCGGTTCGCGGCGTACGGGGCGGCTGGCCTGCTTGCGATCGCCGGCCTGTCCCGCCTGTACTCAGGCGGCGCGTCGCGCGCGTCGCGCGCGTCGCCCGCGCCGCACGCGTCGTCCGTGCCGTCTCCCGCCCTGCCGGAGACGGTGGTGGCGACGCCGCCGGAGCGCCTGAACCGGGCGGCCGACACGCTGTCGCTGGCGATCGCCGCGTTCGACCTCCGCGCACGGCTCTTCGCCAGCCGGCAGATGCAATGCCCCGAGCTGGCGCGCGGTCTCGTCCTGGTCGAAGAGCGCTGGGCGTCCTATAACCGCGTGCGCAAGGACAGCGACGCGCCCCTCGATTCGGCGCGGACGGCCCGCGACCGGGCGCTCTATGCCGATGCCGATGCGGTCGAGCGGCGGTTCGAGCGCTCCGGGTGCCCCCGACCGTGACGTGGCCGGCCACCGTGCGAACACGCGCGCGGGGCCCCGTGTTGCTCGGTCTGCTGACGTGCGGCGTGACATCGCCCGGCGCGACGCAGGGATCCCAGCCGCTCCGCAAGACGGACGTCATCCGTTTGCTGTCGAACCCTCTGATCTCCAAGGCTGAAGTCGCGGATCTGATCCGGCGGAACTGTATCGCGTTTCGCCCCACGCCGCGTGATTGGGTCGATCTGCGCGACTTCGGCGCGGACACGGGGGTGCTGACGAGCATCAGCGGGTGCGCCACCGCCGCGGGGGCACCACGCCCCGGCGGCGAACCGCCACCGCTCAGCGCGGTGCTGCTGACCGAGCGGCGGGTGAGCGTGACGGCGGGAGCACAGGTCGTCACGCGGGTGCAGCTGAAGCGGGGCGACATTCCGCAAGCGGGTATCCCACTCGTGCTCCGGGGCAGCTCGAGAATTCCCGGCGGGCCGGCGCAGGACGTGCGGGCGACGACCGGGGCGGGCGGTATCGCGCTGTTCCAGTTTGCCGTGGGCCGCACACCGGGTGCCTATCTGCTCGACATCGTCACCGCCTCCGGGTTCGTGATTCCGGGAGCGCCGCCGCTCGAAGTGGTCGTGAGTCCCGCGGGGCCCGCCGACGCCGACGTCCAGCCTGCTCGGGTGGAGGTGCGGGCCGGCGAGCGGGGCCCCATCTCGCTGCTCGTGACGGTCCGGGACTCGTCGGGGCACGTCGTGCCCGGCGAGCCGGTCGCCCTGCAAGCGGATGGTCCCGACATGGGCGTCGCGGTGGACGGTCGCACCACGGACTCGCTCGGACGGGTGGTGTTCGCCGTCGAGCGGTCGACGATCCGCCGGGCTGGGAAGCTTGCGATACGAGTGCGCGGCCAGGTGTTCGGCTCGGTGGACGTGGTCCGGGGGGATGGGGTGGCGACCGGCGCCACGGGGTTCGTCTCGGGCGTCGGCCAGCACGGCATCGCGCGCACCGGGCTCAGCGAGCCGCTGGTGTTCCAGGTTCGCAGCAGCACGGGCAGGGGGCTCGCGGGCAAAGTCGTCAGGTTCCGGGGCGTCAATGCCGAGGTCGCGCCCGACAGCGTCGTCACCGACGCGGCCGGGTTCGCTCGCGTCGAGGTGACGTTGGGCAAGCAGGCGGGGCCGGCCCTCGTTAACGCCGTGGTAGACTCGATCCAGAAGCAGGCGGCACTTTCGGTGGAGCCGGCCGGTCCCGAGAGCGTCGTCATCGAGCGAGACGGGATGCGCGTGGACGGCGGGAAGATGGCAGTCACGGTGGGCGGCACGTTCGTGGTGCGGATCTCGGCGCTGGATGCGTACGGAAACGCGGTGCCGACGACGAATCTGGCGCACGTGATTCAGGAGACGCGCACGCGCTTCAACGTCAAGTCGCAAATGTTGAAGCTGATCCGCGTGGAATCGGATCGTGGGGCCGCGCTCGTCACCTTCAGGGCGGCGGGTGTGGGCGAAGTGGAACTGTCGATCGCCGGCGCGATGGTATCCGTCCAGGTCGTCCCGGCCCGCTAGGCGCCGCAGCGCGACCGTCCAGGCGAGGGCGAGGCGTAACACGCGGGGCTGCCGCGTATGCGATGGAGCGCCTACCTTCAAGCGCGGCACACGCTGGGGGGCGGATCGGGCCTGGTGGTCCGACTGGTCTTCAAAACCAGCTGGGGTCCTTCTGGACCTCGGTAGGTTCGATTCCTACCCGCTCCCGCCACCGCCCCGGCGCTAGTCACGTGTCGTTGTCGCAGGCGCGCGACAGGCATGCGATGGCGGCGCCTCACATCCGCCCTCACCCACCGACCCCTATCCCCAGACGCGTGGCACCGAGTTTGCGGTACAACCAGACGGCCCGCGGGAGTGAGCCGTGCCCCCGTCTCCGCTCGGCTTTGAGGAACGGGGATTGGATTGTGGGCTTGGCCACTCCCTGCGGCGCCGCCAAGCATGCCCCGCCGGCGGCTTACCCCAGCACTTCTCGGACTTTCTGCGCCAGCGCCACTGCGCTGAATGGTTTCTGCAGGAAGGCGAGCCCGCGCTCGAGCATTTGATGACGGCCGATGGCGGGGGGATCGAGGCAATAGGTGCGGGACTGCACGTTGCCGCGGGGCGCGTGTCGTGCGTCACCCTCGCGCCGCCGTGGTGGCGGTATGTTTGGTCATGGCGAGAATGCAGTGGGGTCGTCTGCAGGTGGACGTACCGTGCGCCCTGCGCCGCGGAGCCTGGTATCGCGTGGCGCGGCTCGCTCCCCTCGAAGCCGTGCTCGACGTCAATCGCCGGCCGCTCACCGTCCCCCACTATCTCCTCCAGGTTGTCTCGAAGCCTCCCACGCGTTGGTCCGTCGTCCCGCGTCCCGAGCGGGCGAGCGAGTTGCCGCTCGACTGGGGCGAGCACTATGGCGTGTGCCCGAGCTGCCGCGAGCGCGCCGAGCTGCGCGGCCGCCCGCGCCGGCTCGCATGCAGTCGTTGTCGCGGTGAGTTCGAGGTCGCCTGGGACGAGGAGTATCTCGCCGGCGTGTGACGGCGGTCCGAGGCTCCCGTGGTGCCGGTCGAGCCACCCCTCACGCTCAGCCGCCCATCGCCCGTTCGACATCTGCCAGACGCGCCTCGATCTCCACGGGGCGGTTCGCGCGCCCCGGTCGGGGCTCGAGCTCTTGGTGATAGTACGTTACCGTCTCCGGGTCTTTCAGCACGTGCCCTGTCAGCACGGCGACCACCCGCTCCCCGGGCCGGATCGCCGCCTCGGCAATCAAGCGTCGCACACCCGCGGGCGCCGCGGCGCTGGCGGGCTCGCACCCGATGCCCGCGCCGTCGACGACGGCTTTCGCTTCGAGGATCTCGGCGTCGCTGACGGTCGTCACGACGCCGCGGGTGTCGCGGATGGCGCGCGCCGCGCGCTCGTACGAGACCGGGTTCCCGATATCGATCGCCGTGGCCACGGTGTGCGGCTCCACGCGGTGCCGCTGCTTGAATCCTTCGCGGAAGCCCTGGGCGAACGGGGCGGCCCCCTCTGCCTGCACGGCGGCGAGCCGCGGCGCGCGGTCGATGAGCCCCCACGCCCGTGCTTCCTCGAGCGCCTTGCCGAACGCCGCCGTGTTGCCGAGGTTGCCCGCCGGCACGACGATCCAGTCGGGCGGCTCCCAGGCGAGCTGTTGCAGCAGCTCGAAGACGATCGTCTTCTGGCCTTCGAGCCGGAACGGATTCACTGAGTTGAGGAGATAGACGCCCAGGCGCTCACTCGCCTGGTCCGCCAGCTCGAGGCAATCGTCGAAGTTGCCCCGCACCAACAGCGTGCGGGCCCCGTACGCGAGCGCCTGCGCGAGCTTGCCGATGGCGACTTTGCCCTTGGGAACGAGGACGAGCGCCGGCAGGCCGGCGATCGCGGCGTAGGCGGCGAGCGCGGCCGCGGTGTTGCCGGTGGACGCGCAGGACACCGCGCGCGCCCCGACGCGCCGCGCCTGCGTCACGCCGACCGTCATGCCGCGATCTTTGAACGAGCCCGTGGGGTTGTGGCCTTCGTGCTTGAGCAGCAGCCCGGGTGCGCCGGCCCACGCGGCCACCGCCGCGCTCTCGAGCAGGGGAGTGTTGCCCTCGGGATACGAGAGGATGTGCGCGCCGGCCGTCGGGAGCACCGCTTCGGAGAACCGCCAGACGCCCGAGGCGAGGACGCCGCGCCGCACACCCGCCCGTGCGTCGAACGTCGCCCGGAGCGCGTTCCCGATCTGGGCGGGGGATGCATGGCGCACTTCCAGGAGGCCGCGACACCGCGGGCAGCGCGGATGGGGGTCCGTTTCGGGAATCTCGCTGCCGCAGCCTGCGCACACCTGCCAGCTGGCGCTCATGCGCCCGCGAGCTTCAACACATCATTCAGAATGCCCCCCGCCGTCACGGCGGGTCCGGCGCCGGGCCCGGTGATGACGAGCGGATTCTTCTTGTAACGCATGGTCGTGAAGATAAACTGGTTGTCGGTCCCGTTGAGCGAGGCCATCGGGCTTGGCGCCGCGACCACGACGAGGCCGACGCGGATGCGGCGGCGCGTCACGATCGCTCGGTAGCGCAGAACGCCACCGCGCCGCCGCGCCGCCGTCACTCGCTTCGCCCACCCTGCATCGAACTGCGCCAGCGAGGCGAGAAACCGATCGAGCCCAAGCCCCGCCGCCACGTCGGGAACGAGCGATTCGACCGCGATGTCGTCGAGCTCGCCGGCAAAGCCGAGCAGCCGTCCGAGGATCAGCGCCTTGCGCGCCACGTCCATCCCGGAGAGGTCGTCGCGCGGATCGGGCTCCGGGTAGCCCTTGGCGATCGCGCCGCGCAGCGCCTGCGAAAAGGGGGCGCCCCGCCCAAGCTCCCCGAAGAGATACCCGAGCGTTCCCGAGGGACAGCCCTCGATCTTCGAGACCCGGTCCCCGGACTCCGTGAGCTTCTGGTAGGTGTCGATGATGGGGAGGCCGGCGCCCACGGTCGCCTCGAGCAGCAGGCGACGCCCATGCGTCTGGGCGGCGGTGCGCAGCTCATCGTACTTTCGCTTCTGGGTGGTGACAGGACGCTTGTTCGCGAGCACCACGTGCATCCCGGCGCCGAGCGCGGCCTTGAGCGTCTCGGTCGTGTCGGCGGCGGTCAAGTCCACGAGGATCGGGTTCGCCAGTGCGTGGCGGGCCACGAACGCGACCGCGTCGGCCGCGCTCGCCCGCCGACCGCCCGCCGCCTTCGCGAGGGGCGTGCCCTTCGCCTTGGCCGCGCCGAGCGCGGCGAGCCGCCGGGGTGCGAGGCCGCGCGCGTCGAACACGAGCCCGCTGCGGTCGATCAGGCCCACGATGCGGAGCGTGAGCGCGTCCCGTTTCACCTTCGCGATCATCGGCGCGAGCGCCCGCCCGATCTGGCCGAACCCCAGGAGCACGACGTCGGTGCGCTCGGGATGCGCCACCGCCCCGCCGCCGATCTTCGAGAGTTGGAACGCCGCGTGCACGGCGCGCTGCGCTCGGGGCGCATCCTTGGCGTCGACCACCAGCGAGAGGTTGAGCTCCGACGACCCCTGCGCCGTCGCGATCACGTTGATCTCCGCCTCGGCAAGGGCGGAGAACACGCGCGCTGCGATCCCCGGCGTTCCCGCCATCCCGAGGCCCACCACCACGAGCGTCGCCAGCCCGCTGCGGACTTCCACGCCGTCGATCTCCTGCCGCGCGATCTCGCGCCGGAACGTCTCCTCCAGGCTGTG
>Ga0307308_10001279_pt1 | contig 9981 bp, 10 predicted proteins | sample ER_DNA_195_FD_194501 | JGI IMG/M metagenome (GOLD analysis project Ga0307308, IMG submission 194501) | Bulk soil microbial communities from the East River watershed near Crested Butte, Colorado, United States - ER_DNA_195 | ecosystem: Environmental > Terrestrial > Soil > Floodplain | place: USA...
CGACCTTGCTATTTGCTTCAAAAGGCCCAAAGAGCAACGTCGGGATGGCCCATGACAGCGCGAAAACATGATCGAACAGCACTTGGGCGGGATTGCGCCCGGCCGAAAATCGGAAGATCAAGGCAGCCACCGACCACGCGAATTCGAAAATTTGCGGTGCGAGCGCGAGGATCAGAACAGCGATTGCCGCAGAAGTATTCCGGATCGTTGACGTCGGCGCCGATTGATCAACCGATTGGCCCATTGCACCAGCCATACCTGTCCCCTCCACAGCCGGTTTACGGCCCGCTTTTCTTTTAGGCCGGAATTGTCCGCCGGCCATAGCATTGCCTACCGATTTTCGTCAGATAACGCCAGCAAAACCCAGACACCCCCCGGCCAGCAACAGCCAGAGCGGATTGAGCCGCGTCGCAAAAGCCAGCACCGCTGACACGGCGGTAACCAGGGCGCCGGGCCAGGTCCGATCAGAGGTCAGCGCCAGGATCAGGCCACTGGCACCCATCAATCCGATCGAAAGTGGAACCAGCGCTGCCTGAATGATGGCGGGCCAACGTGACCGGCTCGATCGCGTGAGCAGGCGGCTGACCCAATAGGCAAGCACGGCCGTCGGAACGCACATCGCCAGCGTTGCGACCAGCGCGCCCGCTACACCGGCCACGCTATAGCCGATCAGGGTGACGATCAGCACGTTTGGGCCCGGCGACATCTGCGAGATCGCGAACGCATCGGCAAATTGCTTGTCGGTCATCCAGTGCTGCACATCGACGGCAATCCGGTGCATTTCCGGGATGGCGGCATTCGCGCCTCCCACCGCAAACAGCGACATCAGGCCGAATGTCCAGCCAAGCGTCAAAATCGGGTTGGAGTCGGAATTCATGGACGAACTCGCCGCCGCATCGCAAAGCTGAGCGCAATGCTGAGCGGGATCGCCACCAGCAACACCGCCGGCAATGGCAGCCGCAGCAGGCCGATGGCGACAAACACTGCAGCGAGCAGCACAAGCGCAACCAGGTCGCGCCTTTTGACCAGCGGCATCATCATCCGGAAAACCGCTGATAGCAGCAGGCCGACTGCCGCGCAGGACACGCCGGCCAGGATGCGCCGCAACGCGTCGATTTCGCCGTAGCGCGCATAGAGCGCAGCCAGGATGGTCATGATGACAACGGGAGGACCGAGCAACCCGGCGAAGGCCGCGATGCTGCCGGGGATTCCGCGGAAGCGCGATCCGAACACCACCGACAGGTTGACGACGTTCGGACCCGGCAGAAAATGGCACAGCGCATAGGTTTCGTTGAATTCGTCCGCCGTCATCCAGCGGTGCTGATCGACGATGCCGCGTCGCGCCCAGACCAGGACGCCGCCGAAGCCCGCCAGCGATATTTTGGCGAACGCCACGAACAGCGCGCTCAGGCCGGGCGGGGTTGGTGCGGGAAGATCCGGCGCCGGAACGGCAACCGGCGGCGAATCCGGGGGCATCCTCAAGATTTAGGACGACGGCCGCGCAAGGCCAACCCATATCCAGCGTGTTCCGGCCCGGTTGAAGGCCGATCCGGGACGCGTTTCACGCCGAATACCCTGCCGGGCTCTGTTTTTCTCAACTTTTGCACCCTATATTGGGAGTGCCGGTTCGCCGGCTATGGAAATAAATTACCGCCGCAATAAACCATTCGGACCCGGGGGCAGCACCCGGCGCCTCCACCAAAACCCGAAATCAGCCATATTTGGCGGGTTTCGGCGGGGGCGAAACAGGATCGACGAGGGCGTAAAGGGCGTGTTTTTTCCCGGTATGGTTCCGCCGTTATCGGGCTATGCAATAGTTGCAAACGACAACTATGCTCCGGTTGCTCAGGCCGCGTAAGCGGTTTGAAAAACCAAGTCTAAAGTCCTAGTGGGTTAAGCTCCGCTGGGCGGGGTTCGGAGGCACCTGGCAACAGAAGCCTCCACTTCAATTTGCCTGGCGCGTATTCCGCAAGAGTGGGCACCGGTTTTGCGGAATACGCGCAAATTATTTGGTGGGGAGCCTTTTCTCACGAAAATGCCCCTGGCCATCCTTTGGCTGGAATTTCCGCCAGCGGCGGCCACGCCTGCTGACCTCGGCGCGCCGCCGGGGTAGCATGGGTGGATAGGCGAGTCGGGCTGCCGATATCGCCGCCGATCCGCCGGCAGCAGAATGCGACAGGACCGAAAATGGCCACCGATCATATCCGATACGACGTGCTGGCGCGCGAGGCGCTGCGCGGGGTGCTGCGCCGCGTACTGGCCGATGCCGCCGAGCACGGGCTCCCGGGCGAGCACCATTTCTTCATCACCTTCCTGTCGACCGCGGAAGGCGTAAAGCTTTCACCGCGGCTGTTGGCACAATATCCGGAAGAGATGACGATCATTCTCCAGCATCAGTTCTGGGACCTCGAGGTATCGGAAGATCGCTTCGAGGTCGGCCTTTCATTCGGCGGCATTCCCGAGCGCCTGCTGGTTCCGTTCAACGCCATCAAGAGCTTCTTTGACCCCTCGGTGCAATTCGGCTTGCAGTTCGAGCCATCCGATGCCGCGACCGAGACACCGGCGGCGAACCTTCCGGCAGCCCCGGCCCCGTCGGCCGTGACGGTACCCGCGCCGCTCGAGCAAAACCAGGACGAGCCGGCGAAGCCGGGCGAGGGCGCCGAAGTCGTGCGGCTGGATCGCTTCCGCAAGAAATAATCCGGGCGCAAAACAGCCTGCTACCCTGTAGAATGAACGTGCCGCCGCGCGGAGCCAGCGCAAAGTTGGTTCCGCACAGAAACCGCTTTGCGTAACGGACATGATTCATGGCTCGATCAGCAACGACCCCGCGATCCGGTTCCACGCGCATGGAGACCGACAGCTTCGGTCCGATTCAGGTTCCCGCCGATCGCTATTGGGGCGCGCAGACCGAACGTTCGAGGCAGAATTTCCGCATCGGCCAGGACCGGATGCCGATGCCGATCATTCGCGCGCTCGGCATCGTCAAGCTTGCAGCGGCGGAAACCAATCGCGAGCTTGGGCTGCTCGACCAGCGCCGCGCCCGCGCCATTGCCCGCGCCGCGCGCGAGGTGATCGACGGCAAGCTCGACGATCATTTTCCGCTGGTGGTATGGCAGACCGGCTCCGGCACGCAAACCAACATGAACCTCAATGAGGTGATCGCCAACCGCGCCAACGAACTGCTCGGCGGCAAGCTCGGTGCCAAAGAGCCGGTTCATCCCAACGACCACGTCAATATGAGCCAGTCGTCGAACGACTCATTCCCAACCGCGATGCATATCGCAGCGGCAATCGGCATCGTCGGCGATCTCATTCCGGCGCTTAGCGAGCTTCACCGCGCGCTGCGCAAAAAGGAAAAGGCGTTCGCGCACATCGTCAAGATCGGCCGGACCCATACCCAGGACGCGACGCCGCTGACGCTCGGTCAGGAATTTTCCGGCTACGCCGCCCAGGTCGAAAGCGGCATCGCGCGGCTGCGAACGGCGGCAAGAGATCTGTACCCGCTGGCGCAAGGTGGCACCGCGGTCGGCACCGGGCTCAATTCGAAGCCGAAATTCGCCAGGCTGTTTGCAAAACACGTTGCCAAAATCACGAAACTGCCCTTCACCAGCGCCGCCAACAAGTTCGAGGCGCTGGCTTCCCACGACGCCTACGTGTTCGTGCACGGCGCCATCAATTCGGTGGCCACAGGCCTGTTCAAGATTGCAAACGATATCCGTCTGCTGGGCTCGGGTCCGCGTTCCGGATTGGGCGAGCTGATCCTGCCCGAAAACGAGCCGGGCTCGTCAATCATGCCGGGCAAGGTCAACCCGACGCAGTGCGAGGCCATGACCATGGTTTGCTGTCAGGTGTTCGGCAACCACGCCACCATCACGGTTGCCGGCAGCCAGGGACATTTCGAGCTGAACGTATACAAGCCGGTGCTGGCATATTGTATGATGCATTCCATCCAACTGATGTCCGACGTCACTCGGTCGTTCACCGAACATTGCATCGAGGGAATACGCGCAGACGAGAAACGCATCCGGGATCTGATGGAACGCTCGCTGATGCTGGTGACCGCGCTCGCTCCCAGGATCGGCTATGACAACGCCGCAAAGGTCGCCAAGTCGGCTCACGCCCGCGGCACGACGTTGAAAGAAGAGGCTGTGCGGCTGGGCTTTGTTACGCCTGCGCAATTCGACCATCTGGTGCAGCCGGACAAAATGACCCACCCCGGCTGATCGCAGGACGGCCGGGAAACTACCGGACCGGGAAAATAGTTATGGGTCATAAGGCCTAAAGACTGAGGCCGATCAGCTATTGTCATTGCGCGGGAGCGTGGTAGAGCGCAAAATATTTGCGTTCGCAGAGCGGTTGAGCAACTACCGATTTGCCCCAAAGGACAATATCGTTCGAACGATTATTTCGATGACCATCCGCAGAGCGGAACATATTCAGAGCGGAGCATATTATGAGGACAGTAACGGGGATTTCCGAATGACGGTCGAACCGGGTGGTGCCTATTCCGCAAAAACATGTTCTCCATTCATTGCATGATGGGGACAAGCATGGGGGATGTGGTCAACCTGAAGCGATTCAAGAAGCGCACCAAGCGAGAACAGTCGGCCAAGCAGGCCGAGGCCAACCGGGCGCGGTTTGGCCGAACCAAATCCGAACGCGCTCTGGACCAGCAGCGCGCTAACCGCGCGAACGACTTGCTGGATCAACATCGGATCGACGGCGAGGACGCGTCATGAAATCGCCTGTCGTGAAACGCTCGATCGTGGTCGGGGGTCACAAGACCAGCGTCAGCCTCGAAGAGGCGTTCTGGAACGGCATGAAGGAAATCTCCGGGCTTCGAGACATGACGCTGTCCGAACTGGTCGGCGAGATCGACAGCAATCGCCAGCAAGGCAATCTGTCCTCTGCAATTCGCCTGTTCGTGCTGGACTACTTTCGAACGCGCGCCGCCGCTGCCGCATCGGATTCAAAGCCTCACGGCTAGATCATGGTTCGATTAGATTGAATCCGATCATGATCTCGTCTCTCTTTGCTTGAGCATGATCTTTTCGGAAAAAACGTTTCCCACTTTTCCGGATCATGCTCCAGGCCGCGTATGCATGAATCGAGTTGACGGCACGGCGATGAATGGCGCCGTCGGCGGTACCGCCCTTCAAAGTCCGACTACTACGGATCCCGGGGCATAAACCCATCCGTCAGCGTTTGCATGAAACTCACAAGCGCGTCTTCCTCTGCGTCGGACAGGCCGAGGTTTCCGACGCGGCTCGTGTTCATGTTGGCGGTCGACTCGGGCGCCGGCCAGCATGTCGTGCCTTCACCGGCGTCATGTGGCTGGCATCGCGGCAAAACGTCGCGCGTGTTGTAGAAATGCACGATCTGCTTCAGGCTGGTGAAATAGCCGTTATGTCCGTAGGCCTTCACGAAGGCCGGATCGGGCCGCTTGTCCACATTGCGCAGGGTCGGCACCTGAACTCGGGCCTGGTTACCTGGCGCCAGCTTCAGCCATCGCGCATCCACCGCGGAGGGCTGGCTGAGCAGATGCCCTAGAATGAGAAAAGTGCCGACGCCGCCGTCGACGAATGACCGCCCTTGCGGATTGGCGACATAGCCCAATGCGTCGGGCCGATTTTCCGCATAGTAAGGAAGCCTCGGATTGGCGGGAGTTCCGATGTTGCTGGCGGTGAAGTCGGTGAACAGCGGGTCCTCGCCGGGCCCGCCGTCACGGTGACAGGTGTTGCATTGCGCCTTGCCGCGGAACAGATCGTATCCCGCCTGCTCCTGCGGCGCGAACTGCGCTTTCTTTGCGAGCACCGCGTCGTACTTCGAGGTAAACGACGTCACCTCGGCAGAGGCCTCATAGCTGGCGATGGATTGCGCCATCTGATCGAAGGTGCTGCCGGCCCGGCCGCGATCCATCGGGCTAAGACGAACCGGCAACGGCTCGCCGGCGGTCGGCGGCCCGGGCCGGTCGCAGACCTGCTCAACGTCGCTCGGCCAGGCGATCGCGAAGGCCTGGGGTCCCCACACGCGTTCGAACAGAGCGCGATAAGGCCGCTGCGAGGCGCGATAGACCGCGCAGGCGATATCGGGCAGGCCCATTTCCACCGGGTTGGTCGGCGGGCCTTCCGCCTGTTCGGCGGCCGGATTGCCGAGCCGGCGTCCGGTTGCTCGCATGTCCCAGAAATTGCCGCCGACGAGGTCACCCTGCCCGGGATTATAATGCAACACCGGCGAGAGCGGTGCGTAGGCATGCGATTGCGGTTTGCGATCGCTAAATCGCGTGCGCACCGAACCGGGATAGGCACCGGTGGTCCGGTTCAACTCCGACACCGGACCGGTAAAGCCGGTCTCGGGCGTGTGGCAGAAGGCGCAAGCCTCGTTGCGGTTTACCGAGAGCTGCTTGTCGTACAGCATCAACTTGCCGAGCAACTCGATTTGCTGGATCTGATTATCCGGCGGTGCAGCAAGCCGCTCGGCGGTTTGCGCTTCAATGCGGTCGATCTCGGCCTCGACCTGCGCAATCTCCTGCAGCGCCTGAGGCGAGAGCGTTGAGCTCGTCTCCTCCGCACCCGGCGCATCGGCGCCCAGTGTGGCGACGAATATGGCCGCTGCGACCGCCAAAAGCGTCCGCTGTGTCTTCACTTCGGGTCCTCTGCAAGCCGGCGCGCGCATCACATAAGACTGAGGTCCGATTGCTTGAAGAGTGCGCACCGCAGCGCGATACTAAATTCTATTTTATGTTTCCCCGGGATCAGCTCTGCCCATCCGAGCGCCAACTCACACGATCACCGTCGAACGCTTGGCGACCGGCAAGTTGTTAGAGTTAGAGTGGAGCCTTATTGACTCTCGCCTGTTTTTTGCATCAGATGGGCGCTGTCGGGCTCGATCGCAGTCGCCCGGTACCCAAGGCATATCGCCCAAGCACTGCACTTCGCCCGCTCGCCGGGCCGAAGGCTTTGGCGGAATGTCAAATTTCCATAGAAGCCTGAGTTCGGCAGCGGCATTGGAGCATCCAATGTCAAACGTCACACTTTTTGGTTTTCCGCGCAGCACCTTCGTGAAGGTAGTTGGGCTGATCCTGACCGCGAAAGGCGTCCCTTACACCTTTCACGACACCGAAGACGAGATGTACCTGCCGATCCATCTGCAGCGGCATCCGTTCGGGCGCGTGCCGGCGCTGCAGCACGACGATTTCATGCTGTATGAAACCAGCGCCATCGCGGCTTACGTGGACGAAGTCCTTCCCGGACCGAAATTCACCCCGGCCGATCCGCGCCAGCGCGCGCGCATGAATCAATGGATGTGCAACCTCAACTCCTACTTCTATCCGGAGATGATCTACCACGTCTCGCATGAGCGGATGGTCTATCCCGAGCTTGGAATTCCCGGCAACGACCTGATCGTGCAGCGCGCAATGCCGAAGGTGATACGGGCGCTGGAGGTGATGGAGAAGGAACTGTCCGACGGCCGGCCGTTCATTGTCGGCGATGCCGTGAGCATGGCCGACTTCTTCCTGTTGCCGACGCTGTTCGGGTTCGCCCTGACGCCGGAGGGCAAGCAGGTGCTGCCGAAATTCCCCGCCATCCAGGCATGGGACAACCGGATGGATGCGTTGCCAAGTGTGATCCGCTTCAACGCATCGCTGCCGCCCCGCGCGCCGATCCCTCACGCCCGCGAATGGGTGCACCACCATCGGCCGGCGGCGTGATGTTCACGCCGGCGTAATCGCGTGCGGGGAAATGCAGACTCCCCGTCAGACGGTCGAACCGTTCAAGCTCCTGCGCCTCCCGAGGAGATCCCCCGTGGACGGAGTGAAGCGTCTCGACTTCCCATCGATCAAACCCATCCTCGCTGCGACCGTTCTCGCATGCGCGATGGCGTGCGCCGCATCGGCCGGCCTTGCCGAAACAGGAGCCATCATGATTGCCATCGACAAGAAGACGCCCCGAGCGGCGCCCACCGACTTCGAATTTGCTCGCACGGGCCGGGGCGGACCGGCGCAATGGACAGTGACATCAGACACATCGGCGGCCGTTGGCCTCGCCATCGAGCAGGTCAGCACGGACACGACCGACTACCGGTTTCCGCTCGCGATCTACCAAGCGGTATTGGCCAGCAACGTGGACGTTACGCTTCGATTCAAGGCGGTCGCCGGGAAAGTCGACCAAGCCGGCGGCATCGCCGTCCGGCTCAGCGATCCCGATAATTACTACGTCGCGCGCGCCAATGCGCTCGAGGACAACGTCCGTTTTTATCGTGTGGTCAAGGGCCAACGCGTGCAGATCGAAGGTGCCAACACCAAGGTGACAGCGAATGAGTGGCACCAGCTCGGCTTGCGGGCGGAAGGTCCACGGTTCACGATCACGTTTGATGGCAAAGAACTGTTCACCGCTACCGACCGGACCATCGCGAGCGCCGGCAAGGTCGCGCTCGGGACCAAGGCCGACAGCGTAACGCGGTTCGATGGCATCGAAATCCGGACACTGCCATGACGGAGAGTTGCCGGTGCGCGCGTTGCCGGCCGGGCTGTTTTACCCATAGACTCGGACAACTAAAAATCAGGGAGGACTTGCCGCATGGACGTTGTGCCATTGGGTCCCGGATTTGCCGCCGAACTGCGCGGCATCACGCTGACCGATGTCGCCTCGGACGACGCAGGGTATGCGGCGGCGCGCGCGGCTTTCGAGCAACATTCCGTTCTGGTGTTTCGCGGCCAGGAAGTGACCGACGAGATTCAACTCGCCTTTTCGCGCCGCTTCGGACCGCCGGAGGTGACCAAGGTCGGCTCGCAGGGCACGGGTACGCATTTCGTGATCCTGAGCACCATCGGCCCTGATGGAAAAGTGGTCCCGCCCGATCACCGGGTGGCCTTGCGCAACAAGGCAAACCAGCTCTGGCATACCGACTCATCCTTCAAGCGGGTGCCCGCGCTGACATCGATCCTGTCCGCGCGGATCATCCCGGCGCGCGGTGGCGAGACCGAATTCGTCTCGACCCGGCTGGCCTTCGAGCGGCTCGATCCGGCCCTCCGCGAGAAGCTCGAGAATTCCTTTGCCTGGCACGACTACGCGCATTCGCGCAGCCAGATCACGGCGGATCTCGCGAGCCCCGAGGAGCGCGCGGCGCTGCCGCCACAGTGCTGGCGCATGGTGTGGAAGAATCCCGCCAACAGCCGCGGCGCGATCTATCTGGCCTCGCACGCCTACGCCGTCGAGGGCATGGAGCCGGCAGCGGGCAAGAAATTGATCGACGAACTGATGGCGGCAGCGACCGCGCCGGGGACGAGCTACCTGCATCAATGGCGCAGCGGCGATGTCGTGATGTGGGACAACCGCGCGACCATGCATCGCGGCCGGCCATGGCCCGCGCACGAGGCGCGCCTGATGATCCGCACGACCATCTCGGCGACCGAGGCGGACGGCGTTGGCAGCATGCGCCTGCCGTCATCGCAGGCAGCGGAATAGCGCTGCCCGCCAATCCTTTGGTCCGTTAGATCATGATCCGATTAGATTGAATCGGATCATGATCTCATCTCTTTGTTTGAGCATGATCTTTTCGGAAAACCGGTTCCCACTTTTCCGGATCATGCTCTAGTGCCAACAAGCTGACGCGACCGGGCAAGACGCGAGCGTGGCTATCTCCGATAGTTATCGCCGCGCGGCATTCCGTCGCCGCGACCGCGGCCGCCAAATCCCCCTCCGAGACCGATGCCGATGCCGAGACCGATGCCCTCCATAATGGCGCCCGGCGGCGGACCGGACGGACGACGCTCGACGACGACTTCCTCGGGCGGCGGCCGGCGCTTCGGCTTCGAAGTATCAACCCGCTTGGTCCGCGGTATATCGACTCGTCTGGTCGGAGGTATGTCGATCTGCTTGATCGGCGGTGTATTGACCCGCCTGATCGGCGTATCCAGATTTTGGTTCAACGGCAGCGTCGGCTGAATGGTGCATGGGCAGGTCGGCCCCAGCGCGACAT
>Ga0307308_10001280_pt1 | contig 9980 bp, 7 predicted proteins | sample ER_DNA_195_FD_194501 | JGI IMG/M metagenome (GOLD analysis project Ga0307308, IMG submission 194501) | Bulk soil microbial communities from the East River watershed near Crested Butte, Colorado, United States - ER_DNA_195 | ecosystem: Environmental > Terrestrial > Soil > Floodplain | place: USA...
CCCTGCTGCGAGGTGCCGCGGTCTATATCGGACCCGATACATCCATGACCCACCTCGCCGCCGGCAGTGGCTGTCCGACCATTGCTCTCTACGGGCCGACGAGCCCGCGGCTGATCGGTCCTTGGCCCGTCGGTGGCCTTTCCACCCCCTGGGATCAAGCCGGAACGATCCAGAACCGCAACAATGTCTGGGTGGTGCAGAACCCGCTGCCCTGCCTGCCGTGCGAGCAGCTCGGGTGTGAGCGCCATCTCGACAGCTACAGCCGCTGCCTCGACGAACTCTCGGCCGGAGCGGTCCTGATCGCGGTCGATGAGGCGCTGGGCCGCCTACCCGGGCGGGCGTCCGTATGAGGCACTCATGCCGCCTACGTGCCGGGCTTCTTCGCGGCGGTGGCAGTCTCGAGCCGTGTGTAGGTCTCTTTGTGACACTGGTCGATGACGATGCCGCCGCGCCAATCGATGACCTTGTCGCCCTGAATGAAAACCGCGTAGTGCTGCGAGGTCCCCCCCGCGTCAACCTTGAGACATGTCACCCAGGCGGGACCTTTGAGGTGATCGACCAGCCGCGCGCCGGAAATTTCCACATCGCCGAGCAAGGGCTGGGTCGGGAAAATAAGCTTGATATTTTCAGCGACGATGCGGCGATAGTTTGGCTGCGCCAACTCCGGCCCGGGAGCGGGTGCCCAGTTCTGAACGATCTCGCTGCCCGAGCAGCCGCCCACGGCCACCGCAAGGGCTAGTACAAATGCACGCACCACAGATCTATTCCTGTTGCCGACCGTGTCGTTCTTCGGATCACCCGTGATCGTAGATTGTAGTTAGCCCGGCGAAGCGGAAGGCTGATATTTCCGAGGGGGGACCTCAAGTTACCTCATGGGCACTCTTAGACAGTCGCGCCAGCCGCAATTGACCATAAGATTCAGAATACGGCTATTGATTGGTGGCAGACCTTGGCCGGGCCGCGGGAGGTAGCGCATGCGCTCAAACGCCGGTATTGATGGCCTTTGATGCCGCGTTGGGCGGCGATATCGGGACAATGGTTCGCCTTTCAACCTTCACGCCGCGCATGTGGCTCATTCTGGCGCACGATCTGCTCGCCACGGCGGCGGCGGTTGTCGCGAGCTTTTTCATTCGGTTCGAGGAAGCCGGGCTTACCGAGCGTTGGCGCCTGCTGGTCATCCTGCTGCCCGCTTTCCTCGTCTATTCCGGCTTCGTTTACGTCTTTTCCGGCCTCTACAAGGCGAAGTGGCGCTTCACCTCGCTGCCTGACCTCTTCAACATCGTGCGCGCCGCGACCGTGCTGGCGGTGACGCTTCTGGCGCTCGATTACGTTCTCCTGTCTCCCAATTTCTACGGTACGTTTTTCTTCGGCAAGATCACGATCGTTCTCTACTGGGTGCTGCAGATCGCATTCCTGTCCGGTCCGCGCATCACTTACCGCTATTTCCGCTACACCCGCACCCTGCAGCGCGCCAAGGAGGCCGGTTCAACGCCGATGCTGGTGGTTGGGCGCACCGCCGACGCCGATGTGCTGCTGCGCGCGATCGAAAGCGGCGCGGTCACCAAAATGCGCCCGGTGGGTATCCTGTCGCCAGCGTTGTCGGATCGCGGCCAAGCCATACGCGGTATTTCCGTGCTCGGCGAACCCGATGACATCGAGAGCGTCATAGCCGATCTCGGTGGTCGCGGCACAAATGTGAAACGGCTCGTGCTCACGCCGAGCGCGCTCGCGCCGGAGGCGAAGCCGGAAACAATACTGATGCGGGCACGGCGTCTAGGGTTAGTCACCAGCCGGCTGCCTGCGCTCGACGAAGGCGGCGAGGCTCTGCGGCTTGCACCGGTCGATGTCGAGGATCTGCTGCTGCGCCCGCGGGTGAAAATCGACTACGGGCGTCTCGAAGGCTTCGTGCGGAATAAATCCATCATCGTGACAGGCGGCGGCGGATCCATCGGGGCGGAAATCTGCGACCGCATCGTGACCTTCGGCGTCGGCCGCCTGCTGGTGATCGAGAACTCGGAGCCTGCCCTGCACGCGGTACTGGAGATGCTCGCGACCAAGCGGTCGCCGGCGAAGATTGAAGGCCGCCTCGCTGATGTGCGCGACCGCACCCGCATCTTCCGCCTGATGAATGACTTTCGGCCCGATATCGTGTTCCACGCCGCGGCGCTCAAGCATGTGCCGCTGCTGGAGCGCGACTGGGGGGAGGGGGTCAAGACCAACGTCTTCGGTTCGGTCAATGTCGCCGACGCCGCTGTCGCCGCCGGCGCCAGCGCCATGGTGGTGATCTCGACCGACAAGGCGATCGAGCCGGTATCCGTGCTCGGCGCCTCGAAGCGCTTTGCCGAGATGTATTGCCAGGCGATCGACAACGACTTGGCGCGCCGGACCGATGGGCAGAAGCGGGCGATGCGATTGATCGCGGTGCGCTTCGGCAACGTGCTCGCCTCGAACGGCTCCGTAGTGCCAAAATTCAAGGCTCAGATCGAGGCTGGCGGGCCGCTCACGGTGACGCACCCTGACATGGTCCGCTACTTCATGACCATCCGGGAGGCTTGCGACCTCGTCGTCACCGCCGCAAGCCACGCCCTTGGGGCAGGGCATGCGGGCGTTGCGGTCTACGTCCTCAACATGGGTCAGCCGGTGAAGATCGTCGACCTTGCCGAGCGGATGATCCGACTCTCCGGGCTCGAGCCCGGCCGAGACATCGACATCACCTTTACCGGCATCAGGCCAGGCGAGCGCCTGCACGAGATCTTGTTCGCGCGCGAGGAGCCGACAGCGCCGATCGGCATTGAAGGCATCGTCGCCGCCAAGCCGGTCAGTCCTCCGCTCGAGGCGATGCGCGGCTGGCTTGCAGCATTGGAGCAGGGTCTCTCGCGCGAGGACCGCTCCGTGATTTTCGGCGTCCTGCACGATGCGGTGCCAGATTTTGGCGGGGAGGCGGCCTGAGGCTTCACTGCTTGGCACGGGCGAACGTCAGCAGCAGCCAGGTGACGATCGCGATTGCCGCCGCCAGTGCTGCCAGCGATATGGCCGTGCTTTCTACCGCGACCGTGATGACCGCCAGCGCCGCCAGCGCGAGATTGACCAGCAGGACGCGTCGAACAATTGCGGGAACGGCGAGACCGTTGTCCGTCGCGCGTTGATAGAAATGCTGGCGGTGTGCCTGCCAGAATGGCTCGCCCCTGCCGACGCGGCGGATGAGCGTGATCGTCGCATCGGCGAAATAATAGAGTGGAAGGATGACTGCCGCCGCCAGATGGCCATGTGCGGCAAGCCGCAGCAGGAGCCAACCGAGCACGAGACCGATCGGCAGACTGCCCACGTCTCCAAGAAACACACGTGCGACCGGCTTGTTGAAAGGCGCAAAGCCGACGATGGCGCCAAGCAGCGCGGCCGCGACCACAGCAGGCCATAGTGCGATCGCGCCGCCCAAACCGAGCAGGAGGATTGTGCCGGTCACCGGCACGAGTTCGGCGACGGTCATCCAGTCGATGCCGTCCATGAAATTGACGAGGTTGACCAGCCATACCACTCCGACAAAAAGCCCGGCGCGCTCGAGCCACCAGGGCAACTGCGGCAGGATTCGCAGTTGGTTCGGAAGCGCCGCGATGAGGGCGCCGACCGCGATGCACTGGACGGCCAGCCGTATGCCCGCCGACAACGAGCGCAGGTCGTCCATTGCGCCCACTACGGCCAACAGTGCCGCTGTGGCGGTCAGCGCCAGGAATTGACCGCCCTCATCCTGCAGCATCGCCGGCGAGGTCGCCACGGCGCCCCAGGCGACCACGAAGGTTGCGACCACCACCGATATCCCCCCGCCCTGCGGCGTCGGCTGGCGATGGGACGAACGCGCGTTCGGCCGTGCCATTGCGTACCGCGCAAGCCATGGCTGCAGCAGGACCATGAGTGCCAGGCTGAGGACAAGGGCGAGAAGCGTGACTGGTCCGAGGACCATGAAACGCCCAATGGCTTGCTCGATCATTGTTGCTGTTCGCCGAAGGCAATCATCCGCACGATAGCACTACGTACCGAGGCGTCCATCAATGGTCCCATCCGTGGAGTGGCGCTCAGGCTGGCAATGCGTCTGTCACGGGACTACCTTGCCGATCCAACTTGTACCAGCCGGTGTTTGTGCTGCCGTGTTGTCTCTCGATCACCTCGACGCGATCCGGCTTGCGGAAATTGACAAGATCGTTCCGTTTCTTCCTCCCGGCGCCCGCGTTCTCGACCTGGGGGCAGGGACGGGCAAACAGGCGCTGGAACTCCAGCGCCGCGGCTTTGAGGTCGCAGCGATCGAGATCGCCGGTTCAAACTATGCCATGAACCGCGTTTTCCCCGTTACGGACTACGACGGCCGAACGATCCCGCTGGCCGATGCCAGTATCGACGTCGTTTTCTCGTCAAATGTGCTGGAGCACGTGCCGGATCTGTCCCGTGTGCATGGCGAAATACGCCGCGTGCTGGCGCCCGGCGGCATCTGTCTTCACGTTCTTCCAACTCATACGTGGCGGCTCTGGACCACGCTGGGATCGTACCTCGAGGCGATCTCGTTTTCTGTCTCCTCCCTGCCGGGGCTTCTTCCGCAAGCAGCGCCGAACGTAGCCGAACGGCAGCGATTGCGGCAGGCCTGGTACCGGACTGCCCGTCACACGATCGGCCTTTGCCTGCCCCGACGGCACGGTGAGCGCGGCAATGTCGTCTCCGAGTTGTGGTTGTTCCATCCTCGCTGGTGGCGGCGGAATTTTCGCGACAATGGCTTTTCCGTCGTCGGCGACGAGCCCATGGGACTGTTCTACACCGGGGAAGTGCTTTTGGGCCTGCACCTTGGCCTTGCCAAGCGTGAGCGCCTGGCGCTGGTGCTGGGCAGCTCTTGTCACCTCTTCAGGCTTGTGCCGCTGCCGCGACCGAGCACGTGACTCTCCTCAGCCGAATTCACGCGCGATCTGCTGTGCAGGCCGCCCGGTTGTGAGCTGAGTGAGAATCTCTTCGCTTCTGCGCACCATCGCCGCGATGCCGTAGTCAGCCACGATGGCGCTGCGGACATTTTCGCCAAGGTCCGGATCGAGCGCCAGGCGCTGCCGCAGGGATCGCCACGCGGCGCATAGCAGATCGGGGTTCCTGGGCGGCACCACTTCGCCCGATCCAGCAGCGATCGCACGCACATCCCCTACATCCGTTGCCGCCACCGGAATGCCGCACGCCATCGCTTCGCCGACGACATTGGGAAACCCTTCGCCGAAGGCCGACGCCAAGGTGGCGATGTCGAATGCGTTGTAGACCGCCTTCATGTCGGCGACCTCGTCGGCCCATAGTACGCGATCCGCCAGTCCGAGCGAGCCCGCCAGCCTCTTGAGCTCGTCGCGGTAGGTCGCCGGGCCGTGCCCGACGCACACGAAACGAACATCGGAGTCTTCTCGTGCAAACCGCGCGGCGGCATTGAGAAGGTTGGCATGATCTTTCATCGGATCGAGCCGCGCTACACAGCCGATAACGAACGCCTGGTCCGAAAGTCCCCAAATACGGCGCAACGCGCGTCCCGCCGCCGCATCCGGCCGCATCAGATCGGTATCGATGCCGTTCGGCACGACCGCAATGCGATCGGCCGGCAGGCCGCGCGTGATCGCATCGGCGCGTACGGCGCGCGCATTGGCGATGACGAGGTCGGCGCGCCGCGAGAGCCATGCCTCCGACCGGTAGGTAAGCGCATTCAACGCATCATAGTGGCGCAGCTGCATCCCGCCGGCGCGCAGCCCGAACACCAGTTTCGTCCCGATCCGCGCCGGCAGCAGCAGCGCCGCCAGCGTCGTCTGCATCGGGAGAAAGGCGTAGATCAGGTCAGGACGTTCGTTCAGAAAAAGCCGGCGCAATCGGACGAGCGGCGCCACCACGTGCCAACGGCTCGACTTGCCGATGGAAAAAAGGCGTACGCCGCTGTCGCCGAGCAATCCCTCGAGCGCGCCCCCCGTGTACAGCACGGCCACCGCCACATCATGCCCGTGGCGCGCGAGACCGGCCGCCAGGACGGCGGCTTGCCGCTGGCTTCCGCCGACGGCTAGATCGCGAATGAGAAAGAGCACCTTCATGCACGCTCCAGTCTCTGCAGCTTTGGCCTGCCCAGCGGCCGCGTCGCCCACACATTCGCAATGCGCCCGAGAGGTCGGTCAACCCTTATCGATTCAACATCCGGCTTAGCACATCGTCCTTTCAAGCGACCTGCCCTCGGCGAAGCACCGGACCGGACGTCCCCTGGAAGCCTTTGCACGGCGGAGCCGAAATGGGCAGCCCGGGGCGACTGTGCTTGCTCGCTCGTTTGGTGCCGACCTATTGTTCTCCTTTGTCGCCGCCGCGAGGAGCCGCGCAGTGCAGCATGGTGCGTTCGTGATTTCGCTGGATTTCGAGCTTTTATGGGGCGTTCGCGACAAGCGCACGATCGCCGATTACGGCGCCAACATCCGGGGCGTGCGCGACGCCATACCGGCGTTGCTCGACCTCTTTGCCGAGCGGGGCATCGCGTGCACCTGGGCGACCGTGGGACTTCTGTTTTTCAGAACGAACGAGGCGATGCTCGCGGCCGTTCCCGCGCGCAAGCCGGACTACGCCAACCCTCGAATCTCGTCCTATCACTATCTTGCCGAGGTCGGCGCGGACGAAGAGCAGGATGTCTATTACTATGGCCTTTCGCTCATCCGGCGGGTTCTCGGCTACCCCGCCCAGGAGATCGGCACCCATACCTTCTCGCATTTCTATTGTTTGGAGGAAGGCGGCGGTGCTGAGGCCTTTCGTGCCGATCTCGCGGCCGCGCGCGCTGCTGCGGCTCATCTGGGGATCAGCCTCGCAAGCATCGTGTTTCCACGCAACCAAGTCAGTCCGGCCCATCTGGCGGTCAGCCGCGAATTCGGTCTGCGTGCCTTTCGCGGTAACGAGCGCGTCTGGTTCCACCGAGCCCGGCGCGATCGTGAGCAGAATTTACTCGTACGTGGATGCCGCCTGGCCGACAGCTACCTGCCGCTTGCCGGTCCGCACGACCGGGAGCCAGCGCTCGTGGGCGGCATGGTCGATGTTCCGGCAAGCCGTTTCCTGCGGCCTGTGAGCGGGAATGCGGCGTTGGAGCGCTTGCGCCTCTGGCGCATCACCTCAGCCATGGAAGCGGCGGCGCGGCGCCGAAGGCTTTTTCATTTATGGTGGCATCCGCACAATTTTGGGGTCGACTTGCAAGAAAATTTGGCATTTCTTCGCAAGATCCTCGATCATTTTAACATCCTGCAGGACCGCTATGGCATGCGCTCGATGACAATGGCGGCGGTCGCCGACGAGGTACTCAATGCCCACGGACAAAGTGGTGCTGCTCACCAGTGAAGGTGAGTCCGGCCGCGTCGCCGCACGGTATCTCGCTGCCCGCTTCCCTGCCTTGACAGTGATCGTCGAGACCCCGGTGGCGCGGTCACTGCTGTTGCGCCGGCGGATCAAGCGGCTGGGAGTCGTCCACGTCGGGGGCCAGTTGGCTTTCATGCTGTTTCAGCGCATCCAACAGCGGCGATCGAGATCGCGCATTGCCGAGATCGTCCGCAGGGCGGACCTCGACGCGCGTTGGCCGGATGAAGGGCAAATCATCCGGGTGCCTTCGGTCAATTCGCCTGCATGCATCCGCCATCTGCAACTACTGCAGCCGCGCGCGATTCTCGTGGTGGGCACCCGTATCATCGTCGGCGATGTCCTGCATTCCGTCGATGCGCCGTTCATCAACTACCATGCCGGCGTGACGCCGAAATATCGTGGCGTTCACGGAGGCTATTGGGCAAAAGCGGAAGGAGACGACAGCAATTTCGGCGTCACCGTCCATCTCGTCGATGAAGGCATCGACACCGGTACCGTACTCTATCAGGCTCGGCTCGCCGCGAGCACTGCGGACAATTACTCCACCTATCCCTACCTCCAACTGGCCGCCGCCCTGCCGTTGCTCGAACGGTCAGCGCGCGATGCGATCGCCGGCACCCTGCAGCCGCAGCGGGTCGATTTGCCGTCCCGGCAGTGGTCCCATCCGACGCTATGGGCCTATATCCAGACCGGGTTGCGACGGGGCGTATGGTAGACTGCGCAAAGGGCAAAATGAGACGATCGCGCGCGCTGGGTCCGGCAGCCATCGGCCTCGACTAACGCCAAAAGCTTCGGCACAAGCTCACCAGCCGCGGCCAGCGCGAGCGGTATTCTGGAGTCTGGGAATGTGCGGCATTGCCGGGATGGTGGATTGGCGCGCGGCGACGTCGGCCGACGCGTTGCGCTCCATCGGTGATGCCATGATCGAGACGGTGCGCCATCGCGGGCCGGACGCCGGCGAAGTCTGGGTCGAGGCCGAAGGCGGCGTGGCGCTGGGCCAGCGGAGGCTTGCCATCATCGATCTCAGTCCCGGCGGCGCGCAGCCGATGCATTCGGCCGACCGGCGATTCGTCATCACCTTCAATGGTGAAATCTACAATTACCGCGACATCCGCAGCGAGCTTCAGGCCGCCGGCCATCCCATGCGCAGCGACTCCGATACCGAGGTGCTGCTGGAGGCCTGCGCGCTTTGGGGCGTCGAAGCCGCGATCGAGCGTGCGATCGGCATGTTTGCCTTCGCGTTGTGGGACCGCAAGACGCGAACCCTGACCCTGGCGCGTGATCGCCTCGGCATCAAGCCCCTCTACTACGCGGCAACGCCGGAGCGTGTTCTCTTCGCCTCGCAGCTCAAGGCCTTTCGTCCGACGCCACATTGGAAACCGACGATCGATGCGGATGCCGTCGTCGGTTATCTGCGCCATGCCTATATCGCTCAACCGCGCACGATCTATCGCGAAGCCGAGAAACTTGCCCCCGGTCACATCCTGACCCTGCGGGACGGTGCGACGGCGCAGCCGAAGTGCTTTTGGGACTTGCGTGGCATTGCGGTTGCCGGGCAGCGTCGCAACGATCCCGCGCCCGACGCGCACGAAGCCACGGATCGACTCGACGCGTTGCTTCGCGATTCTGTCAAGCTGCGGATGATTGCCGACGTACCGCTCGGCGCTTTTCTGTCCGGCGGGATCGATTCTTCCACGGTTGTGGCGTTGATGCAGGCGCAAAGCGCACGACCGGTGAAGACCTTTTCCATCGGCTTTCATGAGAGCGGCTATGATGAAGCACATTGCGCCAAGCAGGTGGCGACCCATCTCGGTACGGACCACACCGAATTCTACGTCGAGCCGCGACACGCACTTGATGTCATTCCGCATCTCGCCGACTGGTTCGACGAGCCGTTCGCCGATCCCTCGCAGATTCCGACGTACCTCGTTTCTGAATTGACCCGAAAGCACGTGACGGTGGCATTGTCGGGCGACGGAGGCGACGAGTTATTCGCGGGCTACAACCGCTATGTATGGGCGGAGCGGCTGGCGCGCGCGGTGAATCTGGTGCCGCGCCCATTGCGCGGCGCCTCGGCCGCGACTTTGCGCGCGCTGGCACCGCAGACCTGGAATCGACTGTTCGGATTCGTGCCCGCCGCCTGGCGTCCGGCATTGCCTGGCGACAAGCTGCACAAGATCACCACCCTGCTCGACAATCCGCAACCGGATGCGATCTACCGCCGCCTTGTGAGCCAATGGGAGCGGCCCGACGAGGTCGCCGCATCCGGCCGCGAGCCGCACGGGCCCTTGTGGGATCCGACCATCGCGCACGATTTCCCTGCTCTCGTCCCGCGCATGCAGTTCCTCGACATGATCACCTATCTGCCGGACGATATCCTGACGAAAGTCGACCGGGCGACGATGGCGGTGGGCCTCGAGGGTCGCGTGCCGCTCCTGGACCATCGGGTCGTGGCTTTCTCCTGGAGCTTGCCGCTTGAATTCAAGCTGCGCGGCGGACGCAGCAAATGGTTGCTTCGACAAGTCCTCGACCGCTATGTCCCGAGATCGTTGATCGACCGGCCGAAGATGGGATTTGGCGTGCCGATCGATGCCTGGCTGCGT
>Ga0307308_10001285_pt1 | contig 9962 bp, 9 predicted proteins | sample ER_DNA_195_FD_194501 | JGI IMG/M metagenome (GOLD analysis project Ga0307308, IMG submission 194501) | Bulk soil microbial communities from the East River watershed near Crested Butte, Colorado, United States - ER_DNA_195 | ecosystem: Environmental > Terrestrial > Soil > Floodplain | place: USA...
GGGCGACAGGTACATCCTGAACGGGTCCAAGATCTGGATCAGCCTGGGTGATACGGCCGATCACTTCCTGGTCTTTGCGACCGTTGACAAGTCGAAGGGCCACCGCGGCGTTACCGCCTTCATCGTCGAGCGGGGATTCCCCGGCTTCAGCACCGAGTCGCTGCACGGCAAGCTCGGAGTGAGAGCGGGGAACACCGGGATCCTGTACTTCAGCGACTGCGAGGTTCCGGTCGCGAACCGGGTCGGCGAGGAGGGGGAGGGCTTCACCATCGCCATGAGCGCCATCGACCAGGGCCGGTACACGGTCGCCGCCGGATCGGTGGGCCTGGGGGTCGCCTGCCTGGAGGCATCGGTCAAATACGCCCACGAGCGCAAGGCCTTCGGCGAGGAGATAGGTCGCCACCAGCTCGTCAAGGAGATGCTCGCCAGGATGGAAGCCGGCACGCAGGCAGGCCGACTGCTGGTGTGGCGTGCCGGCTGGCTGAAGAATGCCGGGAAGCGGAGCACGCGCGAGACGTCGCTCGCCAAGTGGTTCTGCACCGACCACGCGGTGGCCGCCGCCCTGGACGCGATCCAGGTGCACGGGGCGTACGGCTATTCGAACGAGTACCCGGTCGAACGCTATCTGCGCAACGCGAAGGGATCGGTCATCTACGAGGGAACCTCGCAGATCCACACCCTGATGCAGGCCGACTACGTGCTTGGCTACCGCCGCGACCGAGACCTGCGCATGCCCCAGCCGCCGTGGGAAGGCGAGGCCTAGCTCTCGGCTCGCTTCGGCTCGAGGCGGAGCGTGGCTACCGGCTCACCTGGAATCGGGACTCCTTCTCCGCGGCGCCAGAGCTCGAACAGGTCACCGTAATGTCGCGAGAACGGGTTTCCGGACTGGCCGCCGGCCAGCACGAAGCGGCTCGCGGCGAGGTCGCCGAGATCGATCACCGCCCGCGTGTTGGGGATGGCCCCAGGATTGGCGAGCGGGTTCAGCGGATGGACCGATGCCTGGGCCACGGTGTTGGCGTCGCCACCGAGCGGCACCGGCCCCAGGTTGAAGATCCTGGCAGCGCCTCTGATGTGGCCGAAGGCGTGGAGCAGCCGTAGCGGTCGAAGACGTCCCCACGCCCAGCTCGACGGATCCGGGCCGTGCTCGGATTCCAAGCGCTCCACGACCTCGTTCAGGGTCGGTGCCACGATCGCGGCGTCCGTTCGAAGGAGGCTCACCAGGTGGCTGACGCTGCGAGCCAGCATCAGGGTGCGCGGCATCATGGGCCCGAAGCCGGCGCCCAGCGCCCAGCGCCAGGCCTTCGGAGCGGCGCGAGCGGCAAGGCGCGCGCCCAGCTCCGCGACGAGCAGCTCGAAGACGCTGGCTGCCGGCGAGTCCGCCGCGACCTCTCCGTCCCAATCGCGCAGGAGCGCCAGGCCCGGGCCCCCGACCCCGGGGGCGCCGAGGACGAGCCGGCGGAGCTCGCGCCAGGGAACCGACGCCACGTCGACCTGCAGCCGCGCGCACGCCGCGACATCCCATTCGCCGCGCTCGGAGAGCGCCTCCACGATGCGTGACTGCCGGTAGCCGTCGATCCAGTCGACCCCCAGGAACGGCTCGCTGCCGGATGGGCGCGGCTGGTTGTTGGCGGTCGCCACGAACCCCGCGGCGGGGTCCAGCTCGCATGGCATCTCTTCGAAGGGGACCGGCTCATCGGCCCAGACGCCAGCCGACTCCCAGCCAGCGCGCGGCAGCGTCCCAAATCCGTGCATTCGCCGCGGGACCTGCCCGACCAGCTGCCAGCCGATGTGGCCGGCGGCATCCGCGTACACGACATTGAGCGACGGGCCGGGCCACTCGACAAAGCCGCGCCGAAAGGTCTCGAACGAGTCCGCGCGCACCGCCGACAGGAAGCCGCGGATGGGGAGCGGATCCAGCCAGGCGGCGCGCATCGAGAAGACGCGGTCGATCCCCTCCAGGACAGGACTGATCACCGGGCCGCGAGGCGTGACCAGGACCTCCTCGACCACGGGCGCCGCGCCGCGGACCGCGATCTCCTCGTGGCGCACCTCGCACGCGACCAGCTCGACGCCCTGGCGCACGCTGCGGCCGTCCGGACCGAGCTCCTCGATGAAGAGGTCGCACGAATCGGCGAGGCCCGCCGTGATGCCCCACGCGGCGAAGCCGTTATGGCCGATCGGGAAGGCGGGGCCGCCCACGAACGAGGCGCCCGTCAGCGACCAGCCCGGCGCAGAGAGGCGAGCGAGGTACCACTGTGGCGGCAGCTGGCTCGCCAGATGCGGGTCGTTGGCGAGCATCGGATGGCCACTGACGGTTCGCGAGCCGGAGATCGCCCAGGCGTTCGACGCACCCGGCCCACCGACCAGACCGGTGAGGGCGGCCAGGTCAGCGGCGAGCGCGCCGGATGCCGGTCCGGCGACGGCACCGATGGGCGAGGTCACGGGGTGCCACTCGGGGTAGGTCGGATCGATTGCCGCCAGCGCCTCCGGGCCATCTTCGGAGAGAACCTTCCAGCGTGCCAGCTCTGAATCCCAGTTCGCGGAGAGGGCCAGGCTCTGGAGGCCGGCGAAGGCCAGCACGTCGGTCACCCGCCACTTGGTCGGGACCCTTCGCAGGAGGACAAGCTCGTGCGGTTGCCGAGCCTGCGCCAGGCCGCCGTTGACTCCGCCTACGTAGGCCTCAAGCGTCTCTCGGACATCGGGTGCCACGAGCGTGAGCTGGCGACCAGCCGTCCGCGCGAAGCCGAGCCGCCGCGACAGCCGATCGATCGGAAGGGCTGCCGGTCCGGCCATCTCTGCCAGCGTTCCCCGGCCGGCACGCAGCAGGGTCTCGAGCTGGAAGCCACGGTCCTGCGCGTGGCAGAAGCCGAGCCCGAACCAGGCGTCGTGGTCGGAGCTTGCTTCGACGGTCGGGATGCCCCAGCGGTCGCGGTGAATGACGATGGGCGCTGAGGGGCCGGTGATGGTGATCCGGCCGTGCGCCCGTGCGAGCCGCCGCCCGAGCACGCGAAGCAGGATCTTCGGCCAGTTGGGCTGGGGCATCGGCCCCATCTTGCCACCTCCTATACTCGGCAATATGAGCCGAACGATCGAGCTGCTCATCGGCCTGATGCTGCTGCTGATCGGGGTCGTGGTGCTCGCCTCCGACGTGCTGGCGAGCTGGATTCGCGGGCTCGGCATCAGCCCCGAGGTCTGGGCCTGGTGGCCGATCGTTCTGATCGTCCTGTCTCTCTTCTTCCTGGTGCCAGGGTTCGCGGGTCGTCAGAACCGGCGGCTGCGGGCGGGGATGGTGATCCCCGGCGTCATGCTCGCCACGGTCGGCGCGACGCTGCTCTACACCAGCCTCAATGACCGATGGGCAGCCTGGAGCTACCTGTGGACCAGCGTCCCGTTCAGCCTTGGCCTGGGCATGTACGCCGCCGGCTGGATCGCCGATGCTCCCGCCTTCAAGTGGATCGGCTCCGGCATCGCCGCCGGTGGCGTCGTTGCCTACCTTGCTTTTGCGACCGCATTTGGCGGCGAGGCATTCCGACTGGTCGGCGCGCTGGGGATCATCGGTCTTGGCCTGGCGCTCACGATCGGCGGCCTTGCGGAGCGCCTCTCGCGCAAGTCAGCGGCGTAGGAATCGGTCGAACCAGGCCACGATCCGCTGCATCCGGTCGATGCGCCGATCCGGCCGACCGGCGTTCTTCATCTCGTGGTGCTCGTCGGGGTAGAGGACGTACTCGACCTCCCGGCCAAGGACCTTCAGCGCGGTGAAGAGCTGCTCACTGTCGGCGGCGGGGCAGATCCGATCCTCCTCCGCCTGGAGGATCAGCAGCGGCGTGCGAATGCGGGCCGCGTTGCTCAGCGGCGACGAGCTCCAGAGCCGCCGCATCCCGTCCTCGGAGAGCGGATCGCCGAGGCCGGCGCGGCGGTCGTAGTGGACCCCGAAATAGGAGTTTGCCCATGCGCTCACCTGGTTCGCGACCCCGTTTTCGGCGACCGCGGCGCTGAACCGATCCGTGACGCCGATCAGCCACTGGGCGAGGAAGCCCCCATAGCTGAGACCCATAACGCCGAGCCGCTTCGGATCGGCCAGGCGCTTCGCCACGAGCGCGTCGACGACGGCGAGCGCGTCGGAGGCGTCCACTTCGCCCCAATGGCTGGCGAGGACCTCGATCCACGCCGAGCCAAAGGTCGCCGAGCCACGCAGGTTGGGCATCGCGACCCGATAGCCGGCATTGGTGAGGAGGATCGAGTCCATGGTTCCGCCGGGCGCCCAGGCGCCAGTCGGTCCGCCGTGCAGGTGGAGGAGGGTGGGCAGCCTGCGCGTACCGGCACCCGCCGGGGAGGCGAGCCAGACCTGGATCGGCCCGGCCGGGCCCTCGACCTCCAGCTCGTCGATGCGCAGATCACCCCCGAATCGCCGCTGCCACGCCGAGCCCTGGGTAGTGATCCGCCGGAGCCGCCCATCTTCGAGGGCGTGGAGCTCGAGGGATCGACCGTCGATCGCCGCGCTTAGCGCGAGCCGGCCGTTGGCGACCTCCAGGCCCGCGGCCGCCATGCGCTGCTCGGCGCCGAGGAGTGGCACCGCCACGCCCTCGAGCGACACCCGATACGGAATATTTCGACCCCGCTGGCCGATCAAGACCACCAGCGTGCCATCGTCGGACCAGACCGGCCCGGGGCGCTCCTCCGAGAGCGCAAGGTCGCACCATGCCCACGCGCCGATCGCCAGGTCGAGGCCAGATGTGAGCGAGCGCATTCGACCGGCCTCGCTGACCCACAGCTGGGGAAGAACGTGATCCCGACAAACGCCAGGAGACGCCCGTCGGGTGACCACGCAGGCCGATCCGCATCGCCGGGAAGGCTCGCAAGCTCGGCAATTTCGCCGCGCATCGAGACCGACCAGATCTGAATGCGCGGGGCAATCGTCGCGTCCGCGCTGCGGTCGGCCGCGAAGGCTATGCGCGACCCATCCGGCGACCAGGCCGGGTGGGTCACGTCGAAGTCTCCTCTTGTCAGCTGCTGAGGGCGTGCACCCGCTCGGGCCGCGATCAGCCATAGGTGGCTGCGTCGGCCGACAGGACCCGACTCATCGTCACGGAAGTCGAGCCGCGTGATGCGGCGGGCGGTGGCGGTTCGGCCCTTCTCTTGGCGCCCCACGATGAACCGAGGCTCGCCGGCCTCGGCCAGCAGCGCGAGCCGCTTCCCGTCCGGGCTCCAATAGGCGGAGCCCACGCCGTGCTCCATCGAGGTCAGCTGCCAGGCGTCGCCGCCCGCCAGCGGGAGGAGCCAGACCTGACCTTTCGCGTCGTCGTCGTCGTCGCCAGCCGGCGACCGCACGAATGCGATCTGGGTGCCGTCGGCTGAGATTTCCGGGCTCCCGTCGCGCACCCCGCCGTGGGTCAGCTGACGTGCGTGGGGGCCGCCGCGCCAGGGTGCGACCCACAGGTGCGATCGATAGCGCTCGCCGTCGACGACACGCTTGACGAAGAGGACCGCCCCATCGGGTAGGAGCCGGAAGGCCTCGATCACAGCCTGCGCCCGGACCAGGCGCGCCGCGACCGATTCCGGCGTACGAGCGGGCATCAGATCGACACTAGCCGCTCTCCAGGACGCGAGCAACGATCACCGCTGCGGCGATCCCGAGGGTCCCCGATGGCAGCCACCGAAGCCAGCCGCGTGCAGCGTTCGCCAGCCCGAACGTGGTCAATGCTGCGGTCAGCGCGCCGGCTGCACCGGCCGCAGCGGCGACGAAGGAGAGAGCCAGGGTGGGGGAGGCAACCCCGAGCTGACGCTCACCCGCCATCACCGTGCCGGCCAGCACGGTCAGGAGGGCTCCGAAGAGACCGGCCCCCAGCGTTCCAGCGAAGGCCCAGCCCCGGCGTATCTGGGTGCCACCGGTCAGCACCGCCCCCGCGACCAAAGCCACGGCGATCGTCACCGCCCCGGGCAGGAGCGATCCCGACCCCGTTGGCCGCGCCACCTGCAGCCACGCCACCGCGGCCAGGGGACCCGCCAGCATGCCGATCGCGGCGACCCACGTGAGCGGCCGGGACCAGTCCTCCGGATCCTCAGGCGGCACGACCGTCCCCAGCCGAATGCTGACAGGGACCTGGTCCTCGCCCTCGTCCGGCGAAAGCGTCACGCCGAGATGCGCTCGGTCGCAACCTCGTGTGCCGGCGCCGTTGCGAGGCGCATGCCGAGGATGCGCGCCCCGAGCTCCCTGGTCATCCAGCCCGCCTCCGCGCGAACTGCCGGATCAGTCTCGGTCTCGGACAGGACCGCGAGGGCATGCAGCTCCGGCAGCGCGGCGGGGGTGTCGAGATCGTCATCCATGGCCGCCAGGAAGCGGCTCCGATGCTCCGCCACCACGGGGTGGAGGTTGGTGGGATCCGCCATCGACGACGCGGAGGGCTCCAGCTGGTCGGCGACCAGGGTGGCCAGCCGCAGCCGAGCCGCCATGTTCGCAGAGCTCTTCAGGTCGTCCTCGTCGTAGTCGACCTCTGCCCGGTAATGATGCGAGACCAGGTAGTGGCGGATTGCGTCGGCGGGGTACGAGCGCAACAGGTCGCGGACCAGGACCAGGTTGCCGAGGGACTTGCTCATCTTCTCGCCCTCGTGACGCAGCATCCCCGCGTGCATCCACCATCCGACGAACGGACGCTCGCCGGTCGCCGCCTCGGACTGCGCGAGCTCAGATTCGTGGTGGGGGAAGATCAGGTCAGCGCCGCCGCCGTGGATCTCGAAGCGGTTCCCCAGGTAGCGCATCGACATGGCGGAGCACTCGACATGCCAGCCCGGGCGCCCGGGTCCCCAGGGCGAATCCCAGGACGGCTCGTCGGGGGCCGATCGCTGCCATAGCACGAAGTCGAGCGGGTCGCGCTTGCCCGGCATCTGCGGAACGTTGCCGCGCTCATTGGCGATCGGCAGCATCGCCTCGCGCGGTATGCCGGACAGCTCGCCGTATGGAGGCCACGAGTCGATCGAGAAGTAGACATGCCCCTCTGCCACGTAGGCATATCCCCGCTTCATCAGTCGCGCGATGAGCGCGAGCACCTCGGGAATGTGCTGCGTCGCGCGGGGGATGACGTCGGGAGGCAGCCAGTTGAGGGACGCCATCTCGGTCAGGAAGGTGCCCAGGTGACGGTTGCCGAGCGCCAGGTAGTCCTCACCGGTCTCGCGCGCCTTTCGCAGCATGTCGTCGTCGACATCGGTCACGTTCTGGACATATCGCACATCGGCGCCGAGGTATTCGAGGTACCGATGCAGGATGTCGAAGCTCAGATAGGTGAATGCGTGCCCCAGGTGGCCGGTGTCGTACGGCGTGACGCCGCACACGTACAAGCCCACTGGCCCGTCGCCGATCGGCTCGAACGGATAGCGCCCACCGCGCCGGGCGTCGTGGAGCTGGAGGGTCACGCTCTGGATTCTAAACCGAGGAGGCGGTACGACACGGACGTACAATTGGCGCACCTGCTCGGAGCCGAGCCATGATGGACGTCCTGCGCCCGTTCCTGATCTTCGTCGGCGCCATTCTCCTGATCCTGGTGGCGATCTACTGGATCACCGGACGGCCGCTCCCGTTGCACTTCTGACCGTCACCACAGCTGCGGCTTGGTGCTCATCAGGAAGCCGATGACGCCAATGACCGCGGCCATGCCATACGCCACGTAACGCTGCTGCCGGGCACGCCGTCGCCACGTTGCGGCGTCGCTGGCGCCGATGCCGATGAGGCGCCGCAGGCTGGGGCGGCTGATGAAGCCTGCTACCAGGAGGTTGACGGCATACAGCGACAGGGCCACCAGCAACCATGGCTGACGCAACAGGGATGGGCCGAGGATCGTCAGCATCGCCGCGCCGGTGAGGGCCAGGCCGAGTCCGATCAGCAGCGTCCCATTGCCCTGCATCGCCACCAGTCTGGCGGCAATTGAGCCCGGCTCACGACCGCCGCGCAGGATAAACGGCAGCACCACGCTCGGCAGCAGGAGGGCGATCGCCAGTCCGATGTGCGCGACCAGGAGCACGGGGAACAGATTCATGGGTGCCGATGCTACCGCCTCCGGCCGCTTGCAGCGGTTTGGGGCTGAGCCGGTTCAGGTGCTCCGCCGGCGGGCCCGCGTCCCGATGACGCCGAGCCGCTTCAGGACTGCTGCGATGTTCACGGACCAGCCGACCCCGATCGGCTGCGAGGTGAAGAGTGCATTGCTCCGGGTATTGAAGTAGCTGTCGCGCAGGCGAGCGAGAGTGGGGACGCGAAGATCGTAGGGGATGACACCCAGCAGGCGCCCATTCCAGGTGCGCTCAGCCGGCGGCCTGCTCAGCTCGCGCCAGATGGCCCCGACCAGCGCTGCGAGCGTGAGCGTGCGGATGATCCAGAGGAGCGCGTCGATCTCGTCGCGGACAGTGCGCAGCATGCCGACCCTCCTACGCAAGCGCCGTGCCGTGGCGCGGTGCCGTGGCGCCGTGCTGCGCCGTGGCATCATGGCTAACCGATGCGCCTGGCTCCCTACCTTACCCCCATGCGCCAGACCCGCCCGAGATGATGCCGGCGCTTCCCTTCCTCGACGCCGATGCAGTTCGATCCGCGGTCACGGAAGTCGAGCTGATCGACGCCGTCGAGCAGGCATACCGCGATGTGACCGGCGGAGGCGATGCGTCGCCCTCGCGGTCGCGAGTCGCGATGCCGAACGGCGACCTGCTGCTGATGCCGGGCCTGCGGCGTGGTGGTTTGGGCGCATCGGTCAAGCTCGTCACGGTCACGCCGGCCAACGCGGCGCGCGGCCTGCCCACGATACAGGCGATCGTCGTGTGGATCGACGCGGAGACCGGCGCGCCGCTGGCGCTTCTCGACGGAACCGAGCTGACCGCGATGCGCACGGGAGCCGGCACGGGTGCGGCCACGAGGCTGCTGGCACGAGCGGATGCCTCCGTACTGGCCCTGATCGGGGCCGGCGCCCAAGCACTGTGGCAGGTGCGTGCGGTGATGGCCGTCCGCCCCATCCGCGATGTGCGCGTCTATGCTCGGGGCCCAACCCGCGACGCGTTGGCAGGGCGGCTCTCGGTCGGAGCCCGGGTCGTCGCAGTCGGCAGCGCGCGGGAGGCAATCGACGGCGCCGACATCGTCTGCTGCGCCACGACGTCGAACAATCCGGTCTTTGACGCCGCCTGGGTGGGCCCCGGGACGCACGTCAATGCCATCGGCGCCTTCCGGCCGGGCATGGTCGAGCTGCCGACGCCGCTCTTTCGACGCGCGGCGTTGGTCTCGGTCGACTCGCGCGGCGCGGCGCTGGCCGAAGCCGGAGACGTGCTGGCCGCGATTGCGGCCGGCGACCTGGTTGAGGGGGACCTGATCGAGATCGGCAGCCTGCCCCGCGACTACGCGGGCACCCGCGATCCTGAGGCGATCACGATCTTCAAGAGCGTCGGCCTGGCGATCCAGGATGTTGCCGCCGCTGAGCTGATCGTGGCACGCCTCCTCCCAACCGTTTGACCTGCCAGGGTCAGGCTGCGGGGCTGCGCCAGCGATGGATGCGCTCGCGAATTCGGTCGAAGCCGAGCTCCTCGCAGAGGGCCAGGAAGGGTTCCCGGGGCACGCCCCGCCACTCGAGCTGATCAAGCTCTTCGCTGATTGGCGAGTCGGTGCGGAGAATGGCGAGCGTGCGATAGAGAAGGGCCTCGTCGCGGCGCTCGACCAGGGTGGCTGCCAGGCGGCTGGCATTCCGCAGCGGGAGATCCCAATCGAGCGCACTCTCGGGCACCGCATCGATCGAGCCCCAGCGCGCGAGCACGGTCGCGGCGCTCTTCGCGCCCCAGCCAGGCAGACCCGGATAACCGTCCGAGCTGTCGCCCACGAGAGCGAGGTAATCGGGGATGCTTGCGGGAGGGACGCCGAACTTCTCGATGACGCCAGCCTCGTCGTACGTCTTGTTGCGGATGCGATCGCGCAGCACGACGTGACGACCACGAACGCATTG
>Ga0307308_10001287_pt1 | contig 9959 bp, 9 predicted proteins | sample ER_DNA_195_FD_194501 | JGI IMG/M metagenome (GOLD analysis project Ga0307308, IMG submission 194501) | Bulk soil microbial communities from the East River watershed near Crested Butte, Colorado, United States - ER_DNA_195 | ecosystem: Environmental > Terrestrial > Soil > Floodplain | place: USA...
ATCGTCGACGCCGCCATGAACGATCTCATTCGTCCGACGTTATATGACGCGCATCACGAGATTTGGCCGGTCGCAGAAAAGTCTTCGTCCGGCCACCGCATCCGCGCGGATGTGGTTGGGCCAGTGTGTGAAAGCGGCGATTTCCTGGCCGTTAACCGGGACATGGTGGAACCGGCGGATGGCGCGTTGCTTGCCGTGATGTCGGCGGGCGCCTACGGCGCTGTCCAGGCGGGTACTTACAATACGCGGGCCTTGGTGCCAGAAGTGCTGGTCAAGGGCGCAGAATGGGCAGTGGTACGTCCGCGCCTTGAAGTTGACCAATTGATTGCTCTCGATCGCATGGCGGATTGGCTATGAGCGCATCCATACACGCATGGCCGGTCGGGCCGGTGCGTGGTACCGTGACGAACAGATTCTCCTGACCCTGAGAGTCGGAGCGGCTTTTGGACGAGGCGAACAACCAGTCTCACGAGCGCGAACGGTCCGCGAGATTTTTGCTCGCGCGGGCGCTTCGCCGCGCGCGAGGAAGTCTGTTGTGGGAACGGCTCTGGCCGGCTTTTGCCGCGTTAGCGACCGTGCTCGGACTTTTTTTCGCTTTCTCGTGGGCAGGCCTGTGGCTGGTCTTGCCGCCGCTGGGTCGCGCCATCGGATTGTTCGTATTTGCGCTCGCCATTGCCGTATCAGCACTGACATTGCTGATTGTTCGGCTGCCCAGTATCGGTGACGGTCTACGTCGGCTCGATCGCAGTACAGGTGAAGCACATCGACCTGCGACTACCGTTGCCGATCGCATTGCGGCCAACAGCCAGGATCCCGTCACGCAGGCGCTCTGGCAGGCGCATGTCGAGCGCGCACTTCTATCGGCGCGCAAATTCAAAGCTGGATGGCCTTCACCACGACTGTCGCTGCGCGATCCGATGGCGTTTCGCGCGCTCGTACTCATTCTTGTGGTGGCGAGTTTCTTTGCAGCCGGCGGTGAGCGGACAAAACGAATTGCCGCGGCTTTCGACTGGCATGGCGTTGTCGCACCGGCGAATTTTCGCATCGACGCCTGGGTTACACCTCCGGTCTATACGGGGCGGCCTCCTGTAATGCTCCCGGGCCTGCGCCCGGGCGAAACCGCGCAACCGCCGTCGCCGGTGGCGGTACCGGTCGGCAGCCAATTGGTTATCCGGGCCACCGGCCAAGTGCGTTTCGATATTCTCCATAACGGCGGCATAGAGGCCGCTCCGGCAGAAGCGCGCGCGCCCTTGCCGGCCGGAACCGAGGAACGACGGCTGTTGATCAAGGGCGATGGTTCGGCCGCGGTTCATGGCGTTCTCGGGAGCGACCTGGTGTGGAATTTCACCGCCATTCCCGACCGGGCGCCGAATATCGAGCTGATCAGGGATCCAGAACGCCAGGCGCGCGGGGCGCTTCGCCTCGACTACAAAATGGATGACGACTACGGCGTCGTGGAAGCAAAGGCCACTTTCGCTTTGAAGGAAGCGCAATCATCCGAGAAACCGCCTCGCCCGCTTTTCGGCGCGCCTGCATACGCGCTCACGCTGCCGCAGGCCCGCACCAAAGCCGGGACGGCGCAAACCACCCACGATGTTACCGAGCACGCGTGGGCCGGCGCCGACGTGATCATGACACTCACGGCGAAAGACGAAGCCGGCAACGAGGGCCGCAGTCAGCCGCACGAGCTGCAATTGCCCCAGCGTATTTTTGTGAAGCCGCTCGCCCGCGCGCTGATCGAGCAACGGCGCATTCTCGCGCTAGACGCGGAATCCAAGCCCCTGGTGCTTACCGCCCTCGATGCGCTGTCGATCGCGCCGGAACGGTTCACGCCTGAGCCCGGCGTCTATCTCGGCTTGCGCTCGATTTATTATGATCTCGAGCATGCAAAGAGCGACGACGCGCTGCGCGAGGTCGTCGCGCGGCTGTGGGACATGGCAGTACAGCTCGAAGACGGAAATGTCTCGCAAGCCGAGCAGGCACTGCGTCAGGCGCAGGAGGCGCTGCGTCAGGCCCTCGAGCGCGGCGCCAGCGACGAAGAAATCAAAAAGCTCATGGAACAGTTGCGCGCCGCCATGGACAAATTTCTGCAGGCGCTCGCCGAAGAGATGCGCAAGAATCCGCAGCAGCTTTCACGGCCGCTCGACCGCAATACGCGCACGCTCAGCCAGCAGGATCTCAAGAGCATGCTGGATCGGCTGGAGAATCTGGCCCGTTCAGGCAACAAGGATGCTGCACGGCGGCTGCTAGAAGAACTGCAGTCGATGCTCGAAAATCTGCAGATGGCGCGACCTGGCGCCTCCGGTAGCGAGGATGGCGATGACGACATGATGTCGGCCTTGGACGAATTGGGCGATGTCATTCGCAAGCAACAGCAGCTGCGCGACAAGACCTATCGCCAGGGCCAGGACATGCGACGCGACCGTCAGCAGGGACAGCAACCCGGTCAGGGTGATCGGCAGATGGGCGATCTGCGTCGGGATCAGCAAGGCTTGCGGGATTGGCTCAACAAGCTTCTAGAGCAACTTCGCCAGCGCGGGCTTGGTCAGCCGGGTCAACAAGGCGAAGGCAATGAAATGGGTCAACTTGGCGAGGCCGGGGAGGCCATGGGTCAGGCTGAAGGCCAGCTCGGCGAGGGTGACGCGGACAGCGCGGTGGACAGCCAGGGCCGTGCACTCGATGCGATGCGCAAGGGGGCCCAAGGACTGGCGCAATCGATGCAGCAACAGGGCATGGGGCCGGGCCCCAATGGACGGCCTGGCCGGGGACAGGCGCGCGCCCAGCAAGACACCGACCCGCTCGGTCGACCCATGCGCGGTCGCGATTATGGCGACGACCTGACGGTTAAAGTGCCAGGCGAGATCGACGCTCAAAGAGCGCGGCGTATTCTCGAGGAGTTGCGAAAGCGCTTTGGCGAAAGCTTCCGGCCTCAGCTCGAGCTCGACTACATCGAGAGGCTGTTGAAGGATTTTTGAGCTAAATCCGTACCAGTGGGCGGTGTGGTGCGCGAACCAGCGCCGGCCTTACTTGGCCGCGGGCGTGGCGTCCTGGGCGTTGACGAAACGCACCATCACATCGACCGCATTGTCAGAGACAAACCGGCTGCGGAAATCGAGTTTCTCTCCCGGGCCGAGGATGCTGCGACTAGGCATTGCGGTCCAGGTGTAAACCTCTTGTCCGGCGGCGTCGCGCGCCGCAAAACGCAGGCGCGGCACCTCAGATGGTCTGCTGGTGACGCTGACGATGGTGCCTTCGACAACGAGGGAAGACAGGCCTTCCTGAACTTCCTTCGAGATCCGCATGTTCTCAAATCTTAAGTTGCGCAAATTGACCGGGAGCCCAACGGCAGCAAAGAGCGATGCCGTCTGCGGGAAAAATCGTACGACTTCGCTGCGCGCCCCGATCAGGGCAACATTGAAGGCGAACAGCACGAGAAGAACGCTGTCCAGCGCGACGAGCGGCGAGCCTGCTTGCGCCGGGCCTGAAGACGCTTGCGGCGGGCGGCAAAGTTTTCGATTTCATCGGATTCTGCTGCGGCATCCGGATGTGCGGGTGACTCGATGGATGGCACGAGTGAAGGTGCATCAATGGCGACCGGCATTTCGGCCGCTGCAGATACCGCTTCGTCTTGCGCCGCCGTCACATCGGCTTGAGTGGTCGCTTCGGGCGGCAAATACGGCTCTTCACCGCTTGCGTTCGCTCGCTGGTCGGGCCGAATGACCCCGGTGAGTGCCCCCTCGGCCTCGTTTGCGTCACCGGCGATTGCCAGCTCGGGCACCGGTTGTGAGCCACCAGGTGGTTGGCCCGCCGCGCCCAGCGAGGCCGGTTCGATTGCATACGACGTTGAACAATTCGGGCAGACGATAAGCATAGGGTTGGGTGCCAAGGTACCAGCCGTCCGTTAATGGATCGGAAACCATGACAACCCCCGGAAACATGGGAGGAATTGCTAACTTTCGTCCGGCGGCTATGGCAGGCTCGCCATAATCCTGTAAAAAAACAACACAGTTCTGGACAGGTATGCGGGCAGGGGACGGGTTTCCGTACGTGTCGAGGACCACGGCCGGACAGTGATTCGGCGGCCTTATTGAGATTTGGTCGGAGGGGGGTGGGTGGTCCGATTCGAGAACGTTGGCTTGCGCTACGGGCTGGGACCGGAGGTTTTGCGCGACCTCTCGTTCCGCATCGATCCGCATTCCTTCCAGTTTCTCACGGGTCCTTCGGGCGCCGGCAAGACCTCGCTGCTGCGGCTTCTGTTTTTGTCCATGAGACCAACACGGGGGTTGATTACCCAGTTTGGCCATGACGTGGCGACGCTTTCGCGCGATTCAGTGGCGACGCTACGTCGTCGGATCGGGATCGTGTTTCAGGACTTCCGCCTGCTCGACCACATGACCACCTACGAGAACGTCGCCCTCCCATTGCGCGTGATGGGCCGTCCAGAGGATAGCTATCGCGACGAGGTCATCGAGCTGCTCAACTGGGTTGGCCTTGGCGAGCGGATGTGGGCACTACCCCCGGTACTCTCGGGCGGTGAAAAGCAACGAGCCGCGATTGCGCGCGCGGTGATCGCGCGACCGCAATTGCTGCTTGCGGATGAGCCCACCGGAAACGTCGATCCGACCCTGGCGCAGCGACTCTTGCGGCTGTTCATCGAGCTTAACAAATCAGGGACTTCTGTCGTCATTGCTACCCACGACATCGCACTTATGGATCAGTACGATGCGCGCCGGTTGGTACTGCATGACGGCCGGTTGCACATTTACGATTGAGGAATGGAATGACGGATAGCAATGAAGGCAAATTCTCCACGCCGCTGCGAGTACCGGCGGATCCGTTGCCGCGCTTCGAGACGCCACTGGTGCCCCGCAATTCGATTTCCGGTCGCGCGCTCGTCGCGGTCGTTGCCATCATGACCTTCCTTGCATCGCTGACCACGGGCGCCACTGTGCTCGTGAGCAGGGCCGCAGGCGAGTGGCAATCGGACATCTCGCGTGAAGTAACCATCCAGGTGTCTCCAGCGCCCGGCCGCGACCTCGACGCTACAGTCGAAAAAGCCGTCTCGGCCACTCGCGGCTATCCCGGAATTGCAGAGGTCCGGCCTTATTCGAAAGAAGAATCCGGCAAGTTGCTCGAGCCGTGGCTGGGCAGCGGTCTTTCCCTCGATGAGCTGCCCGTGCCGCGTCTGATCGTGCTCAAGATCGCGCCGGGTAGTGCGCCCGATTTTGCACAATTGAGGCGCGTGTTGAGCGACCAAGCACCAGGTGCCGTCCTCGACGATCATCGTGGCTGGATGGACCGCATGCGCACTATGGCGGGAACTGCCGTTGGCGTGAGCATCGGAATTCTGATTTTGATGTTCATCGCCACCATGTTGTCAGTCACCTTCGCGACCCGAGGCGCGATGGCGACCAACAAGTCGGTGATCGAAGTGCTACATTTCGTCGGCGCAAAGAACGGGTTTATTGCCCGCCACTTCCAGCACCATTTTTTAGTGCTCGGCCTGCAAGGGGGCGCCATCGGCGGCGGTGCTGCGATCATTCTGTTTGTCCTTGCCGCGGTGATCAGCCGGTGGTCCGCTGGAACGGCAGCCGGGGATCAGACATCGGTGCTTTTCGGGTCATTTTCCATTGGCCTTGTTGGCTATTCCTTTGTGTTGCTCCAGGTCGCGTTGGTTGCCGCGGTCACTGCCTTGACTTCGCGCCATACCGTCAACAACACCCTTGAAATGATCGACTAGCATGTTTGCCGGTCTCGCCCGCTGGATCGGTTTTCTCACCATGGCCGCCGGGGCCACCGGAATCCTCCTGCTTGCGGGGGGATTCGGATGGTTCGTCTTCAACATTGCGAGCGATGAAGTCACGCTCGATACCAAGGCGGATGGCATCGTGGCGCTGACCGGCGCTGCGGCGCGAATTCCCGATGCAATCGAATTGCTTGCGACCGATCGTGGCAAGCGACTTCTGATCACCGGGGTGCACCGCGCAACAAGTTCGAAGGAAATCGCGCGAATAACGCCGCTCTATTCAAGATACTTCACATGTTGCATCGATCTTGATCGAAACGCACTCGAAACCAAACGCTGGGCCCGTGCGCACAATTTCAATTCTCTGATCGTGGTAACCTCGAATTGGCATATGCCGCGCGCTATCGCCGAGCTTGCGCATCAGCTTCCGGACGTCACGCTGATTGCCTATCCTGTGATTTCGGAGAAAGTGAAAACGGAACCATGGTGGTCGAACCTGGATACAGCGCGTTTCCTTTTTGCAGAATATTTGAAATATGTTCTGGCGCTTGCGCGCATGCACCTTGATACCGATAGTGCCGTGTAAGGGAGCGCCGTCCCGTGCTTATCCTTTTACGGTCAATCGCATTCAACGCGCTGTTCTATCTTAATACGATTGTCTATCTGATTGCTGCGCTGCCGACTTTCTTCATGCCCTATCGCGCCATTGTCGCAGTGGCCAAGTCATGGGGCCGTACAAATCTCGTATTGCTGCGCGTAGTGGCTGGGATCGATTGTGAGATCCGTGGCCGAGAGAAAATCCCCAAGGGGCCGATCATCGTCGCCTCCAAACATCAGTCGGCATGGGAAACGTTCGCGCTACTGCCGCTGCTCGACAATCCGGTCTTTATCCTTAAGCGCGAGCTTCAATGGATTCCAATCTTTGGCTGGCTGACCATCAAGGGACGAATGGTTCCGGTCCGACGCGGTGGGGGTTCGCAGGCTCTGACCGACATGATCGAACGCGCCCGCATCGAATTGGCCGACGACCGGCAACTGATAATTTTCCCGGAAGGCACTCGCAGGCCGGCGGGTGCCGAGCCCCGCTACAAGATCGGTGTTGCTCACCTTTATACGGCCGAAGGCGTGCCGTGCGTTCCGATTGCGCTCAACTCCGGCCTGTTCTGGCCACGCCGATCGCTACGCCGGTTTCCCGGCGTCGTGGTTGCTGAAATCCTCGATCCGATCCCTCCCGGCCTCGGCAAAGAGTTCTTCGATCGTTTGCAAAACGATATCGAAAGCGCGACCACACGTCTCATCGCGGAGGGACGCGCACAGATGAATCGGCGAACAAAGTCCGGCGGCGAGGAGCGGCATTAGCCGGATGCCGATTCATGAGCGCCTTTCAGCTGTTCAGCCAGAACTTGCAAACCAGTGTCCCGTATTCCGAGCGCCTGTAGCTCTTTCACGGCGGCCAGCACGTAGTCGCGGCACGCACCCGAGCGGCCATGGCCTTGCCGAGCATAATGCAACTGATCGGGAAGGCTTAGCTGACCGGCGTATTGGCGATGCCCGCGGTCGACGACATAACAGAGTGCGTGGACGCTCTCTTGAGGGTCATCGTCAATCCAAACCCTGCGCCAGGCCTCGCGATAAACGCGAGTAACCTGCTCGCGGCTTCGCAGGTATTCAATCGTCTTCGAGCGCAGCCCCGAAGCCACCCGGTACGCGATGCCACGACAATTGCCGCCGTAATCGAGACCGAGAACCAGACCGGGTTTTTCCGGCGTTCCACGATAGACGAATGAATACACACAAAGTGCACGGTGGGCGCCGACCAGGCGGGCATTGCGCCGCTCGAGAAAATCGAAGCCGGGCCGCCACATCAGCGATCCGTACGCGAAGACCCAGAAGTCCTCGTTGCTTTGATCAGAACGTGCATTCATCGTGGCTGGAGCGGACCACGGCGTTAGGGGTTGCCGGCCCATGCGGGGTATCAGGGCCGGGGTTCCCATGCAATCGGGTCCTGGACCGTGGGCGCAGAAACGCCGCATTCGGCAGGTTTTGAATCTAGATGATGCGTGACCCAATGAGCATCCAATCGCGGCGCCGGACCGGACTTCGCTACACGATTCTTCTCTTTGTCGTGTTTGCGCTGGTCGCCGGATGGACCGGGTTCTGGAAGTTTGCTGCCGGCAAGGCTGAAACAGCCATCGAGGGCTGGCGCGCTCGTGAAGCCCAAGCGGGACGTATCTACACTTGCGGATCGCAGAATAGCGGTGGGTTTCCCTTTCGCATCGAGGTGAATTGCGATCAGGCTTCCGCGCTGCTCCGCAGCAACCAGCCACCAATTGAACTCAACGCCACGGGCCTGGTAATGGTGGCGCAAGTCTATCAGCCCGGTCTGCTCGTTAGTGAATTCCGCGGTCCGCTGACCGCCGGTGAACCGGGAAAGTCCCCGGGATTTATCGCCGACTGGAAGCTCGCCCAATCGAGCGTGCGCGGAACGCCGACGGCTCCCGAGCGCGGGTCTCTGGTGTTTGACTTGCTCTCGGTCGATCGTGTGAACGATACCGCGCGCGAAAGCATGTTGCGCGCGAGGCATGCAGAATTTCACGGCCGTATGGCGGAAGGCTCTGCTGCCAATAAACCGGTGATAGAGGTTGCGGTGCAAATTGATCAGGGCACAGCCCCGAACTTGCATCCCGCCGCTGCAACGCCGATCAATGCCGATATTACGGCTCTTCTCCGCGGACTGAACGATTTTGCACCCAAGTCCTGGCCCGTTCGATTTCGCGAGATGCAGGCAGCAGGAGGTCGTATCGACATCACGAAGGCACGGGTGCAGCAGGGCGAAATTCTTGCGATCGGCGAGGGTGCTCTGTCTCTCAATGCCAACGGGCGGTTGGAGGGTGAACTGCGGATCACGATGGCGGGGCTTGAGCAGTTCCTTGCTGCTATTGGCGCGCAGCAGCGCGTGCAAACTTCGCCAAATACGGACAGGCTAGCTGGCGCACTTGACCGTCTGGCACCCGGTTTGGGCGATGTAGCCCGCCAGCAGGCTGGGGCGAATATCTCGCTCGGCATCAATATGCTTGGTGAGCAAACGACTCTCGAAGGCAAGCGCGCGGTGATGCTGCCGCTTCGTTTCAAGGACGGCGCAGTTTATCTTGGGCCGATTCCCATCGGCAACACGCCGGCGTTGTTTTAGATCTTCTTCGATGCATAAGGCTTCGGCAATGGCTCGTGCGGCAGGTCCGGGTGCGGACGCCCGAAATCCGGGGTCGGTGAATCCTGACCGATGTCGACAATGCCTTTGCGAATGGCGCGGGTGCGCTCGAAGTGCTCAAACAGTGCATCGCCGTCACCTTTTCTGATCGCTTTTGTAAGCGCTGAAACGTCTTCATTAAAACGGCCGAGCATTTCGAGAACGGCATCTTTGTTGGCAAGGAAGACGTCGCGCCACATGGTCGGATCTGAGGCCGCGATGCGTGTGAAATCGCGAAAGCCGCCCGCAGAAAATTTCAGCACTTCCGAGCGGGTCACCGTTTGCAATTCGTCCGCCGTGCCGACGATGGTGTAAGCAATTAGATGCGGCAGATGGCTTGTGATGGCCAGCACAAGATCGTGGTGGTCCGGCGCCATTATTTCCACATTGCTGCCGAGCAAGCGCCAAAACGCCGCGAGTTTCTCCACCACTTTCGCGTCCGTCCCGTCCGGCGGCGTGAGGATGCACCATCGGTTGACGAAAAGTTCAGCAAAGCCCGCATCGGGGCCGGAATACTCGGTGCCGGCGACAGGGTGTGCCGGAATGAAATGAACGGTTTTCGGCAGATGCGGCACCATATCGCGCACGATTGTGCCTTTGACCGAGCCGACATCGGAGACGATGGCACCGGCGGCAAGGTGAGGGCCAATTTCCTTGGCCACCGCGCCGCACGCACCGACCGGAATACAGACGATGACCAGGTCGGCGCCTTCGACTGCAGCGGCGTTCGTTTCGACTACCTGATCTGCGAGACCGAGTTCGGCAACCCGTCGACGTGTCTTTGGCGAGCGCGCGGTCGCTACGATTGTGCGCGCCGCACCTTGGGCACGGACCGCACGGGCGATCGAGGAGCCGATAAGGCCGACACCAATCAGAGCCAGACGATTGAACAAAGGCTCTGATTTATTCATGCTCGTTTTCCCACGAATTCCCTGAGCGCCTCGACGACGAGGCGATTGGCCTCGT
>Ga0307308_10001288_pt1 | contig 9957 bp, 5 predicted proteins | sample ER_DNA_195_FD_194501 | JGI IMG/M metagenome (GOLD analysis project Ga0307308, IMG submission 194501) | Bulk soil microbial communities from the East River watershed near Crested Butte, Colorado, United States - ER_DNA_195 | ecosystem: Environmental > Terrestrial > Soil > Floodplain | place: USA...
CCGACCGGGCCCAGCTCCAGCAGCTGGTGATGAACCTGGTGATCAACGGGGGCGAGGCGATCGGCGATCAGCCCGGTACCCTGACTGTGAGAATCCGGACCGAGCATTTCACTGAGCGCCGCGAGCGTCCCCGGACCGAAGGCTTTCCCATCGTAACCGGCGACTACGTCCGGGTCGATGTGAGTGATACCGGAGACGGGATGGATGACGAAACCCGGAGCCGGATCTTCGAGCCGTTCTTCACCACCAAGTTTCTGGGTCGAGGCCTCGGGCTGTCCGCGGCACTCGGTATCGTGCGGGGCCACCGCGGCGCCATCGGGGTGCGGAGCGAGGAGGGGAAGGGGACCACCTTCACCATCCTGCTCCCGGTGCCCCCAGAGGTGCTGCGGGCGGAGCGGATCAGTGGTCACACCAGCATCGACTACGAATCCAATGGCGGCGGCACCATCCTCGTGGCCGATGATGAGGAAGGGGTGAGGTCGCTGGTGGCGAGCGTCCTCGAGGAGGCGGGCTATACGGTCGAGCTGGCCAGCGACGGGGGTGAGGTGGTCAGGCGGCTTCGGGAGCTGGGTGATCGGGTACGGTTGGTCATTCTCGATCTGACCATGCCGGCGCTGGGCGGGGGAGAAGCGGCCACCGAGTTACGCCGGATCCGACCCGATATTCCCATTATCGCCATGAGCGGCTACGGCGATCTCGAGCTGATGCAACACTTCGGTCAGGCCGGGGTCGACGACTTCCTACCCAAGCCCTTCAGTCCCGGTCAGCTCGCAGCCAAGGTGCGGGATGCCTTGGCGCCGATCGTGGAGGATAACTAGCGGCATCGCCGACACCGAGCCGGAGCTCAGTGTCGGCGATGGGATGACCCTGCCGAAGTATCGAAGGCGTCAGTTGCTCAACTCAGAACAGATAGCGAATCCCCGCCTGGAATTGCCGCGGCTCGCCCAACCCGCTCCGGATCGTTCCATCGAAGTTGTTGTACGTACCCCCGGATGAGGGATCCTTGAAGTTGTCGTTGTTGGTGACGTTGAACGCCTCGAAGATTAGCTCAACTGCTCCCTGGCGACCGAAGTTGAACGGCCGCGAAAGACGGATGTCCCAGGAAAGATAGGCGTTGTCTCGCCGGATCGTATTCCGCTGGAGCACGTGTCCATCCGGACAGATGCGCTGCGCTGGAACTGAGGCGCGCTGGCCGGTGCCCACGTTGCCCGCGCCGCACGTCTCCGAGGCCGGCTGAGCTGAATAGGCGCTCAACCGGTTGTTGACGTAGAAATCGCCGGGGAGAATGGTGAGCACCCAGAGATTGAATCGGTGGCGCTGGTCCCGGTCGCTCCAGTTGTACTCCTTTCCCAGCGAGTCGGCGCGGGCGTAGCGAAGGGTGAACGGATCCCGCTCGTTGTCGTCATCGGATTTATCGTAGGACAGGGTGTAGTTGGCCTGGAACTGCAGCCTCGTTCCCACCGCCTTCTTCAGTTCGGCGGTAATGCCGTTATAGCGGGACTTGGCGGTGCTCTGTATGACGGTCAGCGTCGTGCCGATGCCGTTGGTGCCGCCGGGTGCCAGTCCGGTGCTCCAGGGAGCGCCGAAGACGGCGTCGTTAGCGTTGAAGAATCGGGTCAGGTGATCCGCGCGCGCGTGGGTGTAGCTGAGACCCGCCGCGACACCGGCTCCAATCTCGTGCTCGTAGCCCACCGAAGCGCTGAAGGTGCGTGGGTTCTGGAAGTCCTTGTCAAAGACGTACACCCCGGGGAAGAAGGGGGGGCCGCCTCCCGGGCTGGGGAGCAGCTCGCCGTAGTTGGGTGGCGCGCCGAGGATGCCGGTAAGCGCGCTATTGCGGAACAGAGTCTGGCCCCGGGAGCCGTCGGTGCTCCGGCTGCTGGCCAGATTGAGACCCGGAATCCGCGCGTAGTAGAGGCCGGCGTTGGCGTGGAGGACCTGCCTGCCGTTGCCCTTGACGTCCCAGGCGAAGCCGAGCCGCGGCTGAAACATGCCGTAATCGCTCGGGATGGTACCATCGCCGGGGAACGCAAAGGTTCCCGCCGGGGTGGTGACGCTTTGGCCGATGAACGGCGCATAAAATAGCTGATTGATCGGGGTAATCAGGCTGGGCTCGATCTGTGCCTCCCAGCGCAACCCATAATTCACCGTGAGATTGGAGCGCGGCTTCCAGCTGTCCTGGAGAAATACCCCCAGCTCGTGCTGGACGATGACTTGGGTCCCGGCGTCCGCCACGGTGAGTCCGCCCACGCCGGCTTGCTGGAGATAGAGATCCACCGGGCCGCTGATATGGGTTCCGATGGGACAGGTTGCGGTGTTGTCGGTGGTGACGAGGGTGTTGGTGACGTCATCGGAGCACTCGACATACTGGTTCCCATTGGCCATGTAACCGAGGAATCCTGCAACCGAGTGGAATTCCATCATACCATTGCCAAAGCCCAGGAATGTCTGATTCACCCCGGTCCGATTCCACTCCGCACCGAACTTGAAGAGGTGGTTACCCCGAAGCAGCGAAATGTTGTCCAGCACCTGAAACCGGTAGTCGTAGGCCGTCTGGAGCGGAATGAAGAACGGCATGCCCACTCGATATCCAGAAAATCCGCCCGGGCCCACGAAACCGAAATAGGTGTCCGGGAACGGCCTTCCGGTTGTCGGATTTTGGGGGCCGGTGTAGGGACGCGGCCGATCCTCCCTCGCCCATTGGAATCGGAACTCGTTCGAGAGCGACGAACTGAACAGCGATGTCAGGCTCCCGTTCACCGCGTGCGAGTGATCCTGCTCCAGCGCATTGGCGCTCCGGCCCCACGAATCCACATCGAAGGTGCCGTTCTGCTGGCTGGAGCGGGTGTAGTTGTATTTAAGGCTCGCGGTGTGCTTCTCACTCAGCTTGAAATCGAGCTTGCCCAGGAGCGCGTTGCCGTCGTTGGTTCGGCTGATCGGGCTGAAATCGCCTTGCAGGGCCCCGGCGAAGGCGGTGTCGGTGAATGCCACCAGTGTGGGGTCGATCGAGGCCAGTCGGTCGGTCTGCTTGGTCTCGTTGTACTCCTGCTGGTCGTAGGCCAGGAAGAAAAATGCCTTATCGCGAACAATGGGGCCGCCGAACGTCGCCCCGAATTGGTGCTGGGTGAAATCGGGAGTAAATCCGGTGGTGCCGCCACCCGGGAAGGTGTGGCTGAAGTCGGCCGAGAGGGCGTCGTACTTGCCGAAGTAATGAGCCGAACCGTGGAACTCGTTGGTGCCCGACTTGGTGATGATGTTGAGGAACCCGCCGCCGGAGCGCCCGAACTCAGCGTTGGCGCCGTCGGCGACGACCACGAAGTCCTGCACCGCGTCGAGATTGAAGGTGAACGCCGGACGCTGCCCGCCGCGCTGCTCACCGAAGAACGGGTTGTTGAAGTCGGCGCCGTCCACCGAGACGTTGTTGTGGATGCCGCGCTGGCCACCGATGCTGATCTCGTCGCCGTCGGGGCCCTGCACGATGGCCACATTAGGGGTGAGTGTGGTGAAGTTGAAGATGTTCCGGCCGTTGTTGGGCAATCCCTCAACCGCCTCGGCGCTCAGCCGCGTAGCCGATACCGAGCTGTTGTCCACGGCTGCCTCGGGTGCAAGCGCGGTGAGCTCTTCCAGCTGTACGACCTGCGGCGCGAGCGCAAAGCTCCGCTCGACCGTCTCGCCCAGCCGCACCGCCACACTGTCCCGCCGGGACTCACGAAAACCCAGCGCACGGGCGCCGACATCATAGGAGCCGACCCGGAGCAGAGTGGCCACGTACACGCCGCTTGCGTTGGTGCTAAGGGTGCGTGTGGCGTTGGTCTCGCGGTTCCGCAGGGTGACGACAGCACCCGCCAACGGCGTGCCCGCGGAATCCGAGACCGTGCCCCGGATGACTCCGGTGGTGGCCTGCGCCTGGGCTTGAAGGAGGTTTGGTACCACGAGTAGCAGCGAGAGCAGCAGGAGACACGGGGCCGGGGGGCGGAGCCGACGACACAGGTCCATGGAACGAGGATCCTTTCCAAATGGCGGAGGTGCTGCGGAAGATTCGTTAGCTGGGAGGATCGGGTGATAGCTTATCGCCCGATTGGCGGGGTCGCAAGGATCTTCGGCCGGAGGGTTGGGGGCTCAGGCCGGCAGGTGCTCCACTGGCCGAGCGGAGCACCGGGCTCTTCAGACTAGCGGCCGTTCTCGTCCTTTCCGAATGTCCCTTTCACTCCTTCCACCACATGTGCAGTGGTAGACTTCAGGGCCTTCCAGGTCTTCTCGCCGGCGACTCGCACGCGCTTGAGCGTCCCGCGAGCCGCACGGGCACGAGTGGTTCTCTTCTTGGCCCTGCTCGCCTTCTTGGCCGTGCTCTTGCTGCGGCGCTTGGAACCGGGCTTCGCTCCGGCACCCTTCCTGGCGGACGCTCTCTTCGCGGTGCGCTTCTTGGCCATAAGAATCTCTCGATTGGTGGGGGACTGGCGGCAGGCTTTCAGGTGTTCCCCGACCCGGTGTGGGGCCTGTCACAGACATTATACGACCTTACATTGGACCTTACCACCTCTGGCGTGCGGCCTTCCGGCTGACCGCACAGGCTTCGGGAGTACTCAATGGGTGAAAGCGGAGCAGCGCACCGCATCAGCGGCTCGGGTCTCCTCGCGCGCACCGCCGCGCGGGTGCCTTCGCGTGCCGACTTGGCCCGGATTGGCCCGAGTGTCAGGGGTCCCCTCCTGACGCTCGCCGCCGCGATCGGCTTCGACATCCTGGCCCGGCACAATCTCGAGCTCGCGCATCCATTCGCGTTTCTCTTGCTGACCGTCGTCTATTCGACCTACAGCGGTGGGTTCCGGCCGGGGATCATCAGCGCGACGCTGATGATTCTCTACGCCCTTCACTTCCTCTCGACGCCGGGGTCGATCCTGCACTATACCCCCGGCAACGCCTACACCCTGTTCGGATTGGCACTCTCGGCGCCGGGGGCGGTCGTGTTGGTGACCCGCCTCCGGGATGCGGCGCAGCGTGCCAGTGTCATCGAACTCTCTCGCGGTGAGGCGGAACGACTGGACCGAAGGCTGGCGTTCTTTGCCGAGGCCAACATCACCCTGGCCTCGTCGCTGGACTATGAGGCCACTCTCCGGGACCTCGCCCGGATGATCGTTCCGACGCTCGCGGACTGGTGCGCCATCCACGTCGCCAGTGACCAGGGAGTACTCCAGTTCATCGCGGGCGCCCATCGGGATCCAACCAAGGATCTGCTGGTCCGCGCTCTCTGCGAGTACAAGCCGCGGCAGCCGCCCTTCGGAGCGGCACACCGCCGGGCCGAGCTGGGCCAGGTGACGGACGACCTGCTCCGGGTAAGCGCGGAGGACGCTGAACAGCTCAAGCTCTTTCGGGCGCTCGCGGCCACCGCGTTTCTACGGGTACCGCTCACCGCCCGAGGCCAATCGGTCGGCACCATCACGCTGGCTGCCGGGCCGGAGTCGGGCCGGAGCTACGATGCCGACGACCTGGCGTTCGCGGAGGAGCTGGCGGCGCGGGCCGCGCTCGCGGTGGATAACGCCCGCCTGTTTCGAGCCGCGCAGGAGGCGGATCAGCGCTACGGCATGCTCTTCGGCAGCAACCCTCAGCCCATGTGGGTCTTCGACGGGGATACTCTGGGGTTCCTCGCGGTGAACGACGCGGCGGTGCGGCACTATGGGTACAACCGGGAAGAATTTCTCTCGATGAACATCATGGACCTGCTTCCGCCCGAGGATGCACCCGGCTTGCACCACGGGCTGGAGCGGACCGGCCTCCAGCGAGGGGAGGTCGCCCTGGCCCAGCATCAGCGGAAAGACGGCACCATCGTCGACATGGAGCTGGTCTCCCATGAGATGGAGCTGGATGGTCGGCGCGCCCGGCTGGTGCTGGCGACAGACATCAGCGAGCGCACCCGCACTCGCGCGGCGCTGCACCAGAGCGAGGAGCAGCTCCGCCAGGCGCAGCGAATGGACGCGGCGGGCCGGCTGGCCGGGGGTGTGGCCCACGACTTCAACAATCTGTTGACCACCATCCGCGGCTTCAGCGACCTCCTCCTGCGCGACATGCCGGCCGGCGACGCACGGCGCAAGGATATCGAGCAGATCCGGAAGGCGGCCGACCGCGGTGCCATCCTGACCCGCCAGCTGCTGACCTTCGGCCGGTCCCAGTCCATCGAGCCGCGTACCATCGAGCTCAACAGTGTGGTGACGAACATGGAAGGGCTCGTGCAGCGGCTCGTCGGCGCCGACATCAAGCTCGTGACCCAGCTACGGTCCGGCTTGGGAGAAGTAAAGGTGGATCCGGGCCAGGTGGAGCAGGTCCTGGTGAATCTGGTACTCAACGCGCGGGACGCGATGCCGGCCGGCGGGACGCTCACCATCGAGACCGGGGAACGTCTCATCAGTGGCTCCACTCGCGGGCGCTCAGTCAAGCCGGGTCGATACATCGTGCTCGCCGTGAGCGACAGTGGGAGCGGCATGGACGGTGACACCCTCTCCCATGTCTTCGAGCCGTTCTTCACTGCCCAGGCGCCCGGCAGCCGCGCCGGGCTGGGACTATCGATCGTCTATGGCATAGTGAAGCAGAATGGGGGTGTGGTACGCGTGTCGAGCGAGCCGGGCCAGGGCACTACCGTGAAGGTCTTCCTGCCCCGGGTGGAAGGTGACGAGCCGGTCGCGACCGAAGAGCGGGTATCGCTGAGAGGCGATGAGACGGTGCTGGTCGTGGAAGATGAAGATGGGGTCCGCGAGCTCATCTGGAAGATCCTGACCGACCACGGGCACACGGTGCTAGAGGCTCGGCACGGGCGGGACGCCTTAACCGTGGCGGGCGGTTACAACCATCCGATTCATCTGCTGCTGACCGACGTGGTCATGCCGGAGATGGGAGCCGGCGAGCTGGTGGACCGTCTGATCACCAAACGCCCCAACCTGAAGGTCCTGTTCATCTCGGGTTACACCAACGATGAAGTGCTTCGCCGCGGCGTGTCCCGAAGCGAGTCTGCCTTCATTCAGAAGCCGTTCGTAGCGGAGGAGCTGATGCAGAAGGTCAGAGGGCTGCTGGATGGAGAGCCGCGAGGAACTGGTCGCCAGCCGCCAGCTGCCAGTCAGGAGTAACGAGTCCGTCGGGGATTGTCAGCCAGATCTGTCTCGACTTAGCGACTGGTGACTGGTGACTGGCGACTGGTGACTTAGCGGACCCGCCGCTGCAGACTCCGGAGTACGTCCGGCCCCGGCTCTCCCCGCAAATAGAGCATCACATCGCCAGCGGACCAACGCAGGCTTCCTTCGGCTGCGCTTGGAGTCTGACCGGCGCGCAGCCGTTGCTGATCCAGCAGGATCATTCGGCCACGCGAGTCTACATACACTACCCGCACCACCGGGCGGTTGGGGTCGGCGCCGGGGACCAGGCGGCCGTAGGTCAGGCCGATGAGTTCCGGCGTCATGCCTTCGATGACGTGCACCGGCGAGCCGAGTTGCTTGGCTGCCTCATCGAGACCGATGCGCAGGTAGACCTGCGACCGCTGCTCCGGCGTGCGGGGCAGCGGTGGCTCCATGGCGGCCGGAGCATCGGCTCGGGCCGGCGCTGCCGATTGCAATGCCGCCGTGGCTGCCGCCGCCCGCTCCCGTCGGCGCTGGCGGTCCAGCTCGGCCAGGGCCTGCGCCGCGGCGCGCCGGGTGGCCAGCTCATCCTCGGGCCGGGCCGTATCCTTTGCCTGCGTGTCCCTCGCCACTGAATCGGTCGAGACCGACTCCGCCGTAGCCCCGACCGCCAGAGTCTCGGTTTCGGATTGCGCCGAGTCGGCAAACTCATCGGCTGCGGTGTCGGCCGAATCGCGCGCGCTGTCAACCAAAGGCGCTACGGCCGCGGCCTTCGGGGCCGGGTTGGTCTTCTCAGCCGAGGCGCGGTTCTTTGCCAAGGTGCGAGCCGGCGCGGTCGGGGCTTGGGCTGCCGGCTGCTCGGGCCGTCCGGTCTCCTGTGGGCTGGCTACGGCCGGGGGAGCTGGGCGGGCAGCCATGGTGATATCGTGAGCCGGAGGCAAGGAGCCGTGTCCCACGACACTCAGGAGCGCACGTCCACCGCCGACCACCACCGCGATCATCGCCGCCCACCCAAGGGCGCGGAACCACCGGCGCCGCCGGGCGAGCGCTTCAGCGTCGTCCAGCACCATAAGGACCGGCGTCTCGTCCCACGTCTCCGGTTCGTGGAGCTGCCTGCGGGAGGGCGGTGGGGACTGACGCGGTGGCCGGGGCGCAGAAGCAGCGGTTGCAGCCGGCATCTCCAGAGCACCGACCAGGCGATCAGCCTCGGCCAGAAACTGCTTCACCTCCTGAAGGCGCGAGCCACAGGCTACACAGGTGCCGAGGTGGCTCTGCACCTCACGCGCTTCGGTGACATCGAGCTCGCCATCGAGCAGCGCGTGGAGTGTGCCTTCATCAAGATGCGACATGCTTCCCCCGTCCTTCGGACTGATAAGCTTCGACCAGGCGGCGCCGCGCGCGAGCCAGGGTCGTTCCCACCGCGCCCTTGGAAAGTCCCAGCGTAGCGGCGATCTCCTCGTAATTGAAGCCCTCTGCCTTCAGCAGAAGGGCCTCCCGGTCCCGCTCGTTCAGCAAGGCGAGCGCGGCCCGGACCGCGCTACTCCGTTCGTTGCGCTCGTAGTCGTTTTCCGGACCCTGTTCCGGACGCTCATCGGTCCGGAGTAGCTCCAGCCGACGGCCCTGGCGGAGGGCCCTCCGTCCATCTTCCCGGACCAGGTTCAGGGCGACGGCAAAGAGCCAGGGGCGCGGATTGTTCGGCGGCGCAGCGACCGCCCGGGCGAACGTCTCCTGGGCCAGGTCCTCCGCCCGATCCCGGTCGCCCGTCCGGCGGTAAAGCATCCGGACGAGAGACCCGTAATACTGCTCGAACAGTTCGGTCAGATCGGCCGTCATGTGCCTCTGAAGTTGCGGACCAAGGCCGCCAGCTGACCCGGTTGCCAAGTCTCGACGCCCGACGGGCCTATTCGAACGCTGGCCTTCCGGCCGGCTATCAGGAGCTCCTCGCCGAGAGAAAGGTAGGGAGCGACCTCCGGCAACTGTCGTACCAACTCGAAATATGCCTTGCTGTACGCTGCTACATCAGTGACGGTGATCCTATCGGCCTGGGCCACGTCAGTCCAGACCCGCCCCCGCCGGATGAACAGCCGTCCGCCGGTCCTTCGCGTCTCCGGCGCGGCAACACCTCCCGGTGACAAGGACTCCAGCCGGTCGGACGCCGCGGCGTCCGCCGCAGCCAAGGTCTTGGAATCGGCCAACTTGGCGCTGGCCCTTGCCCGCTCAAAGGCCCCGGCACCGGTCTGGGCCGCGGAGTTCCGGGCCCCACCCATCTGATCCTCCCGCAGCGGAACCGGGGTCCCTGGCCGGGCAATGTCGGCCGGCTCCTGGACCAGGTACGAGGTGTATTCGGTCAGGATTCCAAAACGGAGGCCAAGCTCGCGGACCTGGTCGACCAGACTACTGGATGCGCCCTCCAGCCTGATCTGGCGCGTGAGGTCGCCAATCTGTCGTGCGGCCCAGAGCTTGGGGATGAAGTCATTAGCGGGCTCAGTGGCCGAAAAGGAAGCAGCTACCGGGATCCGCTCCCGCTTCCCGTTTCGCTCGCCTGTCACCACAATGGTGCCGGAACCGTGTCCCTTGTACCGCCCGAACACCACCAACTCCTCGCCATAGAAGAGGTCGGGAAGCTGAGCCGGGAGGGTCTGAGACAGCGTGACCGGGGCCTCGGCGATCCGGAGGTCCACCAAGGCCGGATATCGGAGCTTGGAGAGGAGTGAGCCCATGGCAGTCTCCACACTGGAGCCGGGGGCCACGTACTCCGAGGTGCCTCGCCCGCTCGATGCCAGTCGATCGAGCAGGTAGGTGTTGACGTCATGGCCGATGCCGACCGTGAACACCCGCGACCGTCCGATCCGGCCGGCTGCCT
>Ga0307308_10001290_pt1 | contig 9951 bp, 8 predicted proteins | sample ER_DNA_195_FD_194501 | JGI IMG/M metagenome (GOLD analysis project Ga0307308, IMG submission 194501) | Bulk soil microbial communities from the East River watershed near Crested Butte, Colorado, United States - ER_DNA_195 | ecosystem: Environmental > Terrestrial > Soil > Floodplain | place: USA...
GGCTGGTTCGGCTGGCAGCGGCCCAGCCTCTATGGCGCCGCGGCTGGGACTCTCGGGTACGTGGCGTTCCTCGTGGTGATCGCGTTCGCCGCCCCTGCGCTGTTTGCGATCGTGCCCCCGGCCGCTCTGCTGGTGAACGGCGTCGTCTACATCGGGCTGGGGCTCATCTCGGGCTGGTACGGCGGCTACCTGCGACGCCGCCAGGCCCAGGTCGGCATCCAGGCGCAGCGGACCCGTCGGCGCCGCTAATCTGGCACGCCGTTTGCTACATCCGGCGACGTAGACAATTTGGGCGGCTCTCCCCTAACGACGAACCGGGTCGTTATCGCCGTCGACGGAAGCTCGGGCCGACGACGGCATCGGGACAATGACTCGCGTCGCGGGATTTCCGCTCGAAACGTCTTATCGGTCGCCGCAGGCCCAGGACCCTCCGTACTGGATCTGCGGCGACCTCCATTTTCCTGACCATCGAGCTTCAGCCCGCGTGGACAGCGGCCGCATCCTGCGCGGAGCGGAGCGCGGCGCCGTAATCGCGCGCCAGCCCCAGCACCTCGCCGGTCGAACGCATCTCTGGCCCGAACTCGTTGGTCACCCCGGGCAGACGCCAGAGCGATCCGACAGGCACCTTCACGGCGATCAAAGCCGCGGCCGGCAGCAGGCCAGCCGAGAGGCCGACCTCCGCGAGGCTCGCGCCGAGGGCGCAGCGCACCGCGGCTGCGACAACGTCGAGGCCGGTCGCCTTGGCAACGATCGGCACCGTCCGGCTCGCCCGTGGATTGGCCTCGATGACCACGATGCGGCCCGCTGAGACGATCATCTGCACGTTGAGGATCCCGCGCACGCCGAGCGCAAGCGCCAGGGCGCCCGCGACCGCTGCCGCCCGCTCTTGGGTCGACCGATCGAGGCGCTGGGGCGGCAGCACCGCGACGCTGTCGCCGGAGTGCACTCCGGGCGGATCAAGCTGCTCGAGAATCCCTGGAACAGACCACTGGACCCCGTCGCTGATGGCGTCGACGTCAAGCTCGATGCCGTCGATCAGCTGGTCGACGCGCAGGGGCCAGCCGATCTCCGTACGCAGCAATGACTGGATATCCCCATCCTCTCGAAGGATGGCGATCCCCCGCCCCCCGATCACCCACGAAGGCCGCACGATGACCGGCAGCCCGAGCGCCGCGATCGCGTCGTGCAGCTGGGCAGGGTCCGCCGCCAGCTGGCCTTGCGGGCCGTCGATCGCCAGTCGCTCCAAGAGGCCGGCGAACCGCTCGCGATCCTCGGTGATCTCGATGGCGTCGGCGGTCAGCCCGGCGATTGGCACGTCGGCATAGGCCAGATCCCTGGCCAGGTCGATGGCTGTCTGCCCGCCGAAGGTCAGCACGACGTGTGGCGGCTCCCCGGTCAGTGCACGCTCGTGATCGATGACGTCGAGGACGCTCTCGGTGTCGAGCGGCTCGAAATAGAGCCGTGAGCACGCGTCGTAATCGGTCGACACCGTTTCGGGATTGTTATTGATGACGACAGCGTCGAGCCCGATCTCGCGGATGGCCCATGCGGCACGCACCGAGCAGTAGTCGAACTCGATCCCCTGGCCGATGCGGATCGGTCCGGAGCCGACGACGATCACTGAGCGGCGTTCGGCCGGCGGCACGACCTCTGGCTGGGCGTAGCTCGAGTAGAAGTACGGTGTCTCGGCCGGGAACTCGCCGGCGCACGTGTCGACGCGACGGTAGGCGGGAGCGATCCCGGCCCGAACGCGCGCGCGGCGGATGGCAGCGGCAGGCACGCCGGACAGGGCCGCGATCTCGGCGTCGCCGAAGCCCGTACGCTTCGCGTCCAGCAATGGCGCTCCCTCCAGTCCTTGCTCGGCCTCGATCAGCTCGGCCAGGCGCTCGGTGAACCAGGGCGCAATCCCGGTCTGGCGCGCCAGGGTGGAGGCATCGGACCAGCCATGGCGCAGGAGGGCGACCATGCGCCACAGACGGGTGTCGGTAGGGGCCAGGAACGCCAGGGGATCGGTCGGTGGCCGGTGGCTCAGCTCCCAGGCTGGGTCCTCCCAGAGCCATCCGCGACCGCGCGGCTCCAGGGAACGTATCGCCTTGAGCAGAGCGGAGCCGAACTCTCGGTCGATCGCCATCGCCTCGCCCGTCGCCTTCATCTGGATGCCCAGGCTGCGGTCGGCGAGCGGGAACTTGTCGAACGGCCAGCGCGGCAGCTTGACCACGACGTAGTCCACGGCCGGCTCGAAGGCCGCGCTACCGATTCCGGTCGCCGGGTTTGGCAGCTGATCGAGGCGCCTGCCCAGCGCGATCAAAGCCGCGACACGGGCAATCGGGTAGCCGGTCGCTTTGGAGGCGAGCGCGCTCGAGCGGCTGACCCGCGGGTTCACCTCGATCACGCGGTAGTCGCTGCCGTCCGGCTTCACGGCCAGCTGAACGTTGCATCCACCTTCCAGGCGGAGGGCACGGACGATCTTCAACGCGCAGCGACGGAGACGCTGCACGACCGGGTCGGGAAGGGTCTGGATGGGAGCCACGACGATGCTGTCGCCGGTGTGGACGCCCATCGGATCCATGTTCTCCATGCCGCAGATCGCGATCGTGGTGTCGGCGATATCGCGCAGCACCTCGAACTCGATCTCGTACCAGCCGAGCAGGCTGCGCTCCACCAGCACCTGGCCAATCGGGCTTGCGGCAAGGCCGTGCGCGATCCGCTCCCGGGCATCGTCGAAAGTCTCGGCGAAGCCTCCACCGCCGCCGCCAAGGGTGAATGCCGGCCGGATGACGACCGGAGCGTGCAGCGCCTCGGCGAAGGCCATCCCGTCGCTGAGGCGCTCGACAACTGCACTTTCAGGCACCGGCTCGCCGATGCGGGTCACCAGGTCACGGAAGCCGCCGCGGTCCTCGGCGGCACGTACCGCCTCCAGCGGCGTCCCGAGCACACGAATCCCGTAGCGATCCAGGATGCCCGCGTCATCGAGCGTCACGGCCAGGTTGAGTCCGGTCTGGCCTCCAAGGGTCGGGAGCAGGGCGTCCGGGCGATGCTGGTCGATCACGTCGGTCAGGTAAGCGACCGATAACGGGCCGATAAGGACCGTTCCGCCAACATCGGGGTCGGTCATCACGGTGGCCGGGTTCGAGTTCACCAGGATCGTCTCGACGCCCTCGCCGCGGAGCGCCAGGCAGGCCTGTACCCCCGCATAGTCGAACTCGGCCGCCTGACCGATCAGGATTGGACCTGAGCCGATAACGAGAACCTTGCGGGGCGGCGTCATGCAGTCGTGCGCTCGAGCGCGGCATCGAAGACGCGGTCCGCATCGATAGGCCCCGGCGCTCCCTCCGGATGGAACTGAACCGATGCAATCCGACCGCCGAGGTGCCGCAGCCCCTCGACCGTCCCGTCGTTCAGGTCGCGATGACTGACCTCGTATCCGGCCGAACCGAGGGCTGGCTCGTCCAGCACCGCGACCTCGTGGTTATGCGCTCCGATATCGACGCGCCCAGTCGCGAGCTCCAGCGCGGCGTGGTTGCCTCCGTGGTGTCCGACCGGGAGGCGCTCGGTTCGACCTCCCGCGGCGAGGGCAAGGAGCTGGTGCCCAAGGCAGATCCCGAGAATTGGCGCGCCATCGCCGAGAGCCGCCGCGGCCAGACGCCGGACGGTGGCGATCTGCGAGTGCATGCGCGACGGGTCGCCGGGTCCCGGCGAGAGGACGACGAGGTCGGGCGTCTGCGTCGCGATCGCGTCAGCCGACACGTCGTGCGGCATGACGAGCAGCTCGATGCCCCGGCTGGCGAGTGCGGCCAGGAGAGACCGCTTGACGCCGTAGTCGACCAGCACCGCCCGAGCCCTGCGCTCCCCGCTCGCCGGGACGGTGAATGCCCGCCGCGTGGCGACCGCGGCGACGTGATCGACCGACTCCCAGGTCGGGCTTCGCCGCGCTTCCACCACCGCGTCACGGTCGGAGATCTCTGCATCCCGAATCACCGCTCGACGCGCGGCTCCTCTGCGCAGCTCCAAGGTGATAGCGCGCGTATCGACGCCGGCAATTGCGGGGACGCCCGCTTCGAGGAGAAGCTGTTCCAGAGAGCTGCCCGGACCGGGCGGTGGCGTCACCAGCCGCGTGACGATCAGGCCGCGGGCATGGACGCGGGCCGACTCAAGCTCGGTTGGATCGATCCGGTACGAACCAGCCATGGGATGGGTGAGGACAACGATCTGGCCGGCATAGGACGGATCGGTCAGGATCTCGCCCCAGCCAGTGGCTGCGGTGGTGAAGATGAGGTCGCCTTCAGCCGCCACGGGCGCGCCCCGAAGTAGGCCACGGTGCACTGTTCCGCCTTCGAGGGCGATGAGGCCCGAAGACGACAAAGACGCCGGCCGCGGTCCTCCGGCGGGCGTCTCGATTCGGGTCTGTGCGGCGGTCTGCATCCGAGCTCCTTTCCGGCATCACAGTGCCGGCCTTAAAGGACGGCGTGAGTGTAGCGCACCTACAATCGGCCGCGCATCAGCGATCGGACCGTGAAGGAGGACCGATGACCACCACGGCAGCACACGTCCGGGGCCAGCACGGAGCCGGCACCCTCGCCGACCTGCTGCTTCCATCGATGGCCAGCGGCCTCGCCGCCTTCACTCGCGCGACGCTGCTCGTCGTCGCCGGGGCGGCGCTCACCGCGCTCGCCGCACAGCTCGCATTCATGGTCCCCTGGACGCCCGTCCCCTACACCGGCCAGACCGCCGCCGTGCTTCTTGTCGGGACGGCGCTGGGCGCACGCAAGGGTGCTGCCAGCATGGCGCTCTATCTCCTGGCCGGATTGGTGGGGCTGCCGGTCTACGCCGGCGGCCTGCACGGGGTCGAGAAGCTGTTCGGCTTGACCGGGGGCTACCTGTTCGGATTCGTGCTGGCCAGCGCGCTGGTGGGGCGCCTCGCCGAGCACGGGTGGGATCGCTCCCGCGTCGGCGCCGCCTTGCTGATGGCTCTCGGCAACCTGGTCATCTACCTGGTGGGAGTGCCGGTGCTGGCGGTGGTGGGCGGGCTTGCCTGGTCCACTGCCGTGTGGTCAGGGGCTGTCGTGTTCCTTCCCTGGGATGCGGCCAAGATCGCGGTCGCCGCCCTGGTCCTGCCGCTCGCCTGGCGCTGGGCCGGGAACGAGCGGCAGGACTGAGCGATCAGCCAGCCGGAGGCTCCTGCGGAGCCACGACCGGCAGGCGTCGACGCGCCTCCAGCACCCCGCGCAGCAGCAGCAGGGCGATGATCCCCAAGAGGAGCAGCACGGGCAGCCAGACCACCACGAAGACGATCAGCGCGCTGGCCAGGCCCTGGCCGATGCTGACCAGCGTGGCAATCGCTTCGCTCAACTGCGCACCGAAGTCCCAGGTCTCGGCCTGCTTCTGCACCGGAGCGGCCACCGGGGTGAGAGTGACCGTGAGCGTTGCCAGGTCGGCCTGGCCGGATAGGTCCTTGTGCTGCGCCTTGAGCTGCTCGATCTCTCCACGAACCTGGTCGAGACGCGACTGGACCGCCAGGATGTCCTCGATCTTCTGCGCGCGCGCCAAGAGGCCGCGATAGGAGGTCTCGGATGCCTCGAGATTCGCGATCCGTGCCTCGAGGTCGACAATCTGACCCGTCACGTCCACTTCCCGCGTCGCCTCGGCGATGACCTTGGCGTCGAGCCCGTGGAGGCCGGCCAGCGCATCGTCGAACCGGGCGGCGGGAATTCGCAACGTGAGCGTCGCAGCATCCTCGAGTGTGCCCGCCTGCGATCCCCCGACATAGCCACCCAGCTGGAGCGCCATGGCGCGCACGCGGCCCAGCGTGTTCGCGACATTCGAAACCTGGATCGTGATCTCGCCGGTCTTGATGATCTGACGCTCCGCCGGAGCCGCCAAAGGCTGGCTGCCGCCGGCGTTGTTGCCGCCCGGCGCCCCAATCGGGCCGCGCGCGCTGCTGGCGCCGGGCGCCTTGCTGGCCCCGGCCGGGGCGCCGTTCGTGTCCGACATGGGGGCTAAAGCTCCGCTCGAGGCGCAAGCCCCGAGCGCGAGAATGAGGCTGACCACTCCCCCGGCCAGCAGGAGTTGACGTCGACGGCTGTGCTGCATGGCTCGATCTCTCCATCGGGTTGCTGTGTGGCACGCCAAACGCCACAGCCTTCCGGTTCGTTCCCGCAGCGGAGCGGCACCGGTGCCATGATTCTCCTCGGAGACCCGATGAGGAGCCCAATGGAACGCCCGAACGCCGAACGGATGGCCGACGAGGGATTTCGCGCCGAGCTCGCGCCACACCAGTTCGACCGAGAGTGGGTCCGCGACCACCTGGCCGAGGAGCGGCGACGCGCCAGCCTGCTGGGGGAGGTCCGTGAGGCGATCTTCGGGGCTCAGGACGGGCTCATCTCGACGCTCGCGGTCGTGAGCGCGGTGAGTGGCGCAACCCCCAATCGCTTCCCGATCCTGATCGCCGGGATCGCGTCGGCGCTGGCGGGAATCTTCAGCATGGCGGCCGGCGAGTACATGAGCAGCAAGAGTCAGCGCGAGATCTTCGAGGCCCAGATCCAGGGCGAGCGCCATGAGGTTCATGAGCGTCCCGGTGAGGCCGAGGCGGAGATGGCCTACATGTTCGAGGAGGACGGGCTCCCGGCGGCCGACGCCTCGCACGTCGCCGGGATCATCGCGCGTCATCCGGACGTGCTCCTCAAGACGATGGTCGAGAAGGAGCTCGGCGTCGCCATCGAGGAGGGGCACGGAAGCCCCCTGCAGGGAGCGCTGGTGATGGGCGCCGCATTCGGATTCGGTTCCGCGGTCCCGATCCTCCCCTACCTCTTCCTGCCGGTCAGCGTTGGCACGTACATCTCGGTCGTGGCCACCGCCGCGGTGCTCTTCGGGATTGGCCTCTTCAAGTCGCGCTGGACCCGACGCAACCCGATGCGTTCAGGACTCGAGATCCTCGCGCTCGGTGCCTTCGCGGGAATCGCCGGCTACTTCTTCGGCAGTGTTCTTCCGCCGCTCCTCGGAGCGCCGCCGGTCTAGCGCGTGCCCACCTGTCAGGTGACAGTCAGCGTGCCGACCATGCCGTACGCCTCGTGGCGCGGTAGGTGGCACACGTACGTCAGCTCGGCGGCCCGGTCGAAGGTGACCGTCGTTTCGACCGTGGTGCCGGCCGGCACGGTCACCTCGGTCGGTCGCGCGCCGTGAACTGGCTCGGTGCCGTGACGATGTCGCTCGTGCAGTGCCGCGTCGCCGACCATCCACTCGTGATCGATCGGATCCTGGTTGACGAGGACAAAGGTGACCGGGACGCCGTGCGGCACCGTCAGGGCCGATGGGTCGAAGCTCGAGTAGTGGATCGTAATGGTGACCCGCTCCGGGCCGGCCGACCCACAGCCGGCGGCCCCGATCAGCAGGGTCGCGAGCGCGGCAAGCAGGGTCAGCTGGCGCATCACCGCGGTCGAATCGCGAACGCCACTCCGGACGCGGTCGGGATCGCAATGCCTACCGCCACCAGGAGCCAGAGGATCAGCAGATTGCCGCTCGGCAGGGTTGGCGGCGGAGGCGTCCCGCCAAAGCCGGCATCCACCATCGACGGTGTGCCAGCCCCGGTGGGGTCGATGGCAAGGTCGAACTTCAGCTGAGCGGCGTCGGTGTCGATCCGCACCTTGCTGAGCCATGCGCTGGCGGGGATCCACTCCATCCCCTTGTCGGAGCGCAGGTCGGCCAGCAGCGAGTCGGTCGCCGCCGCGCTGTGGTCGAGCGTCAGCCCATTGTCGGCTGGCTGCGGCAACAGGTTCGGTCGCGCATCGGTCAGGAGGTAGAGGTCCGCCTGCACGAGCTCGCCGGCCACCTTGCCCAGGCCCAGGATGCGCAGCGGCACCCACGGATCGTCGGTCGGGATGGTCAGGTGGACGGGGGTGCCATCGCCGACCTGCTGCCCTCGCTCGCGCGCCGCGTCGGCGTCGAACGAGGCGGCCATGAAGATCGGCGAGCGGTCGGCGTAGAAGTCGAGCACCTCGGGGGCGTCGGGTGGCAGCCGGAAGCCATGCTCGGTGGCCCAGTTGCCGACCTCGGCGCCGCCTCCGCGCAGGATGGTGATGTCGAGCGCGTCGATGCGAGTCTGGAGCAGCACCTCGGCGTCGCCCGCGGCGGCCGCCGCCTCGAGGCGGAATTGGGGTGGGTCGGTTTCGCGCACCAGGCGCTGCAGGGTCCAGTCCCCGCCGCGCTCGACGCTGGTGGGCACATCGGGGAGCGGCACGATCGAGCCGAACGCCCCACCGCCGCCAGCGAACTGGAAGGCGGTGACGTGGTGCTCGACGCCATCGTGGTAGCCGGCGAAGGTCGTCGTGCGCAGGAGGTTGACGGCGCCATTGGGGCCGATGAGGCCGCCGCATGCGAGCGCGGGGGCGGCAGTGACGAGGAGAGCGGCCATTGCGGCCACGACGGTGAGCAAGCGACGCATCTTGAGAAATCCTCCCTGCGGGCCGGCGGATGCCGGTCGATTGGCAGCAGGACGGGATTGCTGGGGACGCGGTTCCCGGCGGAGTCAGCCCGCGACGGAATCGAGGCTCGCAGCAAGGCGCTTCGGGGCGACGGTGCGGTAGCTCTCCTCGACCCAGGCGGTGAGCAGCTCGAGCGGTGCGTCTGGGGGAGGAGCGAGGGTGACCCAGTGGCCTCGCTCGAGGCCATAGCCCGGCACGGCGCTCCAGGGCATCGATAGAGCCTCGTCATTCGATTGCGGCAGCTTGACGGTGAAGCTGAGCGTATCGGCCTCTGGCGCGCCGAAGAAGACGAAGACCTTCTTGCCGACCTTCGCCACCGATTCGTCCCAGGGATGGTCTTCCCAGGCTCCGGGCAGGCCGAAGGCGAAGTCACGCAACGGGGCGGTGAGCGGGTGCGCCATGCCTGGCAGGATAGGCCTCAGTGGAACAGGCGCTGCTGCTTGGCCAGGTTCATGGCGGCGTTGACCGGGTACAGGCGACGCGCCACGACGTTGAGGACCTCGCCCTCGACCTGCAGGGTCCCGTCGATGACGAGCAATGGTGACCGATGTACGAGCGCCCGATGCGCCTGGTACACGTCGGGACGCAGGGTGACATTGATCATGCCCGTCTCGTCCTCCAGCGCGATGAAGACAAAGTTCTTCGCGGTCATCGGATGCTGCACGCTCACCGCCAGCCCGGCGAGCCGCACCTGCGACCGATCCGGCCGCTTCCCCGCTTCGGAGATCGGGATCACGCCGCGGCCGGCGAGCCGCTCACGAAAGAGCTCGACCGCGTGGGCGGTCGAGCTGATACCGAGCTCTCGGTAGTCGGCGGCGACACGCTCGGCGAGGCTCATTGGCGGAAGGCTGCGCGACAGCTCGCGCTGCGCATCGTCGCCCAGGCCGAGCGCCGGCCGGTCCGGGTTCGCGTCGACCATGGTGCCGCGCAGCTGCCAGAGCAGCTCGCGACGGGGAGCATCGGTCCAGTCGAAGCCGCCCACCACGATCAGGCGTTCAACGACCTGTTCGCCCAGGCCGGTCCGTGCCACGAAGTCGCGCACCGACCGATACGGCCCGTCCGCGCGTTCAGCCCTGATCCGGTCACGCGCCGCTTCGTCGATCCCCTTCACCTGGCGCAGGCCCAGTCGAAGGGCGAACTGCTCGCCCATCCGCGCGGTGTCATGCTCCCAGGACGATGCGTTGACGTCGACCGGCAGGACGCGCACCCCGTGACGCTTGGCGTCGTTGACGACGACCGCTGGCGAATAGAAACCCATCGGCTGGTTGTTGAGCATGCCGGCGTAGTAGTGCGCGGGATAGCGCAGCTTCAGCCAGGCGGTGTCGTAGGTGATCTTGGCGAAGGCGGCGGCATGGGCTCGAGCGAAGCCGAACTCGGCGAAGGCGCCGCAGCGCCGGAAGAGCTCTTCGGCATCATCTGGAGTCAGCCCGGTGCGGGTGGCGCCCGCCACGAAGCGGACGTGCTCCTTCTCCAT